>Ga0224508_10001990_pt1 | contig 17866 bp, 12 predicted proteins | sample SF_Jan12_sed_USG_4_FD_170157 | JGI IMG/M metagenome (GOLD analysis project Ga0224508, IMG submission 170157) | Sediment microbial communities from San Francisco Bay, California, United States - SF_Jan12_sed_USGS_21 | ecosystem: Environmental > Aquatic > Marine > Sediment | place: USA... | reverse complement strand
CCCTTATTAAAATTACGTTAAAGGAAGCTGATTATCAACCCCAAGTATCACAAAAAGTCAAGGAATACAGCAAAAAGGCACAGTTAAAAGGCTTTAGGCCAGGAAAGGTACCTATTGGTTTAGTGAAGAAAATGTACGGCAAATCCATATTGGTGGACGAGGTCAATCAGATACTTTCCAGTTCTATATCCAATTATATCAAGGAAAACGACCTTAAGATATTGGGCGATCCGCTTCCCAATTCTGAAAAGAACCAGGAAATTGATTGGGACAATCAGAGTGACTTTGAATTCGAATACAACATTGGACTGGTAGAGGACTTCAAGTATGAAATATCTAAAAAGAAAAAGATAACATCCTACTCCATAAAGATCGACGATAAGATGTTGGATGAGGAAGTGGAAAATATCCGAAAAAATTACGGTAATCGCATACATCCGGAGCAGTCGGAAGCTGGTGACATGGTGAGTGGTGAACTGACGCATGCTGCAGGGGACATCAACAATACAACCACCATCTATATAGATCAGGTGGAGAAAAAAGAGCAAAAGAAATTCTTGGGATTAAAAGTCGGAAACGAAATCACCTTCGATTTACACAAGGCTTTTAAGGAGACCGGATATCAAGCCAGGATGTTGGGTATAAGTGTAGATGAATTGCAAGCGTTGAAGGATACTAAAGTCTCCTTAAAAGTTGAGGAGATCAGTCGTATAGAGCCCGCTGCCCTGGAGCAAGAATTCTATGATAAGCTTTTCGGTAAAGACCAGATCAAGTCTGAGCAGGAGTTACGAGATAAGATCAAGGAATTTATGGGTGAAAACTTTGAGCGTGAAACCGATCAATTTCTAATACAGAGCATTCGGGAGACTCTAGTGGGGACTACTAAGATGGACCTGCCGGAAAAATTCCTTAAAAAGTGGTTGGTCATATCCAACCAAGGTAAGGTAACTGAAGAAGATGTAGAAAAGGAGTACCCCCGGTATGCCGAAGAAATGAAATGGAACCTTATCCTCAACAAAATTGCCGAAGATAACGAAGTGAAAGTTGAGAATGAAGAAGTCGTGAGTCGTGCCAAAGATATGATTCGTGGACAATTGGCCAGCAGTGGCCTTAGCGGGCAAATGGAGGACCAGTTAGATGTGTTTGCGGACAATTATCTGAAAGGTGAAGAAGGACAGAACTATTTACAAGTTTTTAATCAGGTCCGTAACGATAAGATCATGGATTTCATTAGGCATGAAATTAGTGTTGCCAAAAAAGAGGTCAATCTGGAGCAATTTAGAAAAGCTATAGCTAAATAATCAATGTACCTTAGTGGGTTAAAAAGTCCTTTTTCCGAAGGGCTTTTTTTTTATTTTTGTACACCTTTTAATTTGAAATAAAGTAGTTTTAGCTTCACTCAAATTATCAAAGTAGCAATGATCGATAAAAACGAATTCCGGAAATTTGCCGTCAAGGATCAAGGGGTCTCAGGAAGTACTTTCGACAGTTATGTTCAAAGAATAGAAAGTATGACCCGAGCGGTTATTGAAGAACGCCCTACCAATTTTAGAGAAATTGATGTGTTCTCCAGGCTTATAATGGATCGTATTATCTTTCTTGGTTTGCCGGTCGATGACAATATCGCCAATATCATTACCGCACAGCTGTTGTTCTTGCAATCAACAGATGCGAAAAAAGAAGTTATGCTCTATGTAAATAGCCCCGGAGGTTCCGTCACTGCTGGTCTGGGAATTTACGATACCATGCAATATATCACCCCTGATGTGGCTACCATCTGTACAGGTTTGGCGGCGTCCATGGGTGCTGTACTGTTGGCGGGAGGAGCCACTGGCAAAAGAAGTGCTTTGCCACACGCCCGGGTAATGATACACCAGCCAAGCGGCGGTATGCAAGGCCCTTCCAGTGATATGGAGATCTCTTTGAAACTCATTTTGTCCTTGAGGAAAGAACTTTATCAAATACTTTCGCAACACAGCGGTAAAAAAGTAGGTGATATCGAGAAGGACTCTGACCGGGATTATTGGATGACGGCGACAGAAGCCAAGGATTACGGACTGATTGACGAAGTGCTTACAAAATCCTAAAAAAGGGCCCTGAACAAGGGTAATTTTAGTATATTAAATTTATGGCTCAAGTAACCTGTTCATTTTGCGGTAGAAATAAGAAGGATGTAGATCTGATGATCTCCGGGATAAATGCGCATATCTGCGACAAATGCATTACTCAGGCGCAACAGATCCTATCGGAAGAGTTAAAGACCAAATCTACCAACAGTTCCACACCTAATTTTAATCTCATCAAACCTGTGGAATTGAAAAAATACTTAGATCAATACGTGGTGGGACAGGACGAAGCCAAAAAAGTGATCTCAGTAGCGGTTTACAATCACTACAAAAGACTCATGCAACAGCGTACTGATGAGGAAGTGATCATAGAAAAGTCCAACATAATTATGGTGGGGGAGACGGGAACAGGTAAAACCTATTTGGCACGTACGCTGGCCAGTATTCTGCAAGTACCTTTCTGTATTGCTGATGCTACGGTACTTACAGAAGCAGGTTATGTGGGTGAAGATGTTGAAAGTATTCTTACACGTCTACTTCAATCCGCCAATTACGATCTGGAAGCGGCAGAACGCGGTATTGTATACATAGACGAATTAGACAAGATCGCACGGAAATCCGACAACCCTTCTATAACCAGAGATGTTAGCGGGGAAGGTGTACAACAGGCCTTGCTGAAGTTATTGGAAGGCACTTCCGTAAACGTACCTCCTCAAGGAGGGCGTAAACACCCTGATCAGAAGATGATTTCTGTTAATACGGAAAACATATTATTCTTATGTGGCGGAGCATTTGATGGCATTTCCAGAACCATAGCCAACCGATTGAATACCAGACCGCTGGGGTTCTCATCCAACGAAGAAAAAGATGAAATCACCAGTATGGACGAGGACAATATGTTGCAGTTCATTACTGCTCAAGATCTTAAAAGCTTTGGGCTTATCCCAGAACTGATCGGTAGACTGCCGGTGCTTACCTATTTGAATCCTCTTACCCGAGACATTCTGAAAAAAATATTAACAGAGCCTAAGAATGCCCTGTCTAAGCAGTATGTCAAGCTTTTTGAAATGGAAGGGGTGCAACTGGAATTCGAACTGGAAGCTTTGGATTACATCGTTGACAAGGCGGTGGAGTTTAAATTAGGTGCCCGGGGATTGCGCTCTATATGCGAAGCGATCGTTACCGACGCCATGTTTGAAATTCCTTCTGAGAAGAGTATCAAGAACTTAACCATCACCTTGGATTACGCAAAGGCTAAAATTGAAAAGTCCAAGTTTAACAAACTAAAAGTAGCCTAGCCTTTAGTTTGCAAAAATTCATATATAAGCCTGGCGGTTTCCTGCGAGGCTTTTTTATTGCCTAACAACACCTTGACTTTGCGATACCCTGTCAACTGAGTTTTTTGGGTAGGTCCATCCACGGCAATTTCTTGCAGCTGCTTCTGTAAATTATCCCGGTTAAAATCCCCCTGCAACAACTCAGGTACCACCTCATCCCCAGCAATCAGGTTTACCAGGGAAATATAGTTCACTTTCACCACCATCTTTGCTGCCAGGTAGGTCAACCAACTGGTCTTATAACAGACTACTTGCGGAACCCCGAACAGTGCAGTTTCCAATGATGCTGTTCCGGATGCTACCAAAGCCGCGCATGACATGGTCAACAAGGGATAGGTTTCATTGAAAACCACTTTTACATTATTGCGCTGCAAAGCAATTTGGTAATACTCCCTGGGTATGTTATCAACTGCTGCCACCACAAAGTTATGCTGAGGAAAGGCTCCTACTAAATCAAGCATTAGGCCCAACATGTGTTGGATTTCCTGTTTGCGGCTTCCAGGTAGCACAGCAATCAAAGGCTGATGATTAAGGCCATGACGGGTCCTGAAAGAAAGGTCCTTTGGAACTTCCCCAGTGGTTTCAACCAACGGGTTCCCTACATAGTCTACCTTATATTGAAACCGCTGATAAAATTCTTTCTCAAAAGGAAGGATGGCATACATACGATCCACATACTTCTTAATTTTGAGGACACGCCTTTGATTCCAGGCCCAAATTTTAGGTGAGATATAATAGCACACCGGTATTCGGTGTTTGTGTGCAAAAGCTGCCATCTTGAGGTTAAACCCAGGATAATCAATTAGGATCAAAACCTCAGGCTGGTAGGACAGCAAATCCTCTTTGCATCGGTCCAAATACCGTTTAATAGTAATTATATTGGTCAGGACTTCCCAAATTCCCATAAAAGCCAGGTTCTTATAATGGACTACCAGGTCCATACCGGCGTTTTTCATGAAGTCCCCACCCCATCCCCGGACTTGAGCTTCACTGTCGCATTCCTGAAGAGCTTTTATGAGGTGGGATCCGTGCAAGTCACCGGATCGTTCACCAGCAATGAGGTAGTACTTCATACGCCTGGCCCATAATATTCCACATAGTTTCTGGGTGTTTCATACAATTTTATGCAGAATAAACTACCATGAGAGGTTATGGAGGAAATTTTGGGCTCCAAGATATTCCAAATCTCCTGGGCCAGCACCTCCGTACTGGCCATTTTGCCCGCCATGAAAGGCACATCCAAATTGAGGTTCTGGTGATCCAATTCTTCCAGTACCTCTTTTTTAATCAATACGCTAAGCTTCTTCAAGTCCACCACAAATCCCGTTTCAGGATCCGGATCGCCGCTCACAGTGACAATCAAGTCGTAATTATGTCCATGCCAATTCTCATTGGCACAGGGCCCGAATATCTCAATATTCTTTTCCCTGCTCCAATTTGGGTTGTATAGTTTGTGAGCTGCGTTGAAGTGCTCCTTACGACTGACGTAAATCATACCCGTGAATTTGTCCCAAAGATACGAAACTGAGGCTAATTGCCGGGATTGGAAGAGAGGGGGTGTAATTGCAAGATATTAATGGGCCCATGGTTCAGTCCCATAAGTGATTCTGATGCGTGATTTTCTGGACGATAATGTACCGAAATGGTGCTTTTGGAGGGATGATTTTGTAATGGGGGTACTCTACATACCTGCATTTTAAATAATGCACGTATATCTGCAAAATTTAGTATTTGTATTTTAGATTTTACCTACCTAGCCCTATAAATGCATACCCGATAAAGCAAATAGGCAGTTAAATCAATACGCCAACTGCTCGTAATATTTCACTACCTCAATCAGGTCGCTCTCCTCTTTCAAGTTCAAGTGCTGCTGCTTAATGAAGGTATTGATCTTATCAGAATTGGATAGTTCCTTGAAGTCTTTCTTCCTACCTTTCAATTCAAAGTATTTCCCAGTGGACTTTTCTCCCAGGTAATGTAAGATATCCTGATCGATTTGGTAGTTACGACTTCCCACGTGAAGCAGTTCGTTGTAGTTCGGCTTAATAACCTCTACTAAAGTCTTTCTATACAGCGCCACATGAGGACCATTGTAAACCCTCATGAGGAGCGCATCGCCACTCAGTCCCGGCAGTACATTGGTGTTAATCAGTGTTAGGGATTGGTCCAATAGCCTTATAGAGTCTACTACCAAAGGATTAAGGTTGTACTCTTTTCCTTCAACCCGCACCGCCACAATATGATTGAATATATCATAGTTAATTTCCAGCAGGGACTTGGTCTTTCCCTGGTTCAAATAAATCTCTGCTTTCTGCCAGTCCTCGAACAAATTGGCAGAGCCCTCTACTTCCGTGGGTGGTGTCAACACCCTCATAATCCCTGTGGGGTCCACGATATTTTGAGGATCCCGGTTCAACTTCACCTGTTGTGCCATGCTTTCCAAGCCCAGGATCATCATAAACGCGGCTAGATAAATGAAGTTCTTCATAGTAAATACGTTTTTAGTAAAATTAAAAAAGCTAGCCGTCTCCGGCTAGCTTTTTTCTGGTAAACTCAATATTCTAATCAATATCAGAAATATTGACATTAGCACTTTTCAGAAAGTCGGTTCCACCCCGACCAACTGCAAATACTGTACCATCGTCACCGGTTGCACCGGCAAGAGTGATGGTAAGCGTTTTGTCGCCATCGGCCACACCATCAGTGAGGATGGTGATCACCAAGTCAACATTATCAAAGTCCTCCACATCATTAGGGTTGTGGGGTAAGACGATAGATCCCCCGCCGGCAGCAGAATTGGCTACGGTAAAATCCGTGCCAAAAACAGCCGTACCGCCGAAGGTAAAGTCTACAGTGATATCGCTAAGGGTACCGGTGGGTACTTCAATATTGAAAGACACATCCGGATCTCCTTCAGCTACGTTCTCGTCATCGATAGTTGCACTCTCTCCACTGCCATTAAAGGCCACATAACCTGGTAGGTCCTGAAGAGCGATGTCACTATCAGCTAATTCAAAGTCATCACAAGAATATATTGCAAAACTTACGATGGTCAGTATATAAAATAGTTTTTTCATCTTCTTCTACAGTTATTAATTTTCAAACCAGACTTTGGTATCTGTGGGCAAATTAGCCGGTGTATTAGGATTAGAACCAACCTCATCCGGTGGATAGTTAAACCGCTTCAAAATAGTAGTGATCGAAGCAGCCGGAGGCGGCTCCAATGCAGGCGTATTGGTACGGCGAACGTGATTCCAACCCACTACAGGGCGCAAGAATGCTTCAACGTAAAGTTGCTCATGTACTTCCCTAAGAGCATCAGCTGTTGACAAAGCATTGAGATCCGGCAGACTGGCCACATAATCATCGATCTCAGTGGTCGTCAAACTAACCGGGCCAGCTTCATCCTGTCCCCAGAATTGGCAAGCAAGTCTTACTCCATTGCGCATTTCAACGTCCGGATCATCGCCAGTAACTCCCAGCAGGGCTAACTCGGCACGATACAGGGCCATCTCCGATGGCATCATCCACTGATTGGGAAGATCACCTCGAAGCACATTATCACTAATGATGGCTTGTGTAGAAGTAGGGAATGAACCGTTGTTGGGAGTTGGATAGGTGTCCGTTCCGGAAAGATCATCCAAGAAGAGTTTGATCCTGGGATCATTCTTGTTGAACATTATGTCTCTGAAAACGGGTCCTGCGCCAAAGAACTGGGCTCCTGCGTTGGTTCCAGATCCACTGAACTGTACCAGGATCTGCTTCCAGGCGTTACGAGCTCCGGCAGCATCTTCATACCGCAACAAGGTAGCTTCCGCGTTGGTCTCCACTAAAGGTTGAGCTAGAGTAGCTACGATATCGCCATCCACTGAGGTGTCTTTGTTTCTTATTAACATAAGAATCCTCAATTTCAGGGAATTCGCAAATTTTCTCCAAAGATCCATATCACCTCCGTAGATCAAATCCCCTGCGGATACATCAAAGTTTCCTTCAGCGGGAATCCCATCGACTAAGCTAATGCCTTCATTCAGAAAAGATACCGAACCTCGAAGCACGGTCTCCTGACTGTCGAACTGCGGAAAGGGAAAATCCACTCCGTTAAGTGCCTCTGTAAAAGGTACCTCATCCCAGATACACGCCAGCTCATAGAAAGCCAAGGCTTTCATGATTACGGCAATGGCTGCTACATTATTACTAGTTGGTCCAGCCGCTTTAGCGTCTTGTTCCAACAGGATCAAGTTCCCCAAAACATCCGTATACCATATAGCCCAGGTGTTTCCGGTTAGGAATATACTAGTGGAACCATTACGAGGCGAGTTAAAGGTCGCGGATAAATACTGGGTGACATCGGTAGTACGAGTACCCAGTTCCGTAGTCTTACGATTGCCATACGTGGCAAAAACAAAGGGCAACACCGAATTAGGCGGAGCTGAAGTAGCAGCCAAAGGGTCGGTATTGATATCCAGGGCATCATCACATGCCATGGGCATAGTGAGGAAAGCAATGGTCAGTATATATATATATATTTTCTTCATCATTGAAATCGATTAAAAGGTTGCTCTCAAGTTAAAACCGAAGCCTCTGGTTGAAGGCACTCCTGATCTTTCGATCCCAAATCCGTCAGCGCCTGCACCAAACAAGCTGGCCTCCGGATCAATATGAGGAACCTTAGAGTATAACAAGGCCAAGTTCCTACCTTCCACTCCTACCTGAATACCGCTAATAAAGGAATTGGTAAACAAGTTAGAGGGTAAGGTATAAAACAAGCCTACCTCTCGAAGTTTCACATAAGAAGCGTCGAATATGGTGGGCTCCGAAATACTGTTATCATCCAGGCTTTGCCAGAAATCCACAGCACTTCTCAAAGGCACATCATTTTCCCGGATGCTTCCGTCATCATTGATGATCACACCTTCGGTATCAATAAAGGTACCTTCCCTGTTACGCAGGGTTTCATCGGTAAATCCTCCTGTCCACATATTTTCGACAGTTGCAGAACGCAATAAGCCGCCGTTGCTCCAGTCAACCGTAACGTTCAAGGCGAATCCTCGGTAACTAAAGGTGTTGGTAGTTCCCATAGTAAAGTCAGGGAATACGCTACCATACTCTTTGGCAACACCTGGGACTCTAGTTCCATCGTTTTCGTTTATCACCGGACGCCCGGTAGTTTCCTCTCGTTCCCAAGGAACACCAAACAACTGGAATTCCTTGCCGGGAACAGCCACCAATTGAACACTATTAAAGGCACTGGCAATGATCACACGGTCGGTACCTTCGGTCAGCTCATCTACAGTAGACTCAACATGACTAAAATTCACGGTTGCGTCCCAATTGAAACCTCCATCCGTCTGAATGATACCGGCATTAAGGGTTACCTCCACACCTTCCTGGGTTACCTGTCCCACGTTTACAGTTTTAAAGCCAAAACCGGTAGATTCCGGGATGGGCACATTCAGGATTTGGTTCTTGTTCTCACTGCTGAAGTAAGCCAGATCCAAACCTAAACGACCATCGAAGAATTGCATATCCAAACCAAATTCATAACTGGTTTGCTCTTCCGGTACCAGGTCCTGATTAGGAATAACATTGGTCTTGTCATAACCGGATTGTCCCTGGAAGGGGAAATTCAGGTTCAAGCTATACTGCCCGGTGGCCACTGTTCGTGGGAAGAATCTAAACAACAGCTGATAAGCTCCTGCGTCATTTCCCACTTGAGCGATACTCGCTCGGAATTTAGCATAAGAAAGTACATTTCCACTAATATCCAAGGCATCGGTAAATACCCAGGCCACACTGGCGGAAGGGTAAAAATAAGAGTTGTTATCCAATGGCAGCGTAGAAGACCAGTCATTGCGAGCGGTCAGGGTCAGAGTAAGCCAGTCTTTATAGGACATTACGGCCTGACCATAAACCCCAAAAAGCTTTTGTTCCGTATAATCTCGGTCCGAAGCACTGGTAAGGGTGTTACCCGGTGCAAATATTTCAGGTACTACGAAGTCTTCGCCATCAATGCGATCCAGTTCGAATACCCGACGGTTGTAATTCCAACCTGCCAGGAAGTCCAATGTGAAATTCTCATTGATATTCCAGAAATAGGTTCCGATAGCGTCAATATTTAACTGGGTTCGCTGAATGACATCGTTACGAAAAGTACCGGTAAACCTTTGAATGGTTCCCACACGGTTGGTGATCAAACGTTCATCCACGTCCAGGTCATAACCCACCCTGGCCGTCAGGTTAAGATTTTCGATAGGAGTAAATGTAGTCTCAAAATTACCTAAAAATCGGTCATCTTCACGATCATTACGGTTTTCGTTTTGAATCCAAAAAGGGTTATTGTCTTCAGTTCCAATGGTATTGATCTGATTGCCACTGGCGTCGATCCAAGGTTGATAATCCCTGAAGTCAACGGTTCGTACAAAAGCACTTAAACCAATAACATTGGGATCATTAGCTCCGGATACTCCGGTTCCTTCTGATGTCGTACGTATGTACTGGGCAGAGAATCTGGAACGGAATTTATCGGAGTGCTTGAAACCAGCGTTAAAAGTAGCGGTCAGGCGGTCCAATGATGCTCCTGGTAATACCCCCGTTTGATTCAGTGACGTCAAACTCAATCGATAATCCCCTCTGTCATGGGCATCCGAAACTGCAAAGTTATTTATTAGTGTAGTTCCTGTTTCGAAAAAGTCGTTGATGTTGTCATTGAATGCCTGCAAAGGCACGCGTTCACCAGTAATGGCTTTGGAAACGGTTTGTCCGACGATACGGGCTCCAAAGTTGCTGAAAGTTGCCGAAGAATCGTATTTCATAAATTCTCCACCAGCATATTGATTCTGGAAGTCCGGCTCTTTGAACAGTTCATCAAATCGAATTGAGGAGTTAATCTCCACTGAAGGTCCACCACCAGCTCCAGATTTACCTTTTTTGGTGGTCACCACAATAACACCAGCCGCCGCACGGGATCCGTACAGAGCAGTAGCAGCAGCCCCTTTCAGAACGTTGATAGACTCCACGTCGTCGGGGTTAATTACTGAAGCGCCATTAGCAAAATCCCGGTTACCCGTGATCCTGGATCCTGAAGCAGTTTGATTGTTATTGATGGGTACGCCATCAATCACCCATAGGGGATTGTTACGGCCGCTAAGGGAACTCACCCCTCTTACGGTAATTTTTGAGGAAGCTCCCAGGTTACCACTGGTATTGGTAATATTAACCCCGGTCACTTTTCCTTGTAAGGCATTTACAACGTTGGTTTCCCTGGCAACTACCAGGTCCTCCGAATTAACACCCGAAATGGAATAACCCAATTCACGTGCTTCACGCTCTATACCTAATGCAGTTACTACAACTTCTGACAGTTGTTGTACATCTGCAGCCAACGTGATATCAATTACTGATCTGGAACCTACCGCCAACTCTTGGGTTATGAACCCAATGGAGGAGAAAACCAGTACAGCTTCATTAGAGGTTACGTCAATCTTGTACATACCTTCTATATCAGTAACTGTACCTGACGTTGTCCCTTTGATAACCACATTCACACCAGGTAATCCCTCAGAGTCATCTGAGGAGAGAACTTTACCTGACACTGTGCGACCCTGTGCCCATGACTCGGTAATCAAGGCAGAGCACAAGATGAAGCAAATTAGTAGAATCTTCTTCATAGTGTTTTAGTTAATTTAGAATAATTTAGAATAGCTAAACTTAATAGAAATGTAAGGTTTATAAAAAAATACCATCACATTTTTAACTTATTTTGGGGTATTAATACCGTAAATTGGGGGATATTGTGAGCTAATTTGGCAAAATGTCTGTCAACCTACTCCTACTGTAAGCGGTAATCCTACCGCATAACAGGTTATTGAAAATGATGAATGGTAAAAAAAGCCGGCAAAAACCGGCTTAGAAACGGCAATTTTTATACAACTTACTGCAAAATTATCTTTGAGGTACGGGTACCTAACCCAGTGTTCATACGCACGAAATAAATACCACTTACGAAGTTCAATTGATCTCTGTTCCAATTAAACCTGCCGGGGCCTTGATTCCTGATTCCCAAGTCATAACGGGCCATTAAGCGACCGTCCGTGTCAATGATATCAAACGAAACCCGGGTAGGCTTAGGCAGAAAATAACTAAAGCTGGTTCCCTGTTGTACCGGATTTGGTTGGCTGGCAAGAGACAACACATTGTCTTTCAGGGGATCAGAAATATCGGTAACGATCTCATTGGGCCATATTAACCCGTCGATCGTCACGGACCAGATACCTCTTCCATGTGTGGCAATAACCACTTGATCGTCCACGGCCTTCATTTCCCATACGGGAGCGTTGATGAAATCGTCGAGTAAGGCCCAGGTGGCACCATTGTCGGTTGATTGCACGATCCCTATTTCTGTTCCTGCCCAAATCATGTCGGGATCGTTGGGAAACACTAATAAGCTTAATACCGGGACGTCCGGGAATCCGTTACTGCTTTGCGGATTAGTACCAAATCCGGATATATCCTCCCAATTCTGGCCGGCGTCGGTGGTTCTCAATACTTTCGGCGCATCTGCAAAAGAGAATAGAGCATAGGCGGTATTCTCATCCGCAGGGTGGGTGGCCAGGCTGGTAATACTCCCCAGTGGCTCTCCGGGAAAATCATTGACCGCAGTAAAGGTATTGCCCCCGTCGGTGGAAAAATGCAGGCTAGAGGTTGCGGTCATGCCACTTCCAGCCCATACATGAGCAGGGTTTGCCCCTGATATGGCCACTTGACTGAGGCTGTTAAATCCCCATTCGGCAGTTATTGGTACCGATTCCCAACTGGCTCCAAAATCCGGTGAGCGCCAAACACCGCTGGAACCAACGGCAAACAGCACATTAGGATTTTTCTTACTATTGGCCAACCAAGAAATGAACGGGGCATCATCCTCGCCGATATCCGTTAGACCGGTGGTAGCGTTGGACCAGTTAACCCCACCATCGGTGGTGCGTCGGAATCCGTTAAACTGGGATGCACCAATGATTTTATCGGGGTCAGTATAATTCCAAGCAACCTTAAATCCGTCCCCGCCTATCTGACGACGGTAGAAGGTTGACGAGGTGGCTTCTTGCCCGCCTGGCGAACGATAGGTACCATTGTCCTGCATGCCTCCCACAAATTCCAGCTCTCCCGGCTTTTTATCCACTCCGTAAAACTGGCTGGTGTTATAACCGTTTCCTGCAAAGGTCCAGTCACCGTCATTAACCCCGGGATCTGCAGAGGTGTTGGAGTAGTGCACACCCCCATCATTACTTACTAGAATGCGGAAGGTTTGAGCAATCTCGTTGTCTTTCTGAACAAAAATATTGTGATGATCAGGGTGAAGGCCCATTGCTTCAGGGTTGCTGCTACCAAAGGTCTGAATGAACCGGTTGTTGCCACTCAATTGATTAAAAGCATCCGACATATTTACGGTGCTACGGAAACGGTTGACCACCGATCCGTAATTTATGGTAACTTTTGAATCGGGAAGGTCATTGGGGTTCCAAGGATCGGCATCAGCTGCCAGAATGGGCCACATAAAGTACATCTGGCTCACGGTATGGCCGCCATCTGCGGTGATTGTAGGATCAGGATTGTCTGGATCGTATTCGATGCCATGGACAAAAAAGTATTCCCTGGCAGTAAGTAAGTCAGGATCATTATCATCATCACGGGGGTTAAGATTATACAGTCCATCACGTTGCTGATCCCTGAAAGAAACCATCAATTGGCGATTGTTGTCAATATCCCAAACTTCAAAAGGTACATCTACATAATCCTGATAGCTATATTCGTTATCCGGAACCCCAGCTCCACCGTCACCATTGGTCCCACCGTTAGCAGGAACCTGAAATCTGTGCGCTTTTTGACCTACTCCAGGCCCGAAACGCCACTCCACACTTACAAATTCATTTCCTGGCAAGGTTCCGGTGGCCAACTTATTTTCAAAAAAGGACCCACTGTCGAAGCTTACAAAATCAAGAAAGGAATCTGTATTATCCAGGTTAACCCCTAGCACAGTGGGAGCACCGGTGCTCATTCCATCTTCCAGGTTAAATTGGAAAAGATTAACACCACCCACATAAACAATATCCTCATTGTAAGGGTGCACGGCAATGGAATTGTCATATCCACCTTGGCCACCCAGGAAATCAACATTTGCGGCTCCCTGAGGCTCTATCATCAGGGACCAGCTGACTCCGGCATCTTCAGAAAGATAGAGGTCCGATTCCGTACCGGAAAGGGTTCCTTCCACTGAAGCATAAAGCCTGTTGGGATCGGTAGGAGCAATTGCTATTTCTACCCTACCATCGGGAATCATGCCGGTACTAGAGGGCAGCCAGGTGTCCCCTTTGTTAGTAGATTTGAATACCCCGGCATTGGTCACTGAGGCGTATAACACATTGAAGTCATCAGGCGAAGCCACCAACTGTTGTACCCAACGACTGCCGGAAAAAACCCGGGTCCAGCTGGTACCGCCATTGGTGGATTTAAATATTCCCGAATTGAATATCGAGAAATTGGGATCGTTGCTGGTACAGGCCAACACGATATTTGAGTTGTTAGGATCTACAATGATGCGGTTTACGTTTTGAAAGTCATCGTTGTTGGCGGTTGCGCCCAACTGATTCCAAGAGGTACCTCCATCGGTTGATTTTACAATTCCGTCTCCTCGAGATCCACTTAATCCTGCGAAAGACTCTCCTGTCCCGGCATAGATGATGTTGGGGTTGGACTCGCTGATGGCAATAGAAGAGATATTCAAATTAGGAATATCAGGAGAAACATTGGTCCAGGTTACTCCGGCATCGGAGGTCATCCAAAGTCCTCCACCCACACCTCCGGCAATCCAGGTATTTTGTGAAGGATCGTTGGGAAATACTGCCAATCCCCTGGTTCTGCCGGGTACATTACCCGGTCCTCTTTCCACAAAGTCCAACATCTGGGTGCGGGCCAGGGCTTCCCTGAATTTGCTATTACGGGCTTTTTGCAACTCCAAACTCTTATAGTTGGCGGTGTAGGCAGGTCCATTACTGCCAGCCCGGGTTCGGATCATCCAATGGTATTTGGCATAAAGATCGGGCCGGTCCGTTTTAGTAACAGGTTCCCGGAGCTCCCATTGCTTTTCCCACAATAACTCCGCATCCCAGTGGTCCTGAGGAGAATCTTTTTTGTTCTTAATTAGAAAGATTGAACCAATAAAAAATAGTGCAATCAGTAATAGTATCCTTTTCATATTGATTAGTTATAAATCCTCCATCGATCCCATAGATTGATTCGATTTTGATTTTGTCTCCAGGTTATAAATGTATACGCCCTTTTGATTAACGGTGGGATAGCCTTTAAAATTCCTTATTCGGATCTCCACCGGGCTGAACCAGCGTACTTCACCATTAGCGAGGTTGGCTTTGTGAATGACTGCTCCGGAGTCAATATCTATTACACAATAGTTCACCTCTTTAATTTGGGGAGGCCCAGGTGACTTGCGAATCCTTTGGCATAGCACCATTGAGCTGTCCTCATTTACAGTATATTGTATTGAATCTCCCAAGATCTCTTGAGCCGTCAACTGATAGCTTGATACATCGTCTTGATTGGTTTTTTCCTTCAAAGACGAACATCCCACAAGTATCGTTGCTAAACCGAATAATAAGTGTTTCAAAATCTCCTCTTAATAACTCCCAAAGGACCTTTTGGTTTGTTGACGCCGCTAAGGTGTATCGGCGACGAACAAGGCTACGGCATTGATAAGGTCCATTTCCTTTTTAATGTCAAAGCGGTTGGCTTTTATTTCGGCTTTTAATTGTTTTTCGTCCACCCCTAGTGCAGCAGCCAAGGATTTGACGGTGCTTTTCAGGGGTACTAGTTCTCCGTCGTTGGTTTGCAAAAAGTATTCAGATTCAACTTTTACAAATAGGTCGAAAGGTTGTTCTGCATTGTACACTCCTTCGTAATTAGCTTTACGTAGTATTTTTTGCCTACGAGCCAGCAGATCAGATTTTCCACTTACTAGGATCTCATAAAAATGATTTCCCTCGATATTGCCGACCATTTTAAAAGACTTGATGCCAATTTCAAAAGCCGATACTTGCTCATTGAAGAGGGTAATTACTTCCAAACCTGAGGCTTTCTGCAAGGTCAGCTCATCCCGATGAACGTTATATTTCAGGTTGACATCGGCTATGCGCTGGCCTTTTTTAGTGATAACGGATCCCATTTTCCAGTCTTGAAACAGATATGGGTGCCCCTTAAACCCTTGGTAGCGGTTATCAAATGTACGCACGGTCATGGTATTATCCGGCACCGCTAGATCCCGCAAATTCTCGTTGTCACCAGTGACAGATCCGGTTTGCGCTAGCAAAGGGCTGAAAGCCAGACCCAGAATTGAAACCATAAGGCATTTTTTGAGCATAATGGTACAGTTAATTCTATAAATATACGAAAACTGCCACACAGTTATAAGATCTTAAATTCAATCCTACGGTTAAGTTGACGGTTGGCATCACTGTCATTGGCGGCCACAGGAACGCTTGATCCATACCCTTTAAAAGTAAGCCTGCGAGGATTTATTCCGGCTTCTACCAAATAGCGGTGTACAGCCCTAGCCCTGTTCAGGGATAGCTTTTGATTGTGGGCTATACTACCGGAATTATCGGTATGTCCGGAAATCTCCACCCTGACCCGGGGATTATCCTGAAGAAACCTGACAGTCTTATTCAATTCAGTCAGGGACTTATCCTTAATCTCGTACTTATCAATATCGAAAAATATGTTGTTTAAGGTAGCTGCCAATCCCTTTTTAATGGGCTTTAAGTAGACATCGATCAGAATGGGATCCCGATCGCGACTTTCTTGATAATCGAAGCTTAAACTCTCAAACAAATAACCCGGTCGGCTCACGTAAAGCGCATATTCCGAACCCTCAGTAAGCACCTGTACGTATTCTCCGCTGATGGAATCGGAAATTACCACGGACCGCAGGGAATCGGCGTTGATATCAAATAACTCCACCCGTGCTTGTAATGGCTCTTTTGATTCCAGATCAAGGATTTTACCGGCCATATAATTGCTCTTGTTCCGCACTTTTATGGCCTCAGGCACCTCGAAATCATATATTAGGCTCCGGTAATTGTGAAGATCTTTTTGTTCGTAGCTGTAGTAGCCGCGTTCCCCGTCGGCAGTGATAAATAGTGAAACCTGATCGTCGCTGGTATTAATGGGGTAACCCAAATTCTTGGGTTGTGTCCAATTTTGATTGATGAGTTCACTGTAATAAATGTCATAACCACCCATGCCATCAAATCCCTTGGAAGAGTAAAATAGTGTTTGGCTATTTACGTGAATAAATGGGCTTACCTCCTCTTCCGGAGTGTTGATCTTAGCACCCAGGTTTCGTGCTTTGGACCAGACGCTATCCTGCCAGGTACTCATCCAAATATCTCTTTTTCCCAAACCACCCCGGCGGTCCGACACAAAATATAAGGTATTACCATCTGCAGAAAGAGAAGGTTGAGATTCCCAATCTCTGCTGTTGATGGCGGGACCTAAATTTTCTGGTTCCGTCCATTCATCGCCGAACTTATAGCTCACATACAGATCGCAACTTCCCATACTGCGCCGCCCGGAACAGGAAGTAAAGATTATGGTTCGGCCATTAGCCGAAATGGTACAGGTACCCTCGTTGTATTTACTATTGATCTTGTCGGATATCGATTCGGGTACTGACCAACTGCCATCAGCTTGCCGGTACGACACTACCATATCCTCATCAAATTGGGGATCGCGCCCTTCCCTGCGGGTGAAGATCAAGGTCTGCTGGTCGGCGGTAAGCACCGGAAAGTACTGCAGATCAAATTCATTGACCTGATCTTCCAAGGGCTGTGGTTCAAAAGGCAATGGGTTTTGCTTTTGCTCCAGGGCGAATTGGGCGCTGTTGTAAAGCTTTAACCCAGCTTTGCGCTGTCTTTCGGGGGGATTGAAGGAGCTGAATTTATTGAGGTAATCAATGGTACCTGCGTATTCTCCCTCCTGAAAATACATTTCAGCAAGTGCGTAGTAGGCCCCTACTGTTTTGGGATCCTTAGGTATAAGTGCTACCGCCTTTTCCAAATGCCCTCGCGCCTGTGGTTGATCTCCGAGGGTTAGGTAGTTGATGCCCAAACGCAAATGAGCTTCTGCGAAATTTGGATCTTTGTCCAGCGCCATATTGAGGTAATCCACAGCCTCCGAATAGTTGCGACTTCTCAGTAACTGAGTAGATTTCTCAAAGTATTTGATGGCCTTTTTGGACTTGGTATGATACTGTGCCTGCAATGGCACCATAGGACCAAAAAAGATCATTGACAACCATATGGCAACCAGTAATTTCATGGAATATTGAGATATTTATGTGTTTGCAGGGACATACGCCATTTAGGGTGGTCTTTGATATAATCCACAATCAGGGGCATC
>Ga0224508_10001989_pt1 | contig 17880 bp, 18 predicted proteins | sample SF_Jan12_sed_USG_4_FD_170157 | JGI IMG/M metagenome (GOLD analysis project Ga0224508, IMG submission 170157) | Sediment microbial communities from San Francisco Bay, California, United States - SF_Jan12_sed_USGS_21 | ecosystem: Environmental > Aquatic > Marine > Sediment | place: USA... | reverse complement strand
TTGACCGCCTCGTACTCGGTACCCCGTTTTCGCCACTCGGTGTCCGCCCACCGCTCGAAACGCTCAAAAGGCGCCAGAGTGATGAGCTCGATGGTCGCGCGTCCCGGGTAGCGTTCTTCGAAGGTGGGGTCCTTGGCGGAGGGGAAGGAGACATAAACCAACGGCAGGGGAGCCTCGGGGTCGGCAAGATAGGCGTCGAAGCTGGCGTCGTGGTCGTTCCCTGGATAGATCCATAGGTTGTTTTTGGGCAGGCCCAACTCGTCGGCGGTCTGTTTGAAGCCGACATAGAGACAGAGATGAGAGACTGAGGCCTGAGATTTTCCGGGCTCGGCGAAGCTTTTCGAAGAAGCGGCAGTCTCCGGGTTGTCGGGCGCCAAGAGCCGCTGATAGGTATTGTGGACCCCCACGGCGCTCACGACAAGCGGTGCTTCGAGGACCGCGTCATCCGCCATCCGTACACCCACCGCCCGACCGCCTCGGACCTCGATCTTGGTGACGTCGGCCTGGAAGAGGATCTCGCCGCCGGCCGCTTCGATGGCCGGTGCGATCGCCGCGGCGATTCTCGACGCGCCACCTATCGGGTAGAAGCCGCCCCATTGGTAGTGGCGGGCGAGCATCGCGTGCATGGCGAAGCTGCTTCTCGACGGCGGCAGACCGTAGTCTCCCAACTGACCCGTCAGCACTCCCTTGAGCTCAGCGTCGTCGGTCAGACTGTCGAGCACTTCCTTGGTCGTTTGTCGGGCGTAGCGCAGGTAGGCTTTGCGCATCAACGGCCCGGCGACAAAGGAAACCGAACCCGGGACTGCCTTTTCGGCAAAGTAGAGTTGCGAGGCCTTTTCCGCCTTATGCACCATCTCCATGTAGCGGTCGATCGCCTCGGCTCCAGAGGGGAAGTACTGCTTCATCTGCGCCGTAAAGCGGTCCGGCCCGGTCACGTAGTCGTAGCTTCGATCGCCGAGGATGATGCGGTCATAGACGTCCCCCATCGACGCCCATTTGAGCGAGCCGTCGCTCAGATGATCAAAGAGACGGCGTGCTCCCGACCGCCGACTTCCCATGCCGCCGATGTAGTGAACGCCCACATCCCACTCGTAGCCGCGGCGACGAAAGACGTGGGTGAAGCCACCCGGCATGTAGTGGCGCTCGAGCACCAACACGCGTTTGCCGGCGTGTTTGGCCAGGAGCGCCGCCGCGGTCAGACCCCCAACCCCCGAGCCGATGACGATGGCGTCGAACTTCCCCTGTGGAGGGTGTCTTCGATAGCTTTGACCGACCCGGATCATGACAGGGATTGTAGCGCCTGCCGGAGACAGATCTCGGCGCAGGGACAGGAGCGAGCGAGCTGCGACCAAGGCCCGGGCGGAGGCTCCACCAGGGACGTCTGACCGAGCGCAGAGTCAAGTCTGCAGCAGTGCCACTCGATCCGGCGCGAGGGAAGCCGAGGTGCGAGCCTCTAGGTAACCGGAGTCCGAGGAGCTCGTGCCGTGCCCTGCGGGGCCTCCGATCGGGGTCGTAGCAGCTCGTCAGCTAGGCCCTCTCCGTTTGTCCCGGAGACTGGATTGTGCTAAAAAGCCCCTTCGGCACGGACCTTCCACCCGTGCACGGCTACACCGACAAGCTAGGAGGCTGGACCCATGGCCGTAGATGAAAAAGTAAAGAGCATTATTGCGGAACAACTGGCGGTCGAGCCGGACCAGGTCACGGCCGGCGCGAGCTTTACCGACGATCTCGGAGCGGACTCGCTCGACGTCGTCGAGCTGGTGATGGCTTTCGAGGAGGAGTTCGGGATCGAGATTCCGGACGACGACGCCGAGAAGATCGGCAACGTCACCGACGCCATCAGCTACATTCAGAGCAAGAGCAGCGACAGCTAGCATCTAGCGGGTCGAGGAATCGATGACGCGTCGCCGGGTCGCCGTCACAGGCGTGGGTCTCGTGTCCCCACTCGCGGTGGGGACCGTCGAGAGTTGGTCTGCCCTGTTGGCGGGCGAGAGCGGCATTGCGCCGATCGAGTCGATGGACGCCTCGGGTTTCGAAACCAAGATCGCCGGCGAGGTTTCCGACTTCGACCCGACGAAGTATCTGGACAAGAAGGAGGCTCGGCGGACCGACCGGTTCATCCAGTTCGGTCTGGCCGGCGCCGGCATCGCAATCGCCGATGCGGACCTGCCGATCGAGAAGATCGGTCGCGATCGCGTCGGGGTGATCGTGGGTTCGGGGATCGGTGGACTGATGACCATCGAGGACACCCACACCAAGCTCATGGAGCGCGGTCCGGGCCGGATCTCGCCGTTCTTCATCCCCATGCTGGCCGTCAACATGGCGGCAGGACATATCTCGATCCGCTACGGCCTCGCCGGCCCCAACTCGGCGCCTGCGACCGCCTGCACGACCGGGCTCCATGCCATCGGCGACGCCTACCGGCAGATCCAACACGGTTACGCCGACGCCATGGTTACCGGCGGCACCGAGGCGGTCATTTCACCGCTGGCGATCGGCGGTTTTAATGCGATGAAGGCGCTCTCGAAGAGAAATGATGAGCCCCAGAAGGCTTCCCGCCCCTGGGACCGCGACCGCGACGGGTTCGTCATCGGCGAGGGTGCCGGGGTTCTGGTTCTCGAGGAGTTCGAGAGCGCGAAACGCCGCGGCGCAGACATCTACGCCGAGATCGCCGGCTATGGTATGAGCGCCGATGCTCATCACATCTCTGCGCCTCACCCAGAAGGCGCGGGAGCCGAGAAGGTTATGCGATACGCCCTGGCCGACGCCGGTCTCGAGCCCGAGAGAGTCGGCTATATCAATGCGCACGGCACGTCGACACCGCTGGGTGATGTGAGCGAGGTCAAGGCGATCAAGGGCGTCTTTGGCGACCACGCCCACAAGCTGGCGGTGTCTTCGACCAAATCGGCCACCGGGCATCTGCTGGGCGCCGCAGGGGGGCTCGAATCGGGCTTCCTGGCGCTCGCCATCCGAGATCAGATCCTCCCCGCGACCTTGAACCTCGACAACCCATCAGACGATTGCGATCTGGATTTCGTGCCGCACGAGCCACGCAAGACCGACCTGGAGGTCGCCATCACCAACTCGTTCGGCTTTGGCGGCACCAACGGCGCGATCGTCATGCGCCGGGTAGACGTGTAGCGGTCGACCCCCGTGTCGACCGAATCTTCCCTTTAGCGGTCGACCCCCGTGTCGACCGAGTCTCCCTTGTAGCGGTCGACCCCCGTGTCGACCGAGTCTTCCCTTGTAGCGGTCGACCCCCGTGTCGACCGAGTCTTCCCTTGTAGCGGTCGACCCCCGTGTCGACCGAGTCTCCCTTGTAGCGGTCGACCCCCGTGTCGACCGAGTCTTCCCTTGTAGCGGTCGACCCCCGTGTCGACCGAGTCTCCCTTGTAGCGGTCGACCCCCGTGTCGACCGAGTCTCCCTTGTAGCGGTCGACCCCCGTGTCGGCTTCGCTTGTGGACGGCTTGCTGATCGCGGTGTCGGCGAGTTTAGGATTCACGACTACGATGCTTTCGAGTGGCGATGAGCGGGTAAAGTCGATTGGCAGGAGTGCCGGACGCCGGAGGTCACGTCGAAGCGGCGGTGTGATCGCGAGGCTCTTAGGCCTCGAACCATTTTCAAAAGGAGATAGACATGCAACTCGGCACATTTTCGGTTAGCTTGGCGGTCAAGGATCTTCAGGCGTCCAAGACGTTCTATGAGAAATTTGGCTTTTCGGTCTTTGCCGGCGAGGCGACGGAGAACTGGCTCATCTTGAAGAACGGCGAGCACACGATTGGGCTCTTTGAAGGCATGTTCGAAAAGAACACTTTGACTTTCAACCCAGGCTGGGACAGCAACGCAGGAAAGCTGGACGCCTTTACCGATGTGCGCGATCTGCAGCGTCTGGTGAAGGCAGAAGGCGTGGAGCTGATAGCGGAGGCCGACGAGACGACCACCGGCCCCGCCAGCTTCGTCGCAGTGGACCCCGACGGAAATCCGATTCTGGTCGATCAGCACGTTTGAGGCCTCACCAACCTGGCCCATGTCGATCCGCCGCCTCACGTCTGTTCACGCCCCTGAATACAGGGCGATCATGCTGCAGGCCTACGCCGATGCCGCTGAAGCGTTCACGTCCACCGTGTCCGAGCGCGAGTCGCTACCCCTGGATTGGTGGATGTCGCGCGTTTCGGATCATCCGGACTCCGACGAGCTCGTTTTTGGGGCGTTCGAGGGCGCCCGGCTCGTTGGGGTAGCCGGGATCAGGTTCGGGAGTAGAGAACAAACAAAGCACAGGGCGACGCTGTTTGGTCTGTATGTCCTCCCGGGGTTCAGGGGCCAGACCGTGGCTCGCTCGCTCGTGGAGGCTGTGCTGAGCCACGCACGCTCGACACCGGGCACACAGGTTGTCCAGCTCTCGGTCACCGAGGAGAATACTTCAGCCATCTCCCTCTATGAGGCCTGCGGTTTTGTTGCATACGGAACCGAGCCGCTTGCCGTCAGGTATGGCGAGAAGTATGTGTCCAAAGTTCACATGTCGCACGCTCTCCGTAAGGAGAGCGTCGAAGGAGAAGTGCTCAGAACCCCACGCCTTGTCCTCCGAGAATTCGACCACAACGACTTTGAGGCGGTGCATGCTTACGCAACGGATCTCGAGGTGGTGCGTTACATGGAATGGGGTCCCAACACAGCGGCCGAGACCCGTAACTTCCTGACCCGGGCACAGTCGCAAGCTTCGGCAAGACCGCGCACCATCTACGAGTTTGCTGTCGCCGAAGTGGCGACGGACGGGCTCGTCGGTGGCATAGGACTTCATTTGAATGGACCTCAGGCCATGCTCGGCTACTGTCTTTCGCGCTCGGCCTGGGGCAGAGGCTTCGCCACCGAGGCGGCGAGTCTCCTGGTGGCATTTGGATTCGACTCCTTGGACATCCACCGAGTCTGGGCGAGATGCGACTCCGAGAACGCGGCCTCGCTCCGGGTTCTCGAGAAGCTCAGGATGCGCCGAGAAGGACTCCTCGAGCACGACTGCCAGATCCGAGGCGAGTGGAGGGACACGGCTCTCTTTGCCATTCTGGAGAGTGAGTGGAGGGTCCCAAGCAGGATCCAACCGTGATCCGTCGGGAACAACTCCACGACGTCTCCGCGATCCGCAAGCTCAACACCGAGGCGTTTGGGCAAGCCGAGGAGGCCGGCATTGTAGACAGCATCCGCAAGAACTGTGGAGAGGACGCGGTGTCGCTTGTTGCGGTCCTGGAAGATCAAGTGGTCGGGCACATTCTGTTCAGCCCGGTAAGAGTGGAGTGCGGGGACCGGGTGGTTCACGGAATGGGTCTCGGGCCCATGGCCGTCCTGCCGGAGCATCAGCGCACCGGAATCGGCTCCGAGTTGGTTCGCGTTGGAGTCTCCGAGATGCGAGGCTCGTGTTGTCCCTTTGTCATCGTCCTCGGTCACCCGCAGTTCTACCCTCGCTTCGGTTTCGAGCCGGCAAGCCGGAGGGGAATCCGGTGTGAGTGGGAAGTGCCCGACGAGGCCTTCATGATCCTGATTCTCGAAGCAACCGAGATGGACGGAGTCTCGGGGTTGGCGCGATACCGTTCCGAGTTCTCCGCTGAAACGGCCTAGCCGCCCGCTTTCCTGGCAGCGTCCTCCCTATTCCGGGTGCGCGAGGGTCAGAGTACCGGCTTCTTCGAGGGTGCCGTCCTCGTTGACCCATCCGTGGGTGCCGGCGAACGTCCCGTCCTCGAAAGTGCCGCTGAAGCGGAAGGAGATCTCGTGGTCCTCGTTATCGTGTTCGGCCGTTCCTTCGAGTGCACCCGCCGTCAGGCTTCCGGTCGCGGTTCCGAGATAAGTGTGGGGCTCTTCTTCCCACATGAAGTGGAACGCCACCGACCATTGGTTCTCACCGTCGGGTGTCAGGATGGCCGTGAGATCGCCGGTACGGTTGTCTCCATCGTCTTGAGCCCAGACAAACGAGCCTTTGAGAGTGACGTCCTCCGCCGCGAGTGCGGCGGCGTTCAGAGCCAAGGCGAAGATGGCGAGACAAAAGAGTGCTGGGATGGATCGCTTCAAGTGGTTCTCCTGTTCTTTGGGGGTGCCGAGTCATATGATCGCTGGTGGCGTGACTGTACCTCAGACGCCGACGAGTCCATCTATTCGAATGAATCGCTCGACCGTTTCTCCGCAGAGTTCCGAACCGGTGGGGCGCGGCACGAGAAGGAAGAGGACCGATTTCAACGTATCGCGGATGGTTCTGTCGGTCGCCGCAGCCTGGATCCTGTCGCTGGGTTTCGACCTGTTTCTCCACGGTGGGCTCCTCGCGAGGCTCTACGTCGGGCCGAGCCAGTTTCTGCTCGAGCCCGAGCAGGCCTTCCGGAGAATCCCACTTGGCTATCTGGCATTTTTGGCTTTGACACTGGGTTTGTACTGGCTTCTCATGCGACTCGGTGTGCGGGGTGTGATCGCGGGGTTCCGGCATGGAGCGGCGGTCGGTCTGGTCGGGTGGGGTGCTTTCGCCGTTGGGCTGTATTCGATCAGCACGGCGACCCTGCCCTTGTTGGCAGGTTGGTGGCTGGGTCAGGCGGTAGAGTTGGGGCTCGCGGGCGCCGTTCTCGGAGCGGCAGCGAATAGCGTGCCTCTGCGGCGGGTCTGGTCCATCGTGGTCGTTGTCTTTGTCATCTGCGTCGCGGGCACGCTCGTCTTGCAGGCGCTCGGTCTGGCGCCGCCTATGAAGGTCATCCGATGAGCGCTTCGCCAGTGCGGGCCGTGCACCCGGAGGACACTGGTTATCGTGCGGGCCGCGCCGTATTCGGGATTCTCCTGCTTCTGGGACTAGGGTGCCGCGAGCCGGTGCCCGATGTGTCGTCGGCCCATTCCGCGGAAGCTCTCGCCGATGTCGTGTCGGTGAGCGTATCCGGCGACCCGAGCTCCTATCGATTCGAAGTCGGCATCCGTAGCCCCGACGAGGGTTGCGATCGATACGCCGACTGGTGGGAGGTGGTGAGCCGCGACGGGGAGCTGGTTTATCGGCGCCCGCTCTCGCACAGCCACGTTGACGAGCAGCCGTTCGCCCGTGGGGGTGGGCCAGTGGCGATCGAGGCCGAGACCGCGGTGTGGGTGAGGGCGCATATGCATCCAAACGGCTACGGCGGGGTGGCGTTCGAAGGCTCGGTTCACGATGGGTTTCGGCCGGGCGAGCTCGCCGCCGCCTTCGCGGCGGAGCTGGCGGAGCAGGCACCGCAGCCACCGGAGTGCAGGTTCTGAGGTCGCGCGACCCATGGCCGAGACCCTGTCTTCGAGATCAACACTCCGCTTCGCCGTGCTGGGAGCGGCCTCGTTCCTGGCCCTTCACCTCGTTTTCTCTTTCACCTGGGAGCTCTGGTTCACGCCGGCGGCTCTAGAGGCTCCGTGGTTTCTAGGCTCGAAGCCGAGCATCGTGGTCACCCAGGTCGGTCTGGGGCTGGTCGCTCTCGTTGTGACGGTGAGGAAGGCGGCCTCGTGGCGTCGCCGCCTTGTGCAAGCCCTGGCGCTTGTCTCTGGCGTGATGATGGCCGTGAGTTGCGTATTCTTCGCCATCGGAGCGAATCGGCTGATGCTGGGGCCGCCCCGCCTGTGGCCGTGGGTCTTGTTGTCGGCGTTTCTCCTGCTCGGCCCGGCGATCTTGGCCGGCACGCTGCTGGGTGGAATACTCCGGGGACGAGTTTGAGCGAGGAGGTCGAAATGCCCTGGAAGATGAAATCCACCAAATCGTGGGTCGCCAAACTGCGGCCGGATCTCGAGCCCAAGATCGTCCGCTCGAAGCGCACCGGGGAGCGGATGCTGGTGCCGACGCCACTGCTGGTCGCCGAGGAGATCCGCAAAGTCAGGAAGGGGCGACTGACGACTCCCAAGAGGCTTCGGACCGGCTTGGCCCGGCGTACGGGCGCCGAGTCGGCATGCCCCATGACGACCGGGATTCTGTTGAGCATCGTCGCGGGTGCCGCCGAGGAGCAGCTCGCCGAGGGCAAGCGGCCCGTGGCACCCTACTGGCGGGTGGTGGAGGACGACGGGTCGCTACGCGCCAAGAATCCAGCCGGTCCTTCGATCCAGGCGCGGCGGTTGCGGGCCGAAGGCCATCGGGTACGGAAACAGTCTGGTCGCGAGCAGTGGAAGGTCGAGGGATTTGCGTAGGATCGCGGCGGCATTCTTGGTTCTGGCGAATCTGATGCCTCTGCTGTTTGGCGCGGCGCTGGTGGCTTTCTGGCCCCATTGGCAGAGCGTTTCCGTTGCCGCCGGTCTGGCCGTGGTGGCAGGAGCTAATTTTGTGGTTGCGGCTTTTCTCTTCTCGGGCAAGGCGCCGAGTGCGGCCGCCTCGATATGGAAGAAGTGCGCCCAGGTTTTGAACGTGCTCTTGGCGGCGGTTGGACTGGCCGCCTTGTTGGGGTCGCTCGATCTGTGGATCTTGAGCAGCCAGGAATTGGCGGCCAGCTTGGCGCTTCTGCTGCCGCCGGTTGCCAGCTGGTTGGTTATTCGGCGGGTCTGGCCGACGACCTAGTCCCCACAACCAGAATCGACGCGGTTCGGCCTCAGGCCATCCGCGGCTGATCGCCGGAGTGGGATCTGTCGCGGCCGCCGAGCGCTACACCCGCCGCGCCAACCAGGGGAATAACCCAGTTGTACCAGGCCGGCTGAACGGCATGCTTGCCCGCCTCGGTAAAACTCATTTCGGCTACAGGCTTGTCGACCGTCACCCTCTCCTCGGCGAAGAACTGTTGGTTGACGGCGATCAGAATACCGAGCACCAGAAGCAAACCGATCAGAATCTTGGTCGCGCCGGGTGAGCGGCCGATCTTGAACGCGACAAAGCCGCCGATCATGGCTGCGGCGAAACCGGACACCAGGTTGAAGCCGAGCCAGATGAGGGAGGGTTGCGGGCCTTCGCCCGCAAAAGCACCTTCGCCGCCGAGAACCAGCCACGCGATACCGATGCTGCCGACGGCGACAAGGACCATCGCTACATAGCCGATGATCGCTCCAAGGATGTTCCTCAACATGGTTGTTCCCCCTTCGTACACGGCGTCTACGATGGCCGCTGCTGCGCCATCATGATCTGTTGTATCTTGAAGTCTAGAGCATGTTTATCGGGCATTTTGCGATCGCGTTTGGCGCCAAGAGGTGGATAGCATCAGTTTCCCTCGGTACGTTGTTCCTTGCGTGTCAGTTGGCGGATCTGCTCTGGCCGAATCTTGTTCTGATGGGTCTGGAGGTGGTCGAGGTCGATGCCGGAGCGACGGCCGTAACGCCGCTCGACTTTGTCAGCTACCCGTACTCACACAGCCTCGTGGCGCTGGGTCTCTGGGCGGCGGTCTTTGCGGGTGTCTATCTGCTGCTGCGACAGAGTGCCCTGTCGACGGCCGCCGTTCTCGGCGGTGTGGTCCTCAGTCACTGGTTGCTCGACGTGGTGTCGCATCGCCCGGACATACCGGTGACGCTCTTTGGGCCGATGCGACTGGGCCTCGGGATGTGGCACTCGGTCCCGCTCACGATCGCCGTCGAAGGTGTTCTCTTCGCCCTTGGTGTTGTTGTCTATGCGAGGGCTACGCGAGCGCGAAATCGGATCGGGAGCATTGCCCTTTGGGCGTTGGTGGGGTTTCTCGTCGTTGTTTACTTCGGCAACCTGTTGGGTCCCCTGCCCCCGAACTCCGCCGCTGTCGTCTGGCCGGCTCAGGCGATGTGGCTGCTGGTCGCCTGGGGGTATTGGATCGACCGGCATCGGAAGCCGCGCCGGTGAGGAGCGCTCGGGGGTCTAGGCGGTACTTCGACTTCTGTTGGTGACGTAGGCGACGAAGGCCGCCAGCCCGCCCATGAGGACGACGGCCGTCGCGACTCGGAACAAGCTGATCACCCAGGCGATGCCGATGCCGAGGGCAGGCCACTGGACCCACCATTCTCCGGGCGAGGTCATGACGTTGATGACCGCCAGCATGGCCACGATCATGGGTCCGATGAAAAGAAACTTCAGGGCTCTAAGCGTTCGCATGCAATCCTCCCTCATTCTCTAGTACGCGAACCGGGGGGAAACGTTTCGTCTTCTAGCCTTGAGGCTCCGCGCCGGCTGCGACTTGAGGCGCCCGCAACTCATCGCCACCCAAGTGCTGATCGAAGAACTCGGTCATGCGTCCGTAGAAGTGCCGCGTGTCGACGCCGCGGAAACCGTGTTTCTGCCGCGGGTAGATGGCATCCTCGAAAGGGATGCCGGCGTCGATCAGCTTGCGCGCCATGGCGATGGTGTTCTGGGGGTGGACGTTGTCGTCGGCGGTCCCGTGGACGATGAGGAGTCTGTCCTCGAGCTTGTTCGCGTGGGTGATGGCCGAGGAGTCGCGATAACCATCCGGATTGTCTTCCGGATGGTCGAGGTAGCGCTCGGTCCAGATCGTGTCGTAGAAATGCCAGTCGGTTACCGGCGCGCCCGAGACGCCGGCTTTCCAGGTGCCTGGGCTGTTGAGCAGCGAGTACAACGTGTTGGAGCCGCCACCCGACCAGCCCCACAAGCCGATCCTCTCGGTATCCACGTAGGGCAGGCGACCAAGGTACTCGACCCCGGCACGCTGAGCCGCGAGGTTGATCTCGCCAAAACGGCGGTGAAGAAGGTCCGCCCCCTGCTTGCCAAAAAAGTTCGAGCCCGCGTTGTCGACCATCAGGACGACATAGTCCCGTTGGGCCATCATCTTGTGCCACAGATTGCGAGCGCCTGACCAGCGATCGGCGACGACCTGCGAGGCTGGGCCGCCGTAGTGGTACATCACCGCCGGGTACTTGCGGGTGGCGTCGAGCCCCGCGGGTTTCAAGATAGCCGCCGGTAGTGGCTGCTCATTGGGCCCGGGAATGGAGAGAAATTCCCAAGCCGGGAGCGCCTCGGGATGGTAGCTCGGCGGCTTCCTCGGCAGGCTCGCGATTTCTCGACCCAGCTTGTCGAGGACGACTCTCACCGTGGGCCGGTTGGCGCCGCTTTTCGAGAGCACCAGATTGCCGCTGGCCGGAGCGATTTGTGCCTGGTGCCAGGCGGACTCCGACCCGAGTCGTCGAGGCGTTCCCCCAGATATCGTCTGGCGAAAGACGATTCGGTAGAGGGCGCCCAGTCTTTCCGTTCGGTGTGCGGTGTAGAAAACCGCCGACTCGTCGTCGGTGACGAAGAGGGAGTCGATTTGAGTCACTGTCCAGCCGTCGGGTGTCAGGTTCCGGAGGAGCTCGCCGGTCGCGGAGTAGAGGCCGACCCGGTTCCAACCACTCTTTTCGGAGGTCCACACAAATCGGTTATCGGGCAAGAACCTGAGGTCTTTTGTCAGGTTGACCCAGGTGCCGGACGTCTCGGTCAGGAGTGTCGAGCAGGTCCCGGAGGCCGGATCGCAAAGGAGCAGATCGAGGTGGTCCTGTTCGCGGTTGAGGCGCTGGATCGCCACCCGGTCACCGGAGGGGCGCCAATCGACTCGCGCCAGATAGACGTCGGAAATCTCGTCGGCGGAGTTGTCGGCATCGTTGATTCCGCTATCGTCGGTCTCCATCCAGGTGGTTTCACCGCTTTCCAGCTCGAGAACCCCGACACGGACGAGGGGGTTGTCTTCGCCGGCCTTTGGATACTTCTGCCGTTCCACGGTCGGGTACTGAGTCGTGAAGTCGACCAACGGATAGGTCTTCACGTGCCGGTCGTCGAACCGGTAGTAGGCGATATGCGTTCCGTCCGGGTGCCACCAGTACCCTGTTGCGCTGCGTCCCCAGATCTCTTCCCAATACACCCAGTTGGTAGTGCCATTCAGGATCTCGTTCTTGCGCCCATCGGTCGTGAGGGCTCGCTCGTCACCGCCGGCAAGCTCCATCAGAAAGAGGTTGTATTCGCGCACAAAGGCGAGGTGTTTGCCGTCCGGAGAGAATTTCGGATCTTCCTCCTTCGCTACCGTCTCGGTGAGGCGCTTCACCTGGCTCGAGCCGATGTCGATGAGATGGAGGTCGCCCGACGAAACGGCCAGGATCGAGCTGCCGTCCGGCGACCAATGGAGGCCGGAGATGCTGCTGATGGGGTGGTCTCCCGTTTCCCCCAGTGCCAGAACACGCTTTCTCTCGTCACTCTCGACATCGAGTACCCACAAAGCATCCTCCTCTTCTTCCTTCCAGAGGTAGGCCAACCGTTTGCCGTCGCTAGCCCAGGTCATGCTCCGTGGTGAGCGTCCGCTCGCGTCGTCGCCAAAGATCACGTCCAACCCGAGGACGGGTTCGTCGAGGCGGGCGGCCTCGGTGGGTGCGGAAAGGAGCACGCCGAGTGCGAGGGCGCTCAGCGCAAAACGCAAGAGGACGGATGGAAGACTCGAGAGAACAGGTTTCATGTGGACCTCCGATGTCTCGGAATGGAGACGGATTGGGAGGATTCTACAGGCTCGTACCCACGGCTGCGTGGTAGCCTCCTTTTGACACAAGCGGCGTTTCGAGCGGCGAATCAAGACGAGCAGGTCGTCGGAGGAGACATGGGCTTTAGTGTTTGGGAAAGGGTTCTTCTCATCGTTCTGGTGCTCGCCGTCACGGCGCTTTTTTTCCGTGACCTGACGCCACGCATGCGGTTTGTCCGCGCTGGAAAACCCGATCGCTTGCGCACCGACGAGCTGGGCTCGCGCATCTGGCGAAGCTTCAAGGAAGTCATTTTCCAGACCAGGGTCATCAGCGGCCGGCCGGTCGCCGGTTTTCTCCATGCATTGGTGTTTCTGGGCTTTCTGTTTTTTGGCGTCGAGACGGTCGATCATTTTCTGGAGCCGTTCGAAGTGCCGTTTGTGTCGGCGATCCTCGGAGCCTGGGAGCCCGCGTTCAAGACCTTTCTCGCCGTGACGGCGGTGCTCGTGTCGATCGGCATCGCGGGTCTGGCGTTTCGCCGCTTTGTGATGGTCAAGATCTCCCCGGGGCCCAAGTCCTGGAGCTCGGGGCTGGTCGCCCTCATCATTCTCCTATTGATGGTTACCTACTTGAACGGCGTTGGCTTGATTGGCGCCGGGGCCGAGCCGATTCAGGAGAAGGCCAATTGGTGGCTCCACGCATTGCTGATCCTGATCTTTCCGCCGCTGATCCTGCGCTCCAAGCACTTTCATCTGTTGCTGTCGCCCTTCGACATTTTTTTCCGCACCCATGAGTTGGGCGACTATCTGCCGCTGGAGCTCGACGAGGCCGCACTCATGGAGTCCGAGGAGGAGATCTCTCTCGGCCTCGAAACGTTGGCCGATGTGCCGTGGAAGATGCGTCTCGATTTTCTGACTTGTGTGGAGTGCAAGCGTTGCACCGAACAATGCCCGGCATATAACTCGGGCCAGGACCTCAACCCGCGGAGCTTTGTGCTCGCCGGCCGCGCGATGATGGAGGCCGGTCCCGAGAGCTCCGTGGTCGACAACGTGATCAGCGAGACGGCCCTCGGCCAGTGCACGAGTTGTGGCGCCTGTGAAGCCATCTGCCCGGTGGGGATCGAGCATCTTCAAGTGCTGATGGGCGCAAAGCGGGCGCAGACGCTGGCCAGCGGCAAGGGAATGGTTGCCGGCGAGTTCCTCCAGTCCGTGGAGCGCTTTGGGAACCCGTTCAAAAAGCAGAAGAGTGAGCGTAGGGAGCTGGTCGAGGAGCTGCAGATTCCCGCCTATGAGAAGGGCAAGACCGAGTACGCGTTGTGGCTGGGTTGCGTCTGGACATACAACGAAGACGCAAAAAGCAGTCTGGCGGCGCTGGTCGAGGTCCTCGATCGCGCCAGGGTGAGCTACGGGGTCCTGGCCAACGAGTCCTGCAGCGGCCACCATTCACGGCGGCAGGGAGAGGAGCTACAATTCCAGACGCTCGCCGGCGAGAACATCGAGAGGATGCAGGAGCAGAAAGTCGAGAAGGTGCTGACCGGGTGTCCGCACTGCTTTCATACGTTCCGGCGCGAATACCCGACGCTCGACGAGAAGTTCTCGGTCGAGACCGTCCATCACTCTGAACTTCTTGCCGACTTGGTCCAGAGCGGAACGATCTCCTTGAACGCGGATGGTGATAGCGGCAAGAAGATCAGCTTTCACGACCCCTGCTATCTGGGGCGGTACGAGAAGGTCTTCGACCCGCCGCGCGAGGTGATCCGCGGCGCCGGGTTTGATTTGCTCGAGTTACCGCGTCATCGTCAGAAGTCGTTCTGTTGTGGCGGTGGAAGCGCCGGCTTTGCGCGCGAACAAGAGGTCGAGACGAGAGTCGATCAGGAACGCAAGCGGGAGATCTCCGAGTCAGGGGCGGAGGTGTTGGTGACGGGTTGCCCCGAGTGCAAGATGATGCTCGCAAGCGCCGTCGAGGAAACGCTGGACCTGGCCGAGTTGGTGGCGCGGGCTTCACGGGACGCAGCTGGTGGGGATTCGATGCGGGGCGACAGCAGTTTGCCGCGCGAGTAAGCCATGGCAGCTCGACAAGACGGTGTCGGGAACGGCAGAGATAGTGTTCTCCTGGTTGCCACCCTCACTTCGGAGCCGACATCCGCCGAGCTGAGTTCGCTGTCCACCCAAGCAGATGTTCTCGAGGTGAGAGCGGATCTCGTAGGCGATCTCGAGCCCGATAGATTGCGGCGAGACTTTTCGGGAGAGCTTCTTTATACCCTCAGAAGCGAACCGGAGGGCGATGTCGGCGATGCGTCCAAATCTGGGGAGCGGCACGCGCGTTTGGCGGCCGCCGCCGCAGGGTTCGATCTCGTGGACCTGGAAGCCGCGCGTGATCTAGAGCCTGCTGTCCTGGAGTCGGTTCCGCCTGCTCAGCGGCTCATCTCCTGGCACGGACCGCCTACCGAGTTGGGAGAGCTACGCAGTCGTTTCGACAGCATGCAGACTGAACGTGCCCGCTACTACAAATTGGTTCCGGCGGCGGAGAGGCCGGTCCACGGGTTGGTGCCGCTCGCCTTGTTGGCGTCGCTGGGGCGTGACGATGTCTTGGCGTTCTCGACTGGCCCATCGGGCTTCTGGACTCGTCTTTTGGCGCCGCGCCTGGGAGCGCCCGTTGTTTTCGGCTCCGCCGGCGAGCAACCGGCGGCGCCGGCACAGCCGTCGATAGGGCGGCTCAGACGCGACTACGGCCTGCCGCTCCTGGGCCCCGTCGAAGCGGTGTTTGGGCTGGTTGGAAACCCGGCACTCAGCAGCCTTTCTCCGCGGCTCCACAACGCCTCATACGCCGAGCTGGGGATTCCCAGTCTCTATCTTCCGTTCGAAGTCGAGGCCTTTGGCGATTTCTGGCTGGACGTGGTCGAGAGGGGGAGTCTTGGCGTACTGGGGTTCGGGCTCGCCGGTTTGAGCGTGACCGCACCGTTCAAGGAGATCGCGCTGGCGGTCGCTGGAGCCGGGAGCCCGCTGGCGGACCGCTTGGGGTCGGCGAACTCCCTGGTGCGCCGCGGGCAGGTCTGGGAGGCCGAATCGACCGATGGAGAAGGTGTTCTGGGACCACTGGCTGAACGCGAAATCTCGGTAGAGGGGCGAGAAGCCGCGGTGGTGGGTTCTGGTGGTGCCGGGGCCGCCGCTGCCCAGGCATTGGATTCCTTGGGAGCCAGGGTCACTTTGGTCAACCGGAGTGTAGCCAGGGGGCGCCGCACGGCCCACGGGCTCGGCATCGGGTTCTCGTCGTTGGCGGATTTTGATCCGTCGGTTTTCGAACTGCTGGTCAACGCCACACCGCTGGGTCGTGAGGACGGTGGCGAGCTGCCGTTCGACATCGACAGCATCCGTGAGGACGCGGTAGTGGTCGATCTTGCTTACTGCGCCGACCGACGCACCCATCTGGTCGAGGAGCTCGCGGGGCGAGGCGTCACCGTGGTCGACGGACGGGAAGTGCTGCTGCATCAGGCTGTGCGCCAGTTCCAGGTGATGACAGGCCAGGAGCTTCCGGTCGGGCTCGGTCGCCGGGTATTGGGTCTCGAAGGAGGGCCTGTGGCAGGCTTCGAAGAAGGACCTGCGGCGAGTTTGGACGGAGACCCGGCGTGAGTCCCGCGCGGGTGACAGCCCACCAGCGGGAGTTCCTGGCGGACCGTCTGACCCCGGTGGGAGTGTACCGGCGGCTCGCCCGCCGCTCGCCGGTGCGATTTCTCTTCGAAAGTGTCACCGGTGGAGAACAGGTCTCCCGTTACAGTTTTCTGGGCGCCGGCCCGCGGGTCATCTACCGGCTGTTTCCGGATCGGCTCGAGGTCGAACGGGTTGGTGAGCACCGGGGAGCCGAGGCACAGCTGGAAGGCGATCCACTCGAGGCTTTGCGTTGCGTGTTGGGCGCCTTCCGGTCGGACCCCGGGCTCCTCCCGTTCCAGGGAGGCTTTGTCGGTTTTTTTGGCTTCGATCTGGTGCGGTTGATCGAGAATCTTCCCTCGCGGCCACCCGACCCATTCGACTTGCCGATCGCATGGCTGGGCCGCTTTGACGAAGTGATTGTTTTCGACCACGCGCGACAGAGCGTGGTGGCGTTGGCCAACGAGATCGAAGGCGAGGTCTCGGCCGCCGAGTCGATCGCGGCTCTGGACGAGTTGAGCACGCTGTTGACCCGAGGAGAAACCGGCGGTGGCGTCGAAGTGCCGCCGACGAGCGGCGATGCGGGGAGCTCGTCTCCGCAAATGAAAGGTCTCGGGGAATCCGTTGGACTGTCCGGAAAGGACTACCGGGCGGCGGTCGAGCAAGTGAAGGAGTACATCCGGGACGGCGACATCTTTCAGGCCGTGATCGCGAGAAGGTGGGTTCTCGACCCGGGCGAGTCCGGGTCTACGCCCGGATCGACGATCGAGCCCTTGGCGCTCTACCGCGCGGCGCGAACGGTCAACCCGAGCCCTTACATGGTGCTGCTGGAGGCTCCGGAGGTTGCCCTGGTGGGAACATCCCCCGAGATGCTGGTGCGCAAGCAGGGAAACCGTATCGAGACCCGGCCGATTGCCGGCACCCGCCCGCGCGGAGAAAACCCCGCGGCCGATCGGGCGCTGGCGAGCGAGCTCTCGGCGGATGAGAAGGAGCGGGCCGAACACCTGATGTTGGTAGATCTCGGGCGCAACGATCTCGGCAGGGTCGCGGTGACGGGCAGCGTCGAGGTGACCGATTTCATGGAGGTCGAGCGCTACAGCCATGTGATGCATCTGGAGTCCAGCGTCGAGGCTCGTCTCGACGAGGGGCACAACGCGCTCGATGCTCTGCTGGCCTGTTTCCCGGCCGGCACAGTGTCGGGAGCACCCAAGATTCGCGCGATCGAGATCATCGATGAGCTCGAGTCCGAAGCGCGAGGTCCCTATGCGGGTGCGGTGGGGTATTTGTCCCATACCGGCGATCTCGACGCCTGTATCACCATCCGCACGCTGGTGCTTCGTGGTGGTGAGATCTCGCTGACCGCGGGCGCCGGGATCGTCGCTGATTCGGTTCCCGAGCTAGAGCAACGCGAAACCGAGAACAAGGCGGCGGCGCTGCTGGCGGCCGTCGAGCTGGCTCTAAGGCTGGCCGAGAGCGAATGATTCTGGTCATCGACAACTACGACTCGTTCACCTACAACCTGGTGCAGCTTCTGCGGGTCCAGGGGGCCCATCTGGGGAAGGTCGAGGTGGTGCGGAACGACGCCGAGAGCGCCGCCGCGATGATCGCGCGGAGACCGACAGCGATCGTCCTGTCGCCGGGTCCCGGCCGACCGGAGGATGCCGGCGAATGCTGCAATCTGGTGCGCGCCGAGGTGGACCTTCCGATTCTGGGGGTGTGTCTCGGCCATCAGGTTCTCGGCGAGGTCTTTGGTGCCCGAGTCGACAGAGCGCCACGTCTGATGCACGGCAAAGTGTCGGCGGTGAGCCACAACGGAATGGGTATCTTTGCGGGTCTTCCTGTTCCTTTCGAGGCTACGCGGTACCACAGCCTGGCGGTTCTGGCGGAGGGTTTGCCGGC
>Ga0224508_10001988_pt1 | contig 17882 bp, 16 predicted proteins | sample SF_Jan12_sed_USG_4_FD_170157 | JGI IMG/M metagenome (GOLD analysis project Ga0224508, IMG submission 170157) | Sediment microbial communities from San Francisco Bay, California, United States - SF_Jan12_sed_USGS_21 | ecosystem: Environmental > Aquatic > Marine > Sediment | place: USA... | reverse complement strand
CGGTTCGCAACTGGTTTCGCTTTCATATGACCATGGGCGTTATTGGCCCGTTGGCGGCGCTCTACCACTGCAACTTCACGCTTGGGTCGTTGAACAGCCGGATCGCGCTGTTCTCCGCGCTGCTGGTTGCCGGCAGCGGTCTGATCGGGCGCTATATCTACGCGAAGATCCATCATGGGCTGTATGGCCGCAAGGCCAGCCTCAAGGAGCTCTTGGCGCAGATTAATTTGACGGGACCGGACGGGGGGCATCTCGCAACCTTCGTGCCGGAGCTGATGCAGCGTCTGACGGCTTTCGACAAAAGCGTGATGGTCCCGCCGAAGAACCCTCTGGACGGGATCAAGTTGCTATTTCGGATGATCTTCATCACTCGTCTAGAGTACTGGACGCTGCTGCGATTCATCCGTCGCAGGTTGGTTGCAGAGGCCGCGGTCTCACCGCGCGTTGCCCAGCATCGCAAGCCTCTTGAGCGAGCGACCCGACTATTTATCTCCAGGCATCTCCGCCAGGTCCGAAAGGTCGCGGAGTTCAATGCTTACGAGAGGCTTTTCGCATTGTGGCACGTAGTTCATTTACCGTTCTTCGTGCTGCTGATAATTTCCACGATCCTTCACATTTGGGCGGTACATGCGTACTGATGGAAATGGATCACGAACCGAAGCGGCGGCGCAGCGGCCGGTACCTAGTGGTGACGCTGTTACTGCTCAGCGCGTCCTCTGTCTCGCAGGCTTTTACATGGGAATCTTTGATCATGCCCGGGCCGGTCGCCGATTCCCATGCGGATTACGAAGATGACTGCGACCAGTGTCATGTGGAGACGGAGGGTCAAAGTCAGAACGCCCTCTGCGTGGACTGTCACACCGCCGTGGGGTTGGACGTGACGTCCGGCCAGGGCTTTCATGGACGCCATCCCGATGCCGGTGACAGGGAATGCGCTTCTTGTCACACGGATCACGAGGGACGGGATGCGGATATCGTCGCCTTCGACCTCTCAGTCTTCGACCACGCGCGGACTGATTTCGCCCTCCGCGGTGTGCACGAGATGACGCTTTGTGCGGACTGCCATCAGCCCGGCACGAGATGGGCGGCGGCACCCAGCGACTGTGCGAGCTGTCACGGGCACCAGGACGTCCATCAAGGTCAGATGGAAGGCGCCTGCGGTGACTGCCACAACGCCGCAAGCTGGCAGGAAGCGGCATTCGACCACGATACGACAACGTTCCCGCTGACGGGTGGTCACGGCGCAGCGGCATGCGGCGGTTGTCATCAAGACCAGGTCTTTCATGGGGTTCCCACCGACTGTAGCGGGTGCCACGTCAACGACGACGTGCATATGGGCCGAAACGGAAACCAGTGCGAGAGCTGTCACAGCACCGTCGACTGGGTGAATCCGGAGTTCGATCACGTCACCGTTTCCGGGTTCCCTCTGCTGGGAGCCCATGAGCCTCTGGCATGTGAGACGTGTCATACCCAGAACCTCATGACCTCATTGCCCACGAGCTGTCACGGGTGTCATCAGTCCGATGACGTGCATGCGGGTGGGCTGGGAACCGACTGTGCCAGTTGTCATCGAGTCTCGAGCTGGACGAGAACCGGCTTCGACCACGACCAGGTCGAGCGCTTCCCACTGCTTGGAGCGCACACCGCGTTGGAATGTACGACGTGCCATACGCAAGGCACGGACGTGGGCTTGCCGCTGGACTGCGCCGGTTGTCACTCAGAGGACCCGCATGTCGGGCAGCTCGGCAGCCAGTGTGAATCGTGTCACACGGAGATGACCTGGACGTCGGACGTGCGCTTCGATCACGGCCTGACGCAGTTTCCGCTCATTGGTGCGCACGAGTCGATCGCCTGCGAAACCTGTCACGAGACGCCGGCTTTCCATGACGCAGCGGATAACTGTCAGGGGTGTCACTCGTCGCAAGACGTGCACGAGGGACGGCTGGGTAGCCAGTGTGAGACCTGCCACAACCCAACCGATTGGGCATTCTGGACGTTCGACCATGACCTCCAGACGAGCTTCATGCTGACCGGTGCGCACATCGGCGCCGCCTGTAGCGCGTGCCATCGCGAGTCGACGACCACCGCCGCGGTGACTGCGCCCAGCGTCTGCGAGGCCTGTCATCGACGGGACGATCCTCACCTCGGCAGATTCGGTGACGACTGTGCAGGTTGTCACACCACGAGTTCGTTCTCAGATATTCAAGGATTCTAGCCATGGAACGGCAGCGGGACTTCACGGGCATGTCGGGACGGATCGCCGGCGCGTTGCTGCTCCTGTGTCTGCTGCTCCCATCGGTCGGTTCGACTCAGTCCAGTCTGGCCTCGCAGTTCGATCATTTCACCACGGGCTTTCGGCTCGATGGCGCACACCAGCTGACGACCTGCGAGAGCTGTCACGTGGACGGCATCTTCACCGGTACGCCGACCGAATGTTCCGGTTGCCACATACAGGCGAGCCGCGTGCAGGCCAGCACCCAACCGGCCACCCACATACTGGCTACGGAGAACTGCGAGTCGTGCCATCAGACCGGTTCCTTTGCACCCGTCGTGAGGGTCGATCACCTGGAGGTGTACGGCACCTGTGCCAGCTGTCACGACAATCGCGTCGCCAGGGGTCAGCCCCTTAATCACCTGCCCACCAGCAACCAGTGTGATAACTGTCATCGGACCACCTCCTTCGTGCCGGCGGTCTTCGATCACGTCGGCATCGTGGCGAACTGCGTCTCCTGCCACGACGGCAATCAGGCCATGAGCAAACCGGTCAATCACATTCCGGCGACGAACGTGTGCGAGGACTGCCACAACGTGGTCATGTTCTCGCCGGTTCTCAGCGTCGATCACATGCAGGTCCTGGGCACGTGCTCGACGTGTCACAACGGTGTCATCGCAACCGGCCAACACGCCCAGCACATCCCGACGACCGCCGAGTGCGATACCTGCCACAACACGATTTCGTTCAGACCATGATGATGTCCATTGCTCATGCCCTGACGAAGCCGAGACGCTGCCGCCGCGGGCGCCGGCGTCTGTGCATGGCCGCAGGCCTGGCCGGAATCGTGGTCTCGTGCCTCCAGCCGGAGGGCGTCTTCGCCGCCGGCCGGGCCATCGAAGACATTCGAATCTCTAAACAGGGCGCCGTCGCCACGGTGGAACTCTCGTTCCCGTGCGCGGTGCGTTACTTGAGCCACACGCCGCGGGAAGCCGGAGCGAACTTTCAGATCAGGCTGGCGCTCGAGGAGGGTTGTCGGGCGGAGATCGGTAGCGGCCTGCGCAGCGAGCTCTACCAGCCGCAGGGCCGGGATATCGCGCAGATCCACGAGCTGGCGTTCCACACCGATGCCTCGGACGGAGCCATCTTGATCGTGAGCTTCGATCGCTCAGCCAAGGCCGAAGTGAGTCAAGGCCGGTCGCGCGACGTCATCAGGCTCCTGGTCGAGACCGAGAGGCGCCGGCTGACCGAGGTTCCGTCCACCGAGGCGCCTCGCCCGACGACGGACGCCCCCACATCCGCGAATGTCCCGCTTCCGCAACCCGCGCGCGCCCTGCCGTTACCGTCCGTGGACGTCTCGCCGCCGCCCTTGGCGGAGACGGCTGAGTCCAAACCCGAGGTGCCGGACCGTGAGCCACTGCGGCTCGTGCAACCTCAATCGCGACCCGCGGAGCGCTACGTGGTCCAGCTGGGTACCGATCTACCGCTGGCCGAGGTGGTCCCTCCGGCCAATGTCGAGGATCGGACCCTTTACGTCAATGAGGTGACCGCCGGCAGGCAGAGCTGGACGGAGCTGCGACTGGGCTTCTTCGAATCGGAGGCGGCCGCGGGCCCGGTGCTCAACGGCTTGATCGGAGATTTCCCGGACGCGGTCATCGCGCTCGCCAGTGTCGAGGAGCAGACCCGCGGGCAGGCGAACCCGTTCGTGCTGTCGGACACTCCGTCGAATGAGGGCGCGTCTGTGATGCCGGCTGCGTCTCCCGCGCCGGATGCTACAGGGGAGGGCATCGAGCCGCTGTCGAACGAAAGGGCGGCCGAGCTGGTGGAGGAGGCCAGGAATGCGCTGCTCGCGCAGGACTACGACCGGGGCATCCAGATCTACACACGCCTGCTCGAGGATCCCGCTTATGGTGGCCGCCGCGAGGCCAGGGAGCTACTGGGCGTGGCCAGACAGCGTAACGGTCAGCTGGCACATGCGAAGGCGGAGTATCAGGCGTACCTTGCGGAGTTTCCCGACGGGCCGGAAGCGCAGCGTGTGCGGCAACGCTTGGCGGGGCTCGCCACAGCCGCGGATCCGCCGACCCAGACGCTGCGCGCCGATCGAATGGAGGAGCCCCGGGGCTGGGACTTCTCCGGCGGCGTGTCCCAGTACTACCGACAGGACGTGATCCGACTGCGGGACGATGAGCAGAGCATCGTCGGGCAAGCGGGCCTGAACTCGCGGGTGGACCTCGTCGCGCGTCGCCAGGGCGAGCGTTTCGATCTCCTGAGCCGCGTCAACGCCGGCTATTACTACGACATGCGCGCCGAGGATCGGCGGCCGGAGGATCAGGGCCTGATCTCCAACGCCTATCTCGAGATTACCGATCAGGATCTGGACTTGAGCGCCATCGTCGGGAGGCAGTCCCTCTACAAGAGCGGCGTCCTGGGTCGATTCGACGGTGCCCATGTCAGCTATCAGTGGAAACCGGACATCGCGCTCAACTTCACCACGGGTTTTCCCGTGGACTCGCCACGGCATGCGGCAAGCACCGACCGCAACTTCTACTCCATGAGCGCCGATCTCGACGACCTGTGGGGGAGCTGGGACTTCAGTTTCTTCGGTCATCTGCAGCGGGTCGATGGCATCGCGGATCGGGAAGCCGTGGGCGGCGAGGCTCATTACCGGGACGAGCGCTGGAGTCTCGTCGGTGCGCTCGATCTGGACCTGTCCTATGAAGTCCTGAACTCGGCGCTCTTCGTAGCCAACTGGCGGGCGACGGATCGAATCACGCTGAACGGCAGGCTGAATGTCCGGGCCGCGCCGTTCCTGACCACACGAAATGCGCTGATGGGTCAGCCCGTGGACACGATCGAGGACATGCTGCGCTCATTCACCGAGCCGCAGATCCGTCGCCTAGCCAGAGACCGCACCGCGCAGGCGCAGTCCGCATCCTTCGGTCTCTCGATGCCCGTGTGGCAGCGCTTCCAGTTCAATGGCGATCTCACCTACACGGAGACCGAAGCGACGGAGACCTCCGGCGGCGTTGACCTCATCCCCTCGACGGGCCCGCAATATCTTTACTACGCGAACCTCGTTGGCTCGAGCTTTTTCAAATCCGGAGACACCGTTATATTCGGCTTCAGGCACACGGAGGCACTGCCCGACCTCATCACCACACTGAGTTTCGACGTGCGCTTACCCATGGGCCCGCGACTGCGTCTGAATCCGCGCATCGGATTGACGCTGCGCGAGGGGCAAACGACCAGGATACAGCAGGTGATTGCCTCGCCGAGGTTGCGCGTCATCTATCGCTGGGGTCAGCGGCACCGCTTAGAGGCGGAATTGGGCGGTGAGTGGTCCAATCGCGACCTGCCTTCCCTCGATCCCCTGGTGGCAGACACGAGCGAAGACAGCTCCGAGCATTTCGTGAATGTGGGTTACTGGATGGAGTTCTAGCCATGATGATGCGACTGTCTATGCCGTTTCAGTGGGCTGCCGTAGTGGCGGTCCTCGCAGGCTGCTCGTCCACGCCGAATCGCGAAGTCCGGTTCCATGAGGAAACGGGACTCACCTGGGCGAGCATGGACGAGGCGATCGTCCTGGCTCGATCCACTCCACAGTACACGGTGGCTGCCCGGGACTACATCTATATCGGGCCTGTCGAGACCAACCGACTGGGTGAGCTCGAGCACCATCTGTGGCTCGGCATTGCCAGCACAGTGGACCGGGAGCTGCGTGGGGAGAGCGCGCCCGAGTCGGACACGCTGGTCCTCCTCGTCGACGGCACGCCGGTCGCGCTCCCGCTCACGACCTGGGAGGCGGCCTTCGAGTCGGCGCCCTATGAGACACCGGTGCCGGTTGCCGGGGTTCAGGCCGCCCGAGTGTCATTGGATCAAATCCAGCGCATCGCCCGGGCGGATTCCGTAGAGGTCCAGGTGCTATCGGCAAGCGGCTCGACCGTTCGCTATGAGCTCTGGCACGGAAACTGGCCGAGCTGGTCTAACTTCCCGGCGCAACGCGTCGAGCAGGTATTGGACGCCCGCGTCTCGGACTGAAGGGCCTGGCCGTGATCGCGGCCACCGGTCACTTTCTAGCCGCTTTGGCGATCTGTTTGCGGTCCAGCAGCATCTGCAGCATATTCTCGATCTTGCGGTGGGACTCCAGCGGGTGGCGCAGCGGCTGTTCCAGATCGATCGAATAGTGGTTTCGCCTGCCGTGGCGCTCCTTGGTCAGGACGCCTGCCTCCTCCAGATGTCCGACGATTCTCTGGGCGGCTCGCTCGGTGATCCCCACTTGATCGGCGACATCCCGCAGCCGCGCCGAAGGGTCCTTTGCCAGACACACCAGCACGTGCGCGTAGTTACTGAAGAAGGTCCAGTTATAACCAGGGTCGTTTGATTTCGCCATCGTGCTGAGGAGACTCTCGTGTTTGACACCGCTCTAACTAATGACTAACATTACGCGACTTAAATTTCCGGTATATTTAATCCGGAAAACATCATCTCATAGCGTTTGGAGCGATGCCAGCTGCGACTGATCTCCCGCTCCAGGCAAAAGCACCACCCGATCCCGGGCGGCATTTGAGGAGTCTCATGAAAACCTGGCTCTCCAGGGTCGGTCTGCCTTTGGCGGGCCTTCCCCTGCTTAGTACGGAGGCCTTCGCGCAAGCGGAGGGCGCTGGCGCAGGGCTTTTCACTGCGACAGCTGTTCTGGGTGACCGGGGCGATCGCATTCGTCATGTCGCCCGTGGCGGACAATCTCACGACGGCGTTGCTGATGGCCACCGTCGTGCTGGCGGTGGGAGGCAGCAACCGCCGGTTCGTCGTCGTGGGTTGCATCAATGTGGTCGTCGCCGCGAACGCGGGCGGCGCCTTCAGCCCGTTCGGCGACATCACGACGCTGATGGTGTGGCAGGCCGGGTTGGTAGAGTTCCAGGAGTTCTTCCCGCTGGTGATTCCGTCCATCGTCAACTGGCTGGTGACTGGTGCGATTCTCAGTCTGGCAGTGCCCGCCGGGCGCCCGGACGCCATCAATGAGGAGGCAAGCCTGCGCCAGGGCGCCTGGATCGTGGTCGGGCTCTTTATCCTTACGATCTCAATGGCTGTGTCGAGCCATACGCTCCTGCACCTGCCGCCTGTGATCGGCATGATGACCGGTCTCGGCCTCTTGAAGCTCTTTGGTTATTATCTGCAGACACGTGACGGCAGATTTTCTCTCTCTGCGGAACGTGTCTTGAACGAAAATGCCCTGGGGCTCGAGGGCGAGCCCCGCAAGACACCCGCGACAACGGATGCCCAGTACGATATCTACCGGAATCTGCAGCGCGTCGAGTGGGACACGCTCTTGTTCTTTTACGGTATCATGCTGTGCGTCGCCGGACTGGGTGCATTCGGTTACCTGGCCGCCGGCTCGGATCTCATGTACGGACAGCTTGGCCCGACGACGGCCAATATCTTGGTGGGCTTCGCGTCCGCGATCTTCGACAATATCCCAGTGATGTTTGCGGTACTCGAGATGAATCCCGAGATGAGTCTGGGTCAGTGGCAGCTGATTACGCTGACGGCCGGCGTCGGCGGCTCCATGCTTGCCGTCGGTTCAGCCGCCGGAGTCGCGGTGATGGGGCAGGCGCGAGGCGTCTACACGTTCTTCGGTCACCTGAAGTGGAGTTGGGCCATCGCCATCGGCTACGGGGCGAGCGTGTGGAGTCACTTTCTGGTTAACGGTGCGGTTCTCTAACCGAGAACGGAGGCGAGGGAAGCTCCATGATTCCGGCGAACGAGGCGCTCGAGAGGCTGGTGGAGGGCAATAGGCGCTTCGTCTCGGGTTCGCAGGGTCGGGGCGCCCTGGCGCACAGTGCGACGCATCGCCGCGGCGCCCGCTCTGAGGCGAACCCGATCGCCGTCATCCTCGGGTGCGCGGATTCACGGGTTCCGGTGGAGACCATTTTCGACCAGGGTGTCGGGGATCTGTTCGTCGTGCGAGTCGCCGGCAATATCGCGGGCCCCACTCAGATTGGAAGCATCGAGTTCGCCGTGGAGCAGTTCGCCCTGTCACTCGTAGTGGTACTGGGGCATTCGATGTGTGGTGCCGTGACGGCCGCGATGGAAGACGTGAGAACGCCGGCAAAGAATCGACCATCCAATCTTCAGAAGCTGGTGGACGTCATCCGACCGTCTATCGAGGCGGTCTTGAAGACAGGGGATCCTGAGGACCCGGACAAGCTGCTCGAGCAATCCGTGCGCGCAAACATCCGCGCGTCCATGGACCGGCTGTCGCAGGAATCGCAGTTTCTGGAGCCGCTGGTGCGGCGCGGCGAGCTTTTGATCGTGGGCGCCGAGTACTCGCTCGACACGGGTGTCGTGGACTTCCGGTAGATCAGGAGGCGACGCTCACTCCGATAAGCGTTGCCGCCCCGGCGATCCACGCGTACCAGGCGAAGAGATAGAAACGCTGCGCACGCAGGAACCAGACGAAGAGCCAGAGCGCGAACAGGCCGCTGACCAACGCCGACGCCCCGCCGAACCCGATCGCCTGCAAGAGGGAGCCGGTGATCCCGCTGAGCTCGGGTATCAGCAACACGCCGGCGCCCGCTATAGCGATGACGCCGAGGAGGAACGAAAACTCCGCCGCGGCCAGCGGCGAGAGCCCCAGTGCGAGGGCGATGCCCACCGTGGAGCCGCTACGGGAAATACCCGGCAGGATCGCGACGGCCTGGGCGCAGCCGATCAGGAACGCGCCCGTCCAGGTGGGCTCGACCGACTCACCTCGCCCGAGGGTGTAGCGCGTGCTCCAGACGATCAAGCCCGTCGCCAACAGGCACAGGCCGGCGACGCCGGGGGATTCGAACTGAGTCTCGATCCAATCTCTGGCCAGCAATGCAACCGCCACGGCCGGCACTGTCCCCAGGAAGAGCTTGCCGATGTAACGCAACGCGTCACCGCTCGCGGAGATTGCCCCGATCGCGAGCTCGCCGACCCGGCGGCGATAGAAGAGCAGGATCGCGAGCATGGTCGCCACGTGCACGGCCACTTCGAAGACGATCCCCCCGCCCAGCTCCGCGGCCAGGAGCCATTGGGCGATAACCAGGTGACCGGAGCTCGAAACGGGTAAGAATTCGGTGAGGCCCTGCAGGATGCCGAGCAAGAGCGGCTCTAGGATTTCCATGGTGGGGATCATACAGAAATCGCCACAGCGGACGCGTTCAGATAGGACACATGCCAGCCGGCTCTGTAAACTCATCGCAACATTGAGCCATCCCAGCGACTCCGGAATCCGCCACTCGAGGACCGACCATGGACGAGATCGTTTTCTACACCAACCCGATGTCCCGCGGCCGCCTCGCTCGTTGGATGCTGGAAGAAGTCGGCGCTCCCTATCGCACCGAGGTCCTGGAGTACGATGCGACCATGAAGAGCCCGGAGTACCTGGCGATTAACCCGATGGGCAAGGTGCCGGCGATTCGCCACGGTGACGTCGTCGTGACGGAGTGTGCGGCGATCTGCGCTTATCTCGCGGATGCGTTTCCTGAGACCGAGCTCGCACCGCCGCCTCATGAGCGAGGCCCGTATTATCGGTGGCTCTTTTTCGCGGCGGGTCCGCTCGAAGCGGCGGTCATCGACCGGGCCCTGGGCGTCGAGGTGCCCGCTGAAAAAGAGAGAATGGTCGGCTATGGCAACTTCCAGCGCGTGATGGATACGCTGGAGCGCGCGGTGTCGGGCGACGGTTATATCGCCGGTGAGCGCTTCTCGGCGGCCGACGTCTACTTCGGATCCCACGTCGGCTGGGGCCTGCGATTCGAATCGATCGAGCCTCGCCCCGGTTTTGCTGACTACTGGGCGCGCGTGAGCGATCGGGATGCGTACCGGCGTGCCAATGAGCTCGATGACGCGTTGATGTCCCGAGAGACGGAATGAACCAGGTGCTGTATCTCTTCTGAGAATCACCGCACAATGAAGGATCATGGCGAAGCGGCGAATTTCCCTGGTCCTCGGTAGCGGCGGCGCGCGGGGCCTGACTCACATCGGCGCGATCCGGTGCCTGGAAGCCCACGGATTCGAAATCGGTTACATCTCAGGCTGCTCGATCGGGGCGCTGATTGGCGGGATCTACGCCGCCGGCAAGCTGGATGTCTACGCCGACTGGGTCTGCGCGCTGCAGAAGCGTGATGTGGTCAGGCTGCTCGATCTGTCTTTCGCCCGCGGCGCCATCTTCAGCGATGAGCGACTCATCGCAGTCCTTCGGGAGATCGTCGGGGAGCGCTCCATCGAGGAGCTGCCCATTGGATTCACGGCCGTGGCCACCGAGATCAATGACAAACGCGAGATCTGGCTGAGCCGTGGGCCACTGTTCGATGCCATTCGGGCCTCGATCGCCATGCCGCTGATCTTCCCGCCGGTGGAGCGGGACGGCTTGATGCTGGTGGATGGCGGTTTGATCAATCCCGTACCGATCGCCCCGACCCTCAACGACGATAACGCGTGGACGATTGCGGTCGATCTCAACGGTCACGCGGAGCAATTGGAGGCCGCGGGGTCGGAATCAGCAGAGACGGACGAACCCCGAACGCGGCTGCACGCCAGGATCTCGAAGTTCATCGACGATGTGATCCCCAAGACTTCGCGGGTCGATCCGGGCTATCCGGGCCGTGTCGAGTTGGCGTTGCGTTCCATGGACACGATGCAGACCACGATCGCCCGGATGAAGCTCGCCGCCTACTCGCCGAAGCTCGTCATCGAAATGCCACGCAATCTGTGCACATTCTTCGAGTTCTACCGCGCCGCGGAGCTCATCGACTTCGGTTATCGAAGAACAGAAGAACGCCTCGCGAAGGAGCTGTAGATACGGCGAGGTGAATGTCTCCACCGGTCCGTGCAAGGGCAAGGACTTCGCCCGGGGCTGCGTCCAGCGTGGGTCCGATGCAGTAACAAGGCTGCCTGGGCTAAGACTCCGTGACATTCAGGATTTTGCAGTCGATCGAAGGGAAGTGCTGCGGCTGTGCCATGACGCGCAGGACGTGGGCGTCGGTCTGCAGCACCGCGCACATGCGGTAGCGACCGGGTTCAGTTACCCCGGGACATTCGCCCCTCACGAAACCCGGGCCGATCTCGGTTGTAGGGTTCCCCGCGTTCAGCGCGCAGAACTCAAACGAAGTGCCATTGGGCCCTGTGTTCTCCACGAAACCGCCGTCCTCGGGGATTCGTTGGAGATACGTATGGGCATGGCCCTGCTGCGGCACCTGTGGTCGCTGGCCATAACCCTCGGGCAGAGGTGCAACGCAGTCGTCGCAATACACGAAATCATCCGAGTACCGAATGTGCACGTCGAGCGGTTCGTTGGCCGTTATCTCACCGTCCGGTTCGACGAGGCGCAGCTGCGGCGTCGTGACGTCCATCTGGCCGCCGACGTAATCTGCCGCCATGGCCGTGGTCGTTAACGCGACCCCGATGATAAAAGACGTTGCTCGAGTCATTTTTTCCGTCCTTAAGCTTATCTCTCAAAAAGGCCCCCGAGCCCCATCCCGAAGCCCATGCCGAACCCCATTCCAAACGGGTTCGCGGACTCCTCCTCGGGGGGCGCACCCTGAGGCATGCCAGAAATCTCCGGCATGAAAGCCTCCTCCATATAGTCCGACGGAAGCTCGAACACAGTGGCGTCCACGGCTTCCTCGCGGAGTACGGTCACATCGGTCGTGCTTATCGTCTCGGTGGTCTGGTTGTTGTTCGTCATCCTCGTCACCGTGCGGGTGCGAAGTGGCAGACAGTTCATATTGCCCATCCCCTGTTCGATCAGCTGATCGAACTCCTCGTTGCCGGTACGGAACTTGTCCGGACGCAGCCATACGCGCAAACCTGACGCGTTGAGCTCATCGTTACACCAGAACTCGCTGTCGTTGTCGTTGCGGCTCTGACGATTCATCCCCATGATGGACATGTTCATGGTGTAGCCTGTCTGATACCGATAGTGCACCGTGGGATATCCGAGAATGCTCTCGCCGGTTTCCTCCAGCACTTTCTCGTTGGTGAAGTCCGTGAACTCCATCTGCATCATGCCGCCCATCGCCTCCATCGCCGTATTCATTGTTGAAAAGAGGTTCGCGAAATCGATCGCCGAATAAGTTTTCTCCTGGGGGTTGACGATATAAAGTACTGATCCGCCATCCGTCGTCAGGAGATAACTGCCCGCGCCGAACGCAGGCTGACCGGCGTCTTGGAACTCGATCTTGGCCTTGTCGCCGTCTACCCACGCGTGGACCGTGGAGGTCGTGTTGCCGAATCCCGGCACCTCCGAGTTGGTCACCGCCTCGTAATAGAAGCTCTGGGCCAGCAGTGTCATGGGGCAGAAAGCAAGCGCGCAGAGAACGGGCAGACCAGTGCGTGTTCTTCTCATTCGGTTACTCCTCGAGCCGGGTACGGCGTAGGTCGTTTCGAGTTATTGTTAGCCTGATCATACAAGCCACCGCCAGACCTCACCACATCCAAAAGCGTCGAAATGACCCTCCAGACTCGCATTGCTGTCGAAAAAGACCTCCCGGCGATCACCGAAATCTACAATCATGCCGTTACCCTGCGATCGGCGACGGCGGATCTGACACCGGTCTCGCTGGAGAACCGCAGGGTGTGGCTGGCGGCGCACGACCCGGAGCGGTATCCGGTGTTCGTCGCTGAGGATGAGGGCTTCATTAAGGGGTGGTGCAGCCTCAGTGCGTATCGCGCCGGGCGCATGGCGCTCCGGCACACCGCCGAGATCAGCTACTACATCCACGAGGATTTTCGAGGCGTCGGGGTCGGCTCCCAGCTCATCTCCGATGTCATCGACCGCTGCCCGTCGCTGGGGATCAAGGTCCTGTTCGCGATCCTGCTGGATATCAACGCCGATAGCGTCAAGATCCTCGAGAAATTCGGCTTCGAGCAATGGGGGCATTTGCCCGGTGTCGCCGACTTCGACGGCAAGCTGTGTGGGCATCTGTATTATGGACGTCGTGTCGGCGATGACTAGGGCCCGGCAACCCTGGCTGACGCGAGAGGGAAAGCGTACGATTACGCGGATAATACGACTTCAATGCGGGGGGATTGTGGATGGATCGACGTAAGTTCTTGAAGGCCGCGGGCACCGCGCCGGCAGCCATGGTAGCCGCGCCCACGGCCGCCCTTGCGGCGGGCACGCGCCCGTACCTGGATACTCAGCAGCTCTATCGGCGCAACGGCAACCGCTCCACCGTTGCGTGCCAGAACGGCATCGTCTGTGCCAGCCAGCCGCTCGCGACCATGGCAGGCATCGACATCCTCAAGGCGGGCGGGAGCTGTGTCGATGCGGCCATCGCCACCAACGCCATGCTCGGGCTGACCGAGCCCGGCAGCGACGGCATCGGCGGTGATCTCTTCGCGATCTTCTGGTCGGCGCAGGATCAACGGCTCTACGGCCTCAACGCGAGTGGGCGTGCACCGTACGAGTGGAACCTGGAGAAGGCGCACGAGAAGGAGCTCGACCGGATCCCGCGCCAGAGCCCGTTGTCGTGGACGGTGCCCGGTTGCGTCAGCGGGTGGGCCGCGCTCAACGAGCGATTCGGCAAGCTCAGTCTTGCGCAATGCCTGGAGCCTGCCATCGGTTACGCCGAGGAAGGCTTCCCGGTCTCGCCCGTCATCGCCACAACCCAGTTCGGTTACTGGACCGAGGAGCGTTTTCCCCACCTCGCCGCCGTCTACCACCCGGAGGGTAAGATCCCGAGGTTCGGTGATGTCTTCAAGAACCCTCTCCTGGGGCGCACCTACCGGCAGATCGCCGAGGGTGGAGCCGACGCTTTCTACGAGGGCGAGATCGCCGAGCACATCGTTGCCAAGTCTACCGAGCTCGGCGGCTACATGAGCTTGCGAGACCTGGCGGACCATACCGCCGACTGGGTGGAGCCGGTGACCTCGAGTTACCGCGGGTTCGACGTGTGGGAGTTGCCACCGAACGGCCAGGGCATCGCGGTGCTGCAGATTCTGAATATTCTCGAGAACTTCGACATCGCTGAGCTCGAGCACAACTCCGCCGAGCATCTGCATCTCCTGGTGGAGGCGAAACGCCTCGCGTTCGAGGACCGCGCCCGCTACTACGCCGATCCGAGCTTCTCGGACGTCCCGGTGGACTGGCTGATCTCCAAGGAATACGCAGCCGAGCGGGCGAAGCTCGTCGACCGCGAGGCGGTCGGCCAGCGCGTCATGCCCGGCGATCCCGAGCTCGATTCCGACACCATCTACATGACGGCGGCGGACGGCGAAGGCAACATGATCTCCCTGATCCAGAGCGTCTACTCGGATTTCGGCTCCACCATCTGTCCGGACGGGGTGGGCTTCGCGATGCAGAACCGGGGCCAGGCGTTTTCGCTCGATCCCGAGCACCCCAACCGGCTCGAGCCGCACAAGCGACCCTTCCACACGATCATCCCCGCTTTCGTGACCGAGGGTGGGCGCCCGCTCCTGTCCTTCGGTGTCATGGGCGGGGACTTCCAGCCCCAGGGACACGCGCAGGTGTTGATGAACCTCATCGACTTCCGCATGTCGCCCCAGCAGGCGGGAGACCAACCGCGGATACGCCACATCGGGCGCACGTCGCCGTGGCTCGGGCGATCGGACCACACCGGCGAGGTCGTCTTCGAGCACGACATCTCCGATGCGGTGAAGCTGAGCCTGGCCGAGCTGGGCCATCGGGTATCACCGACGCCGGGTGCGCACGGCGGTTACCAGGCCATCTGGCGCACCGACGAACCGCTCGTCTACTTCGGCGGCTCCGATCCGCGAAAAGACGGCGCGGCCATGGGTTATTGATAATCACAACGGGGGAGGCATCATGAGATTCGTCATCGTTGCGCTCGCGCTTCTCGGTACCGTGGTTTCTGCTCATCACAGCACCGTCGGTATCTTCGACGCGGACAATTACGTGGAGATCGAGGGCGTCGTCACCTCCGCCCGGTGGCGCAACCCTCACGCCACTTACACGGTCGCCGTCACGGACGAGGCAGGCGAGACGGTCGAGTGGGACGTCGAGACCGCCTCGATTAGCACGCTCAGAATCCGCGGTGTCGATCCCGACATGATAGAGGTGGGCGATCGGGTCAGGTTTGCGGGCGAGTCCTCCATGCGCGGCCTTCCGGAGATGTTTGCCCGGAACATGCTGCTGGAGAACGGGCAGGAAGTGCTCTTGTCCGCCGCCTCGGAGCCGCGCTGGCCAGAGGGTCTGCGCGGAGACATTTTCCAGCCCACCGTCGACGAAGCAGCCGCCGAGGAGGCACGCCGCACTGCCGATGGAATCTTTCGGGTCTGGACCACGGTACTGAACGACCCGGATTCCTTCCCGCTCTTCCGGGGAAATATGGTGTCGTTGACGGCATCGGCCCAGGCGCTGAGAACGCAGTTCGATCCGACGACGAGCCCGTACCTGGGGTGTGACCCTCGCGGGATGCCATACCAGATGACCAGTCCGTATCCGGTCGAGTTTGTCAGGCGGGGCGACGATATCGTGATGCACTCGGAGCTCTACGATGCCGAGCGCGTGATCCACATGAATGCCGAGACCTCGTCTGCGCAACCCCATTCCCTGCTCGGCTATTCGGTCGGGCGCTGGGAAGACGGTACGCTCGTCGTCGAGACGGACCGGATCGATGCGCCTTACTTCTACGGGGACGGCACGCCTCAGACTCGGGCAATCAAGCTGGTCGAGCGTTTCGAGTTGAACGAGGCCGAGGACCGGCTGAATTACAGCCTGACCGTCACCGATCCGGAGACCTTCACGGAGCCGCAGCACTTCACGAAGTACTGGGCGTGGAGACCCGAGGTGCGTCGGGAGCCCTACAACTGCGTGGAATAGCCGATCGGATAGAAATCCCGGTCGGCGCCAGTGTGGCGCCTGATGGCAAGAAAACGGCGACCAACTGTGTACACTTTTCGTACGCAAAGAACTCATAGACACCGAGGAGCGTAAGAATGCTGTTACAGCGATCACTCATTTCCCTGGCCGCCCTGAGCATGATCGTGGTCGGAGCGGCGTGGGCCCAGGACGACGCGGCAGAGCGGCGCGCCGAGCTGGACGCCAATGCGCAGGAGACCCTGGAGAAACTCTTCTCGAACGTCGAGGGGTCGCAGGCCCTCTACGACGAGGCGGCCGGCTACGCCGTGTTCGCCGCCACCAAGGCAGGCTTCGGTATCGCCGGCGGTGGCGGTGCCGGTGTGGCTGTCGACAAGGCCAGCGGCGACACTGTGTATATGAGAATGGGCACGGCGGGCATTGGTTTCAGCTTCGGTGCGCAACGCTACGACATCGTGATGTTGTTCCAGAGCGCTCAGCGACTGCAGAGCTTCATCGATGGCGGTTGGGACGGCGGAGCGGCGGCCGAAGCGATGGCGGGTGGTGATTCGGCGAGCGCCGGGGTCGGCTTCATCGACGGCGCGGCGGTCTTCACGTTGACCGAAGCCGGTGCCATGGCTTCAGCCAGCGTTTCGGGGACCCGTTTCTGGGTCTCCGAGGACCTGAACTAGAAAAGGGGACATTCCTCTTTTCACGAAGGCGTGCACCGCGGCTCCAGAGAAGGGGGAATACCCCCAAGAGTCTGCTTACGGGGCAGGCGGCTCGATGATGACCTGATCGATGATGACCTGATCGGCTAGCATGTCACACCCGGGCGGGAGTGAATCCGTGTCGCCGAAAGCTTCGATGATCGACCCAGTCTCCAGCACGCCGGGAACGATCAAATCGAAGGGCGTGATATCAAAGAGCGTGACGACCTCGTCGTGCGCTAACACCTGGACGATCGCGGTCTCGGAATCCACGCATACATCGAACAGGCCTCCGATGTCATTCATCACATGGAGCACCGCGTAGGGGGGATCTTCGCTCGCGGGAGGCAAGTCCAGGGTGCCCGTAATGAAGCCGCCGCTCACGTCGGCACTAAGCACGACGAGCGCGGCGTGAAGCTCGCCGGTCATATCGGCTCGGAACGCGTCGATGGAGGCGCCGTCGCCCATGCTGACAGCCGCTTGACTCAGCTCAACGCCGTCGGCGCGAAAAACCCGGGTCGTCGGCTGCATGCGTGTCGTTATCGTGGTGGCGCTCTCCTTTGGAACAAAAGGGAAACACTGGTCCGGAGTGTCCGGAGCGCAGTCTATCGGATTCATTTCAACGAGACCCTTGACCGTATCCCATCCGCCGCCATCGGTGTACGGTTGTCTGTCTCCGAGCTCCACGACGACGGCGTCGAGTCCCAGGACGGCGTCCTTATCGTCTGTACCCAGGGCGAATCCTATCGCCGTCAGGACCTGCCCCTCGCTGATCGGGAACGTCGTGGCCAGGCTCGTGTCATCGAACGCCATGCCGGCGGCGTCAAAGATGCCCGTCGCGCCGTCAGTGAATATGCGGACGCAATCGGTTGAATCGCTAACCGAGGGACCGTTCGACTGAGAGATGAACTCCAGGTTGCAGAGCCGAAACGAGTCGTCCAAGGGATCAGCATCATCGGCGCTCTCGAACGAGCTTGCCTGCACGGTGCCGGATACCCGGACCAGCCGGTCCGTCAGGAAGAAGGCACCCTGGTATACGTCGACGAACATGATCGGGCGCAGCCTCAGCCCGCCGTTGCCCGTCCCGACCACCTGAAACGAGCGGTTCGCGTCCATGTCCAGCTTGATGACCGTCGTGTAGTCGGGGCTCACCTCG
>Ga0224508_10001987_pt1 | contig 17885 bp, 17 predicted proteins | sample SF_Jan12_sed_USG_4_FD_170157 | JGI IMG/M metagenome (GOLD analysis project Ga0224508, IMG submission 170157) | Sediment microbial communities from San Francisco Bay, California, United States - SF_Jan12_sed_USGS_21 | ecosystem: Environmental > Aquatic > Marine > Sediment | place: USA... | reverse complement strand
CCCTGTGGTTCGTCGCCCTCGTCGTTCATGTAGAAGTAGCGGTGATCCTCGGTCAGCCAGCCCTGGTGGGCGTAGGCGACATTCGGATAGGAAGTGTTCGATAGCGAGATCGGCGCGTCCTTGTCCGTGACGTCCGCGATGTTGAGCATCGTTTCGTTAGATCCGAGACAGATCTCTCTCCCGGCGTGCTCGGCATCCGGGCCCCGGTAGATCACGCATTGCGCATCGTGCGAGTAGCCGGTGAGGCGTCGTCCGGACGCGGGGTCGGCGAAGCAGCCGGCAAATTCAGGACGTGCCGGGTCGCTCAGATCCAGCATGTGGTATCCGCCACCACAGGTCTCGCCCCCTCCACTGTTCCCGACCGTGTAGGCGAACCCCGCGTCCTCGTTGATGACGATGTTGTGCGCGCTGTGAATCCCGTCGTACAGGAAGGTCGCCTCGAAGGTTTGCGCCTCTCCGGCCACCTCGCGCAGCTGCCGAAGGTCGAACACCTGCACACCGTGCTCGCCCGCGGCGTCTGCCACGATATACGCGTGGTCCGCATGCACCTTGATGTCACGCCAGATCATGCTTCGCGACCCCTCCGTTTTCGGCAGATCCCCGAGGTAGCGCGGGTCGTGGGGGTCGCTGATGTCGACGAAAGACGTCCCGTCGGTACGGCCGACGATCGCGTATTCGCGTCCGGTCTCCGGGTCCGTCCAGCCCCAGATGTCGTTCACGCGGGTGCCGCGCCCCCCGCCGATGTCCTGGATCGGAAGGAAGGCCGTGATGTTCACTTCGTCGCATTCGAAGATGACCGCGCGTCCATCCTCACAGGCGACTTCTCCGCCGGTGATGGCGGCGAATCCGCGCGGCTCGTTGACGAGCATGGTCTGCTCGGTCCAGACGCCGTCGATCCGCGCGTAGACGAAGACCGCACCGGCTCCGCCGTCCACGCCGGTCGCGCCGATCAGAGACAGGTCGCCGCTCACGTTCAGCGCCGAACCGAACGCCGCGCGCTCCTGCCGGTCGGCCGCGCCATCACGGAACGCCATGAACCAGCCGCCGGACCCGTCCGGCTCGAAGACATAGAGCGTACCCTCGCCGCGGTCGTCGCCGGGCGCCCCGACGATCAGCGTTTCCCCGTCAAACTCGATCGCGGTCCCGAAGCGGGTGTTCGGCGTGGCGAGAAAAGGCGTGATCCGTCGGTCGATCGCCCATTCGCCCTCGTCGTCACGGGCAAAGACGACGACCATACCGACGCTTCCGTTGGCGCCCGGGGCGCCGACGTAGGCCCTGTTCCCGTGAACCGCGAGCGCGGATCCGAAACGGCTGCGGTCGCCCAGTCCTTCGGGCTCCAGCATGCCCGCAGCCTCCCAGCCGTCGTCCGCGAGCTCATAGACGCGGACCTCCGGCTCTCCAGTGCCGACGAGTAGCAGCGACTCGCCCAGGGCGATGCGCGACCCGAAGCCGGTCACCTCCGGCGGGGCGAGCAGCTCGCTCACCGGCTCGAGCCGGCCGCCGTCGAAGCGCATGGCATGAACGGCTCCGGCGCCGTCGGAATGGCCGGGCGCGGAGATCGCCGCGTTAGATCCGCTCACGAAGATTCGCGATCCGAAACGGCCCTCGGCGCCGGGTGTCGCGGGGAGGACCCGTGCGACCTGATCCCAGCCGCCGTCTCCGTCGGGCGTGAAGACAAACACGCGCCCGTCGCCGTCATCCGCGAGCGGGGCCCCGATCAGCACGCCGCTCGAGGACGCCGCCATCGCCCGCCCGAACCCGTCCGGTTGCCCGCCCTCGTCCGTCACTCGGAGTTGTCTCGACTCGATCCACCGATCGCCCTCCGAAGCGAAGACGTAGACGAGGCCCGGGAGGACGCCTTGCGAGGACTCGCCTACGAAGAGCGCGTCATCCTTGATCGCGAGCGATCCTCCGAACTGCTGCGCCGAGGCCCCTCGAGCAGAAGCGACGGACAGGAGGGCGCAAAGAAGAACGGGCGCGACGGAATGGCGTTTCATGAGATCCCCGCGTGGCTGCGTTTCCCTGTGGCGGGCGAGACGCCCGGCGCGGAAGAAAGCATGGCAGCGACCCAGCTTCTGGAAAAGGGCGCGATCGAAGCGCGATCGAGCCCTCCGCTCAGTGCCCTGCGAGCCGTCCGCTCGCCTCCGCCTCGGCGTACACCTTCGCCGGAGGGGTCTTCAGGTCGCAGACGATGCCCACCCACGACAGGAGCTTGAGCATGTAGTGGGTGACGTCGATCTCCCACCAGTTGTTGCGCGAGTCGTCGTCGGTGTCGAACCGCCGTGTGCCGAGGAGGTGCGTGACCGAGTTCACCAGGAAGGTCGTGTGGTACAGCAGCACCGTGCCGATGAAGAGCCCCCAACCCACCATCTGCCATCCCGACGTCCCCAGCCCGGGAACGGAAACTCGAGGAACCAGCCGAGCCCGAACAGAAAGAGACCCAGACTGACCGGAGCGAGCATGTGGTTCCTCCGCTGTCCGGCGCCGCCGTTGTTTCGATCACGTCAGCTCCACGTCATCGAGACCGGTGTGCGAGGCCGGCTTGCGAAAGAGATGGTGTGCCACGCCCCACTCCTCACCGCCCGCGAAAGCGAAGGTCTCCGCGCACGCCAGAAAGAACAAACGCCAGCGCTCGATCCAGCGACCCGCCGAGTCGGGGCCGTATGTCCTCCCGAAGATCGCACGAACGCCAGCGCGCTCCTCATCGAGGCGCTTCAGCCAGGCCTCCGAGGTCCGGGCGTAATGCGTCCCGTCGACGAACCAATCGCCCTCGAGCTCGAGCTCCGTCGCGAACTGCGGCAGCAGGGCTCGGCTCGGCATCATCCCGCCCGTGAAGAACTCACGGGCCATCCAGTTCCCCGCGCCTTCGGTCTCGAAGCGGTAGGGCCGCTCACGGTGGCAAAACACGTGGAGGAACAGGGTTCCCCGGGGGCGAATCCAGCCTGCGACACGGCGCATCAGAAGCTCGTAGTTGCTCATATGCTCGAACATCTCGACCGATACGATCCGGTCGAAACGCGCGGCCTTGAATCGAAGATCGTTCACGTCGCAGGTGATGACTTCGAGGTTGTCGATTTCGAGACGCGCGGCCTCGGCCTCTATGAACTCTCGCTGGGACGAGGAATGCGAGACCGCCGTGAATCGGCTGCCCGGATAGCGCCCGGCCGCATACAGCGAGAACGCCCCCCAGCCACACCCGAGATCGAGCACATCGAGGCCGTCCTCGATCAGGGCCCGCCGGCTGGTCAGCTCGAGCATCGCGACCTCGGACTCCTCGAAGGTCGTGTCCGGGGCCGGCCAGTAGCCGCTGGAGTACTTCCGCCACGGGCCCAGCACGAGCCGAAAGAACGCCGCCGGGACTTCGTAATGCTGCTCGTTGGCCTCCGCGGGCGCCGGAGCGATTGGCCCGGTCCGCAACGTCGCTTCGTCGAGGGGGTCGTTTCGCTCGAGACTCCGGAGCCTTCCACGGATGAGCATGCGAATACCGGCTCGGGTCAGCGGGTCCGCCACCAGCCCGCGCTCTGCCAGGGCGAAGGCCCCGGCCGCCGTCGCGTCCCGGATCCCCATCATGCCTTCCTCCGGAGCCACGGGATCAGGACGCTCGTCGTGCGCTGGTATTCCCGGTACGCGTCGCCGCGACGCCGGACCGAGCGCTCTTCGATCGGAGGGATGCCGGTGACGAATACGATCGCCACGAACATCAGCACCGGTGCGACCAGAGTGGCCCAGAACGGCACAGAGCCGAACGCGATCGGAACGTACGCGACCCAGTGGAACCACTCGAAGAAGAAGTTCGGGTGGCGCGAGTACTTCCAGAGGCCCGCCTGGCAGACCGCGCCCGAGTTCGCCGGGTCCGCAAGGAACCTGGAGAGCTGCCGATCGGCGATCGACTCCCCGACGATCGACACGAGCCACAGCACCACCCCGATGATGTCGAGGGCGCGGAACCCGGGATCGTCCGCCTGCATCGCGAGGATGAAGTGGACGGAAAGGATCACGACGAGTACTGCCTGCGCCTGAAAGAAGACGAACAGCTTCCTCTGCGCATCGCCGCCCCACTTCCGTCGCAGGTCCTGATATCGGCCGTCCTCGCCCTTCACCAGGACCCTCTTGAAGAGCAGGTAGGAAGCGAGTCGGGCGGACCAGATGCCCGCCATTCCTGCGATCATCCACCGTCTCCACTCGACACCATCCGGCAGGACGAGCGCGTAGAGCACCGCTGCGCCGCCGAGCCCGATGGTCCAGCCGAGGTCGACGACGTCCGCCTCCAGGATTCGGCGCTGCACCAGCCAGAGGCCGACCATCACCGCCGACATGACCACGGCGACCAGAGCGAGGGCCGCGACGGCGCTCATCGGTCGGTCCCCCGATCGACGATCAGCTGATAGTCGGCGACGTACCCCGTATTGAAGGCTGCCTCGCAGTACGAGAAGTAGAACTCCCAGCGCCGCAGGAACGCGTCATCGAATCCGAGCCGGGCCGCGTCCTCACGTCGCGCGAGCAGGGCATCGCGCCAGATCGCCAGCGTCGGCCCGTAGTGTGGAGCGAGGTCCTCCCGATCCGCGATCCGCAGGCCCGTGGTTCGCATCGCGCGCCGCATGGCTCGGAGCGACGGGAGGTGCGCACCCGGGAAGATGAACTTCTGAATGTAGTCCGGACGCATGCGGTATCGCAGGTAACGCTCATCGGGGATCGTGATCACCTGGACGACCGCACGGCCGCCGGGGGCCAGCACCTCGTCGATCTTTCCGAAGTAGACGGGCAGGAACCGATGCCCGACCGCTTCCAACATCTCGATCGAGATCACATGGTCGTAGCGACCCTCGAGTGTGCGGTAGTCCCGAAGCTCGATCGAGACGCGGTCCTCGAGCCCGGCCTCGCGGATCCGGTCGGTCGCGTACCGGGCCTGCTCTTCGGAAATGGTGAGCCCGGTCACCCTGCAGTCGTATTCGCGAGCCGCGATCTCCGCGAACCCGCCCCACCCACAGCCAATTTCGAGGACGTGCTGGCCCGGCCGAAGCTCAGCCTTGTCGGCCATCCGCCGGAACTTCGCCTCCTGGCTCTCTCTCAGGATGGGGGCGAGCTCGGCAAGGGGACGGGCGGGATCGTCAAAGTATGCGCAGGAATACGCCATCGACGGGTCGAGAAACAGCTCGAAGAAGTCGTTCCCCAGATCGTAGTGCCTGCGGATGTTCTCTCGGGCCGTCTCGCGGGTGTTCGAACGCGTCTGATGAGCGACCCAGGCGCCGACCGCCCCGAGCCAGAACAGGGGGCTTCCTCGTTTCAGGTAGCGGCGGTTCCTGATGCCGAGCTCGACGACGGCCGTGAGCGAGTCGGCACTCCATTCACCGAGTATGTAGGACTCGCCGGCCCCGTTCTCTCCGTCGAGAAGCATGCGCCGGTAGAACGTCGGATCCGAGACGCTGAGTGTGGCATTCGGTCCGGGGAGGTTGCCGTTGAAGCGTTCCTCGGTGCCGTCGATGTCCCGGACCGTGAGCGACCCCGAGCGAAGGCCCTTCAAACCACCGAGCAGTGTGGTCCTGGCGATACGCTCTACGAGTCCTCCATGTCCTGCCCCGGCGCGAACCGGGGCCGCTGATTCGATCGTGCTCATGCGGCCGTCAGACCGTTCTCGGGAGGCTCGGGCTTTCGGAAGAAGGGCGTCTTCTTTAGCCAGAGCTTCGCGGCCTGCCAGTGGATCAGCGCCATCGTGCGCGCCGTGAGGTGAGGGTATCGCAGCAGCGCGCGGGCCAGCGTTCCCGATGTGAGCGGTCGTCGCGCCAGGTTGAGGGTCGCGTCGAAGAACTTCGTATCGCCCTGGAACTCGTCGATGTGAACCGTCAGATGATCCCCCGGCGGCGTCACGATCCACTCGTACCGGAGGCCCTCGATCGGCATGAACGGAGACACGTGAAACCGCTTCTCGCGGTTCGAACGGACCGCGCGCCCCCCGATCGACTCCTGGTCGTCGAGCAAATAGCAGAACGTCTCGCCGAACGTGTTGTTCACCTCTGCGACCGTGAAGCGGAAGGCGCCGGCCCCGTCGAAGCAGAAGAAGTAGGACACCGGGTTGAACACGTACCCGAGAACACGGGGGTTCGTGAGGAGCAGGACGGGTCCGTCGCCCAGCTCCTGGCCCTGTGTTTCGAGCCACTTCCGCAACTTTTTCCGAACCGGCTCTCGGCCCGCGCCCAGGTGATCCGCGTCGTGAAAGGACACGAGACTCGCGCGATTGTACCCGAATCCGCGGACCTGTTCATCCAGCCGGCCGAGGTCGTCGAGATCGAACAGCAGCTGGTAAACGCCGTACTTGAAGCGGTTCGACACCGGGCTGAACCGCCGGTGTCGGACTGTTCCCAGATAGAGGGCCGAGCCGGGAGTCGTCATGTCACCAGGACGCCCATGCGGGTCGCGACATCCGCGGCCGACCGCAGTCCGTCCTCGTGAAATCCGTAGCCGAGATGCGCGCCGGCGAAGAAGGTGCTGTTCTCTCCTCCGAGCTGTCGAAGTGCTTCCTGCGTCGCGACGCTCTCGGTCGTGAATACCGGGTGCCGATAGGTCATCCGGGAAGTCACCCGCTCGGGTTCACGGCCGGGGTTGAGCGTGACGAGGAAAGGTGTGTCGGTGCCGAGCCGCTGAAGCCGGTTCAGGTTGTACGTCATCGTGGGCTCTGCCTGTGGGGCCCGGCAGTCGGCAAGGTGATAGTTCCAGGACGCCTGCGACGCCTTCTCCCTACCGAGAAACGAGGCGTCGGAGTGAACCCAGGTGTCGCTCTCGGCATACTGCCATGCGCCGAGCAACTCCCGCTCCCGGTCGCTGGGGGTTTTGAGCAGCCGGAGCGCCTCGTCGGCCGGTACGGCGAAGATCACCCGGTCGAACTCCTGGCTCGACCCGCCGGCGAATCGGACGCGGATGAAGCCCGACTGCCGCTCGACCGCCTCGACCGACATGCCCGCGTGTGTTCTCCCCTCCAGACGGTGGCGCATGGCGTCAACGTACGTATGGCTTCCCCCGACTACCGACCGCCACTGCAGTCGGTCGCGGATCTGGAAGAGTCTGTGCGAGCGGAAGAAGCTGACGAAGGTCTCCGCGGGGAACCCACGCACGCCCGGAATCCCGGTCGACCAGAGGGCCGACGCCAACGGGTAGACGTAGTGATCGCCCAGGCCGTCTCTCGAGACGTCGCGTACGAACTCCTCGAGCGTGCGTCCGACGATGGCTCCATTCGACACGTCCGCCGTCCTCCCGCGGGTGTGGAACCGCTGCATCGCGGCGAGCAGTCTGTGAAACGCGGGATTCGCGAGATTTCGCTTCTGCACGAACATGCCGGTGGCGCCGAGCCCGCTGTACCGAAGGTCACATCGCTCGCAGTGCATCGAGAACGACATGTTCGTCGTCTGCGTCTCGACGCCCAGCTCATCGAAGAGGGCGGTGAGAAGCGGATACGTCGTCTCGTTGTAGACGATAAAACCGCTGTCTACAGCGAGCTCACGTTCTCCATCGCGGACCGGGTGCGTGTGCGTGTGGCCGCCGAGCCGACCCGCACGCTCGAACACGTGCACGTCATGGCTCGGCGCGAGATACCACGCGGCGCCGAGACCAGAGATCCCGCCACCGATGATCGCGATTCTCGAGCTACCCCCACGCAAGGAGTCAACTCCTCCGATCTCGAATCAGGAGCCGAGCTTGACCTTGACGCCGCCCGTGAAGGGCCAGACGAAGGCGGAGCTCGTTCCGTACTTGTCCTTGTCGGTGAACGCGATGTCACCCTGCGGACTCGCGAAGATGGCGACCGAGTTGGACAACCAGTACCCGATTTCCGCGCCCGCGTTGATCGCGAAGTAGGTATCGCTCTCCGCGCCCTCGGCCTGAATGTCGAACGTCATCGCGCCCGCGCCGAGGTTTACGCTGACGTAGAAGGGGTTCGCCGGGTCAGTGACGGTGTAGCCCAGACCGGCGATGTAGTGGTTCACGTTCACATCGGGGCCGGATGTCGCATCGCCAGCCTCGGTCTTGTGGGTCGTGCGGTCGAAGTTCGCTCGGAGGTTGAAACGGTCGGAAAGGTCCAGCCCGAGACCGAAGCCCCAGGCGAAGCCCGATTTCGCGCCGACTCCGAGGGCCGAGTTGTCACTGTCGGCGATGCCGCCCGTGGGCACGCCCAGGCCCACGCGACCGTTGATCGTGACCTGCGCATCGGCGGAACTCGCCGCCACGGTCAGCGCCAGGAGGGACGCGACGAAGAGACCTGAAGCTCTGCGAATCATGTGTATGTCTCCGTATCGGATCGTTCCAGTGGAAGCGGCCGGAAGAGGTCCGCCCGCGAATTACGGAGGGGTTCGCAGAGATCCGGCAGTTGGATTCACGAGGAGGACAGCAGGCCAGGAAGCACCTCGGCGCGGTACCCGAAAATGCGCTCGATGTCCGGCCGGACGAACAAACGCTGGACGAGGATCCCGCCGGGCACGGCGTACTCGACGGAGTCCATGACCACTGTGCTCTCGCCGTCGGCCCGAAAGGAGTGCGTGTGGACCCAGCTTCGATAAGGACCGACGCGCTGCTCATCCACGAACAGGTGCGGCGGATCCCACACGGTGATCTCCGAACGCCATCGGATCGGGAAGCCCTTGAGTCGGAGCCGGTAGTCGATCAGCGTGCCGCCGCCCATCTCGATGGGCGGCGGGGTCAGGATCCGGAACTGGAGCCAGGGCGGCGTGAGGCGCTCCAGGTTCTCGGGTCTGGAGAAGAACCCGAACACCTCCCCGAGCGGGTGGTCGAGTCGTTGTTCGGACTGGAGTCGGAACGTCTTCATGATCACGAGCGCGTTGAAGTAGCCGGAACGGAAAACCCCGATTCGGCAAACGAACCATCCGTACGACCTGTATTCGTCATCTCACTCGAGACGGATCCGGTGATCCGAAAACACGAGAGCCGCGAATACTGGACTCGAACGACAGGTGCGCCCGGAGCGATCTGGCCATGAAATCGAAACCCGATAAGTTCCGCCGCATGCAACGTGACGGAGTGATCGAGACGCAGGACGATCATATTCTTGGCAAAGTCGCGCGTGGCGAACCGGGGGCGGTCAGGGCATGTGTGGACCAGTACGGTGCTCTCGTCTGGTCCCTGGCGCTCAAACGAACTCGAACGCGCGACGAGGCGGAAGATGCGGTCCAGGAGATATTTCTCGATCTCTGGCGTAGTGCCGAGCGATACAACCCGAGTCTGTCGACCGAGGCGGGGTTCGTTGCGCTCATCGCGCGACGCAGGCTGATCGACATGGCGCGCAAGACCGCCCGGCGACCTGAGCTCACGTCGATGCCCGAGGGGCTCGAATCCGCTACAGACGACCATGTAAGGCTCCAGACACGGGTCGAAGCCTCCGAGGTGCTCGAAGTCGTCCGCTCCCTTCCTGAGAAGCAGCAGCAGATGATCCAGCTCTCGATCATCGATGGGCTCTCGCACAGTCAGATATCCGACAGGACGGGAATACCGCTCGGGACGGTCAAATCCAATATCCGACGTGGCATCGCGGAGGTTCGCCGCCGAATGGTCGGAGACTTCGTGGCGCAGGGAGGTGCGGCATGAGCGACCGCGATCTTCTGCGCATCGAGGAGTTGCTGATCGACCGGGCGTTGGGGGAGCTGACGGAGGATCAGGAGCAGGAGCTGGCCGCTCTGCTCGCTGGCGAAGCAGGTGTGGCTGCGGGAGCCTACGAACATTTGGTCGCCGAGATGTCCGCGGCGCTCCTGGACGACGTGGGCACCGAAGAGCTCCCGGCCACGATCGCCGACGCGATCGTGGATGGCGCCACAGGCGTTGTCGCCGGGGTAACGCTGATTTCCTCCGCGCGATCGGCGCCATCGAACAGCTGGGTCGCGATCGGCGGCTGGATCGCCGCCGCCGCCGCGCTCATCGGTTGGTTCGTCCTTCCGGGCGCGTTTACCGACACGACGACCGCGGGTTCGCCGACCCTCGCCGAAATGCGCGATTCGCTCGTGTCCGGTGGCGCTCAGGTGGTACAGATTCCGTGGACCGCGACCGAGGATCCGGCTGCTGCCGCGGCTTCGGGAGATGTCGTGTGGAGCACGTCTCTCCAGACCGGCTTCATGAGGTTCGCGGGTCTCGAAACGAACGATCCCACGGTCTTCCAGTACCAGCTGTGGATCTTCGACGAGACGCGAGACGAGCGATTCCCGGTGGATGGCGGAGTGTTCGACGTCGGACCGGATGGCGAGGTGATCGTCCAGATCGACCCGAAGGTCGAGGTCAGAGATCCGGCCCTGTTCGCGATCACGATCGAGCAGCCGGGTGGGGTGGTGGTGTCCGACCGTGAACGGATCGTACTCATCGCGCAGGCGGACTAGCCGATCGCTTCCGGGCGGCGAGGTGTGACGACGGCGTGCGTCGTGCTCGCTCTCACGGCTTGCTCGACGTTCACGATTCCGCTCGATGTGGCTCCGCCGCAGATCACGGGTGTGGACGGCCGTAGCTCGGAGCTCCGGATCCTGTCGCCCTCGACCGATCGGCCCGTCGGCGGTGCGGCGGTTCGACTGTGGTCCAGGATCGAGAACCCGAATGCCTTCGGTCTCTCGATCACGACGATCGCCGGGGACCTCTTTCTCGGAGATGGTGGGGCATTGCGGGTCGACTTTCCCCTCGGCCTGCCGCTGGCGGCGCAGTCGGACACGGTCGTGCCGCTGGACGTATCCGTCGGGTTCGAGGACCTGCCGGCCCTCGGCACGAGCCTGGTCGCCGCGGCCCTCGAAGGCGCGCTCGAGTACCGGCTCGAAGCGACGATCGGAGTCGATGCCGGCATGCTGGGCCAACCGACGTTCGGCCCGCTGACTGCCCTCTCCGGGACGCTTCGCGTGAGTCGCTGACTGGACGGATTGGCGGAAGCCCCCTCACCTTCGTCAGCGTCAGCTCACGAATCGATGCACACCTGGGGTGCGCCGCATGACCGAAACCGAACAGGCCGCCCGGCCGTCGTCGTTCTGGAAGAGCTTCGGGCCCGGGCTGGTGTGGGCCGCGACGTCGATCGGTGTGTCTCACCTCGTGCAATCGACCCGGGCCGGGGCCCAGGCGGGCTTCGCCCTGGTCGGCGTCATCGTCCTGGCGCTGGTTCTCAAGTACCCGTTCTTCGAGTACGGGGCCCGCTACGCCGCCGCGACGCAGAACAGTCTCGTGGAGGGCTACCGGCGCATCGGCCGCTGGGCTCTCTGGCTGTATCTGGCGATTACGGTCGTCTCCGCGATGATCGCGCTCGCCGCAGTCTTGATGTTCACGTCTTACCTGACGGGATACGCCTTTGACGCTTCCTGGCCGGTGGCGATCACGGGCGTGGTTCTCCTCATCGTGTGCATGGCGATTCTCTATATCGGCAAGTACCCGGGGCTCGATCTGTCGATCAAGATCATCCTGCTCTTCCTGCTCATCTCGACTCTCGCCGCCGTCGCGATCGCCCTCCCGCGGATGGACGTATCGACGGTCACGCTCTGGCCGGGCGACCTGATCGGGACCGTCGTGCCCTTCGCGTTTCTGCTCGCCCTGATCGGCTGGATGCCCTCGCCCGTAGACGTGGCCGTCTGGAGCAGCCTGTGGACGCTGGAGAAGGACAAGGTCACCGGCGGGCGCACATCGGTCAGGAACGCGACCCGCGATTTCGCGATCGGGTATGTCGGGACGGGCTTCCTGGCCGTCGGTTTCGTGGCCCTCGGCGCCGCGGTGCTCTACGGCAGCGATGTCGAGCTGAGCGCATCGGGCGCGGTGTTCTCGACGCAACTCGTCGACCTCTACAGCCAGACTCTCGGGGGTTGGTCGCGTCCGTTCGTCCTGATCGCCGCGGTCACGACGATGTTCTCGACAACGCTCGCGGTCCTCGATGGGTATCCCAGGGCGATCGAACGGACGCTCATGACGCTCCGCACGAAAGGGGACGTCGAGGTCCTCCCCCGATCTGAGCGGCTGTACTGGGGGATCGCGCTGGTCATCGGGACCGTGGCGATTACGGTCCTCCTGTTGTTCGTCGGCAACCTCACCACGATGGTCGATTTCGCGACGACCGTCGCGTTCCTCACGGCCCCTCTGCTCGGGTACCTGAACCTCAAGGCGGTCACGTCGAAGGATGTCCCGGCAGAGTATCAGCCCGCTCGATGGATGATCGGGCTCTCGTGGATCGGGCTGGTTCTGCTCGGCGGGACGGGCGTGGCCTATCTCGTTTCGCTGCTCTAGGAGGACGCCGGGTGACGCGGGTCGGCCGGGTCTCTGCGCTGTACCGCTATCCCGTCAAATCGATGGCGGGCGAGCGATTCGAAGCCGCGGAAGTCACCTCGACAGGCGTTCTCGGAGATCGTGCATACGCCCTGATCGATGAGGAAACCGGTCGCGTCGTGAGCGGAAAGCGGCCGCTCTGGTGGGCCCGGGTGATGGACTGCCGCGCGACGTTCACGGATCCCCCCCATGACGAGGGCCCCACTCCGCCCGTCAGCGTCGTCATGCCCGACGGTTCTGTACACGACAGCTCGAAACCGGGCGACGTCGATCGGGCGGCCACCACCCTGTTCGGCCGCGATGTTCGGCTCGAAAGCGCAGTCCCCGAAGGGGCGAGCTTCCAATACCAGTGGCCCGACATGGAGGGGCTGGTATACGAGGGGAGGACGTTCCGCGACGAGCTCACCGAGCACGAGATGCCGCCCGGGACGTTCTTCGACAGCTCGACTCTGCTGGTCCTCACAACTGCGTCCATGCGTCGGATGGGGGAGCTCGCGCCCGGGAGCGACTTCGACGTGCGCCGCTTCCGTCCCAACATCGTCATCGAGTCCGACGATGAGGGGTTCGTCGAGGAGGACTGGCTCGGAGGTGTCCTTCAGATTGGCGATGCGGTCCGCCTGGCGATCACCAGGCCGTGTCTGCGGTGTGTGATGGTGACCCTTGCACAGGCAGACCTGCCGAGGGACCCGGGGGTCCTGCGCGCCGCGTTCGACCACAACGATGGGAATCTGGGCGTGAAGGCGGCCGTGCTGCGTCCCGGGCCGGTCCGAGCAGGCGACGCGGTGGAGTTTCTTCGGCGGCCAGCTAGGGAATGAACCGGACCCAGAACCCGATGAACTCCTCGTCGATCGTGCGCAGCCGGCCCGCGGCGGACGGTCCGAAGTGGCCGTGGGCCCCCAGCTGAATGCGTGTCTCGGAGACGTGGAACGTCGCCCCGATGATCGCGTTCCCCGCGATCCGGCCGGTCAGTTCATCGTAGCGGAAGTCCGCGGCGATGAGCGGGGCGGTGCCCCGGTGGTCGGCCCGCACGCTCCGGTCCCACTCCGCGCCCCACTGCACTGACCACTTCTCGAGAGCGTCGTTCGAACCGAGGTCGAGGACGCCGCCCGCATAGACGCGAACCTCGTCGACCGGTCGTCTCGCAACCAGCAGATGCACGCGATTGGCGTTCACCTCCGGGCTCACGAGTTCGATGTCGAAACGCCGCGCGAGGTCGTCACCCAGGTGATAGCTGGAGTGGGTCAGCGTAAAGCGAGCCTCCCAGCCCGAGTACGCGAGCTGGACCGGAAAGCCCACCCGGAAGTCGGTGTTGAGCAGATCGGCCGCACGGGTGTCCAGCAGAAAGCGCGCGAAGATCCCGACCTCAAACCCGACCGCCAGGGCGGGCCGGCCTGGCGCCTCACGCTGAAAGCTCACGAGCGCCGTGCGGTATCCGAGGGCAACCTCGCCCTCCCGCTCGCCGCGCTCGAACGCGGCGGTACCCTCGGGGTCGGCCCCTTCGAGCCCGGTCAGATCGCGGCTGATCCAGTGCGCCCCCGCTCTGAGCATGACCTCGGTGGGATCCGCGATCAGCGGTGCGACGGGCTCACCGACGAACCAGCGGGGAGCCTGGTCCTGGCCGGCCGCACCGGCGGACGTCGCCAGCAAGAGGGCGGTGAGAACCACACACGATCCGATTGTTTTCTTCAGACGGACAATGGGCACAGGAACCCTCCGCACGAGCCGACCGTTGATCGACTACGGATTGTTATCAGGGGAGGCTCAATATGAGGGATCGGACGGGGATCGGCGCCCGGGGAAGCCGGATGGCGCTCTTGACGCTTTTGACGCCGCTGGCGTGCGGCGACGGGTCGACTGGTGTTCGGGATCAGCCGGTGCCCGACATCACGCTTCCCGTTCGAGTCCATCTCCTCACGTCTCGAATCCCGGAGCTATCCTCCGCACTGTCCGATTCGCAGGTCGCGGCCCTGATCGCCCGGGCGAACGAGGTTTGGGGCGCGGCCGGGATCGGCTGGAGTCTCGAGTCCGTCGTCCGAGAGGCCGCGCAGAACGAGACGGCGATCGAGCAGGCCCTGGCCGGTGTGACGCCGCTCACGTCGACCCTTCTGGCAAGCGCGTTCCCGAGCGCGGAGCTATCCGGGGCCTGGGACGTCTTCTTCGTTCCCGACCTGACATTTGCCGGAGTGCCCGGCGTCTACTTTCCGAGCATTCCGATGGCCGTCTCATCCGAACTCGATCCGGCCGGGCTCGGCGATCCCGGGCGCATTCTCGCTCACGAGCTCGGGCACTCGCTGTCGCTGCCGCACGTGGCGTGCACGGCCGCAGGCAATCTGATGTCGCCGGGGTGCGCGGGGTCGGATCGCACACGTCTCGCGTCCGGGCAGGTCGAGCAGGCCCGTGCACAGGCAAGAGAGGGCTCGCCGGCGCGGTAGGCGGCTCTTTCAGCGCGAGCCTACGTGATCGACCTTTCGGACTCACGGAAGGAGACGGGATGACGTCGAGCCAGTGGCGCGCCGTGGCGGTGGTCATCGGTGCGCTGAGCTTGAGCGGGTGTTCCAGCGAACCGACCATTAGGCCGCCCGGGGCCCCCAGGCTGGCGGCGATCGAGCGGCTCCGCGTCGGCAGCGTGGACGATCCTGAGACTTCGCTCACGTCCATCCGGGCTGTCGAGATCGGTCCCGATGGGCGCATCTACACCCTCCACCACCGCGAGCGCCTGATCCGCATCCACGCTCCTGAGGGAACCCCTCTGGGTTCCTTCGGCGGGCGGGGCGAAGGCCCCGGCGAGCTGGAATCGCCGTTCCGGATGAATCTCATCGACGGCGAGCTCCGCGTCTGGGACACTCGGACGTTCCGTCTGTCCCGGTTCGACCTCGAGGGCCAGTTTCTTGGCCTGGCCACGTACCGCCCAAAGCCCTTCGAGCACCCGTATCTCCGCCCCCCCCGCCCGACCTGGGCGCTCCCGGACATGACCTTTATCGGAGAATTCGGCCTGAATTCGATTCCGGGAGCCGAGGAGCAGGGCGACAGCCCCGTTCTTCGACTGGCCCTGGACGGGGACATCCTCGACACGCTGGTCATCAGGCCGCTCGAGGGCGACCAGTTGAACGTCGACGTCGGAACCGGCGAGCCAAACTTCACCGGGCCGCCATACGGCTGGGGACCGATCGTGGCAGTCTCGCCGGCGCGCATGGAGCTGGTCGTAGCCGAGCGCGACGTCTACCCGGCCGAGCCACGCATGCGCGTGACCAGATCGAGCGTCGGCGGCGATACGTTCTGGTCACGCGAATACCCATATGACCCGGTTCCGGTCGACCCCGATCACGTCGAAGCGGTCGTCGCCAACTTCGCGCGCGTGGTCGAGCAGGCAGGCTGGACGACAGCTCGCCGCGCGGCCGAGGCCTACCGCGGTAGCATGGTGATCCCGGAGCACACCCCGCCGCTCACGCGCGTCGTGATCGGCCGCGACGGCTCGATCTGGCTGGAGTTGGCGGACAACGACGACACGGCGAACCACTGGCTCCTCCTGGATTCCTCAGGCGAGCTTCATGGCCAGGTCTCGCTGCCCGAGCGCTTCTTCGTGCGTTACGCGACGCTCGAAGAAGTGTGGGGCATGGAGCTGGACGAGCTGGACATCCCGTATCTCGTCCTCTACACGCTCGAGGACGAATAAGGCCCGGGCGCCGCCGGCACATGCCTCCGACCGTTGCCTCGTTCATCGCTTGCCCACCCTCCCCCGTCGCCCGAGCTTCGATCGCATGAAGCTGACCATGTCCATGATCGCAGCTCTCGCGACCTCCGTCGCGGGATGCGCGAGCGGCCAGACCTCGCCGCCACCGCCACCATCACCGTCGCCGGATGCCGCTCCGCGTACCGTGCAACCGGGCGCTCCGGGCGAGGACAGCCGCGTCCTGGAGACGCACGAAGTCGCGGGTTTCACGCCGCTGCCCCACACCGAGGCGGATATCCGGTTCATGCAGGGGATGATCTCGCACCATGCTCAGGCGATCGAGATGGCGGCTCTCATCGCGGACAGGGCGGAGAGTCAGGGGCTGATGCTGCTTGGCCGAAGGATCGACATATCCCAGCGGGATGAGATCGGCCTCATGGAGCGCTGGCTGGCGAAGCGCGGCGAGAGCGGGCCCGGGAATCACGGGCACGGCGAGCTCGGCGCGGCACACCATTCGATGATGCCGGGGATGCTGTCGGTGGACGAGATGGCGCGGCTGGCCGCCGCGAGCGGGACGGAGTTCGACCGTCTGTTCCTCGAAGGCATGATCGAGCATCACGAGGGGGCACTCACCATGGTCGCCGAGCTCTTCGCGGCAAACGGCGGCCAGGAGGTGGAGGTGTTCCGGTTCGCGTCCGACGTGGACGCGGATCAATTCATGGAGATCGAGCGGATGCGCGCCATGCTGGACGCGCTCCCCCCGGAATTGGAGAGGTAGCGGAATGCGTTCGACGTCAAGAAACGGCCGCTGGTGGATGCTCGCCCCGGCTCTGGTGTTGGCACTCGGTGTGACGGCGGCCGATGGAGCGCCGCAGGCCCGCGAGGAGGGTCCCCCGCCGCCGCCGGCCTGGGAGTGGGACGCCTCGGACCCGCGAATCGGTCTGGAAGCGGGCCACCTGGATGCCGAGAGCGCGATCTCGAACCTGTCGCACCTCGCGACCCTGATGAAGCCCGAAGCCTTTGTAGGGGACGAGGCAGGCGGTCGGGGCTTCACGAACACGGACATCGCCTTTCAGGGCGACAATGTCTTCCTCGGCAACTACTACGGGTTCCAGGTCTACGATGTCACTGATCCCACCGAGCCGCGGCTGCGCGTCGCCGTTGTCTGTCCCGGCGGCCAGGGTGACGTGTCGGTCTTGGGAGATCTGCTCTTCATGTCGGTCGAGCAGACGAGCGGCCGGCTCGACTGCGGCACCGCGGGTGTGCAAGACAGCGTAAGCGTCGAGCGCTTCCGCGGCGTCCGGATCTTCGACATCTCCGACGTCGACACGCCCCGGCAGATCAAGACCATCCAGACGTGTCGCGGATCGCACACCCACACGCTGGTGACGAGCCCGAGCGACGATTCGAGAGTGTGGATCTACGTCTCGGGTACGGGCCGCGTCCGGTCCCCGAGTGAGCTCGCGGGCTGCTCCGGTCTGGATCCGGAGGAAGACCCGAACACGTCGCTGTTCCGCATCGAAGTGATCGAGGTGCCCCTGGCCGCCCCGGAGAACGCCGAGATCGTCAACATGCCGCGCATCTTCGCCAACGAAGAAGGCGACATCGCCGGTCTTTGGGAGGGCGGTGACCACGGGGAGGGCACGCAGAGCACTCGGACCACGAATCAGTGCCACGACATCACGGTCTACCCGGAGCTCGGTCTCGCCGCTGGAGCTTGTTCGGGCAACGGCATCCTGCTCGACATCTCGGATCCGGCGAATCCGGTCCGACTCGATCAGGTGAGCGACCCGAATTTCGCGTACTGGCACTCGGCGACGTTCAACAACGACGGGACCTCGATCATCTTCACCGATGAGTGGGGCGGTGGCGGTGCGCCGCGGTGTCGCGGCTCGGATCCCAAGGAGTGGGGCGCGAACGCGCTCTTCCGTCTCGAGAACCGGAA
>Ga0224508_10001986_pt1 | contig 17886 bp, 15 predicted proteins | sample SF_Jan12_sed_USG_4_FD_170157 | JGI IMG/M metagenome (GOLD analysis project Ga0224508, IMG submission 170157) | Sediment microbial communities from San Francisco Bay, California, United States - SF_Jan12_sed_USGS_21 | ecosystem: Environmental > Aquatic > Marine > Sediment | place: USA... | reverse complement strand
TCGCAGGTGACGAGCGAGTCGACGGGCTTCGCGATTCCATCGGATGCGCGCATGCTCAGCCGGCCGTACGACGGCGGCGACGCGATCTTCGCACCCACAGCGGGCGGTTACGAGATGCCGCCTTTCATTCTGCCCGTGGGCGAAGCGATCGACAGAACTGGTTTTGCATTCCCAACCCTGTTCGAGATCGAGGCAGGCGTGCGCTACGCCATGGTCACGGAGGCCGATCTCGACCGGAGCTACTGCGCGACGCGTCTCGACGAAATGCCTGATGGCGGCCTCTATCGCATTCGTTTTCCGGACGCGAGGGAAGGGCGGGGCGTTGGTGATGTATTGCCGGAGTCATCGCTCCCTTTCAGTACCCCATGGCGTGTGATCGCGGTCGGAGATCTCGCGACGATCGTCGAATCCACCATCGTCGACGATTTGAGTGCGCCGTCGCTGATTGACGATCCCAGCTGGATTGCGCCGGGGCGCGCGGCCTGGTCCTGGTTTAGTCAGGAGACGGGGACTCCGGCGCTTCAGTCGGAATACATCGATTTTGCAGCCGAGTATGGTTGGGACTACGTCCTCATCGATGCCAAATGGGATCAGTGGGAGAACGCCGAGCAAGAAGTTCAGAACCTCGTCGCAGAAGCCGAAGCCGTCGGCGTGAAGCTGTTGCTTTGGTACAACTCCGGGGGCCCACACACGACCTCGCCGGCGGAGACACCACTGAACCGAATGCTCGAGCCGGTCAGACGCGAGGAAATGGAGAAGATCTCCGGCTGGGGCATCGCCGGTATCAAGGTCGACTTCTTCAACAGCGACAAACAGGATCGCATCGACCAGTACATCGGCATCCTCGAAGACGCCGCGGACTTCGAGCTTCTGGTCAATTTCCACGGGTCGACGGTTCCGCGCGGATGGCAGCGAACCTTTCCGCATCTGATGACGCAGGAAGCGGTCAACGGCGCCGAGAATTACAAGTTTGCCGGCGTTGGCAACGCACCCACCGCCATCATGAACGTGCAGCACGCCTTGGTGCGCAACTCGGTCGGCTCGATGGACTACACGCCGGTCGTTTTTGCATCCGCACTCGCAACGACCGGGCTCACCTACGCACACTCCCTCGCGCTTGCGGTTCTGTTCGAGTCGGGCATCCAGCACTTCGCCGACCGAGCGGACTCGGTCCCGACGACCGGGTATCGTGCGGTGTTTCGAGCCTATCCGTTCGTCGGTGATTTCCTCTCGACGGTTCCGGTGGTTTGGGACGAGACCCGTTTGGTTCAGGGCGACATCGACAGCCACGTGATCCTCGCGCGTCGTAGGGGCGCCGACTGGTACCTAGCCGGCATCCATGCCGCGGAGCAGTCCGCCGAGTACAGCTTCGCCCTGGATTTCTTGAACGAAGGAACCCACGAAATCAGCTGGATCGCTCAGGATGGGCCTGCCGATTCATTCCGGCTGACCGTTGAGACCGTGGAAGCCGGAGCTTTGGTGACGGTCGATCTTCCAGCCAACGGCGGCTTCGTCGCCACGCTGACGCCCCAGTGAGTCACCGGCGCGCCATTGGCAGAGGGCGCCATAGCTGGTTCGGCGAAGTAGCGACGCGATCGATTTAAGTCTAGAAGATGTGGACGTGACTGCCGAAGCGACAGCCCAGGCTCGCCCGAGCTCATTGCCCAACAAAGAGGCACCCCGGATGAAGGGGCATTGGTTTTGGGGATGCGCCCGGGATCTGGCCGCTGACCGTACGCAGTTCTTGATCGACGGCCACCAGGAGCACGGCGAGGTATTCGTTTCACGCGCGCTCATTCGCGACCTCATGTTCGTGCGCGACCCGGCAGTCGTCAACGCGATCAACGTCACCTACTGGGCAGATTTCTACAAGCCTGACTACATCAAAATGATGTGGAAACCGTTTTTGGGAAACGGTCTAGTGCCCAACGATGGCGAATCCTGGAAGCGCCAACACAAGCTCATCATGCCGGGCTTTCACAAGAAGCGTGTCGACGCCTATGCCCAGACGATGGTCGAGTTCACGGATCGAATGGTCGATCGTTGGGAGGAAGGCGAGCAAAGAGACATGCGACTCGAGCTCAACGCGCTTGCGCTCGAAGTCGTCGCCGACACGCTCTTCGACATTGACATCGGCAGGGGCGACTCCGAGACGATTCGCGACGCCCTGGCTGACATCAGCGAGATCTTGGTCACCGACGCCGACAAGATGATCCCGCGGCCCGACTGGTGGCCCACGGCCGAGAACCGGCGGAAGAAACGCGCCATCGCGAAGATCGAAGAAATCATCCGGCGCGTGCACGACGAGCGGAGGATGAACAAGACGGACCGGGGAGACCTCTTTTCACATATGGTCTTCGTCGAAGACGAGCAGGGCGGGATGTCCGACAAGCAGCTTCGCGACGAAGCGATGACTTTGATCTTCGCGGGGCACGAGACGACGGCGCATGCGCTGACCTGGACCTGGTACTTGCTCGCCAAAAACCCCGACAAGGTTGCCAACATGCGCGACGAGCTCGGCAAGGTGCTGCAGGGCAGGCGCGCCGGGGTCGAGGATCTGCCCAACCTTCCGTACCTCGAAATGGTGGTGAAGGAATCGCTTCGACTGCTGCCGTCGGTATGGGCGTACGCGCGCCAGGCGCAGCGGGATCTCGTCATCGAAGGCTACGAGATCAAGAAAGGTCAGACGATCACCATCAGCCACATCGCGATGGGTCGTAACCCCAAGTACTACGAAAATCCGATGGAGTTCCGGCCCGAACGCTGGACCCGTGAGTTCGAACGGAGCCTTCCCCGCGGCGCGTATGTTCCGTTTGCCGGTGGACCACGCGTCTGCCTCGGCAAACAGTTCGCCATGATGGAGATGCGTATGATCCTCGCTACGCTCCTCCAGCGCATCGAGCCGAACCTCTCCGAAGGCTTCGAGCCAGACTTCGTGACCGAGCTATCGATGCATCCAGGCGAACGCGGTATGCAGGCCGACGTTCACTTCTACTAGCGAGCCTGGCTAGGCTGTCATCCAACCCCACTGCGGTTTGCACGCCGCCGTACATGGCGCGTAGATCGCTGTTGCCACTTGCGGTGACGCCGGTCACGCCAATGATGTCGGTGATCAACGTGATATCGAACACGCAGAGCAGGCCCCAGGGCAACCAGACCAGCACGGTGAATACGAGATAGGGCTTGATGTATTTCATTGAAGTCGCGCTTCGTGGGATAGCATGCGCAAGGTGCTGGAGATTGCTTCTTCCAGCGGAAGTGCTCGATTACAAAGGGCTTTTCCCATCAACACCGGATGCTCCGTCAATATCTCAAAAAGAAACATGATACAACTCTTGTTTGTTGTGTCATGTTGTGTTATCACCCTCTCAGCAGCTGGAGCTGCATCATCACCAGAGGCCCGATATGGCGACAATCATCATAGACGACTGCATCAACTGCGGGGCTTGCGAAGACGAGTGCCCCAATGGCGCGATTTCGATGGGGGACGAGATCTTCGTCATCGATCCCAACCTTTGTACCGAATGTGTGGGTCACCACGGGGAGCAGATGTGTGCCCAGGCCTGCCCGCCGGAGGCCTGCGTCCAAGATCCCGAGCGAATCGAAACCGAAGACGCCCTTTTCGACCGAGCGCTGAAGATGCACCCAGACCGATCCCTTACTCTCTCCACCGATACCTCGCACTTTCGTGCGAACCATGGCTGACGCGAAAGGAACGAGTTGATGTGCGAGTATGACGTAATCATCGTGGGTGCAGGCCACAACGGCCTCACCGCCGGAGTCGAGCTCCAGCGCGCCGGCAAGAAGGTCCTGATCCTCGAAAAGACCAACTGGCCCGGCGGACAGGCCGCGACCAAGGAGCTCTTCAAGGGTTACAAGCACAGCGTTGGCGCCTGGGCGCTCCTGATCTTCCGCGAAGAGCTGATCAAGTACCTCGAGATGGACAAGGAGGGCTTTGAGCTCATTCGTCCGGAGAGCTCGTTCACCGTATTCGGCGCCGAGGACCAGCCTTGCTTCATCGGCTACACCGACCCGATCGACCTCGCGAACCATTTGGCCGAGGACCACGGCATCGACGCACTCGACGGGTTCAACCGCCTCGGCTCGTTTTTCGCCAACTTCAAGGAAATGTTCGAGCGATACATGCACGAGAAGCCGCCGACGCTCGAGGAGATCATCGCGATGGAGCCGGACGACAAAACCCGTCAGGCCCTGTCGAGGCTCAGCTACGGAAGCGCGATCGAGATCATTCGCGAGTTCTTCAAGGATTCGGACAAGCACGGTTGCATTCAGGGTTCCCTTTCGGCGTCCGCCATCGACGGAACGCACATGGGCCCGTACACCAAGGGCAGCGCGGCTTCGATGTCGTACCACTACACTGCTGGCGACACCTACGACTTCAAGATCCCCAAGGGTGGCATCGGCACGGTCTCATCCTCGCTCCTGAAGGTCTTCCAGCGCTACGGCGGCGAGGTGCGCTTCAAGTCGATCGTCGAGGAATTCATCATCGAGCACGGCGCCGTCGTCGGCGTTCGCATGAAGGATGGTGAAGAGATTCGTTCCGAAGCCACCATTTCGACCCTCGACTCGAAGATGACCTTCGCAAACATGTGCGCGCCGGGCACCTTGCCGACGGACTTCGCCAACGCGGTCGACGACATCGAGTACGCGAACGGCTACGTCCAGGTCCACATGACCATCAAGGAGCTGCCGACCTTCAAAAACCAGCTCGAATTCGTGAACGGCACCGTTCAGAGCTGGCTCGTGGCGTACATCAAGGGCCCCGAGCAGCTTCATAAGGCCTGGCAGCAGTCGCGCGCAGGCCAGGTCGCCGACGACCCGGCGGTCTATTGCTACTTCCCGTCGCAGCTCGACTCGAGCCTCTCGCCCGGGGACGGCACGCACACCTGCACCATGTTCTCGCACTACTTCCCGACGGACATCCCGGCGGGCAAGCACAACGAAATGAAGAGCCATATGGTCGAGCGGATGATCACCGCGATGGAAAAGGTAATCCCCGACTTCCGCGAGCTGATCATGGACCAGGTCGTCTTCACCCAGCAGTACTTCGAGAAAGCCTTCAACGCGACCGACGGCGATTTCTCGCTCGGCCTCCTGCATCCAGGCCAGATGTTCGGCGATCGCCCCGTTCCCGGCTGGGATGGCGGGCACGAGACCCCGCTTGGGAACCTCTACATGGCCGGTGCGGCTTGCCATCCGGGGCCGGGCGTGACTTGTCTTCCGGGGCTGAACGGCGCTCGCGTCGTGCTAGAGAAGCTCGGCAGTGCGAACACAGAGGCCGCTGAATAGGCCGGCCTGAGCAGAACAACACATGGGCGACATCAATCCTCTCGTCCTGTTGATTCCCTTCATCGCGGGGTTCATCGGGTGGTTCACCAACTGGCTTGCCGTCAAGGCGACCCTCTATCCGGTCGAGTTCGTCGGCATCCCGCCAGCGTTCGGCTGGCAGGGGGTCATCCCGAAGAACACGGAGGAGATGTCACAGAGCTTCAGCAAGCTCATCCACGATAAGCTGCTCAACATCGAAGAGATCTTCGCGGGCATCGACCACGACGACAACGAGGAGCTCGACAAGGTGGTCGAGGACGTGGCCCAGGAGATCATCCGCGAGTTCTCGACGAACATCGCGCCCGATTCCTGGGCGCGCGCTCGCGAGAAGCTGCGGGAGTACATCAACATGCTGGTGCGCCGCAACGTCCGTGCTGTCACCATCGAGATCATGGATCGCATGGCCAAGGAGGCAGGCGACATCATCGACGTCGACGCCATCGTGCGCGAGGCGATGGTCGAGGATCGCGCGCTTCTGGGCCGCGTGCTAGTCGAGATCGCGGGCCCCGAGTTCAAGTTCATCGAGCGCTCCGGCCTCTGGTTTGGCTTTCTCTTCGGCATCATCCAGATGCTCGTCTGGATCATCTACCCCGCAGGGTGGGTCCTTCCGGCTGCCGGCTTTCTCGTCGGGTACATCACGAACTGGCTGGCTCTGAATCTGATTTTCGAACCCAAAGAGCCGAAGCAGGTCGGGCCGTTGAAGATCCAGGGCGTCTTCATCAAGCGCCAGCGAGAGGTGGCGACCTCGTTCGCAGACGTCATCGCAGAGCGGGTGCTCAACGCCGAAAACATGATCCAGCACATCAGCGAGGGTCCAAACCGCCAGCGCGTCTTGGACATCCTCGAGGGCCAGGTCGAGGAGAGCGTGAAGGTCTACGAGCGCGACGCGATGGTGGGGATGCTCGTGTCCAAGGACAAGCTCGAAGAGGCCAAGGCCGACCTGCTCGATCGCGTGCGCAACGCCGACATCACCGACACCAGTCAGATCAAGACCTTTGCCGACCAGTCCCGTCACATCCACGGCCAGCTCGAAGCGAATCTCGCCGCGCTCGACTCGGTCCAGTTTAGCGGCATCCTGCGCCCCGTCTTCCAAAAGGACGAGTGGAAGCTCATCCTGGCCGGCGGCGTCATCGGCACCGGCATCGGCGCTCTGCAGGTGGTTTTCCTCTTCGGCGGCTTCTAGGAGCTCCCGAGTCTATTCGGCGAGGTCCCGCATTGCTATGACGCCCTGCACCGCGCCCATGTAGACCGTCCCGTCGGGGTGGAGATGAACTTGGCCTGTGATCGGGTCGAAGGGTCGTCCATTACCAATGTATGTGCGGAAGATCTCCTCGCCGTTCTCCCAGCTGGTCGCGGTGAGGTAGAACAAGTCTTGGTCCGGAACGTCGGGGTCGGCGCCCCAGCCCCAGATGACGCCGCTTTGCGTGGCGAGCTGCGCGCTGTTTCCGAATGACGTGGTGTTCTTCCAGACGTTCTCGCAGCCAGTCACATTGCCGTCTTGGTCACGCAGGACTCGGTAGCGTTCGATACCGGGATTTATCGTCCTTGCGGGGGCGAATGGGCCCCCGAATCCTGAGTCGTTCACGATGACGATATGGTCGTCGTAGCCGATGAGCGTGTTCTCGGTTGCACTTTCACCTTCGCGAAAGACGGGCACCTTGCACAATGGGGGGTTCGGCTGATCGCGGTCCATGACGAGCAGGTTGATCTGACCGTCAGCGTTGTCCGCGATCGAAATGAGATCATCTCGGGTTCCCAGAAGCGTCGGGCTGGTGCCCGAGCCCGGAAGAACCCCGCTTATTCCGGATCCAGGGTCGTACGGCGCCTCCCAATCCACTTGGACTACGCCATCTTCGTCAGCGACAAGACGGAAGGTCGATTCATAAGTGATTAGGTAGACACCTCGATCATCGACCACCATCGAGTTCTGGAGCTCCTGGCCGAGGTCGGTCATCTCGATCGTGTCCGACTCGATGTCGTAGTAGCCGACGCGTCCGTCAGTCACCATGAACCAGACCCGGCCTTCGTAGTCGACCACGGTATCCTGAAGCATCGGGTCATCGACCTCCACGGCAGGCGCAAGCCCCGGGATCTCTTTGGCGTAGTCTTGGACGAACTGCGGCGCGCCGTCGACGACTTCAAGGTGGTATTGCTCCAGCCGATTGGTCGGGGGGCCAATGATGATGTTGTCGTCCTTGTCGATGCTGAAGTAGGCACCACCTGCGGCGTTCGTCACGAACGGTTTGAGCCCGAGGTCCCGCTCCGCGACGATGTCGAGGTTCTCGTTGTCGAACATCGTGAGCATGATCCGAATGCCCGTGGCATCGACTGCGACCAAACAGCTCCCGATCACATAGCCATCTCCGCGAATTGCCATCATGGCGCAGACGCCGGCGATGGCGCCCAATTGACTCGTCACGACTTCGAGACTTGGACCGACGGGCCCGGCACGGTTGTAAGTTGCCGAGTTGTAGTGATCGTTGTGGATACGAGAGTCGCCATCGTTATCGAGAAAAGGATGAGCAGAAATGACGTTCGGCTCCGCGGGATTGGGAACCACGGCCTGCCCGACAAAGGGCCCGATGCCGAGCTCCTCCGCGGTCTGTCGAGGCATCGGCATCGCTGCGCGAATTGGAGCGAAGCGTTGGACGCATGCCGGACTCGTGGAGCCGGCAGGACAAGTCTTATCGTTGCTACAACCGATCGCAGAGAGCGCGATTGTCGCGGAACAAACGAAAGCAAAGCGAGTCGCTCCATCATTGGCGTAGGAAGCAAAGTGCATGGTCGGGCTCCTTCGTCTGCGCCAAGTGGATGCGCAAGCCGCCGGCCAGTCTTGAAACATGAAACAAAACATGTCAAGTGTTTCATAAGCAGAAACAGGGGACATCGCCCTTTTCATGGGGTTAATGGCTTAGAGAGAGAGAGAGAGAGAGAGAGAGAGAGAGAGAGAGAGAGAGAGAGAGAGCAGTGCAACGCTTGAAAATACGCGGTCTGTCGTCGAGGCGCGTGCGCTCTTTCGAGCCCCATGAGGTGACCTCGCGAAGCCCACTAGAAGTCAATCCGGCGTCCGTCGGCTTGCGGCGAGCCGACATCGAGTCGATTTGGAACGCGGTCGTCGAATTCTACAAGACGGGCTTTCACCCGGCGATCGGCCTCTGCGTTCGGCGGCGCGGTGAGGTGATCCTCGACCGCGTCATCGGACACGCCCGGGGCAACTCTCCCAAGGACCCCAGAGACGCGGAGCTCGTCCCCGCCACCACCAGCACGCTCTTCAATTTCTTTTCGGGTTCGAAGTCCGTCACCGCGATGCTCATTCATTTGTTGGCCGAGCGTGATCAGCTGCACGTCGATGAACCGGTCGCCACCTTTATCCCGGAGTTCGCCCGCCATCGAAAGGAACGAATCACGATTCGTGATCTGCTGACACACCGTGGCGGCATTCCAGCCGCACCCAGCGAGGTCGCCGACTTGGACATGCTGCAAGACCTCCCGCGAATCCTGGAGATGATCTACGAGCTCGAGCCTAGCTATAGACCGGGAACAGTCCCTGCCTATCACGCGGTCACCAGTGGTTTCATTTTCGCCGAGATCATCCGGCGCGTTTCGGGTGTCGACATACGTGAGTTTCTCAGCAGAGAAATCTCCGAGCCTCTCGGCATGAACCACTTCAACTACGGGCTGCCTGAACGTCGACTCAATGACGCGGCTATCGATGCCTGTACCGGCCCCAGGTTGATCTGGCCGATCAAAGACATCTTCGAGAGGTCCCTCGGGGCCTCCGTAGAAGAGTTGATCGAGCTCTCCAACGATCCGCGATTCCGTACCGGGGTCATTCCTTCGGCAAATCTCTTCGGAACACCAAACGACATATGCCTCTTCTTCGAGCTTCTCCTCGCGGGCGGTGCGATCGGTGACACTCGCGTCTTTGCCGAGGCCACCGTGCGCCGAGCGGTTCAACCGCAGACACCTGGTCAGGTGGACAGAATGATCCTCTTGCCAATGTCCTATTCGATGGGCTTCATGCTCGGTACCGAGCCACTCGGGCTCTACGGCTTCCGTGCGGGGCAGGCGTTCGGCCATGTCGGGCTCAGCAACATCCTCGCCTGGGCAGACCCGGAGCGGGACATCTCGGTGGCGCTGATGAACTCGGGGAAGCCCTTCTTCGCCTTGGACACGGCTTACTGGCCCGAGATCATCCGCAGGATCAGCACGCGCGTCCCACGCGATGGGGGCCGGATTTCGTTTGACACATGAAACAAATGCTGACATTTGTCTCAAATGGCAACCAGCACAGCTGCCACGGCGAGCCACGACGAGACCAAAACCAAGCCGGTTCGTGAACGCCTACTAGATGCGGCCGAGCGATGCCTCGAGCAATTCGGCCCTCAAAAGACTTCCATGGAAGACGTTGCGCGCGCGGCCGGAATGTCCCGCGCCACGGTGTATCGCTACTTCGAGAATCGGGACGAGCTTCTGCTCGGCGTTGCCTCACGTCAGGCGTCGGCCCTCGCCTCCGAGGCGATCGCCTATCTGTCTCGCTACAGCGCCATCTCTGACTGGTTGGTCGAAGGCCTACTGTTCACGCTTCGCGAAATTCCAAATCGACCGGTGTTTGCCGCGTTGGTCACCTCCCTCGACTCCCGCTCATCGGGCAATCTCCTACTTGGTTCCACGGGCCTCATCCAGATCGGCGTCAACGTTCTGGGCCCCGTGTTCGCCAACGCGAAAGAGCAGGGCCTCCTCCGCGACGAGATCGAACCACAGATGCTGATCGAGTGGTTGCTCCGCATGCTTTGGACCTACCTCAACGCGCCCAGCCAAGTCGCCACCGACGAAGAAGGCATGCGCAAGCTCTTCCGAATGATGCTCATTCCTGCGGTCCTCAAGGATAGCGCCGACTGAACGCACTTATTGGGAGTACGAAGCCCGCGGGGCGTATCATAAGCAACTCGTTCTCGATACCGATTTGTGGAGGTAGATATGGTTCGTAACTTGATGATGATTCTTGGTCTGTCCCTAGTGGTGGCGGCGTTCGGCTGTAGCAGTGAGGACGGAGGCTCTACTGGTGCGGGTGGCGCGGGTGGTGAGGGAGGGTCTGGCGGAGCGCTAGGTGCATGCACCAACCAGGCCGATTTGGCGATTCTCTGCGCCGCCGAGTTCCCGGCCGCGGCTCAGGCCTGTGGCACAGACAACCTCGGCGCGGGTGCAGAGGTCATTGGCGCGTGCATCGCGGAGGATACCGGGCTCAGCGACGAATGCGCTGTCTGTTTCGGCGCGACGACGCAGTGCACGATCGACAATTGCCTAGCCGACTGCGCGCCCGATCCGCTCGGCGAACCATGCACAGTCTGTCGCGCCGAGAACTGTGATCCGACGTTCAATGCGTGTGCCGGTGAATTCAGCTGTGACGGCGTTGGTGGCGCGTAATTGTAGGGATAATGTCTGAAGAGAGCTAGGACATGGATACGGCGGCGCCCACCGAAGAGAAGATCGTATACGACCCGATCTACGATCCGTTCAACCCGGAGTTGATCGCAGATCCGTATCCGTTCTACGAGCGTTTGAGAGATGAGCACCCGATTCATTACAACGAGCGGATGGACTTCTATGTGTTGTCTCGGTACGACGACATCTTTCGCGCGCTTCGCAAGCCGCAGATCTTCTCCTCTGCCCAGGGCCTGACACCGGCGAAAGACGAAATCAGCCAACTCGGCATTCCACCGACGTTCATCATGATGGACCCACCGGATCACACCCGGCTTCGGCGCTTGATCACCAAGGCGTTCACGCCCGATACAGTGAAGGAGCTCGAACCGACGATTCGACAGTTCGTCGTCGATCACGTCGAGGCGATGAAGCGGAAGTCCGCCGACGGGGAAGACGTCGACTTGGTGCAGGCGATTGCTTCTCCATTGCCGACGATGGTGGTTGCGAACATTCTGGGCGTGCCGCCGGAGGACCGCGAGAAGTTCGACCCTTGGTCCGATGGCATCACTTCTGCCTCTGCGGACTTCGCACTCGACGTTCAACAAGCGATCGGCGCGGTCCAGGGGCTGGTCAGCTACTTTGGCGCCATGTGCCAGGCGCGCCGAGCCAATCCGACCGAAGATATGATCAGCAAGCTGACGCAAGCGGAGATCGACGGCGACACGCTCACCGACTGGGACATCCTCGGCTTCTGTTTCGTGATGATCGCCGGCGGCAACGACACGACGACGAACCTGATCGGAAACTCGATGAAGTTCCTTCACGAATACCCCGACCAGCACCGTGAGCTCTTGCAGGACCCGTCGCTCATTCCGAACGCGATCGAGGAGTTCCTTCGCATCGAGTCCGTGGTTCAAGGGCTCTCGCGCACGACCAAGGAAGACGTCGAGCTCCACGGCACGACGATTCCTGCAGGCAGCAAAGTTCACAACCTCTATGCGTCCGGCAACCGTGACCCGCGTCACTGGGGCGACAACGCGGACGAGCTCGACATCCATCGCGAGATCGACCGGCACCTGTCGTTCGCACAGGGCCCGCACTTCTGTATCGGCGCGCATGTCGCCCGTATGATGATCCGCATCTACTTTGAAGAGATGGGCTCACGCATCGGCGAGAACTTCGAAATCGACTGGGACCGGGCCGAGCGGCGCCAGTCGGCGTTCACGCGCGGCTTCACGAAAATCCCGATCCAAATCAAAGCATGAGCAGGATTCGAGTACGATTCGAGCCGTCGGGTTTCGAGGTCCACGCCGAGCCGGGCGAAGCGATCATGGACATCACCGACGCAAATCCCGCGGCGGACGTTCCTTATTCCTGCCGAGCGGCAACCTGCGGGACGTGCCGGGTCGAGGTCGTAGAGGGCAGCGAGGCCCTCTCGACAGCCGACGAGTTCGAGCTCGAAGTGCTGGACATTTTTGGGGACACGCCAGACAAGGTCCGCTTGTGTTGCCAGACCAAGCTCATCGGCGGCGCCGACACCCAAGTCACACTTAGAGTCTGCGAAGACTAGAAACGGGACAGCCCCCTTTTCGGAGAGCTGAGGCTCAGCCAGCCGGCTCGAGAATTACCACCGGGATGATCCGATCGGTCCAAGTCGCGTAGCTGGCGAAGTCCGGGTAGTGGGCCACGAGCTTCGGCCAAAGCGCTGCACGCTCTTCGGGGGATGCCGTGCGCGCCTTCGTCTTCTTCTTGCTGCGCTTGATCTGAACTTCACATTGTGGGGTGGCGACGAGGTTCCTGTACCACAGAGGGTCTTTCGGGCGGCCGCCCTGCGACCCAACAACGATCACGTTGTCGCCGTCTTCGATGAACACCAGCGGCGTAGTCCTAGGCTGCCCGCTCTTGCGTCCAATCGTGGTCAGCAAGAGCACGGGAATGCCCCAGGGAAATGCGCTGCCGACGCGCCACTTCGACCCGAGCAAGCCGCCGGTCCACCGGTAGATCGCAACGTTCACCTTCGACATGGTCTTGATGATCTTGCCCACATAGGGCTTGTCGAGGCCTTCGGGCTTGGGCTTGATCTTCACGATGTCGGTCGTCATGGCGGTTACCCCCTGTGCGCGCGTCGCAATACGGCAAGATAGAGGCGATCGGCCGCCCGTAGCGGAAGCTTCTCGATGGTAGACCGCAGGCGATCCGGCTTGACCGAGTAGACCGGCTTCGGTCGCTTCACCGTGAGCGCGTCTTCGATGACTTGAGCCAGGATATCCGGGTCGCGCGCGGATTCGATCTCTTTACCGGCGAGCGCCTTGAGCTTGTGAAGGACCTGAGCGAACTTCGGCGTTTCGGCTTCTGCCGCGGTGAAGGCGTCTTCGATGCCCGCAACCATGTTTGTACGAAAAGCGCCTGGCTGAATCGTGACGACTTTGATTCCGAGGAGTGCGAGCTCGCGGCGCAGCGCCGTCGAGTACGCCTCGATGGCGTGCTTGCTCATCGCGTACGGTCCGTTGAATGGGGCCGCGCTCTGCCAACCCGTCTCGGAGCTAAGGTTTATGATTCGGCCCTTTGCGGCCTCGACTAACGGAAGGAACGTCTTGTTGACTCGATACGTGCCCATCACGTTGATGTCGAGAATCCTTGCGAGCCGCTCTTCAGGGATGTCGGTCAGAGAGCCAACCCCCATCACCCCGGCGAAGTTCACGATCCCGTCGAGGCGATCGGTCTGGTCCGCCACCGCGACATAGGCGCTCCGGATGCTCTGCTGGTCCGTCACATCCATCACGATCGGAACGGCATCGGGATCGTGCATCGAGGTCCGGAGCAGATCCTTGCTGATATCCGCTGCAAACACCTTCCAGCCAGAGGCGAGGAGGCGCTCGACAGTGGCATGGCCGAGCCCGCCTCCCGCCCCGGTCACGAGCGCTATCTTCTTGGTCATGTGCCTTTTATAGACCCGGCGCAGATGGTTTCAATCCGCCTCGAGCGTTTAGATAGACGGTGCAAAGCATCGAAGAAGGAACTCTTTGACGGTATCGGTGAACGCGTCGTTCCGGTCGCCGGCGACCATGTGATGGGCGTCCGCGAGGTCGACATACTCTGCGTGCGGGACCATTTCGAGGAACTCTGCGGCGGTCTCCTTTGACACCAGGTCGCTCTGGCGCCCGCGAATCAGCAGCGTCGGGATGTCGATGGTGCGGACGTCTTGCAGCCGTTCCTTCAGCTTGCGATCGTTTTCCTCCGTGTACCGGCCCGGCTCCCAAGTCTTGAGCATGTTCGGGTCCCAATGCCAGTAGTAGCGGCCGTCCTCCTTCCGCCTGAGGTTCTTGGCCAAGCCAGACAAATCTTTGGGTCGTTTCCGGTGCGGTAAGTACGCTGCGATCGAATCCGCTACCTCCTCGAGCGAATCGAACCCCGACGTGCCCTCCTGCATGAAACCAATGATGCGAGCCACACCATCGGTTTCGAGACGAGGCGTGACGTCGACGAGAATCACGGCCTTCGCAACGGACTCCTCCTGTTCGGTCTCGGCGAGAAGCGAAGCGATGCCGCCCAGCGACGCTCCGACCAAGATCGGCTTTTGATCGAGTTGGGCGATGACCTGCTGCAGGTCTTCGGCGAAGTGATAGACCCGATACTCACCGAGGCGCGCCCAGCTGCTCTCGCCATGACCACGGTGGTCCATGCAGATCGTATAGAAGCCATGCTGAGCCAGCAGCTCCGCGCTGTTTCCCCAGGCATGCCGCGTTTGCCCGCCTCCATGAAGGAACAGCACCGGCTGGTCGCTCGGGTCCCCATAGGCGTCCGCCGCGATCGACATGCCATTGGGCAGCTCGAATCGGAGCGCGGGGGCCGGGAGCTCAAAGGCGTTGGTCATGATCTCAGGAAACCTGATCGACGGTCGGCCACGCGCAAACCGGATGCGAGTCGCTCATCATGTCGATGACGCGCTGGGCGATGCAGCCCGGCAGCTTCGGTGAAAACGATTGAACCCCAGAGGTGAGGAAGAGCAGGACCGCAGGCGTCACCATCCCGAGCAGCATCATCCGTGCGAACACGATGCGCGACTCCGACACGCCTTCGGTCACTTCACGAAGGCGCGCTTGCACGATCTGCTGCGACCGCATGAGCGTTTCACCCACGACGTCTTCCGGAACGTTCTGTCGCGGCCCAAACATGATTCCGAGCAGGAACTTCGCGGTGGTCGGCCTCTTGTTCATGCTGGTGAGCACGAACTTCACGAATCGTTGGCAAACCTCGAATGGGGTCTTCGCCAAGTTCAGGTCCGCTTCGAGCTCGTCGCAATACTCGGCATGCCGATCGGTGATGAGATCGACGAGGAGGTTCTCTTTGCTGCCGAAGAAGTGATAGAGGCTCGGCGCCGAGGTGCTCGCTTCGCCCACGATGTCGCGGACGCTCGTCGCGACGAAGCCGCGCTCCGCAAAGAGGCGCTCCGCGGTTTTGAGGATGACCTCCCGCGTGCCCCCGTTGCGCTGCGCTGCCTCGGCTCGCGCCATCAGGAGCCCTGGAACACCGGCTTGCGCTTTTCCATGAAGGCCGTCGGACCTTCGATGGCGTCTTTCGTCTTGAACACGGGCTGCCCGATCTCCAAGGAACGGGCGAGGGCCTCTTTGGCCGGTACGCCATCGTTCTCGATGAGCGATTGCTTGACCGCCCGAACCGCAACCGGGCCGTTGGCGGCGACCCGTTCGCCAATCTCCAGGGCCTTGTCGAACGCTTGCCCTTTCGGCACGACGTGCCCGATGAGCCCGTAGTGCAGGGCTTCCTCGGCGCTCAGACGCCGGCCCGCGAGCAACATCTCTGCCGCAATGGTGTAAGGGATCTGACGTCGGAGCCGCACGCTCGATCCACCCAAGGGAAACAAACCGAGCTGCACTTCGGTCACACCAAACACCGCGCCTTCGCCGGCGACCCGAATGTCGGTGCCTTGAAGAATCTCGGTGCCGCCTGCCAGTGCGTATCCTTCGACCGCGGCGATCAACGGTTTCTTCGTCAGGTAGTGCCGTAGGAGCGCTTTCCAGTGGATGTCCGGGTCTTCCTTCATGCGATTGAGCCACTGGTCACCGGCATCCCACTTCCCGGACTTCATCGAACCAAGGTCGCTCCCCGCACAGAAGACGCCCCCTGCGCCCGTCAGGATGATCGCACGAACATCTTCATCGGCGTCGGCCTCATCCCAAGCGTCCGCCATGCGCACCATCATTTCGATGCTGAGCGAGTTCTTCTTCTCGGGACGGTTGAACGTGCAGAGCGCGAGATGACCACGCTTCTCGTACAGGAAATGGGGCTCCGACATGCTGCTTCTCTCCCTGAGGTTTCAACTTGCAAGACTATAACGAACGTTACATATAGCGTCAAGCCTGTCTCTCTTACAACGAGCACCGCGCGACCAAGAGCGCCTCGCCGCCCACCGCGCCGCCGACTAGCCCCCCTGTCCGGGGCCCCCGAAATGGGGGACAGACCCCGTTTTCCAGCGGTAAGAAATGGACCACTCTCCACCGTTAACCCATTGAAAAAGGGGGTCGTTCGCATTTTCCGTGGAGTCGATTGAAAGTCCTTGACCGGTTTGGGGAAGGCCGCTAAAGAAGGCGTCCGTTTGAGGACGAGGACGGGTATGGGAACCAACAAAGCGAAGTAGTTATCAGGGTTTAGGCCCGGACGAGCTTCGAATACGGTTCGCGAAAACGGCTTCTGAATCTCTTTGACAGTTTGCGAGAATACACGGGGCACTAGCTCAGGTGGTTAGAGCGCACCCCTGATAAGGGTGAGGTCGCTAGTTCGAGTCTAGCGTGCCCCACTAAAGGACGGGGCTGTAGCTCAGCTGGGAGAGCACCGGCTTTGCAAGCCGGGGGTCAGGGGTTCGAGCCCCCTCAGCTCCACCAAATTGGCAGTTGCCAATCATCCCGTGAAGACCCAGTCTTGATTCCTTCGGTCGGCAGCGCAGCAAGCGCGCAATCGACCCGAGCAATCAAGTTTCAACGCTCGATTTCTCGCATCTTTGACAACTGAATATCTGTAGAAATTTTCTCTTTCTAGCCGTAGCTGTGACCAGGCTCTTCTTTCGAACCCTGGTCTCGAGTTACGAGGGTGCCGCGCCATCAATGACTTTCCGTCATGGCAAGGCACCGCGGTGGTATTCCAACTATTCGCGGTTGGTTCCGCCACCACCTTCGAGCAAAGGCTTCGGCCCGAGCTCGAAGACGAAATGCGTCTTAGGAAAAGGTCAAGCTAGGAAGGGCACACGGTGGATGCCTTGGCGTCGAGAGGCGATGAAGGACGTGGGCAGCTGCGAAAAGCTTCGGGGAGTGGCTAACACACTTTGATCCGAAGATATCCGAATCGGGAAACCGTCTGGGGTTATACCCAGAAGTTCAATGCTGAATTCATAGGCGTTGGATAGCCAACCCAGGGAACTGAAACATCTAAGTACCTGGAGGAAAAGACATCAACCGAGACTCCCCTAGTAGCGGCGAGCGAACGGGGACCAGCCTAAACCATACCAATGTAAGCTTAGGGGCGTTGTTGGTACGGGGTTGTGGGTCCAGTGGGAGAGCGCCCTAATGCTCTCACAGAGTTACAAAACCAAATGCTAGATGAACGATCTGGAAAGGTCGGCGATACGAGGTGACAGCCCTGTAGTCGAAAGCGTTTGGTCTCTGCACTGGTACCCGAGTACCACGGGGCACGTGGAATCCTGTGGGAATCTGGGAGGACCATCTTCCAAGGCTAAGTACTACTCGACGACCGATAGTGAACAAGTACCGTGAGGGAAAGGTGAAAAGCACCCCGGCAAGGGGAGTGAAATAGTACCTGAAACCGTGTGTCTACAAGCAGTCGAAGCACTATGCCCTTCGGGGAATGTGCGACGGCGTACCTTTTGCATAATGGGCCTACGAGTTACGCTTTGTTGCAAGGTTAAGCCGATAGGTGAAGCCGTAGGGAAACCAAGTCCAAATAGGGCGAAATTAGTAGCAGGGCGTAGACCCGAAACCGAGCGATCTATCCTTGGGCAGGTTGAAGCGTGGGTAAAACTGCGTGGAGGACCGAACCCACTGAAGTTGAAAATTCAGGGGATGACCTGAGGATCGGAGT
>Ga0224508_10001985_pt1 | contig 17889 bp, 12 predicted proteins | sample SF_Jan12_sed_USG_4_FD_170157 | JGI IMG/M metagenome (GOLD analysis project Ga0224508, IMG submission 170157) | Sediment microbial communities from San Francisco Bay, California, United States - SF_Jan12_sed_USGS_21 | ecosystem: Environmental > Aquatic > Marine > Sediment | place: USA... | reverse complement strand
CACCGAGTATTTTCGTGACAAGGAGAAACGCCGCTCGAGTACGCCGATGCGGGACATCATGTGGTTCGCAATCCATTCAGCGCGCCGGCAAAGTGAAATCACAAACTTATTTTTCGATGATAATGATGAAAAAACTCAAACCGGCATTGTTCGAAACCTGAAGCACCCTACAGACAGGGAACTATTTCGTAGATTTAAATATACAGACGAGGCGTGGGAAATGGTCTGTCGTCAAGAACACAATGAAGAACGGGTATTTCCTTTTCAACCAAAAACGATCTGCGCTGCTTTTACGCGCGCGTGCCGCATGCTCGAGATAGAGAATTTGCACTTCCATGACCTGCGACACGAAGCGACCAGCAGACTTTTTGAAGCGGGATACTCTATCGTAGAAGTTCAACAATTCACTCTGCATGACAGCTGGGGGACGCTCAGTCGTTACACACATCTGCGACCAGAATCGGTCGTGATTCGATCGCCTAGTGCAACAAAGTGGTAACTCTGTATCGGTAGCGACCTACATGGGGGTCAAAAATATATATACCGAGTGCAATGGCGACTGCGCACCGCGGAATCTATTACTAACCATAAAAATGCTTCTCGATACTTAAGGTCCGCTTTCCTCCCAATAGCGGCCGTTGAGGTGGTAAAGTTCTGTGGGGCAGCTAATGACTGCCCCACAGAACTTTACCACCTCAAAGGCTGTTTTCGAGCGTAAAGCGGTCACTCGAAAACCCGATCTGCGGGGTCCCAGGCTGAACGTCTGCTTTTCCCGATAGGGGCCGTTAACACCGCATCAGATTCGACAAACTGACCGGCTACAAACGGCCAATAGCAGACGTCATTAGGCCTGATCTCGAGACCACAAATCTAAATTCAATTCTTTAGATAGCGATCAAACCAATCTACCAGCGGGCCAAAATAGTCAGGTGAATCGGGTCCGGAGATTATTGACGATCCATGACCTCCGCCGGGCATTCGAATTAGTTCGACGTCGACGTTCTCTTGCTCCAATGCTTCCTTAAAAACCTCGCTCTGAGAGAATGGCACAACGGTGTCCTGGTCCCCATGTATGAGCAGGACAGGGGGATCATCGTCGGTCACATAGGATATTGGAGATGCGGCGCGATATATCCGTTCTTCTTCTGAATCAGGGTTTCGCTCTAGACGTCGGTTCGTCAACCTATGCTGGAAAAGCGCAGTGTAAGGACTTCCACTGCGCGCGATTCTTACGAAATCGGTTGACGGATATAATGCTGCAACTGTCTGAACTTTGGCGCTTACCCGATTTACTTCGCTCGGGTCATCCAACTGGCCCTCGTTGTCCATGACAGCCAGCAACAGTGCGAGCTGCCCTCCAGAAGAGCCTCCTAATGCACCAATGCGGTCCGGATTTATCCTGAACCGAGCGGCGTTGTAACGCACGAACCGCACCGCGCGTTGCGCATCTTCCACTGGAGCCGGGTAAAAATGATTAGGTGCCGCCCGGTGATTAATCGAAAATACGGTGTAGCCAGCTTCCAGCAACGCCTGTCCACCAAGATGAGTCCTGTTCATCCCGCTTTTAAGCGGGTCGGCATCCGGACTCATTGGCGCAGTCCACCCGCTTCCAGGAACAAACACAATCCCATAACCATTCGCGTTATCTGGATAGTGCACATCCATCAACAATGCGAGGCCGGAGTGCATTTCATAAATAACGTTCGATTCCACGCTCGATTCGGCATTTGAAATACCGGGTAGAGCAACGTGAGAAAGAACTACAGCCACCAATACCATCGAGCGACTTTCACTTCTCATAGCTTCGCTCCTTTGCGAGTGTTTTGTTTCACATGGTTATTCCCGAGATTATGCTTTGGCCGCTTTGGGTCATTAGCGGCCCTTTTGGCAATATTAGCCGAATGACCGCTTGCGGGGGATAAGCGGACATCGAACTAGAAAATCGCGGGCACATAAGAAAACCGGAACAAGGCTGGATTTGTATTTTTCCTGGTGGCGGGAACTCGCCTCGTCCAATAGCAACAGTACTTGAACCGCTCGCTGTCTTGGCTGTCCCAGTGATTGCCGCCCAGCGATCCGGGCACCCTGCTCCGCGAAATTATCCCCACACCGGACTACGTGTGCCAAAATATGTTCTGACCGACGACAGTCGGGCCGCCTCAAGATATTTGGAGAGCAACCCGTGAGTGACGGCGATAAAAACGAAACCACAGAAACGCCTGCGAATAAGGATGCAACGGTCGATCCAGCGCCAGAGCAAAACGAGCAGGATTCATCCCAAAGTGGCCCAAAGTTCACAACAGCGCCAGATCCACTCGCCGGCGTTAAGAAAGGCGCCGCCAATGCGCTGGAAAGCATGGAAGGCAAGACCGTGTCGATGAAAGTTTACGTCGGCTCAATAATAGGTGTCATCGTTTTGATGCTGTTGGCGCGCTGCGGGGGTTAGCACAAGAATGCGGGCGTGGTTACGCCGTCGGTTGAACCTGCTCCCTACGCAGAATCAGATCCTGGCACATCAATAAAAAGGATTTCTTGCTAGTAATCCTAGTAGCCGGCATAAAAGTCGACTATGTGTTTGAGCGGCTGCATGTTGGTGTACCGACGATAATTTTCGACAAAAATCGGCACGATCAGCGATGGATGACTGGTTGCCGCAATGTGGGCCGTGATCAGAAGATTCTGAACATCCCACAGTGGGCTGTCTTCTGGCAGTGGTTCTTCGTCAAATACGTCCAGTACCGCACCGGCCGAATCGCCGCTTCTAAGTGCATCGATGAGGGCCTCGTCATCAATCACATTGCTTCGGCCAATATTGATCAGATATGCGTGCCGGGGAAGTCTCGCGAGTGCAGATTTGTCGAGCAAGTTATTCGTATCGACAGTCTGCGGAAGGACTGAGACGAGGTAGTCGGTCTCCTGCAGAAAATCGTGTATCCGGTCAACGGGCATTACTTTTTGAAATCCCGGAGAAGGCGAACCGGATCGACTGAAGCCCGTCACATGGATACCGAATAACGCCGCCGACCTAGCAATGTGCTGACCAATAGAGCCCGTCCCCATGATACCGAGATGCCGGCCTTGCAGCGCACCCGAGACGTCTGTATGCCAGTTATGAAGTTATTTAACACATGTCCCATTTCTGATTAGATCAACTTGATGCTGGATATATCTTCAAGCTTGGACTATGTTTAAATCAAGACGTGTTTGAGCACCGAGCTTGTCACGAACGCAGCTACAAGAGCTGAGTTTACGGGGGTGACAGGCTGTAAATACCGGCGTTCCAAACGCGTCCCTTCATAATCACGAACAACTAATAAATATCAAGTGAGTCTAAGGAGGTCCATCATGATCAATAACAAAGCCAAGTCATGGTTGTTTCTTGCCGTTGTCCTGCCGATGATGGCTCTGGGCGTTTCGCCTGCCTTCGCGCAAGCGGACGTTCAAGAAGTAATAATTTTCGATGGAAACGGTGTCCCGTTAGGTGATCCTGCATTCGTTGATCCTGCTTTCCTGGCCATTTATGGCACGGGATTCAGTGACCCGCCTGAGATTTTCCTCGGCACACAGATGACCCCTCTAGTTATCGCTGCAGACCAAAGTTTCTGTTCATTCGACCCACCACCGCCACCGCTTGATGCGACAGCGATCAGCTGCGTGGTAACTGAGTTACCCGATCCCATTCCGTGTGGCGACTATTTGCTCTCGGTCGAGGGCGGGGTGCCGCTGGCAAGCTGCGATGACGGAAAGCCGGAGGCTTTGGTGTTTCAGTATACGGGCGAGAACTGTGACGCCTCTCTGGATAACCTCCAAGAAGGCAAGTTCGAATGTTCGGGCGATCCGGGATTTGCCGCGCCAGTGCAAGTGATATGCGGCGACGGCGACTGCACATCCGACCCGAGCAACGCCAGCATCGGTTTAGGTGGGACGGTAATTCTGTTCGCGGACGGCAATACGTTCCCTTCGGACACGGACATCCAAATCCTTGACATGTTCGGTAATGAACTGCAAGACCTACGAATCCACGCGTCCTGCTCTAAGGATCTCAATGTCGGTGATCGCTTCGGTGCGCTGGTACTGACGGGATTCATTCCGCAGGGCTCCGGGTTAATGCAGTCATTCGCCGAGTACGATCTGACCATCTGCCCTATCGGTGGCCCGCCGGGTGAGCAAGGCAAACTCGGCCCGCAAGGTGAGCAAGGCAAACTCGGTGCTCAGGGCGAGCAAGGCAAGCTCGGACCCCAGGGTGATCAGGGCAAGCTCGGTGCTCAGGGTGAACAGGGCAAAGTCGGTGCTCAGGGTGAGCAAGGCAAGCTCGGTGCTCAGGGTGAACAGGGCAAAGTCGGTGCTCAGGGCGAGCAAGGCAAGCTCGGACCCCAGGGTGATCAAGGCAAGGTCGGTGCTCAGGGTGATCAAGGCAAGCCTGGCCCACAAGGTGATCAGGGCAAGGTCGGTGCGCAGGGTGATCAAGGCAAGCCTGGCCCGCAAGGTGATCAGGGCAAGCCTGGCCCGCAAGGTGATCAGGGCAAGGTCGGTGCTCAGGGTGATCAGGGCAAGCCTGGCCCACAAGGTGATCAGGGCAAGGTCGGTGCTCAGGGTGATCAAGGCAAGCTCGGCCCGCAGGGTGAGCAGGGCAAGGTCGGTGCCCAGGGTGATCAAGGCAAGCTCGGACCCCAAGGTGATAAGGGCGAGCCTGGCCCGCAAGGCAATCAGGGCAAACCCGGTCCGCAAGGTGATCAAGGCAAGCTCGGACCGCAGGGACCGCAAGGTAAGGACGGTGCCCAGGGTGATCAAGGCAAGATCGGACCTCAAGGTGATCAGGGCAAGATCGGTCCACAAGGCGAACCCGGCGAACCGGGTGCCGACGGCATTGGCACCAACCTATTGTGTTTCGCTACTGACCAGACGATCGGTAGCCAGGGCAAGTACATGGGCCTGGGCCAGCAGTCAGGCGAACACGACACCGTAGGCGTTATCAGCCCATTCAGCGGCGACGCCCAGGTGCTCCGGCTGGTTGTCAAAGTTGCGCAGGGCAATTCACCCAGAGATGGTTGGGCCGTGCTGTACCACGATAATTCGGATAACACTGATCCGGACCAGGACCTGGGGCTCCCGCTCAGCCCGGATATTGGGGAGACAGGCGCCTGCAGGCTTTTGGCATCGCCATCGAAGTCGATCTGTGAGGTGGACTTCGTCGGTGACCTCAATGATGCTCCCATCGATAGTCTGAGTATCTTTGTCGTAACCGACACTGGCAGCTTCGAAGGCGCTACGGCCTGTGTGCTGATCGATCCGGATGGAGGCTAGTAGTTTTCGACGAAGTCGAGACAACGGTGAACCCCAACGCACCATCGTGGCAAAGCCACGATGGTGCGTTGGTCCTCAGTTAATCTACTGTCGGAGGTTGGCGCAGACTATGGGCAACCGATATCGCTTAACATTCGCCAAAACGCTCTTTCTAACTCTGACGATCGGATCGGCCGCGGTGTGGCCGAGTTTCACATCCGCCGGGCCCGCCGTCCCCTCATCGGCAGCGGCGGTTAGCCGCTCGGCTGCCCCAGCACTCGATCTGCTGGGAAGATGGCATGCTGGCCCGGTGTTCTCTAGTGCCGTGTCGGGGGACCACGCGTACTTTGGAACTGGAGGTTCCATACGCGTGCTCAAAATTGAGCACAACGCCTGGACCGAAATCGCATCAATCGGGACATCCGGCGTCGTCCGCGGCCTCGATGCGTCTGGCAGTCATCTCTATGTCGCCGATGAAAGCGGGGCGCTTCGTGTCATCGACATCTCGAAGCCCGAGCGTCCCGCGGAAATCGGACACGTGGAAGTGGACTCGATTGCTCGCGCTGTTTCTGTGCAGGATAAATACGCTTACCTCGCTGCCGGATGGTCCGGTTTGGTCGTCGTCGATGTCTCGAATCCCGGGCAACCTCGGATTGCCCACGCGCACAAAACGCCGGGCTATGCGACCGGCGTACATGTTGCAGGCTCTCTTGCATTAATAACGACCAGAACGCATGGGGTACGCCTGATCGACATCTCGAATCCTCTTGAGCCCGAAGAGGTCGGGCACCACGAAATCCCGGGCTTTGCCTACAGCGTTTTTGCAACGAACGGATATGCCTATGTCGCCGGCATCGAAGAGCACGAAGAAGACGACGCCGGCCTAACGATTCTCGACATCTCCGATCCGACGGCTCCTGCACGAATGGGATTCCACAAAATGGTCTACGGTGCCGAGGGCGTATGGGTCAAAGATTCGCACGCCTATTTGGCGGGCGTCGCCAATGACGCTGGCCTCATCATCATCGACGTATCGAATCCCCACGCACCCCAGCGGCTGGGGAGATACCACCATCCGACCTGCTCGGAATCGGTTACGGTGGCAGGGTCCTACGCCTACCTCGCCCATGGGGATAGGGGACTCGAGATCCTTGACCTGACCCAACCAACGGCACCGCCTATCGCGCAACACTTCGACGCGGCGGGCCGGGCGCGCGGTATCCAGGTCGTCGGCTCCCATGCCTACCTCGCCAATGGCTACACGGGCTTGCGAATCCTCGATGTCTCGGATCCGTCGGGAGTTCGAGAGACCGCAAACCTCAGCACCTACCGTGCGGTGGGCGTGCGTGTTTCAGGTTCTCACGCTTATATTGCCGACGAGTGGGCGGGGATACGGGTCGTCGACATCTCGGAGCCTTCGTCGCCCCGTGAGATAGGACACCTGGATACGCCCGGCGACGCGATGCGAATCACGGTAGCCGGCAATCGGGCGTATGTTGCGGACGGAGCGTCCGGACTGAGAGTCGTGGACATATCGCAACCCGAGGTCCCGAAAGAAGTAGCCGCGTACGACACCCCCGGTTACGCGTACGACGTGCACATTGACGGGGGCCTGGCGTACCTGGCAGATAGCGACCAAGGCCTGAGGATCATCGACCTTCTGGGCGAACCCGCACCCGTCGAGATTGGCAGCTTCCTCCCATTACGGGATAAGGTCGACATTCGCGGCGTCGATGTTGTCGGTTCCCACGCCTATCTAGCGGCGGGATACTCGGGGTTCAGCGTCGTAGATATTTCCGACCCCAGAAACCCACGAGAAGTGGGGCACTACGACACTCCGCGCGCCGCTCGGACCGTTCGTGTCTCCGGTTCGTTGGCGTATGTCGGGGATCTCAAATGGATCAGGGTGCTCGATATTTCAGATCCTTCAGCGCCACGAGAAATCGCGTCTCACAAAGCTCCGGCGAATGCTGGTGACATCTGGGTTGCAGATTCGATGATCTATGTTGCCGCTTACGAGGCGGGTCTGATGATGCTGGGCATGCCAACACAGTCCATGTCGAGCAAGGCGTCACAGCCGTAATGTCTGGAAAGATCGAGCTTTAGCCCTTCGCAGGCGGACGCAATCCTCACCTCTTCGCGAAACTGGAGCTGAAGGGGAGCGAATACAGTTGCTCGCCCGGGAGGCCATGCAAGCGCGAAGTCAGGAAAAACAACCGTATATAAAAATGGTAGCGGGGGCGCGATTCTTCTTTTATGGCCAGCAACCGCCCTCGGCGATCGTGCCATTAATCTGACTCACTTGAACGGCTGCTTGCGCTTAAAGCAGCCATTCAATCTCCTCCGGGAAACGCTCAACTGACAGGCCGCTTTCGGCCATTAGGGGTCATTTAGATGCGGGTCCATACCGGTTCCTCACGTGACCTGCCATAGCGTTAGTTCTTCGCTTCGAGTCTCGCCCTCAGCTCAGCGATTTCCGCTTCTTTGGAGGCCAACACCGGACATTCAGCGCTATTCCAGTTTGCCTCGTGACGGCATGCTCGGTAGATTCGGGATTCTTATACAACGGCAAGATGACTGCTGTAGGCATGAACTTTGAAAAACCACTTCTCTATGCATATGTCTCGGAACATACGCATCGAGGCCATCGGGCCGTCTAGTGAACGAAAGAAGAAACCGGCGTGACACTGCGCTCGGGTGGTTCATCATCGTATGCTTGGTTGTGCCGCATATCTACTGGATATCTGTCGGTTACTCCAATGTTGTAAAGTGGCAATTCGCTTTGTGGGCCTTTGTGACGGGTGCAGTTTGCTTTCTGTCATTCTTCTTTCGCGAAAAAACATTCCTGTTTCGATCCATACTATGGGTACTCCGCACTCACCATATTCCTCCCGGCGAGTGGCTCGCCATCGTCTACGGAATTTTGTTTTTTGTGATCGGAGCTTACTATCTTGCGGCTTGAGGAAATTGTCGGGGTCGAACGGAAGGTTCTCCAGAGATTCGAGTCAATCACGCTAAGCGCTTTGGGGCTATGTACAGCATTTTCGAGTAGTCGTAGCGGTTGCCGTGCACTTTGCGAGCACGTCGAATGAATTCTACTGTCGTTACGCGTTTAGACATTGCCGATCGTCATATTCAAGATTACCCTCGGGCAACAGCTTCCCAAGCCGATGACTTACCTCTCTGTGCAAAAGCAGACGTTCAAAGGGGCGGTCCTGGCGATCTGCTTGATACTTCCGATCCACGTACCAACATGGGACTTTTAGAATGAACTTGAAAGCAATTTTGCCAATTTTTCTTTTCGTAATGTTCAGTCAATCTTGCGCAGACGGAGATCAGCTGACAACGTCTCAGGTGCGGGAGACGGTCACACGCCTCGACACAGCACTAAATAGTCAGGATCTTGACAATTATAAGGCGCTTTTATCTACGGACTTTAAGGCTGTAGTGACATCGTCTCGCGGAGCGAAGACCTATGATCGCGACAGTTTGCTAGCGCTTCTGGTTCTCGATGATTCAATCGAGTCATACCAAGTAGAGAGAACTGAAGAGTCACTAGACATCGACTCTAACAACGAAGCAACGCTTGTTTCGACACTGAAAGAGACTATCTTAGCTGGCGGCAAGGAACACGTCGGGCACAGCCATGAAAGCATATATGTCAAGAAAGTCGATGGCCGGCCAGTAATCTTCCTGATCGAATCGCGCCAAGTCCAACCTGACAACTGATCATAGTAGGCGCGATTTTAGCGTTCCTGCAGAATGTCCGCTTCGGGTCATTATCAGACCTTGTCACTAATATTAGCTCAATGTCTGCTTCAGGAGGTAAGGCGGTCGTACAAAAGACGGATATTTAGAATCCGAATCTGAGCGTCTGCTTTTCCCAAGAGCGGTCATTCAGTAGCCTAGAAAAGTCCGATTTATCGGGGCCAAACCAAACGGCCAATAGCGGTCGTTCTAATCCGATTCAATCGGGCGGCAAGTGCGGCGCATTATTAGTACTCGTTGACGATTGCGTAAAACGAAATACCTGAGTATCCAACGCTTCAATAACCGAGAAGGCGACAAGATGCATCGCCTCGGCTTCAACCAACGAAATTGTAGCCGTGATATTTCCGGTGCGCTCGTCCACCATCTCAAGCTGAGGCATACTTGATTCTTCTTTCCACACAAACGCCCAATGTCCGATGCCGTTTCGCACAATCCTGAACAAGTCATGATTGAATGCGTCGCGCGCCGCGCATAGCACGGGGTAGTTGGAGTGCTCCTTCTTAAGCAGAATGCTGAGCGGAGAGTCGTTCGCCTTAAAAACACGGCCAAGCGGACCGTCTACAATTAGAAACGTCGGCAACCAGCGGCCTACGAACCATCCACGACGTGAGAGAGACTGTACGGCTGCAGGGGTATCCTGCCAATTCGAGTTTGCTGCCATTGCCAATTGTGCTAAGAGTGTCTCCACGGTTTGCACAATTATCATATTTTCCTCGAGATATATGCGAAGGGCATTGAGAAAAGTTTGGTTCACTTGAAGCGACCTGCACTCGTCCACCAATGCGGTGTATGGCATGTCGGCGACGGCCCACTTCTTCGCAATGCCACGATCGGCTATTTTCGGGAGCAACTCGCGTAGTAGCTTGTTCTTTTTTTGGGCATCAAGCGATGCTTGCTGAGTAGCCATTGCGAACGCCTAACTTTAGTTCGTATGCATGACTTTAGAATAACATCCTGTTCCGGTGTTCTTCATTGCGACTGACCGCTTTGGGTCATTTGCGGCCCTTCAATACAATATTACCTGGGGGGCTGCTTTCGCGCTTAAAGCGGTCCTTCACCCTGCTTCAACTTTTAGGCAAATGTTGGCCACTTGCTTTCAACCGCGAGGCGGGAGAAGCGAAGTCACGATTGCCCGAGTAGTCCGTCGCTTGTGTCACAGACTAGGACACGATTCAACAATCGAATCTCGCGTATTTACAGAGATACGAAGTGCGACATCGGTGCGTCACGAGCTTGCGCATTCTACGTAACGCACTGATTGCGTGCAGGAATTCGGATTCTGGCTGTCCAATCCATCATTGGTGCGACCGCTATGTTTGGGCAATTCATTTCTATGGATCATCCTGATTTTTAGCCGGGCGTAAATAATATCGGGCCGATCCGCCCAGATTCTGGCCTGCCAGGCCAAGTCTTTGTTCATTATGACCCCTTTTCGTGCTCCTGCGACCCTCGACCGTGCTGCTCCAGACCCAGTAATTGCTAAAGAATCACCGCGTTACGTCGATATAGATCAGGTGTATTTGGGCTTTTCAGGCGCCCGACTGGCCGCCTTTTGGGTAATGGCGAGAGAAGAATATTGCTGAAATCGGATCGAATCGGACTCGTAGTTGTCCTCGCTTCTCTAACGGCGATAGCGATCATCGTTTACATGGTATTTCAATACCAACACGGTGACCGCCTCGCCGATATTCGTAGCCAGGGCGTTAGCCTTGTGCGCGCATTATCTGGCGTGCCCTACGAACAACTCGTCCCTGGTGGCGAGCAGCAAAGCGTTGTGCAGGTGTTGCGGCATCGTGCGGACGATAATGATTTCGCGTATGTAAGCATCGTCGACGCGCAAGGAAAATCCGTCAACGAGATGGTTGCCGATGGCGTAATCGTTCCGGCCGCCAAGATACCGGAGGAACCGTCGTCATGGCTTGGCGAAAATCATCTCGAACTGCTTGGGGATCAACGCAAGATCATCGAGTTTCATGCGCCGCTGCTCGACGATAGCGATCTGCAAGGTTTTGTCCGACTCGGTTATCTTTATCCGATAGTCGGTTTTAGCGTGAGCCAGCTGCCGTTTCTTGCAGCCGTCGCGCTGCCGGTATTCCTTTTGGTACCTCTCTTTTATCTGCTGTTGCGTCTTGAAGTGCGGCCCGTCCGCGCCGCCAGCCGAGAAATCAACCGCCTTATCGAAGGCGAGTCCTTACGTCGAGTTGAAATCACGGCCAGCGGTGAATTGGGCGAATTCATGCAGCGCTTCAATGATTTTGTTGCTCTGGCAAATTCTCGTATTCAGGGCCTTGAGCAGGACCAGCAACGACTGATCACATCCGCAAAACTTGTCACCTATCGCAAGAACCGTGTTGAGACTGTTCTTGAGACACTGCCCGAGGCGGTCCTGATTCTCGACGAGAGTGGCGCAATAACGTTCGCCAACCAGAAATTAGCAGCCCTCTTCGGCGTGTCTCAGGACGTCATTCTCGCGCAGGCACCACAGCAGTGGTGCAATAATCCGGACGTCCTGGCGCTTCTTGGCAAGTATCAAGATGGCGGCAAGGGTCGCAATTTTACGGACACAATTCGCTTCAGTCTCGAAGAAATCTCAGACAAGTCCATCGCGACCAAAACCTATCCATTGTTTTCGCCCGAAAAAGCGTCATCGGCTTTCGGCACGCTGATTATTTTCCGCGACGAGACACGGGAAGCACTCGCACGACAAGCCCGCTCCGATTTTGTTGCGCATCTGTCACACGAGCTTAAGTCGCCGCTCAACGTGCTTAACCTGTACAGCGAGTCGCTGCTGTCGGAAGCCGGAAAATCGGAAGAATTCCGTATTGAAGCGGCCAATGTTATTGCCGACGAGGTGCATCGGCTCAGTTCACTGATCACCGGTCTGCTCAACATGACGCAGATCGAGAATGGCAGCCTGACGCCGGATCGAAATCTCGTGAAACTTCGTGATGTGGCGAGCGCAGCGTTCGACGAAGCACGACATTCGGCGGTTGACACGGACATCACCTTCGAGTTTGACGCGCCGAAAGAAATGAGCCCGATCTTCGTCGATAAGGATCTCATTCGCATTGCGATCACAAATCTGTTGAGCAACGCCGTCAAATACAATAGCGACGGCGGCAAAGTCTGTCTGACGATCGAAGAGACCGAGGATGCGATTCAGATTCGAGTCGCCGACTCCGGCATCGGTATCTCCGAAGAAGAAGCCGTCAAAATCTTCGACAAATTCTACCGCTCGCATGACGAACAAGTTCAGTCGATCGGCGGCCACGGACTTGGTCTGGCATTGACCAAACAAATCATTGAGCTACACCACGGTTCTTTGTCCCTCGACCACGATCGCACCGAAGGTGCGGAATTCATCATTAATCTTTGGAAGGAGACGACTGCGGTCAAGCAGGCGATCTGATCATGAAACGCATAATGATAGTTGATGACCATGCCATGGTGCTTCGAGTTCTGCGGCTGGGTATTGAAGAGGCCGGTTACGAAGTCGAATCGGCGTCAAATGGCTCCGAATGTCTCGTCAAGCTCTGCAACGGTCACCCGGACTTTTTGGTCACGGATATCGACATGCCGCGCATGAGCGGTAAAGAGTTGTGCATGGCGATTGAGGAACAATTTCCGGATAGGTCATTTCCGATTGTCGTGCTCACCTCACGTACGGAACTGGAACATCGGGACTGGACTGCGAGCATTCCAAACCTGAGTTTTATGGAAAAGCCGGTCAGCGTGCGCCGGCTGGTTTCTTTTATCGGCCAAAGTCTGGCGGGCACTACAGAAGCCGTCAGCTCCTGACATGAAGACAAAACTACTCAACAGTCTGTCAATGGAAAAATACGAGCGGCTAATGCCGCGTGTATTTCCGAGCGCCGTCAAAATCGAGATACGAGATACTCAGGGCGAACTGTTCTGGCGAATTTGCACCGATGAAGTAAGCGAACAAAATGCAATAGAAGGGACAGACGCGGATCCCGTGGTCGCATGGTCGCCGTTCGGCACTGGCATAGAGCGCCGCCAATATCCTAATGGCGAGACTCAGTACCGCGCGGCTTTGACTTTGCGCGAGCACGGCAAGATCGCCTGGCTTGTGGCCACCTATGACACACAACCCAGTGTGCCAATGTCAACCGCGCCCGACCCGCTGCGGCGCTCGTTTGCCGATGCAAATGCCTTCATGCAGACCGAGATTGAGTTACAGGCCGAATGCAACCAACTAGCGGCCGAAATCACCGAACGCTATGAAGAACTCAACCTCGTGTATTCAACCAAGGATCAGGTCGAATATTTTGAGGAAGGCCAGCAGGCGCTCGCGCGCCTCGTGCATAACTGTGCTGACTATCTCGATGTTGGCCTAGCGGCGCTAATCTGTCGCGACCGTGGACTCACCATTCAGAATGTGAACAGCAATGAGGCCCCCGCCGACGTTGATATTCTGCTCGAGCTGCTGGGCACCACGATCTATGATCGAATCGAGTCGCAAGTTAGCAGCGTTGTTCTTAATGAAACCGACGATGTCGAACGCCAACGGCTGATGGGAGGCCGCAGTGAGAATGTACTAGCAAATCCCATTGTCGACGACCACGGCACGGCAATCGGACTGCTCGCAGTAATCGCACGAAAAGACAAGCACACGTTCTCAAATGGCGATCGCAATCTGCTCGATGTAATGGCCAAGAAGGCATCTCGCATCATTCACACCCACCATGACTCGCTAACTGGGCTCATGAATCGCGCCGGATTTGAGTACTCGCTGGTCTCATCACTTGCGAGCACCCGTAGCAAAAACCATCAGCACTGCTTGATGCATATCGATCTAGATCAGCTTCACGTCGTCAATGACCTGATGGGGCATCAGGAAGGAGACAACCTCATCCGGCGAGTCGCCAAACTCTTGCGCGGTGTACTGCGCGACACAGATTTTCTGGCCCGGCTTGGCGGCGATGAGTTCGGTGTACTGCTATCCAATTGCGACGTCGATCACGGCCACAGGGTCGCCGAAAAGATCCGAAATAGCATTCACGAACTTACCGTCATTTCGGCAAGTCGACAGCTGGACGTAACGGCCAGCATCGGCATCGCGTCCATCAATAGAGGGACTGAAGGAATCGTTGGCGTCATGGCGGCGGCGGAGATCGCCTGTAAGGCGGCCAAAGACGACGGCCGAGATCGCATTCAGGTATTCCAGGACGACGACACGACTCTCGTGCGACGCAGCGAAGAAGTCGAATGGATAAGTCGTGTACAGCAGGCACTGCGCGAGGACCGGTTTGTATTGCACTGCCAAGCGGTCAACCCATTGGACGACGACGTACCCAAGCATTTCGAAATTCTCGTAAGAATGCTCGACGATGACGGTGAGATTATTCCACCATCGCAATTTCTGCCTGCAGCGGAGCGCTATCAACTGATGCCTCTCGTTGATCGCTGGATCATTCACAACACCCTGGAAGCACTCAGTTCATTCCGGGACGCGATAAAGGCCACGAAGTGCGTTTTTTGCATCAATTTATCCGGACAATCATTCACAAACACGGGATTCCTCACGTTCGTCTCCGATGAGCTCGGCCGGTCCGGCATCGCACCGAATCGAATCTGTTTCGAGGTCACCGAAACATCTGCAATCTCGAACATTGATGAAGCAATTAAGTTCATGAACGCGCTGCGGGCCATCGGTTGTCGTTTTTCACTCGATGATTTCGGCGCGGGGCTTAGCTCATTTGGCTACCTTAAAGTCCTGCCTGTCGACTACCTGAAGATTGACGGCAGCTTCGTGCGTGAAGTAACCAGCGACACAGTATCGCTGTCGATGGTGCAGGCAATTTGTCAGATTGGTAAGACAATGGGCCTGTCAATCGTCGCCGAATACGTCGGCGATCAGGAAACCAAGGACGTGCTGCAGAAGATTGGCGTCGATTACGTGCAGGGATTCTTCATCGGCAAGCCCGTGCCACTCGATGAAGTTACCGATCGCCTAAGAGACGACGCTCAAGCCGCATCCGCATGACTGAGCCGGCAAAAACAGCCACGAGCCCGGTGAGCCGCGTTCGTATCGGCGTTGCGACGCATATCACGCCGAAATTTTCCTTGGTGGGCAACGAGGCATTGCAGGACCTCTTGCTCGTCGTCGATCAATGTATTGACGATGGTGAGTTCAAGATCATCATCGATTTCTCGGCGGTGCAATCAATCGACAGCCTGGCGATTTCAGCGCTGATGGATCTGCAGGATCGCCTGATGAAAGTCGGCGGCTGGGCGAAGATTTCCGGACACAACAGCATTATTGCCGAGGTTGCCGAGATTACGGGCCTGGCGGACTACATCACGTTTCTAAACAGCAAGGGTGAACGGGATCGCCAGGAATCCGATGACGTCAGTTGCGGTCCGGGTGCGCGACTCGGCGACATCCTCGTTGCCCGCAAGCTCATTACAGAACCGAAGATTCAAGAGGCATTGAAATTACAGGAACGGCTCGGCAAGCGCATGGGCCAAATTATCATCGACAAGGGTTGGGTCGCCGAGAACGATGTACTTCGCGCGCTCGGCGAACAACTAGGTGTTCCGTTCGTAAGAGTTCGACCGGGCCTCTTCGACCCAGCTGCCGCATCGCTGCTTGACAGCGGTATTGCCCGACGGCTTCGCGTCATGCCCTTATTCCAGGTTCGCAGCATCCTGTATCTCGCCACGACAAAACCGCAGGACATGCCGACGTTCGAGGAAGTCTCCGAACGTCTGCAATGCATTGTCCGACCCATCCTTGCGAAAAAAGAAGACATTCTCACACTGCTCAACGAGTCTGTCGGCCTGGACGACATGCAGTTCGACATGATCGGTGATGTCGATGAGGACTTTGCCGTTGTTGAGAATCTGCAAGTCGACGATTACTCGGCAATCGACGAGGTCGCCGCTGGCAGTCCCGTCGTCAATCTGGTCAACTCGATCATTCAACGCGCTGTGCATGACGGCGCCAGTGATATTCATCTCGAGCCGTTCCGCACGCACTCGCGCATCCGCTTTCGCATCGATGGCTTGCTGTACGAATTCACGGCACCACGCGTTGAGCTGCATCCGGCATTGATCTCGCGCCTCAAGGTCATGGCCAACCTGGACATCGCTGAAAGACGCATGCCACAGGATGGGCGTATTCAGGTGCAAACGCAGGGCCGATCGGTCGACCTACGTTTCAGTTCCTTACCGGGGCTGTATGGCGAGAAAGTCGTGCTGAGAATTCTCGATAAGAACCAAGCGATCCTCGACGTCAACAAGCTCAACATGTGCAACGAGAACCTCGACATATTCAAGCAGCTTCTCGACGCCAATCACGGCCTGATTCTGGTGACGGGTCCAACCGGCAGCGGTAAAACAACCAGTCTCTATGCCGCCCTCAATTACATCAAAAGCATTGAGAAAAATATTGTCACGATCGAGGACCCGGTCGAATATCAACTGGACATCATCAATCAGAACGAGGTTCGTGACGGCATTGGCCTGACGTTTGCGAAAATTCTCAAGCACGTGCTTCGTCAGGATCCTGACATCGTCATGGTCGGCGAGATTCGGGAACGTGAGACCGCCGAAATCGCCGTGCAGGCGGCGCTTACCGGTCATCTCGTACTATCGACGTTGCACACGAACGACGCCGTCGGTGCTGTTACCCGCCTGATCGACATGGGCGTCGAGCCGTACCTGTTGTCCTCCGCCCTGCTCGGCGTCGTCGGTCAGCGCCTCGTCAGGACCCTTTGTCCGAATTGCAGTGCCGAATTCCTCGCCCCGACTGAGATCGTGGAGCAATTCGGCTGGCAGGACCAGGGCGATGTCAAGCTGGCGCGGGGTAAAGGCTGCGACGAGTGTTACGACTCCGGCTTCCGCGGCCGCATGGGAATTCACGAGCTTCTAAAGACCGATGCGGATCTGCAGAAACTGATCATCTCGAGCCCAAGCCGTGACGAATTGAGCGACTATCTGGACGGCCGCGGCTTCCACAACCTGTTCAAAGATGGACTTGCGCGTGCACTGGAACGCCGCACAACGATCGAGGAAGTGTCTCGCGTGACGAGCATATAGGCGCAATCATGGCATTGCAGATCGATATCGCTCCCGTTCAAGACACGTCGAATGAAAAGGCGAGTCGCGGCAAATCGTTCCGCCTAATGGATACATCTCGTGCACCGGGATCGACGGATCGCATGTTTTTCACCGAGCAACTCGCGTTGTTGCTGGAAACCGGAGAAAGCCTGTATGGCGCGCTGACGACAATCATCCAGCAGACCGAGAGTCCGCGGATGCGCAGCATCATCGAGCAGGTCGCGCAGAATGTCAGCGAAGGCCAGTCATTCGGTGGCGCATTAGCACAGCACGAAAACGTATTCTCATCGACTTACGTCAATCTGATCAGCGCGAGCGAGACTGGTGGATTTATGCACGAAGTCTTGCAGCAGCTGCTCGATATGGATAAGAAGCGTGCCGAACTTCGCAGCACGATCGTTTCGGCCGCAACGTACCCGGCGTTCCTGATCGCATTTTCGCTGGCGGTTGTCGTATTCGTACTCGTCGTCGTATTTCCCAAATTCGGCGCGATGTTCGAATCGATCTATGACCAGCTGCCGATAACCACAAAAGCGCTGATGGCGGTCAGTGATGTTATGCGGCAATACTGGATTTTCTTGCTCGCAGGAATCGTCGTGACGGGTCTTGCGCTCCGGCAATGGTTGGTCAGCGACAGCGGACGGGCGCGCATCGATCACTTGCAACTGCATGTTCCCGGAATTCGGGATGTATTTATCCAGATCTATCTGGTGCAGTGCTTACAGGTACTCAGCCTGTCACTTGTCAACG
>Ga0224508_10001984_pt1 | contig 17893 bp, 15 predicted proteins | sample SF_Jan12_sed_USG_4_FD_170157 | JGI IMG/M metagenome (GOLD analysis project Ga0224508, IMG submission 170157) | Sediment microbial communities from San Francisco Bay, California, United States - SF_Jan12_sed_USGS_21 | ecosystem: Environmental > Aquatic > Marine > Sediment | place: USA... | reverse complement strand
AGTAACCAACCCGGAATATGCCGCCACAAACTAGGCAAGGATTGCGGCACGCAACTCCAGCGTGCAATAACACCAGCATTGCCGCGGCTCGCGCCGCATGCGGGTGGATCAGCGTCGACAATTTCCACCAAAACGCCTTTCTCCAGCAGCGACAATGCCGAGAAGATGCCGACAATGCCCGCACCGACAATGGTTACTTTTTCCGTCATGGTCGCTTTTTATTGTATTGTGCGAGCTATGTTGTTGTAGTTAATTATCGTTATCAAGCGATGGCTTTTAAACGCAGTTTAGTATCCACCCGATTCAGTTGTTCCCAGGTGCGTTGTGAAATGACATGCCATTAGGCGCCGCGCGTGCGGCGTGTCTTATCCGTTTTATTTGTTCATCGTTTTTGAATTAAACCCGATTGCACGGTCTTGATTAGATCCCGATACTCCGCCATAGGAAATGCGTTTCTGACCGTTAATTGGCGGAGTCATTTCAAATCAGCGAGATTGCAAAATTACGACTTGATTTGTTCAAGATACCATTCAATAAAAGTAGTTACGAATGATTCCGAATTGGAAAGCGGGCCGGGGTCGTAGTATCTTGAGTTCACGCCTTTCTGGTTGTTCAGGATTATTTTTTTGTCAGCTTCAGTGGTGACTGTCCATAACCAGGTCAGTTCATCAAGGTTATAGTCGACACCTTCTTTTGCGTTCCGATTAACCAGCCAAATAATGTCCATATTTGTTTTTTGCAACGTACTTGGCAGGAATCGATATATAACCGCGTGATCAGGATACAAAATGGCGTAGGTTACCGGGCCAAACTGAATATCCGCTGCACCGCCGCCGTATTCTTTTATATCGCCAAGCAGTGACGCAACAGGTTTACCAGATTCACTACCTGTAACATAGTGTTCGTACATTGCACTGCGATTATAAAAATACTGTATTGAATCCCGTTCTACTGCGACAGAGTTGTCGATAGATTCCGTTTGGTAACCGAGTTGTGCAGCCTGCTCGATCATTGCAGGACGCATTGCCGCGTAATCCCTGGGGGATTTGAGTGTATGAGAGCAAGAGTATTCAGGATGCGCTGGGGCACAGTGATAACACTCCATGAAATTTTCTATTGCAAGCTTCCAGTTTGCGTTAACTTCAAATGTTTTCTGACAAGCGATTTTGGTTTCATCCAGTTTATAAATTTCGAGACTGGAATCCATCGAGCTTAAGCTCTGTGTTAAATCAGGTGCGTCAGGATCGAGATTGATAAAGATCAGGCCTTGAAAAACACCAACTCCAACTGACTTCAGTCCATATCTGTCTTGCTCAAAATCTGTTGGCATTTCTCGTCGGGATCGCAGGCTGCCGTCCAGCTCATAAGTCCAGGCATGATAAGGGCACACGAATGCGCGTACTCTGCCACTGTGTTCAAGACATACGCGTGAACCGCGATGTCGGCAAACATTGGCAAAGGCACGAATCTCGTTATCTTTGCCACGCACAACGATAATAGATTCATTGCCGAACTCGACCAGAAAATACTCGCCGGGTTCCGACAATTGACTGATGTGTCCGGCATAAATCCAGCGACGACAAAAAATAGATTCAAGATCTGTTTGGTAGATGGAGCTGTCGAAATAAAATTCAGCGGGCAGAGAGAAACCGGGTCGATAAACATCGATCAGTTTCTGTATCGTTTGACTTGTGTTGCTCAACTCACAAAACCCTGGATTGATAATTTTCTCTTAAAAAGCCATAACGCTGGTCGACTGGATTGTCGAGTTGGCGTGCGTACAAGTGTCCTGAGTATACCGCAGTGGCAATGATCCCCGGCACATGACAATCGCCAATGGCTTCGGCTGATTTAGTATTGTGATCTTTTAGTTCGGATTCATTATGTAACCCGCTAAGTAAGTCGTCATTCGCTATCCTGGAAGTTACCGGTACCACGATACCGGCTTGAATTCTGCGCGTGTTACCGGTGTGTACGCAATCAAAGTTGGCCGAACCGGAAGCAGTGGATTTGAGTGTGTGGCTGCGTATTATTTCTACATCAAGCTCTAATAAACGCTTACTCACATTGCCCGATTCCAGCGTTCCGTCCGTGTAAGGTGCTACTTCCGAGGAAGAGGTGACGTAAGTCACCGTGCATCCGTCGGTCGCCAGTTTTTCTGCAATTACATTAGCCATATAGTAGTAATCATCGTCATAGACAACGACATTTCCGGTGAATATTTCACCATTTAATATTCGTTCGACTGAAACGGCAGCGGTTCCTTCTCCAAAGGCAACCGGTTCGAATATACTGCGACCGACGCCATCGTCTCGCCAATGTGCGCCTGTGGCGACAACCACTCTTTCGAAACCATATTCAAGAATGTCGGCAGCGCTTAATTCGCTGTCCAGATAAATCTCGACATTGGATTTTTGACTCAACAGATATGTGCGGTGGTCGATCACACGTTTCCATTCGGATAATCCAGGGAGTTTTGATTCGCGTAGTACGCGACCGCCGAGTTCTTTTCCCTTCTCCGCGAGTACGATCTCGTAGCCTCTTTTTGACAATGCCAGCGCGCATTCCAAGCCGGCCGGACCAGCGCCAATTATCAATACTTTGTCATTCGATCCCGCCGGTTCGATCAATTCCGGGTGCCAGCCCTTGCGGTATTCCTCACCCATGGTCGGGTTTTGTGTGCAACGTATGGGTACAGCAAAACGATCGCCGGTTGTACAAATATTGCAACCGATGCATTCGCGAATTTCTTCAATTCGTCCTTCTCGAATTTTGTTCGGTAAAAAAGGATCGGCGATAGAAGGGCGTGCCGCACCGATAAAATCAAGTATTCCTCGTTTGATCTGCGACACCATAGCATCGGGCGACGTGAACCGGCCTACACCAACTACAGGTTTGTTAGTGACTTGTTTGACGAAGCTGACATAGTCTTCTTGATGTCCGGCTTGACCAAAACGGGATGTCAGGGAGTCATGATTCCAGGTTGAAACATTGACATCCCACAAGTCAGGAAGATCGGCCAGCATTTCAACTATTGCGCGGCCTTCATCATCGAAGCGTAAATGCTCGTCATTAAATTCATGCACGGCGAAGCGCAGGGCGACGGCACAACTGTCGCCAATTGCATCTTTGGTTTCTTCCAACACTTCTTTCAACAAACGCGCACGATTTTCCAAACTGCCGCCGTATTCATCCGTGCGTTGGTTATAACGCGACTGTAGAAAATGACTGAGTATGGTCATGTCGTGCGCCGCATACACATATACAATATCGTAATCGGCTTTCTTCGCGCGAACAGCCGCATCACGATACCAACCACGCAGGTTTTTAATATCGCTTTTCGACATTGGTCGGGACTGGATGGGATCAATCCACGTGCCGTAACCACCCGACGGTGATAGTGTCGGTGCGCGGGTGAACCGATTACTCACGGCGAAACCGTTATGTGTTAATTGAACACCCGCGAGCGCACCGTATTCATGTACTTTACTTGTCATTAAACGGTGAGTCGGTAGGTCGCTGTCATCCCACAAACGCATCTCCGCGGTACCCGACAAGTCGCTGCTCGGATGGATCTCGCATTCTTCCGTACACACCACACCCCAACCGCCTTCGGCTTTCACGCCACGCAAGTGTGCCATGGCTTGTGGCCAGCGATGACCGGAACCGTTGCAATGTGGCACCTGATAAAAGCGATTCTTCGCGGTCTTAGGGCCGATTTGCACCGGCTCAAACAAAATGTCGTAACGTGAGTCAGTCATGCGCTATATGTATTTCAGGTATTGTTATATATGAAGTTTATCGTTGTGAGTCTACGATTACCTCGCCCTTCGACGGGATGACAGTCACTGTGTCATCTGTTTTAATCAATTGTGTGACGTCGCCATCTTTAAATCGATCACATAAAGTCATGTTGGCGAAGGCGCCGCCCTGAGCAAGGATGGGATTGGAGCGATTAAACAGAATTGCTATGGGCGCCATACCGCGTGCAGCCATTTCATGCAACATCCAGGCGGTAGCAACACCGCCTTTCGCCGTGTTGACGACGAGAATCTTATCGACATAACTTTGCCCTGCCAGTTTGTGTTGCGGGCGGGAGAAAATTCCTTTGATCCGGTCCAGGTCATATCTGGCGGAAAAATTATCATCCGTCACCAGAGCTTTGCCGGTAGATTCGGGACCAATGCCGACATGGCATTTTAGGGTTCGCGTCGCCATTAGATGATTTTTCCGGCAACTGCCGAGGCGATGCATTTTTTCATGCTGGCAAGGGCGGGTTTGTAACCATAGCCGCCGATAATATTGACCAGTTTAGCTGAGTTGCTCATTAATGTCGTCCAGCCATTTGCTTCGGCCATTTCTCTTGCGTAACTTTGATAGAAACACATGCCTTGTAATACCAGTCCGCCGGCATTTTCAATCTTCTTGGAAATACCCATGCGATGTGCATCAGCAGCGACTACCGGTGAAGTGACGGCGAGTAAAGTAGTGTCGGGATGAACGCGTTTATCTTTCAAAAGAGTTGCCAGTTCGCTCATCTCAACCAGCGACAGTTGCGGAGCTGAGAATACGACAACGTCAATTTTGTCACCCGTGTTTCCGTAAGATGCGAAAAACTGTTCAAAGTCGGATTCGGTAATCTGTATGACGGGTAGGCTATCGGGATTGCAAACCGCCGACAGGGTGGGAGCTTCGGGTGTGATGCCGACCAGATGATATAACGGCACGGATCCGTAACTCGCCATAGCTGCACCCAGGTGTTTCAGGTCATCTGAACTGGGTGTTAGGCTGATTTCATCGATAACCGGCACGTCCCAATATGAACACGTATGTTTTCCGACTAGTGCGCCAAGTGCACCCCATTCGGTCAGGTTTGTGGGTTGGTAATTAACTTCGAAACGAATTGTAGCGCGCCGATTCTCCTTAAGATGTAAACCGTAACACGGCGTGCGACCGGTCAAGCCCGCTGCCAATGCGGATGGCCCACCTTCAAAATTAGAATGTGCGCCAAGCACGCTGTTGCAATAGATCACAACGCCAGTATCACCATAAGCAAGGTGCTCGCCTCTGACCGGCGGCATGATGGTCTGATAATTGATGCAGGTGTTGGTCATAAGAATGCCCAGGGCTTCAAACGCATCAATCGCGCGCCGTTCCAGATCGGCCATATCATCGGTTTGTTTCAAAGTTTGATAGTGCTCGAAATCGATGCCGCGCGGATCGGTAATCATGGGTATACGAACCAAACGTTCTTGTTCTGGATAAGCCGCCATCTTCTCAACAAACTCAACACCGGCTATTCCCATGGATTCGGTATCGGCCATCATGTGTGCCTGTGTGACCTCGACAAGATGGTCTGCGTCAAAGAAATTTCCTACTTGTAACATGTGTTGCATGGCCCATTGCCGAGGCCATCCGAACTCGCCATTTAACATGACTTGTTCTTCTTCGTTTAAATGCACTTTTTGTTTTTAACCGCGACCGACGAAAGGCATTTTGGTCGCCATTACGTTCATAAAGAGTACGTTGGCATCCAGTGGGAGTTCAGCCATGTGCAACACGCTGGTAGCGACGTGGTTAACGTCCATCAACGGTTCCGCCATGATGCTGCCATTCGCCTGGGCTGTGCCTTGACCAAGTCGCTCGGCCATATCTGTGTGTGCATTACCAATATCAATTTGCCCACAAGCAATGTCGTATTTACGTCCATCCAATGCAAGACATTTGGTCAGACCCGATATTGCATGTTTGGTGGTCGTATACGGCGTGGAGTTGGGGCGCGGCGTGTAAGCGGATATAGAACCGTTATTGATGATGCGTCCACCCATGGGTTGTTGTTTTTTCATTATTTCGAACGCCTTGCGTGCACATAAAAATGAGCCAGTCAGGTTGGTGTCAATAACTCTTTGCCATGCGTCTATTTCAAGTTCGTCGATATCGACAGGGGGTGCACCGATGCCTGCGTTGTTAAACAAAATATCGACACGGCCAAATGCATCGACAGCTTTTGTAAATAATTGCTCAACTTCATCATGGTTGCCAACATCGATTGCGACGCCGAGTGTTCTGGTTTTGTCGAAACCGGATTCGTCGATGACTTGAGCCAGTTTTTCCTGTCGACGACCGGCCAGTGTGACGTTATACCCGTTGGCCAGAAAGATCAGTGTGACGGCTTCGCCTACGCCACTTCCAGCGCCGGTTACGATGGCGGTTTTGCTATTAAGACTCATAGGAGTATTTTTTATTGAGATATATTGGTGGTGTTGATGATTCTAACATTGTGAAGCCGACGGATTCATGCCTGGGATGCGACTGCCAGCGTCACAACCAATAACATTGAGAAGGCCATTGCATAGTTGATAGTACGTTGTTTCTTCTCGCTGACGGCAAGCCGTTTTAAGCTGACCCCTGCGGCTAACCATAATAAGTGAATAGGAATCCAGATTGCATTGATCACAACAAACTTGATTAAAGTTTCAGTAAGGAGACTTGCTTGCGAAAATGCAAAACCAGTGAATAAGGTCGTGTTCACTGCGTACGCTTTAGGGTTGATTGTTTGCAATGCTATGCCATTTAGAATTCCCGGCGCAGTTTTAGCTTCGATAAAAGCAACCTTTGATCCTGCAAGTGCGATACGTGAAGCGAGATAGAGTAAGTATAGTGCTGAAGCAAACAACAATAAATTTCTAAGCCAGGGCAGGGAAAACATAATGGCAGCCAGCCCGGTGACAACGGCGAGTGCGACCAGATTGGTGCCAAGAAAAAGCCCGATCAGGTATCGGAGTCCGGGCGCGTATCCGTAGGCGGCGCCGACACCGGCTGCCGATAGTACACCTGGTCCTGGTGTTATTAAGAGAAAGAAAACTGCGAGAATGAACGAAATCAATTACGCATGATGACGTATGTTACTGCTTGAAGGAACAAGACAACTCACAAAGTTAACTCACATTTGGCGGTGAAATACAGACCAGGTCGTAAGCATATCTTTCCGTAATCGATCCGGTGTATTGAAAGACATCTAAAATTACTTCAAATGCCTTCGGGCTGATTTCTACATGGGGTGTCCAGCAACCTAACTGTTGATAGGTTGCGATACAATTTTCTAGCGCTGTTTGATCAATGTCGGGGAAAAACGGTTTTTCGGCGGCGGCGATTTCTTTAGCAGATTCTTCGTTTAAGTATCGCCGTGCACTGGCGTAGGCACGAGTAAACGCTTTGGCCATGTCAGTTTTCAGCCATTCGCGCGATGCGGCTAGACTTGAAAATGCGCATGGTCCAATTTCTGGTCCGACTTGTGCAACGATAATTCCAACACCATCAACTTCCAGTTGCTGTGGGAACGGTCCTTGTTGTTGAACGTATTGTCCCTGGCCATTTCTGAATGCGTTGTCGATGTCAGCTGCGCCACCAGGTGTGATGGCTATGATCTTGTCATAATCTATTCCAGCTTTATGACACGCGTAACGAAACATGGCGTTGGGTTGCCCGGCCTTAAACATCACGACTTCCGCGCCTTCGAGTTTATCCCAGGTGAAATCAGCATCAGCTTCACGCCCGGTGATAAAGAATCCATCCATCTCGTTGACTTGGGCGAAGTGAACAGCGGGTGGTGTTTCACCTTTTTGCAGCGAGTTGAATCCCTGGCTAGGTGCGGATTGAATGACATGGGCAGAGCCATCGATAATTGCGTTGACGGCGGAAGTACCGGGCGGTGCAACCGACCATTCGTAATCAAGTCCTTCATTTTTTAAAAATCCGCCGGACATGATCGCGATCAGTGGTGAATAGAAGGCGGAAAAAAGAGTAAACTGGATATTTATTGTTGTCATTATTGGTCTGATTTGATGGTGTGTTTTAATTGCCGTGTCATTGTAACGATCCCACACAAAGACAGGAACTTCAACTGCGTATCACATGTTTGAAATAAAACCGCTTACCGGATTTATCGGCGCTGAGATCGAAGGCGTGAACTTACGTGAATCAATTTCGACAGAACTCGCTGACAAACTTCGATCTATGGTGGGCAGATGGCATGTTATTTTCATGCGAGATCAGTTTCTTGCTATCGCACAACAAAAACAACTCACTCGTGTGTTTGGTTCCATCATGCAATTACCATATTTAAAACCAATGGACAGTGATCCGGACGTTATTGCTGTGCTTAAGGAGGCGCATAATAGTGGTGGTGGCGTGTTTGGTGGGGAATGGCATGCCGATTTGAGTTTTCTGGAAGAGCGACCTTCGGGTTCTGTCCTGAATGCAGTAGAGGTGCCGAATGTGGGTGGCGACACTGTATGGGCAGATCAAGCAACGGCCTACGACTCTTTACCTTCGGAACTTAAGTCTTTGATCGAAGATCGGGATGCTAATCATGTGGGTAAACCTTACGGGGTTAAGTATGCGCCGCCAAAAGAGGTGCGATCCAGTAGGTCAATTCAAATGACATGCGACGATCCTGCCTCGGACAAAGAAATATCGCATCCAGCTGTTTATACGCATCCACACACGGGGAGACGTGCACTGAATGTGAATCCTACCTACACCTCGCGCTTAAGCAGTGTGACGGAGGGCGAAAGCGCACCAGTTCTAGATGCTATTTACAAACATTGCACAAAGCCTGATTTTTGTTGTCGTTTTCGCTGGTCGGTCGGGGATATTGCGGTTTGGGACAATCGTATGACAATGCATTATGCGGTAAATGATTACGACGGACATCGGCGTTTACTTTACCGTACGGCATATCGCGAAGAGAGTTAGATGAGTACAAGAATTGCAGTAGACATTGGAGGAACATTTACCGACGTTGTAATGGAGCACGGTGGTAAACAATATTCGACTAAGTTACTTACCACACCCGAGCGACCTGCGAATGGATTTATCGAGGGAGTCGAGAAAGTGATGGTTGATAATGGTGTAAGTCCCAACGACGTCGATTTAATTTTACACGGCACGACGCTCGCGACTAATGCATTGATCGAACGCAAGGGTGCCAAAACCGCGTTGATTACCACGCAAGGGCACCGTGACTCGCTGGAAATGGCTTACGAAAACCGTTTTGCACAATACGATATTGATGCTGATCGTTTGCCGCCACTGGTTAAGCGTGATCTTCGCTTGCCAGTGAAAGAGCGCGTGAACTATCGCGGTGAAGTTTTAATGTCGCTGGATGAAACTTCTGTTACTGCACTCATACCTACGCTCGAAAATTCGAATGTACAAAGTGTGGCGGTTGGTTTATTGCATGCCTACGCAAATCCAGCGCATGAACAGACTGTAGCAAAATTTTTGGCGAAGGCATTACCGGAAATTTCTATTTCATTGTCATCAGAGGTATGTCCGGAGATTCGCGAATACGAAAGACAATCCACCACCTGCGCAAATGCCTACGTGCAACCCATGGTGTCAAACTATCTCGCTGATGTGCAAACCATGTTGAGCGACCGAGGTTTTACCTGCCCGTGTTTGTTGATGACGTCTGCCGGCAGTTTGGTGACGATTGAAACGGCCTCGCGATTTCCAATTCGCCTGGTTGAGTCCGGCCCTGCGGGTGGTGCCATCCTGGCTGCGCATATTGCGCAGTCATTAGATGAACCCGGCGTCGTGTCTTTCGACATGGGTGGTACTACGGCGAAGATTTGTTTAATCGATAATGGTGAACCGGTGCTGAGTCGGGAGTTTGAAATTGATCGCGCGCATCGATTTACTAAAGGCAGTGGTATGCCGGTCAAAATTCCGGTGATGGAGATGGTCGAGATCGGAGCGGGCGGTGGCTCCATAGCTCACGTTGATAATTTAAATCGTATAAGAGTAGGACCGCAAAGTGCGGGGGCCGACCCTGGGCCGGCGTGTTACGGGTTAGGTGGAACGAAACCGACAGTCACTGATGCGAACTTGATGCTGGGCCGTCTCGATGCGCAAACATTCGCCGGTGGGCAGATACAACTTAATGTTGCCGATGCGGATAAAGCGCTTCAATTAGGTATAGGTCAAGCGCTTGATTTTAATTCACTACAATCCGCCAAAGGCTTGATTGAAATTGTTGATGAAAACATGGCGAGCGCGGCGAGAGTGCATGCGGCGGAGCGTGGAAAAGAGTTGGCGGGTCGCACTATGATCGCGTTTGGCGGGGCGGCACCTTTACACGCGGCCCGGCTTGCGCAAAAACTGCAAATCGATAAAGTCATCATTCCCAACTCGGCGGGCGTGGGTTCGGCTATCGGATTTTTGCTAGCGCCGATTGCCTATGAAGTAGTGCGCAGTCGTTATATGCGTTTAGAAAATATCGATATTGAACAACTTAATCGTTTGTTTGGTGAGATGGAAACCGAAGCGACCAATGTGGTGCGTTTAGGTGCACCTGATGACGACTTGGTAGTTTGCCGCCACGCGTATGCACGTTATGTCGGCCAGGGTTACGAAGTAAAGATTGAACTGTCGCTAAGAAACTTTGATGGTTCGTGTGTCGAGATTATTCAAAAAGCATTCGAAGCCGTTTATCAAACACAATACGGTTTGCTCATTCCGGACTCCAATGTGGAAGTGTTAACCTGGTCGGTGACTGTCTCGGCGTCGCGTGGGCAAGCTTTGCCAGCGGACTCTGAGGATAAAAGTGCTGCCGGTGAAAATAGTCATGCATCACGACAACTTCACTTTCCTGATCTTTCCGAGCCGGTCAAGGCAAATATACTTAATCGCGATAACCTGCACGTAGATAAAGCTGTCGCGGGACCGGCTATTGTTCAAGAAGCGCAAACGAGTACGATTATTCCGCAAAACTGGAAGACTGGGATCAGTGCAGATGGCGACCTTGTCTTACAGTATTCGGACAACGCGCCACAAACTGAACAACGTATTGAGTTGGCGGCGAATATTCGCAATCAGGTGTTGTGGGATCGTTTAATTTCAATTGTCGAAGAACAGGCGCAAACTATCATTCGTACAGCCTTCTCGACAACGGTGCGTGAAGCAGGCGATTTATCCGCGGGAGTGTTTGATCCGAGTGGGCGGATGTTGGCCCAGGCCGTTACTGGTACGCCTGGGCACGTTAATGCGATGGCCGCTTCCGTAGAGTACTTTTTGGAAAAATATCCAGCGAAAAGCATGCAGCCGGGTGATGTATTCGTGACCAATGATCCCTGGTTGGGAACCGGGCACTTGTTTGACTTTACCGTCGTGACACCGGTGTTTCGTGACAAAAATGCCATCGCACTTTTTGCGTGCACAGTTCATGTTGTCGACATCGGTGGTTCCGGATTCAGTCCAGACAGCGGTCAAGTGTACGAGGAGGGTTTGTGTATACCCATTATGCCTTTGTTCGAAGCGGGTAAACCCAACAAAAGTCTATTCGAAATTATCAAAGGCAATGTGCGCGAACCCGTACAAGTTGTCGGCGATTTGTATTCGTTAACCTCTAGCAATGAAATTGGTGCGCGAAGATTACTCGCATTAGTGAATGAGTTTTCAATGGACGACTTGAACGCCATCGGCGACTACGTCATCAATACCTCGCGGCAGGCTATGCAAGATGCCATCGCGCAATTGCCGGCTGGGCTATATGAAAACGACATGACAGTCGACGGTTACGACAGTCCCGTTTTGTTAAAAGCAAGTTTGCACATCGAGTCTGACGGCATAAGTGTAAGTTACGATGGAACATCGCCAATATCGTCTTTTGGAATAAACGTGCCACTGACTTACGCACAAGCCTACACATCCTTTGGCATACGTTGTGTAGTGGGCAACGATATTCCCAACAACAGTGGATCGCTAGAATCGATCCAAGTGACAGCGCCGAAAGGTTCCATCTTGAATGCGCCACGACCCTGCGCCGTGAATGTGAGGCATGTGATTGGACAGATGTTGCCCGACGTTGTTTTAGGATGTCTGGAACAAGCGATGCCCGGCAAAGTACCCGCCGAAGGCAGTTCCAGTTTATGGAATCCCATGTTATCCGGTGGACATGGCATGGTAGGTGACCATGACTATGAAACTGCAACACCATTTTCTGTCACTATATTTCATTCCGGTGGAACCGGCGCGCGGCCGGGTAAAAATGGTTTGTCTGCGACAGCATTTCCGTCAGGTGTGCGCAACACACCAGTCGAGATTACCGAGTCAGTTGCACCATTATTATTTCGTCGTAAGGAATATTTAATCGAGTCCGGTGGAGAAGGGCGTTTTCGTGGCGGCGATGGACAGGTAATCGAAATAGAACATAGCGAGGGTGCACCGTTTGCCGTCTTTGCATTGTTTGATCGCATCGATCACCCTGCTCGTGGCCGCGACGGCGGCGGTTACGGTAATCCGGGAAGCATTAGTCTTGCGACCGGAACAAAATTAAAAGGCAAGGGAAAACAAATCGTCCCTGCGGGCGAAAGAATAGTACTCGAACTACCCGGTGGCGGAGGCTTAGGGCGAGCCTAAGTGCACGCCTGACTTCAGTTAATCTAAAGGCCAACTATTTCGCTACTTAAACTCAAATCGCTATTTCACCCGTATGCCTATGTTATTGTTCCGATTGTGGACATTAAGCTCATCCTGCGAATAATGAAATTTGATTTAGAACCTACGCGTAGTTCGCAAATTTCTTTGGTGGTATCACACAATGATGTGTCATCTATAAAGAGTCTAGCGGCTCTAGAAAAATGATCGATCTGACTAGCCAAAAGTGGTCCAAATTGACCCACGCGTATGGTCAAGCTTCTAAAATCCCCGAGCTACTAAAGAAACTTGAAGACTATCCTAAGAAAAATAACTGGAAATCGGAACCGTACTTCAGTCTTTGGAGTGCGCTATGCCATCAAGGCGACGTTTATTCAGCCAGCTATGCGGCAGTTCCGCACATTTTGTCCCTAGCTCTACTATCTCCGTCGCAAATTAGCTACGACTACTTGCTCTTACCAACGTCCATTGAAATTGCGCGGGTTAGTGGCCGCGGGCCAGATTTGCCTCCGGAGTACGAACCGATATATCTCTCTAGTCTGAGTAATATCCCCAAAATCGTGGGTGCTATCGGCGCAAAACGTCTCGACGAAACTTGGCCAATTACATGCGCAGCAGCTATTGCTATAGCGGGCGGTCAAACGAAAATCGCACAGGCTATTCTTGAGCTAGAGGGCGATGTTCCAGAATTATTTTTGAAATGGATCGAGAATCAGTGAATGCGTCGTTTACCCAAGCAACGCGGTGAATTTCCTTTTCAACTACCGGTTATGTGAGTGTGATATTAGCTCGCGGAGGGCGTAATAAGCGAAACGTATTACGCCGATTGAAAGAGGGCGTTACTCGGTTTTATTTGGGAGATTGGGTGCAACACGTCGCACCGGCGGTACTTGATAATTTGAACCAAATTTGGTTTGCATCCGAATGCAATGAAACACATCATGTAATTACATTTGATTTCCCGGATTACGCTACGCTTCATCCGGGCTACTATAACGATTTCAATCTACCCGCTTACTTATGAAGTCAAAGAAGAAAGCCGTTGTTGACCGCGTCAAACATCTCGAAGTGGCGATTGCGAAAGCGCACGAGTATTTGGAATGCGGAAAGAACGCGCATTGGCATGGGTTTCGTCCATTGTTTGTCGATAAGGTACGAGATGGCGCGGTTCTGCCTCCGCACAGAGGTTGGGTGAAAAACGTATTTTTACCAAGAAAAGAAAAGGTGCTAGAGAAGGCTTACAAAAAACTGGAGCAATTGAGTTAGTTGACGTGGGCTGAGTAGGAAGCGGTGAGGAACGAACCGCATCTACCGAGTTGAATTGAACTATGTGAGTCAAGTAATAACTTGAACGAATATTATTTTTCCAAAACATATTCAGAAGCGCAGCGCCGATTCAAAGATGCTGCAGAGTCGGTTGGCGCAATCATTAGTTCTTACAGCATTGATGCTGACGCCGACGAGGAACTCACAATTGATGTTGCCGTCACTAGTGTGGACGACGCTCCAACTTTAGTCATCTCATCTGGTATTCATGGCGTCGAAGGGTTTCTTGGATCAGCCGTTCAACACGCGCTTCTAGAACAGCTGATGGAAGGGCGTGCCGAGCACGACATGCGCTATGTCTTGATTCACGCCGTCAATCCATTTGGATTTTCGCAAAACCGACGTGTCAACGAAAACAATGTAGATTTAAATCGCAATTTTCTGGGAAATGTCAGCGACTACAAGGGCGGACCCGATGGCTATGCTAGTCTGAATGGATTCCTTAACCCGGAGTCACCGCCTTCCCGTTTCGAACCATTCAAATTGAAAGCAATGTGGAATATTTGTTGTTACGGAATGCAGTCATTGAAACAGTCCATTGCAGGTGGCCAGTACGAGTACTCGCGTGGACTCTTTTTCGGTGGTCATGGCCCATGTCAATCGACTCAAGTCATTCGCGAAAACTGTGATGACTGGATAGGAGATGCGAATAAGATCGTGCACATCGATTTCCACGCTGGGTTGGGTTCATACGGGGCTTATAAACTATTGGTTGCCGAGAACGAAGACTCGGAGAATCTTGCTTGGTACCATGAAACGTTTGGAGTCGATTTTATTGAGCCTCTCGAAGCATCAGCAGATACTGCCTATAAAATATCAGGTCTTTTCGGAGAATGGATGCAAAAGCACTTCGCATCACGCGAGTACGGATTCGTCGGTGCGGAATTCGGAACCTATGACATTGTACGTGTGCTTGGTGCGCTCAGAGCCGAGAATCGCGCATTTTATTTTGGCGACCCGAAAAGTTCGATCTACAAATCCGCTAAGGCAGAGCTTCTGGAATGTTTTTGCCCAAGTGATACTATGTGGCGAGAGCAGACTATCGAATCTTCACTACGTATTATTGATCAGGCAATCCAAGCTTTACGCTGTGCTTAGTGATGCTCTGCCATGTGACGGTTAATTAACGACTAATTTATCCGGGGCATGATTAACCGGCTCGCATTCGCCATCAGTTACGATGCAGGTTTCACCTAAAGACATTGTCAATCCTGTTTTATCATCGAGTAAGATCATGTGCATGAAAAACACCATGCCAGGTTTGATAACATGAGGGTGGTCGCGCCAAATCATTGGCCAGTCCATCCACGTCGGCGGATAGGAAATACCCATGGAATAACCACAGGCTTTGAGCGTGGCATGACCAAAACCTGCTGCGGTCAAACCGTCAACGTGCGCTTTGTAAATATCGCCTACGGTATTGCCGGGGCGTAACGCTTGTTTGCAGGCTTGCAATGTATCGTGACAGGCGCCAAACATGCTGAGTTGAATGTTTTTAGGTTTGCCCGTTACAACGACACTAATGGCTGCGGCATGATAATGGCGATAAGCGCCGGCAAATTCGTGTTGCACTTGGTCGTTGTCACCGATCGTGTTTTTACCGGTGTGATAGCGAATCATTAATGCGTCCTCGCCCGCGCCCATCGGCCAACGACTGGCGCTGGGGTCGCCGTCCGCCGACATCATGACTTGCATCATTTCGCCATAGACATCTCCAAGAAATGCACCCGGCACGGAACGTGTGTTGGCAACGTTCCACGCTTGATCGCATATCGCACCTGCTTTGCGCACATATGCTAACTCGGCCTCACTTTTAACAAGTCGGATTTCTCGCACAATGTCGGAAGCATCAGAAGTTACACAAAACCCTTCCAGTGCGTCGTCGACCATGCGCCCACGCTGCGCGGTGAGTCCGTAAGCATGGTATTCGATGCCGATACGTTTCCCTTTGCAACCGTATTCTTGCAGAAGATCGCGCAAATCAATTCCAGGATTCGCACCATCACGATCTTCCCATATGCAAATGTCATCGACAACGGAGGTCAAGCGTGACTGAATTCGGTCCGCCGAGCGTGTCAGCAGAAATAGTTTGCCATCGGCGCTGAGATACATCGTCTGGAACATGGTGTAGCCCGACGTGTCGTAACCGGTGAGGTAATACATGCTTTCCTGACGAAAAAGCACGATGCCGTCCAGTGCGCTTTTCTCCAGTGCCCGGCAAACTTTTGATTGGCGTTCGCTGAATTCCTCCTTGCTGAAGTGCAAACCCATGTAGGGGTTTATATTAGTTCGCAGGAATACTGTCGAAGATTAAACCAACCCACTTTTCGGCACTGAATATGACTTGTCCCCATTCGGCGTCGAGATCTGCCAGCGGTTGCATCGCTGTCACATCGCTCAAGGATTTGCCTTGCGATTTTAAATCCGCCAGTCTTTCTTGTGCCAGCACAAGCATGTCTCTGTATTTTTGCAAATCGGCTTTGTTTGCGAGCGGGCCGTGACCAGGAATGATTCTGGTATCGTCGTCCGTCATGGCAAGTAATTGATCGGCGCCACCGATCATCCCTGCCAGAGTACCGCCATGATCGGTATCGATAAACGGAAAGAAGCCGTTAAAGAATACATCACCGGCGTGGACTACATTGGTGTTGGTGAAATGCACGATGCTGTCGCCGTCGGTGTGGGCGGTAGGCACGTGGATGACATCGAGGTTGTCGCCATTGAGATGAAAGCGAATAACTGAATCATAAGTAACCATGGGTAGCGCAATCGCTGGGGCGGCCGGTGCGTTCATATCGAATGCTTTAATCACATTGTCGACCGACATGCGTGCGCGCACATTGTCATGCGCGACGATCACCGAACCTTGTGTGCCGAATGACTCATTGCCACCGGTATGATCGCCATGCCAATGCGTATTGATCAGAAACTTCGGGATGTCACCTCCGGCGGATTTGATTGCATTGACGACTTCCTCTGTCATGTCCGGGAACTTGTCGTCGATCATGAACGTGCCGTCGTCGCCCGTAAATATACCGATGTTTCCCCCGCGACCCATTAATATTTTTATATTGTCAGTCACATTTACAACACTGACTTCATTTTGCGCATGTGCTATTGCGGATGATCCCATACACAAGATCAGTATTGAATGAAGAATTAATTGATTAATTTTTAATTGTTTGAATTTGGTTACGGACATTTAGATTCTCCTTTTGTTGGTTTAATAATTTTACTGTAATGATAAATACCTGCTTGAGTTTGAATGTCCCGAAGCTTGAAAAGTTCTGTTTAATTCTGGAATAAATCAAGAAAGATTATAATCAAAGTCGGATAGCGATTTCTTTGAATAAACACAGTCGATTCCAACCGTATTCCAGGGTAGAGCGATTCCTGAATTACCTGGAACCCTGGCGCAAGGAATCGATATGGGCGAGCGCGGAACTACGGGATGCAAACAGATCAGGATCGGTACGGCCCGCGTGATTAGTTGTTTCAGAGTTATCATCGTCTTTTTCATTCTCCACATAGTGTACCGTGCCCAACGAATAACTCGCTTTAACTTTTTTCCGCGGTGAGCAAAGGCTACCCAGGCTTCCGGCCATATACTGACATCCCGGTAGTTGACGATGATGTACCAGCTTCGGCCTGATGCCTTAATCAGTTTGTCGAGGACATCGTAAAAATCATTTACGATCTTTGAGCTACTAAATTCAAAGTCGCTGAAGTCAACTTCTATTGCGTCATGCTCATCCAAAATCTTTATGCGTGATGCGTAATAGTCGTAATTTTTCGGTTTTACACTCGCTGGTATCTCGAGATGATCCCGTTGCCCGGCCGCGTACACTGTTGAGGCTAACTGTTCTATACCGGTTTCCAACCGGGCGCATTCCTCCAGGGCAGTGTTTACGAAACGCTGTCGATCGGCAGGTATTAAATCGGTGAAATCACGCAAAATTTCCAAAGCGCCGCGTACGGCAGTCAACGGTGCAACGAAATCTTCTTCAAGCTTGGTACTCAGCGCTGTATCCCGTCAAAGGAAAAGAGGCCAAAGTGAGTTAAAAACGAAGAGAGACTTCTGTTAATTTAATGAATTGAATTAGGAGTCTTGAGATGAGCAATTCTA
>Ga0224508_10001983_pt1 | contig 17895 bp, 14 predicted proteins | sample SF_Jan12_sed_USG_4_FD_170157 | JGI IMG/M metagenome (GOLD analysis project Ga0224508, IMG submission 170157) | Sediment microbial communities from San Francisco Bay, California, United States - SF_Jan12_sed_USGS_21 | ecosystem: Environmental > Aquatic > Marine > Sediment | place: USA... | reverse complement strand
CGAGGATCCGCAGTTCACGGCGCTGGGCCAGTTCGCCGCCGAACTCTCCTGTGGCAGGGTTACCCTGCCGGCCCTGCCGCTGCCGCTAGCACCGGCCCTGCGCGCCGCGCCCGGTACGAAGGAGTCTCCGGCGCTGGGCGAGGCGCGGGGCCTGCTAGAAGACGGTTGAGCGCGGCGGCTATGGGCGTCAAGGCGCCGCCGCAGCCTAGCGGCGGGGCCCGGCCGATACCAGCCGACGAAGAATCCACGGGCCATGGCTGGCGATCCCGAGTCGTCAACCGTAACCATACAAACATTGTGGTTTTATAATTTCCGTGTTGCGACGTACTGTTGTGTTCGGCGAAGGAAGTGAAAAAAGGGAGGGGTGCGGAATGCAGGTAACCGCGGACTCTCTAGCGGGCATCGGGCTGTTGCACGGTCTTTGCGAAGCCGATCTCGGGGCCCTGGCCAAGCGCTGCAGCTGGCGGCGTTATCAGGCGCACGAGCAGATCATCCATTTTCATGACGACACCCGCGACGTCTATTTCGTCGTGGAGGGCGAGGTGCGCGCCATCACCTACTCCCTCGAGGGCAAGGAGGTGACCTACCGAGACATTCCGGCTGGCGGCATGTTCGGCGAGTATGCCGCGATCGACGGCAAGCCGCGCTCGGCGACCATCAAGGCCCTCGTGCCCTCCTATGTTGCCGCCATGCCGGCAACCTGCTTCTGGGAGGTCCTGGAAAACCACCCCAGTGCAAACGCCATCATGTTGAAGCAGTTGACCCGGCAGGTTCGGACCCTGACCGACCGGGTATTCGAGTTCAGCACGCTTGCGGTCAAGAACCGGATTCACGCCGAACTGCTTCGCCTGGCGCGCGATCATATCGTCGATGAGGAAACGGCGGTGATCGTGCCGTCTCCGACGCACGCGGATATCGCCAGCCGGATCTCGACGCACCGGGAAGCCGTGACCCGCGAACTGACCGAGTTGTCCCGGCAGGAGCTCGTGGAGCGCCGCCACGGCTCGCTGGTTGTCCGCGACGTGCCGCGCCTGGAGCGGATGGTCGCGGAGGTTCTCGGGGACTGAACGGCCGGTCGGGCGCCGAAGTCCGCCGAATTCACGCGCTATTGCGGGCTGCGCCGACCGCGCCCGGCCACGTATTCGCAAAGCGGCGCGATTTGCCTGTATTCCGCTGCGAATCTGTCTTAGTCTCTGCCCTGCAACGGTTTCCTTCGGGGAACAATAGGGAACAGGGTGCGGCGCCGAAGCGCCAAGGCCCTGACTGCCCCCGCAACTGTGTGCGGATGGCCCGCGCCGCCGTAAGAGCCACTGGGCAACCGGGAAGGCAGGGCGCGAAGCCGGGATCCGCGAGTCAGGAGACCTGCCGTTGTACGCGCCTTTGCGAAACCGCCGGGCGGGGCGAACCGGTGGAACAAGGGGGGCACTTGCATGTCGGTTCCCGACATGTTTCTCCCGTTTCGCAATGGCATGGGTCATGTAGTTGAATCGGGAGGACTGCCCATGTCGTGTTCCAGGTCCATTTTGCGCAGGTTGACATTTGCTCTGCCCGCCGCCGTCGCGGCGGTGATCTCCGGCTGGTCCGGCGTGGCCACGGCGCTCGAAGATGCCGGGCGTTACGTCTTCGTGCCGAACCGCGCTTCGGCGGACATCGCGGTCATCGACACGGTCAAGGACGAGGTCGTGGCCCGTGTACCGGTCGGCAAGTTGCCGCACCAGGTGGTCGTCGCCGAGACCCTGGCCAAACTCGTCGCCAGTAACACCGAGGACGACACCATCTCGGTCGTCGACCTGAAGACGCTCGCCGTCGAGGCCACGATCAAGCTCGGCGATACGCCCGAGCACATGGCGCTGAGCCCAGACGGCATTGTGCTCGCGGTTGGCAATATCGGCGCCGGCACCGTCTCGCTGGTCTCGCTCGCCAAGCTCCGCGAGATCGCCCGGGTCGCCGACCTGATCGAGCCGCACAACCTGACATTCAGCCCGGACGGAACGCTGATCTACGTCGCCAACCTGGGCGCCGACCATATCAGTGTCCTCGACGTCGCGAAGGCCGAGGTCGTGAACGAGATCTCCGTGGCCGAACCGACGCCGCTTGCCGACGCCGGGCAGGATAGTTCAGGGGAGTTCCAGGGCATCGTCAGTGTAACGCGGACGGTCGACGGCCGGCTCGGCTTCGCCGCCCATGGCGAGGGCAACACCCTGGCGGTGATCGACCTGCAAAGCCAACGCAGGGTGAAGGACATCGCGCTGGGTGAACTGCCGTGGCGGGCCTACGGCACGGCCGACGGCCGCTTCATGCTGGTGCCCAACAACGGCGAGCGCAGCGTCTCGGTCATCTCGACCGCCTCGCTCGAGGTCGTGGCAACCCTGCCCGGCGCCGCCGACATGACCGGCGTCAACACCGGCTGGTTCGACTCCACGGCCTTCGTCATCAGCCGCGGCGAGAACAAGGCCGTGGTGCTCGACCTGGTCGGCATGAAGGGCGCCGGCGAAATCGCCCTGCCCGGCACGCCGGAAACCGGCATCACCACGCCCGACGGCAGGAAGCTTTATGTTGCGCTCAGCGAGGCCGGCAAGGTCGCGGTGATCGATACCCGCGCGCGCAAGGTGATCAAGATGATCGACGGTGTCGGCGAGGAGCCTTGGGGTGCCACCATGGTGGGCGCAATCGGGTACTGCCACTAGGCTTTCCGCCGCGGCGGCGGTCGCGCTCGTCGCGCCCGCGGCGGTCGCGGGCGAGAGCGCGGTCGCGCGCTTGCTGGAGGCAGTGGAGGCCCATGGTCCGGCGACCGAGGGAATGACGGCCGAGGCGCTCGGCCGTGCCTGCGGCACGGACCTGCTCTGCGCGGCCCGGCTGATCGTCGCCGGGGGCGACGGGCGGACGCGTCTCGAGCGGCGGGCTCATCCCGACACGGACACGATTCGCTGGGTCACGACGCGCGCGTCGCTCGGGTCCCACGCGCAAGCGGAAGACGGGCAAAAGCTCGTCGTACTCGAGCGGTTCGGCCGCAAGGTCGAGTGGGAACTCCGCGCGGCCCTGACGGGCCAGGAAGGCGGCAAGGGTCTCGTGCTCGACCTGCGGACCAACCACGGCGGCGACTTCGGGCGCATGCTGCGGGTCGCCGGCCTGTTCACCGGCACCGTGCCCGACGCGCTTTATCTGATCGACGGCAGTGGCCGGCGGCCGGTGGCGATCCCGAACACCGGCGCTCCGCTCGCTGCCGGGGCTTTGACCGTCCTGGTCGGATCGGAGACCGCGAGCAGTGGCGAAATCCTGGCGGCGCTCCTGCGCCGCTACGCCGGCGCCGAGCTGGCCGGCCAGCGGACCCTCGGCAAGGACTACCTTTTGCGCATCGTGGCGATCGACCAGGACTGGCGCCTGCTGCTGCCGGCCGAGCGGGTCGAGGTGCCGGGCGAGACATTGGCCGGCGGCCTCTTGCCCGACCGCCCGCTGCCGGCCGGCGGGAGTACGCCATGAGCCCCCTGCCCAACGTGACTCTGGTGCTGGGCGGCGCCCGTTCGGGCAAGAGCCGCCATGCCGAGGCGCTGGTCGAGGGCCAGCCGGGCCCTTGTGTGTACCTCGCGACCGCCGAGGCGGGCGACCATGAGATGGCCGAGCGGATCCGCCGGCACCAAGCGCGGCGCGGCGCGCGCTGGCAGACCCTCGAGGAGCCGCTCGACCTGGTCGGCACGCTTCGCGGCGCCGTGCGGTCCGACGGCGCGGTGCTGGTCGATTGCCTGACCCTGTGGCTCTCCAACCTGCTGGGCGCGGATCGCGACGTCGAAACGGAAACCCAGAGTCTTGTCGCGGCCCTGCCGGGCCTTGCGGGTCCGGTCGTCTTCGTGACCAACGAGGTCGGCCTGGGCATCGTGCCGGAGGGCCCGCTGGCCCGGGCCTTCATCGACCATGCCGGACGCCTGCACCAGGCGGTCGCCGGCGCAGCTCAGTCGGTCCTGTTCATGGCGGCCGGCCTGCCGGTCGCCCTCAAAACGCCAGCTTGACGGAGCCCTCCATGGCCCTGAACGGAAAGATCCCCGCGACCGTGATCACCGGCTTCCTCGGCGCCGGTAAGACCTCGAGCATCCGCCACCTGCTGGCCACCGCGAACGGCCGGCGCCTGGCGCTGATCATCAACGAGTTCGGCGACCTCGGCGTCGACGGCGAGATCCTCAAGGGCTGCGGCTTCGAAGCGTGTGATGAGGACGACGTGGTAGAGCTCGCCAACGGCTGCCTCTGCTGCACAGTCGCCGACGACTTCATCCCGACCATCGAGGCGCTGCTGGACCGGCCCGAGCCGCCCGACCACATCGTGATCGAGACCTCGGGGCTGGCGCTGCCCAAGCCGCTGGTCAAGGCCTTCAACTGGCCCGAAATTCGCACCCGGGTCACGGTCGACGGGGTGATCACCATGATCGACGGCCCGGCCGTGGCCGAGGGCCTTTTCGCCGGCAACCCTCAGGCGGTCGAGGCGCAGCGCCGGGCCGACGAGTCGCTCGACCACGAGACCCCGCTGGAGGAGTTGTTCGAGGAGCAGCTCGGCTCGGCCGACCTGGTGGTGATCAACAAGACCGACCTGCTGGACCGAGAGGAGCTCGGCCGGGTCAACGCGGCGGTCGCGCCACACCTGCGTCCGGCGGTCAAGGTGCTACGCGCCGCGCACGGGGCGATCGACGCGGGCGTGCTGCTCGGCCTGGGAGCCGCCGCCGAGGACGACCTGGACTCCCGGCCCTCGCACCACGACGACGGCGAGCCGCACGATCACGACGACTTCACCAGCTTCGCCGTCGAGCTCGGCGAGGTCGACGCGCCGGAGCGGCTGCTCGCCCGCCTCGCCCCCGCGATCGCGGCGCACGACATCCTGCGGATCAAGGGTTTCGCCGCGGTGAGCGGCAAGGCCATGCGGCTGGTCGTCCAGGGCGTCGGTGGGCGCCTGCAGCACCACTACGACCGCGACTGGCGGCCGGACGAGCCGCGCGCGACACGGCTCGTGGTGATCGGCGAGGCCGGCCTGGACGAGGCCGCCGTCCGCGCGGCACTGGCGGGGTAACCCATGCACCTCCTGCAAGCCCAGGCCGGTGCGATCGCCGACGGCTCGGAGGCCGTAGACCTGGGCCAGACCCCGGGCGACATCGTCGTGCTCTCCGCCGCCGATACCGAGCTCGCCAACCTGGCGGCGGCACGCGGCGCGTTTGGTGAGGACTTTCCGAGCCTGCGGCTGGCCAACCTGATGCAGATCGGCCACAACCTCTCGGTCGACATCTATGCCGAGTCCGTGGCGGCCGAGGCCAGGCTGGTCGTCGTGCGCCTGCTGGGCGGGATCGGCTATTGGCCCTACGGCGTCGAGCAGCTGCGCGCGGTCTGTGCGGAGCGGGGCATCCCGCTCGCCCTGCTGCCGGGCGACGACCAGCCCGACGCGGAGCTGGCCGCGCAGAGCACCCTGCCCCAGGAGGCCTGCCACCGCCTCTGGCAGTACTGCGTCCACGGCGGGCCGGAGAACGCGCGCAATCTCCTGGCTTACGCCGCCCAACTCCTGGGCCGCGAGTCGGACTGGATCGAGCCCAAGCCTCTTCTGCGCGCCGGGCTCTACTGGCCCGGTCGGGCCCGGTCCACGCTGGAGGAGCTGCGGAAGGAGTGGCGCGAAGGCGCCCCCGTGGCCGCGGTCGTGTTCTACCGGGCGCTGCTTCAGGCCAACAACCTGGCGCCGGTCGACGGACTGATCGCCGCGCTGGCCGCGCGCGGCGTCAATCCTTTGCCCATATTCTGCGCCAGCCTGAAGGAGCCGGTCTCGGCCGGGACCGTCTCCCGCCTGCTTGCCGAGGCTGGCGCCGGGATCGTGCTGAACGCCACCGGATTCGCCGTCTCCAGCCCCGGCGCCGAGCGCCGGGAGACGCCCTTCGACACGGTCGGCGGGCCGGTGCTACAGGTCGTCTTCTCGGGCGGCACCGAGGTCGCCTGGGCCGAGGGCAGCCAGGGCCTCTCGGCGCGCGACATCGCCATGAACGTGGCCTTGCCCGAGGTCGACGGGCGCATCCTCTCGCGCGCCGTCTCCTTCAAGTCCGAAGCGCGTTTCGACGCTGCGACTCAGTGTCCGGTGGTCGCCTACGCCCCGGTGTCCGACCGCGTAGACTTCGTGGCCGCGCTCGCCGCGAACTGGATCGGCCTCCAGCGCACCGCCCCCGCGGAGCGCCGCGTCGCGCTCGTGCTCGCCAACTACCCCAACCGCGACGGGCGCATCGGCAACGGCGTGGGGCTCGACACGCCGGCTGGGACGATGGAGGTGCTGCGCGCGCTGGAGGCCGCGGGCTACCGAACCGAAGACCTGCCCACCGACGGCAACGCGTTGATCGCGCGCCTGGCCGCCGGGCCGACCAACGCCGCCGTGGCCTTCCGCGAGGTCCGCGAGACCCTCTCCTTCGCCGACTATCAGACGTTCTTCGCCGCGCTGGCGCCGAACGTGCAGGAACAGGTGCTGGCGCGCTGGGGGCCGCCGGAACGCGACCCCTTCTTCCTGCCCGGCGAGACCGACTGCGGGGCCTTCGCGATGGCCGCCTTCCGGTACGGCAACGTCGTGGTCGGATTGCAGCCGGCGCGCGGCTACAACATCGACCCGCAGGCGAGCTACCACGACCCTGACCTGGTGCCGCCGCACGGCTATCTGGCGTTCTACGCCTGGCTGCGTGAGGACTTCCGCGCCCATGCGATCGTCCACATGGGCAAGCACGGCAATCTGGAATGGCTGCCCGGCAAGGCGCTCGGCCTGTCGCAGGCCTGCTATCCGGAGGCGGCGCTCGGCCCCCTGCCGCACCTTTATCCCTTTATCGTCAACGACCCGGGCGAGGGCACCCAGGCCAAGCGCCGCGCCCAGGCGGTCATCGTCGACCACCTGACGCCGCCCCTGACCCGCGCCGAGTCCTACGGGCCGCTGGCCGAGCTGGAGCAGCTGGTCGACGAGTACTACGAGGCCGCCGGCGTCGATCCGCGCCGCCTCGTGGTGCTGCGCGGCGAGATCCTGGAGCTCTCGGCGCGGATCGGCCTGGACAAGGACTGCGGCATCGCCCGCGACGACCCGGCGGATACCGCGCTCGCCAAGCTCGACAACTATCTCTGCGAGCTGAAGGAGATGCAGATCCGCGACGGCCTGCACGTCTTCGGAATCTCGCCGCGGGTCGACCAGCTGACCGACCTGCTGGTGGCGCTCGTCCGTCTGCCGCGCGGCGACGGCACCGGCGGCGGCGCCTCGCTGCTGCGCGCGCTCGCGGCGGACCTGGGCTTCGCGAGCTTCGATCCGCTCGACTGCGAGATGGCAGCGCCCTGGCAGGGACCACGTCCCACCACGCTTGGCGGCCCCGGGCCGTGGCGCAGCCGGGGCGATACGGTCGAGCGGCTCGAGCTGATGGCCCGCAAGCTGGTCGCCGGAGACTACCAACCTAAAATGTCCTGGAGCGCGACGCGCGCGGTCTTGGACTACATCGAGTGCGAATTGAACCCTGCGGTGCTGGCCTGCGGCCGGGCCGAGATCGCCGGTCTCCTGACCGGGCTCGACGGTCGTTACCTGGCGCCCGGGCCCTCGGGTGCGCCGACCCGAGGGCGGCCCGATGTGCTGCCGACGGGGCGCAACTTCTACTCGCTCGACACCCGCGTCGTGCCGACGCCGGCCGCCTGGCACCTGGGTTGGAAGTCGGCCGCGCTGCTGATCGAACGCTACCGCCAGGAGCAGGGTGCCTGGCCGCGCAGGCTCGCGCTCTCGGCCTGGGGCACGGCCAACATGCGCACCGGCGGCGACGATATCGCGCAGGCCCTGGCGCTGATGGGCGTGCGGCCGACCTGGGAGGTCGCCTCGCGCCGAGTCACCGGCTTCGAGATCCTGCCGCTCTCCGTGCTCGACCGGCCGCGGGTCGACGTGACGCTCAGGATCTCGGGCTTCTTCCGCGACGCCTTCCCGGCCCAGATCGACCTCTTCGATTCCGCCGTGCGCGCCGTGGCCGCGCTCGACGAGCCGGAAGACGGCAACCCCCTGGCCGCGCGCGTGCGCGCCGACACTGCGGCGCTCCGGGCCAGCGGCCTGGACGAGACGGCGGCCGGGCGCCGCGCCGGCTTCCGGGTGTTCGGCTCCAAGCCGGGCGCCTACGGCGCCGGCCTCCAGGCCCTGATCGACGAGCGCGGCTGGCAGGGCGACGCGGACCTGGCGCGCGCCTATCTCGCCTGGGGCGGCTATGCCTATGGGTCCGGCGCCGCGGGCACGGCCGAGCACGGCCTCTTCGAACAGCGGCTGTCCGGCGTCGAGGGCGTGGTCCACAACCAGGACAACCGCGAGCACGACCTCTTGGATTCCGACGACTACTATCAGTTCGAGGGCGGCCTGACCGCGGCGGTCCGTCACCTCTCGGGTGGCCAGCCGGTAATCTACCATAACGACCATTCGCGGCCGGAAAGCCCCAAGGTGCGCTCACTGGAGGAGGAGGTCGCCCGCGTCGTGCGCGCCCGCGTGGTCAATCCGAAATGGATCGCCGGCGTCATGCGCCACGGCTACAAGGGGGCCTTCGAGATGGCGGCCACGGTGGACTACCTCTTCGCCTTCGCGGCCACGGCCCATGCCGTCGCTGACCACCACTTCGACGCTGTCTTCGAGGCCTACCTGGAGGACCCGGAGGTGCGGGACTTCCTTGGGGAGAACAACCCGGCGGCGCTCAAGGAGATGGCCGAGCGCCTGATCGAAGCCCAGGAGCGCGCGCTCTGGCGGCCGCGCTCCAACTCGGCGCGCGCACGGCTCGAGAAGCTGACCGGCGCGACGCTGGAGGAGGTGTCATGAGCGCGGATCCGAACGACCAAGACATCAACCGGCGCGCCAACGAGAAGGCGCGCAAGCGCAAGGCGGCGCGCGAGAAGATGCTGGCCGACAAGACCAAGGAGAAAGGTCTCTTGATCGTCCACACCGGAAAGGGCAAGGGCAAGTCGACCGCCGCCTTCGGCCTCGCCGTGCGCGCGCTCGGCAACGGCATGAAGGTCGGCGTCGTGCAGTTCGTCAAGGGCAAGTGGCAGACCGGCGAGCGCGTCGTGCTGGAGCGCTTTCCCGAGCAGGTCGAGATCCGCACCATGGGCGAGGGGTTCACCTGGGACACCCAGGACCGCGCGCGCGACATCCGCGCGGCGGAGGCGGCCTGGGAGGCCTCGAAGGCGATGATCGAGGCCTGCCGGGGCACGCTGCCCAAGTACGATTTGATTGTGCTCGACGAGCTCAACATCGTGCTGCGCTACGACTACCTGCCGCTGGCCGAGGTCGTGGCCTTCCTGCGCGACCGGCCGTCGGACCTGCATGTCGTCGTGACGGGACGCAACGCGAAGCCGGAACTGGTCGAGGCCGCCGACCTGGTGACCGAGATGACGCTGGTTAAGCATCCCTTCCGGGAGCAGGGCGTGAAGGCCCAGAAGGGCATCGAGTTTTGAGCAAGGCCGCCGCCATCATGCTGCAGGGAACCGGCTCCGACGTCGGCAAGTCGCTGCTCGCCGCCGGCCTCGGCCGCGCCTACAGCCGGCGCGGCCTGACGGTCCGCCCCTTCAAGCCGCAGAACATGTCGAACAACGCGGCGGTCACGGCCGACGGCGGCGAGATCGGCCGCGCCCAGGCACTGCAGGCGCGCGCTTGCGGGCTGGCACCCTCGGTCGACATGAACCCGGTGTTGCTGAAGCCGCAGTGCGATGTCGGTGCCCAGGTCATCGTGCAAGGGCGCGTCCGAGGCAACGCACAGGCGCGCGAATACCAGAACCTCAGACGCGAGTTGCTGCCCAGCGTCCTGGAGAGCTTTCAGCGCCTCAGCGAGGGGGCGGACCTGATCTTGGTCGAGGGTGCGGGCAGCCCCGCGGAGGTCAACCTGCGCGACGGTGACATCGCCAACATGGGCTTCGCCGAGGCCGCGCAAGTCCCGGTCGTGCTGATCGGCGACATCGACCGCGGCGGCGTGATCGCCAGCATCGTCGGCACGCACATTCTGCTGAGCGAGGCCGAGCGGGCGCGCCTGGTCGGCACCATCATCAACAAGTTCCGCGGCGACGTCTCCCTGTTCGATGGCGGGCTCGAGGTGATAGGCCGGAAGACCGGCCTCGAGTGCTTCGGCGTGGTGCCCTATTTTCCCGCCGCCCGGCGCCTGCCCGCGGAGGACGCGTTGGCGATTGACCGGACCGGGTCTGCATCCGGCGGCAGCGCGATCCGGATCGCCGTGCCCGTCGTCTCGCGCATCGCCAACTTCGACGATCTCGACCCGCTGATCGCCGAACCGGACGTGGCGGTCGATTTCGTGCGGCCCGGGGAGGCGCTCCCCGGCACGACCGACCTCGTGGTCCTGCCGGGCTCCAAGGCGACCCTGGCCGACCTGGCGTTCCTGCGGGCGCAGGGCTGGGACCTCGACATCAAGGCGCACCTCCGGCGCGGCGGCCTGCTCCTGGGCCTCTGCGGCGGTTACCAGATGCTGGGCCGCGCGATCCGCGATCCGCTCGGCGTCGAGGGAGATCCGGGCGAGGCGCCGGGCCTCGGCCTGCTCGAGGTCGCCACGGAACTGACCAGCGACAAGACCCTGGCCCCGGCCGAGGGCGAGGAGATCTTGAGCGGGGCCGCGGTGCGCGGCTACGAGATGCATGTGGGCGCGACCGCCGGCCCCGGCCTGGAGCATCCCATGCTGCGCCTGGGCGGCCGGACGGAGGGCGCGGTCTCGGCCGACGGCCGAGTCTATGGCTGCTACCTCCACGGCCTCTTCGCCGCCGACGGCTTCCGCCACGCCTTCCTCAATCGCATCCGGGAGCGCGGCGAGAGCGGCCTTGCCTACGAGGCCGAAGTCGAGCGCACGCTGGATGGGCTCGCCGAACATCTGGAGGCGCATTTGGACCTCGACCGCCTTCTGGAGGTGGCACTTGCGTCCTGATCCCTCACAAAAGGCAAGAATGGGGACAGTCCCCATTTTCTTGCTAGAGCAACCACCAGAGCCCCAGAACCAGGGCGGCCAGCAGGGCGCCGGTGGCGACGTAGAGCCGGAGCGCAGCGCGGATGTCGGCCGCGTCCAGGTCCGCGCGGCCGTCGCCCATCCAGGGGTCCTCAACCGCGTCGTCGCGGTAGCGGCGCAGACCGGCCAGGGCGAAGCCGAGCGCCCCGGCAAAGGCCGCCTCCTGCCAGCCGGCATTGGGCGAGCGGTGCCGGGGCGCGTCGCGCCGCATCGTGCGCCAAGCGGCCCCGGCACGCGCGCCGGGCAGCAGGGCCGCGGCCAGGACGATCAGGCCGCCGGCCAGGCGCGCCGGGACCCAGTTGACCGCGTCGTCGAGCCGCGCCGCGACCCGGCCGAAGGCCCGGTAGCGGGGGCTCCTGTGGCCGATCATGGAGTCGAGGGTGTTGACCGCCTTATAGGCGCAGAGCCCCGGCAGCCCGAGCAGAGCGTACCAGAAGGCCGGCGCGACGACCCCGTCGGAGAAGTTCTCGGCGATGCTCTCGACCGCAGCCCGCGCCACGCCCGGCCCGTCCAGGCTGTCGGGGTCGCGCCCGACAATATGGGCCACGGCGGCACGACCCTCGGCCAGGCTGTCGCCCAAAGCCCGGGCCACCGCCGCCGCATGGTCGTAGAGCCCGCGGAAGGCGATCAGCGTGCTGGCAAGACCCGCCTCGACCAGCCAGCCGCCGGGCAGCCCCTCCAGCGCGGCCGTGAGCACCCAGCCAAGCGCCGCGGCCAGCAGGGCCACCGCCGCCGTCAGCAGGGCGCCGCGCAGGGCCCGCACGCCCTCGCCGGCGCGCTCGTCGTTCAGCCGGCGGTCGCCCAAGGCCACCAGGCGGCCGATCATGGCGACCGGGTGCGGCACCGTCCCGTAGAGCCATGGCGGGTCGCCCAGGGCCGCGTCCAGGGCAAGCGCCAGGAACAGGATCAGGAACAGGTCGGCCGGCATCCCGCCGCCGATGAGCCAGGCAGTCAGCATGGCCGGAGCATGGGTGCGCATGCCCCACCGGTCAACGGCAGAACATGCCCTTTCGAGGGCCGATCAGGGAGAACAGGACGATGACCAAGATCGGTGTCATGGTCTGCGGCCACGGCAGCCGCGACGTGGAGGCGGTTCGGGAGTTCGAGTCCGTCGCGCGGGGCATCCGCGAACGCCTGCCGCACTACGAGGTGGAGAGCGGTTTCCTGGAGTTCGCCACGCCGGTCATCCGCGAGGGTCTGGACCGCCTGCGCGAAAGCGGCCACGACCGGGTTCTGGCCGTGCCGGGCATGCTCTTCGCTGCGGGGCACGCCAAGAACGACATCCCCTCGGTGCTCAACACCTATCAGGCGCAGCATCCCGGGATGGAGATCCTCTATGGACGCGAGCTGGGGATCGACGCCAAGCTCCTGGCCGCGGCCGAGGCGCGGATCGGCGAGGCCCTGGATCGGGCAGAGGGCGCGGTGCCGCTGGGCGAGACCCTGCTCATGGTGGTCGGGCGGGGCGCCTCGGACCCGGACGCCAACTCGAACGTCGCCAAGGTCATGCGCATGCTCTGGGAGGGCATCGGCTTCGGCTGGGGCGAGACCTGCTATTCCGGCGTCACCTTCCCGCTGGTCGAGCCGGGCCTGGAGCACGCCGCGAAGCTGGGCTACCGGCGCATCGTCGTCTTTCCCTATTTCCTCTTCACCGGCGTTCTGGTCAAGCGCATCTACCACTACACCGACGTGGTCGCGGAACGGCACCCGGAGATCCAGTTCCTCAAGGCGCCCTACCTGTCCGACCATCTCCTGGTGCTGGATGCCTTCGCCGAGCGCGTCGAGGAGATCACCGCCGGCGAGAACGTCATGAACTGCAAGCTGTGCAAGTACCGCGAGCAGATCGTCGGCTTCGGCGCCGAGATCGGCTTGCCGCAGGAAAGCCATCACCACCACGTCGAGGGCATCGGCACGAACGCCGACAAGACCGACGGCAACGGTCACGACCATCATCATCACGACCACGGTCATGATCACGGTCACGGTCACGGCCATCACCACCCTTATCCGCACGCGGACCATCCGCTGGGGCCGCGCAGCATGAAGAAAGAACGGGCCTGATCGGGAGCATGCCGGTGCCGGGTTCCTACGATTACCTGCGCGATCCGGGCGAGATCACCCGCCGGTCCTTCGACCTGGTCCGCGCCGAGACGGACCTTTCGGGCCTACCGGAGGAGCTGGCCGCGGTGGCGGTGCGCCTGGTACACGCCTGCGGCCTGCCGGAGATCATCGACCGCCTGGCCTGGAACGGTTCCGTGGCCAGCGCGGCGCAGGATGCGCTCGCGGCCGGTGCGCCGGTCCTCGCCGACTGCCGCATGCTGGCCGAGGGCGTAACGCGCGGCCGCCTGCCGGCGGACAACGACGTGCTCTGCACGCTCCAGGATCCGACGGTGCCGGACCTCGCGCGCCGACAGGCGACGACGCGCTCGGCCGCGGCAGTCGAGCTGTGGCAGCCGCGCCTGGACGGCGCCGTGGTCGCCATCGGCAACGCACCGACCGCACTCTACCGGCTGCTCGAGCTGCTGCACGCGGGCGGGCCTAGGCCGGCGGCGATCCTCGCCTTCCCGGTCGGCTTCGTCGGCGCGGCGGAGTCCAAGGAGGCGCTGATCGAGGCCGCATTGGATATCCCCTATCTGACCTTGCGCGGCCGGCTGGGCGGCAGCGCGTTGGCGGCCGCAGCGGTCAACGCGGTCGCGGCGGGCGCACCGTGACGCCCTGGCTTGCCATCGTCGGCCTGGGCGAGGACGGCCTCCAGGGTCTCGGCCACGCCGCGCGCGCGCTCGTCGAGAGCGCCGAAATCCTGGTCGGCGGCGAGCGCCACCTGGCCATGGTGCCGGAGGATGGGCGCGAGCGGCTCGCCTGGAGCAGTCCGCTGGAACATCTGGTCGAGGAGATCGTGCGCCGCCGCGGGCAACGGATCTGCGTGCTCGCGACCGGCGACCCCATGACCTACGGCATCGGCGCCACCTTGGCCCGCTACGTGCCCAGAAAGGAGACCTTCGTCGTGCCGGCCCCTTCGGCCTTTTCGCTCGCCGCCGCGCGCCTCGGCTGGGGTCTCGCCGAGACCGAAACGCTAAGCCTACACGGCCGGCCTCTCGAACTCCTGCACGCCTATCTGCAGCCGGGTGCCAGGCTGCTGGTTCTCTGCGCCGACGGCGCGACGCCCGGCCGGGTCGCCGGACTGCTGCGCGAGCGAGGCTACGGCGGCAGCCGGCTCACGGTGCTCTCGCACATGGGCGGCCCGCGCGAGCACATCGTCGAGAACACCGCTGCCGAATGGGACGTTCCGGCTGTCGCCGACTTCAACACGCTCGCCATCGCATGCCTTGCCGCTCCCGAGGCCGCCCTCCTGCCGCGCGCGCCGGGCCTGCCCGACGCGGCCTTCAGGCACGACGGCCAGCTCACCAAGCGCGAGGTGCGGGCCGCGACCCTGGCCGCGCTCGCCCCGGTGCCGGGCCAACGCCTCTGGGACGTCGGTGCCGGCTGCGGCTCGGTCGCTATCGAATGGATGCGCGCGGCCCGGCGCACGGAGGCCGTCGCCGTGGAGCACGACCGGGACCGCGTCGCGCTGATCGCCGCCAACGCCGCGGCGCTCGGCACGCCGGGGCTCGAGATCGTCGCCGGCGAGGCGCCAGGAGCGCTCGCCGACCTGGCGCCGCCCGACGCCGTCTTCATTGGCGGCGGCGCGGCGAAGGACGGGCTGTTGAAGGCCTGCTGGCGGGCGCTTTCACCCGGCGGCCGGCTCGTTGCCAACGCTGTGACCCTGGAGGGCGAACAGGCGCTTGTAGCCTGGCGGGAGCAGGTCGGCGGCGAACTCACCCGGATCGCCGTGTCGCGCGCCGAACCGGTCGGCGGCTTGACCGGCTGGCGCCCGCTTATGGCCGTGACCCAGCTCGCGGTGACCCGGCGATGACCGGCACCCTCTATGGTCTCGGCATCGGCCCGGGCGACCCGGAGCTGATCACCGTAAAGGCGCTGCGCCTGCTGCGGGCCGCGCCGGTGGTCGCCTACCCGGCGCCGGAGACGGGCGAGAGTCTGGCCCGGGCGATCGTCGCCCCGCTCTTGCCCGGCGGGCAAAGCGAGATTGCAATCCGCGTGCCGCTCCTGGTCGAGCGCTTTCCGGCCCAGGAGGTCTACGACCGCGCGGCCGTGAAACTGGGCGCGCATCTTTCGGCGGGGCGCGACGTCGCCGTGCTCTGCGAGGGCGACCCATTTTTCTACGGCTCCTTCATGTACCTCTTCGCGCGCATGGCCGAGCGCTTTCCGGTCGAGGTGGTGCCGGGGGTCTCCTCGCTGACCGCCTGCGCCGCCGTGCTGGGCGCCCCCTTGGCCGCGCGCAACGACGTGCTCAGCGTTGTGCCGGCGCCGCTCGACGAGGCCGAACTGAAGGCGCGCCTATCGAGCGGCGACGCCACGGCGGTCATCAAGGTCGGCCGCCACTTCGACAAGGTGCGCCGGGTGCTGGACGAGCTGGGACTGAGCGAACAGGCGCGCTACATCGAGCGCGCGACCATGGAACGCCAGCGCATCCTGCCGCTCGACTCGGTCGATCCCGGGGACGTACCCTACTTTTCCATGATCCTGCTGCACAAACGGGGCGAGGCCTGGTCGTGACCGATGGCCCCGCCCTCGTCGCGCTTACCTCCGCCGGGCTCGCGCTTGCACGGCGCATCGCCCAAGGGCTGCCGGGCGCCGAGCTGCACGGCCTCGCCGGCCGCGCCGAGGGCGCGGAGGTCGCCTTCGCGGACACCGCGGCGCATCTTCGGGCCCTGTTCCATGCCGGCCGGCCAGTCGTCGGGATTTGCGCCGCCGGGATCCTGATCCGCGCGCTGGCGCCGCTGATCCGGGACAAGACCGGCGAGCCGCCGGTGCTGGCGGTCGCCGAGGACGGCTGTGCGGTCGTGCCTCTGCTGGGCGGCCACCGGGGCGCCAACAGGCTGGCGCAGCGCCTGGGCGACCTGCTCGGCGTGGCCCCGGCCCTCACCACGGCCGGCGATCTGCGCTTCGGCCTCGCGCTCGACGACCCGCCGTCCGGCTGGCACCTGGCCAACCCCGGAGACCACAAGGCCTTTGCGGCGGCCCTGCTCTCGGGCGCCGGCCTGGGCCTGGACGGTGCGGCGGACTGGCTCGAGGACAGCGACCTGCCCTTTGCCGAGGAGGCGGAGCTGGTTATTCGGGTCACCGAAAGGGTCGAGGCGGGCTCGGATCAGGTGCTCGTCTATCACCCGGCCGTACTGGCGCTGGGGCTGGGCTGCGAGCGCGGGGCGGCGCCGGAAAAGGTGCTTGCGTTGGCGCGCGAAACCCTCGCCGAAGCAGGTCTGGCGGAGGGCGCGCTGGCCGGCGTCTTTTCGATCGACCTGAAAGCAGACGAGCCGGCGCTCCATGCGGTCGCCGAGGCGCTCGGCGTGCCGGCCCGTTTCTTCGATGCGGCAAGGCTGGAGGCCGAGGCCCCGCGTCTGGCCAATCCCTCGGACCTCGTATTCCGCGAGGTCGGTTGCCACGGGGTGGCCGAGGGCGCGGCCCTGGCCGCCGCGGGCCCCGAGGGCGAGCTGATCGTGCCCAAGGTCAAGTCGGCGCGCGCCACCTGCGCGCTTGCCAAGGCATCCCGGCCGATTCTCGACGCCGGCCGGCCACGCGGCGCTCTGGCCGTGGTCGGGCTCGGTCCCGGCGCGGCGGACTGGCGTACGCCCGAGGCCGCAGCAGCGGCCCGCTCCGCGAGCGACCTGGTCGGCTACCGGCTCTACCTCGATCTGCTGGGGCCGCCCCTTGCCGGGCAGGTCTACCACGCCTACGAGCTGGGCGAGGAGGAGGCGCGAGTACGCACCTCCCTAGACCTGGCGGCCGAGGGCCGCTCGGTCGCGCTGGTCTGCTCGGGCGATCCCGGGATCTACGCCATGGCGGCACTGGTCTTCGAATTGCTGGACCGCGAGGCGCGGGCGGATTGGACGCGCGTGGCCGTGACCGTGGTCCCCGGCGTCTCCGCGCTCCAAGCCGCGGCCGCGCGGATCGGCGCGCCGCTCGGCCACGACTTCTGTGCGGTCTCGCTGTCCGACCTGCTGACGCCCTGGCCGGTGATCGAGCAGCGGCTAAAGGCAGCGGCCGAGGGCGACTTCGTCGTGGCGCTCTACAATCCGGTGTCCAAGCGCCGCAGCCGGCAGCTCACCGCCGCGGCCGGGATCCTGCGCGCCCGGCGGCCCAGCGACACGCCCGTCGTGCTGGCACGCAACCTGGGACGCCAGGGCGAGGAGGTCTTGGTGATCGCGCTGGACGAGCTGACGCCCGAGAAGGTCGACATGCTGACGATCGCGCTGGTGGGCTCGACCGCGACCCGGCGGGTGGCGCGCGGCGACGGCGGCTGTTGGGTCTACACGCCGCGCGGCTATGCCGCCAAGGGGGGCAAGAGCTCGGAGGACGCGGCGTGACCGTGCACTTCATCGGCGCCGGGCCGGGCGCCCCCGACCTGATCACGGTCCGCGGTCGCGACCTGATCGCGCGCTGCCCGCTGGTGCTTTACGCCGGTTCGTTGGTGCCGCGCGAGGTCTTGGCCTGCGCCGACCCCGACGCCCGGGTCATCGACACGGCCCCTATGACGCTGGACCAGATCGTCGAGCAGATGCGCCAAGCGGAGGAAGCGGGCGAGGACGTGGCCCGGGTGCATTCCGGCGACCCCTCGCTCTACGGCGCGATCGCCGAGCAGATCCGCCGGTTGAAGGATCTCGGCATCGCCTACGACGTGACGCCCGGCGTGCCGGCCTATGCCGCGGCGGCAGCGGCTCTGGGACAGGAGCTGACGCTGCCCGACGTAAGCCAGACCGTGATTCTGACGCGCACCGCCATGAAGGCCTCGGCCATGCCCGAAGGGGAGGACCTCGCGACCCTGGCAGCCTCGGGCATGGCCGAGGCC
>Ga0224508_10001982_pt1 | contig 17911 bp, 15 predicted proteins | sample SF_Jan12_sed_USG_4_FD_170157 | JGI IMG/M metagenome (GOLD analysis project Ga0224508, IMG submission 170157) | Sediment microbial communities from San Francisco Bay, California, United States - SF_Jan12_sed_USGS_21 | ecosystem: Environmental > Aquatic > Marine > Sediment | place: USA... | reverse complement strand
GCTGCGATGCGGGCGGCCGGACCGCTCGCACCCACGACCCGGCCCGATCGTGCTCAGGCCAGGTCGCGAAGATCGGCGACGGTGCCGTTCGGCCAGTCGGCCGACACCGCCAGCTCCCACAGCCTGGCCCCGATGATGGCTGCGTCGGCCAGTTCGCCGTCGGCGTGCAACGCCCGGAACCGTTCGACGTTGGGAAACGCAGAGGGGTCGCTGCTGCGTATCTCGGCCTGCATCTCGGTTGCCACGACACCGGGGGCGACGGCCAGGGCCCGCACGAGATCGCCGCGCTCTGCTTGCTCCAGGCCCACCGCCCGGACCCACATGTCCACCGCGGCCTTGGCGGCACAGTAGCTCGACCAGCCGGGGTAGGCGCTCCGCCCGGCGCCCGAGGTGAGCTGCACGATCACCGTCGGGGTGTCGGTGCGTCGGGCGGTGGCGATGGCGGCCGCCCCGAGCACCTGGGGGGCCGCCGAGTTCAGCAGCACGTTGGTCCGATACGCCTCCGGATCGACCTCGCCGGCGAAGCCGATCGGGGTGAGCGTGGCGGCGTTGTGGACGAACACGCATCGGTCCGGTTGCTGTTGCTCGACGAGGGCGTCGTACCAGTCGGCGAACACCGCCCACGCCGTCGGGTCGGCCAGGTCGGCGTTCAGCTGGCGCTCCCCCACGGCCGCCGGTGATCGGCTGCAAGACGCAGTAATTGCTCCCCCGGCCTCGGCCGCACGGGCGAGCCCGGCGCCGATGCCGCGCGAAGCACCGGTGATGACGGCGAGTAGTGACATGCATCGCTCCTCGTTCGATGAGCGCGAGCCGTTGCGCTCACGCAGACGATTGCCGCTTTGTGGTGTGCCGCACAACTAGAAACCAGTGAAGCAGCGGCCGGTCCGGCCGCTGCTCGGGATGGCTGAGCTCGTCGAAGGTACCGCGAGCCACGCCAGGGGCAGGCCGGGATCACACGTGGTTGTAGAGTCGCGTCGGTGCGCATCTGGCTCGACACCGACATCGGCTCCGATGTCGACGATGCGCTGGCTCTGGCGTACTCGCTCCGTCATCCCGGGCTCGAAGTCGTCGGTGTCATGTTCGGGCACGAAGGCCGTGGCCTGCTCGACGACCCTCGACCCCGACACCGCATCGGACGCGAGGCCGGCGGCGACCGCCGAATCCAAGCGCTCGCCGGCGCGATCGGCGCGGCCCGAGCGGACCGGGTCCAGGCCGTCCTCGGGACCGAGCAAACCGAGCCGCCGATCGTGGTGCCTGCCAACGTCACGTTCCGCACCCGCCTCGACGACGCAGACCTCGTTTGCCTCGCCGACGCCGGCGACAAGCTGTCGGCCGACCTGGCTGTGCTGTGCGAGCACTGGCTCGAGCTGCAGCGGGTCGAGTTCGGGCGGGCCCAGCCTCGGGTCGCCCTGCACGACCCGCTGACGGTCGCCGTGCTGGTCGGGCCTGCGCTGTGCGTGCTCGACGGTCGCTCGAACTCGGTCGACGACCGCGGAGCAACCACGGTCGGCGGCGATGGGACACCGGTCATCGCCGCTGTCGATGTCGATCCCGGGGCGGTCCGCGATCACGTCATGAGCACGTTGCTGCTGGGCCGGTGACCACCGGGCCGGCTCGCCACCGGAGGGGGCAGCAGCCGCGATCGGGCGTGCTGCTCTGGTCGTACAGCGCTCTCTCGGGTTGCCTCGCTGCCGGCTACGGCGTGCTCTTCACGGTCGTCGGCGACTTTCGGGATGCCTATGGAATCAGCGAGACCTCGATCGGCTGGGTCATCGGCATCGGGTTCATCGTCGCGTTCGTCTCCCAGGTCGTCATCGCTCCGATCGGCGACCAGGGCCATGCGAGGAAGCTGGTGCTCGTCGGTGTCGTCGTGAACGCGGTTGGCTTGGTCCTCCTCGGCACCGGTGATGATCTCGTCACGATCATGACGGGTCGGATCGTTTCCGGCCTCGCAATCGGGGCCGCCAACCCGGCGATCCGGCGGATCGTCGTGGTCGCCTCGGAGGAAGATCTCGGCCGGAACCTCGGCCGGTTGCTCTCGGCTGAGGTCTTCGGTTTCGCCATGGGTCCAGCCATCTCGGCCGTGCTCGTCGGGCCGTTCGGGCTCGCAGCCCCGTTCTACGTGATCGCCGGCGCGTCGATCGTGGCCGTTGCGGCGACGCTGTGGGTGGTGGTCGACGAGGTCGAGGACCGGTTGGGTCGCCGGTTCGCTCTCGACCTGCTCCGCGACCGGCCGTTCGCCGGCGCGGTGGTGCTCGGGGCCACCGCGTATCTGATGATCGGCGCCTTCGATGCGCTCTGGGATATCGTCCACGTCGATCTCGGGACGGCCGACTGGCTGGCCAATCTCGGGATCACTCTGTTCGCCGTCCCGCTCGTGATCCTGGGCCCAATCGGCGGGCGCCTGGCCCAGGACCTGGGCCCGTTCCGGTTGGCTGCCGCCGGGTTGACGGTGGCCGCCGTGTTCATGGCCACCTATGGCATCCTGCCATCCGGCGGCTGGATCTTCTCGGTCGCGATGCTCCACGCCATCAGTGACGGCTTGACGTTCGCGGCCAGCGGGGTCGCGGTCGGGCTCACGGCACCGCCCGAGCGACAGGCGGGGGCCCAGGGGGTGCTCGGCGCCGCCCAGGCGCTCGGGGCCGGGATCATGGCCGTCGTCGCCGGTGCTCTCTACCAGAGCGCGGGTCGGGCCACTGCCTACCTGGTGGCGGCGGTGCTCATGGTCGTGCTGGTCGCCGTCGGCCTGGGGCTGGCGTCGCCGGTCTGGCTGCGGCGGGCGGGAACGGACTCGCCGGGTACTGCGGTCGGCGGCTCGCCCCCGTCTCAGCGCTGACCTCGCGTGCGTGAACGACCGTGGGTTCAGCCGGTCGGTACGATGATCGCGCCGTTCACGATGCCGGCCGCGACCTCGTCGGCCCGTTGGCGGACAGCGTCGGGAAGTGGATAGTCGGGGTTGTACTCGATGACGAGGCCGCCGTTGGCCAGGTCGGCAGTGTAGGTGCGCCCGCCCTGGGTCCCGGCGTCGATGTCGTTGACAATCTGCCGCAAGATGACCTCCCAGTGATAGACCTGCGACGCCACGACGAGCGACGGCGCGAGCGACGTCTGGTTGGCCTGCGTGCCGAACCACAACGCATTGCTCTCGCTGGCGACCGACACGGCTCCGACCACCATCTGAGCCGAGCCGGTCATCACAGCGGCCCCGGAGCCCACATGGGAGCGGGCAACCTCGGCGGCCAGCGTGAGGTCGGAGAAGGAACCGGTGTAGCTGACGAGCACCGTGGCGTCCGCCTTCGACGACAGGGCACCGGCCTGGAAGCCCTCGACGTACAGCTGGGCGTCGCCCACCTCGATGGGGCCCACGATGCCGACCACTCCGGTCTGGCTGAGCAGCGTGGCCATCGAGCCCATCACGTAGCCGCCCTGACCGGCCGCTGCGTCGTAGGCGTAGACGTTCGCCAGTCCGAACGTATCGCTCGCCGTGCCCCAGGCGAACGCCACGTCGGGAAACTCCGGTGCGATCTCGAGCAGCGCGCTGCCGAACTGTGAGCCGTGGGCGACGACGAGGTCGTACCCTTGCGCTGCATAGTCCCTGATCGCAGCGGCCGCGTCCTCGGGAACGAACGTGTTGTCGGTGATCGCCACCTCCACGTTGCCCCGCTCAGCTGCGACGACGTTGACCGCGTCGACCATGCTCTGAGTGAACGCGAGATCGTTGCGGGCGCTCGGAGCGACGATGGCGATCCGGATCGGCGCTGCGCTCGAGCCGGCGACGGCGGCGCCCTCGGCACCGGAGACCTCGAACTCGACACGGCGCTCCAGGTTGGCGATGGCCTCCGAGCCAGACGCGACGTCCTCGCCGCGGGCATCGATGATCAGGTTGGCCTCCGGTATCCCCTGATCGACGAGGTAGGCCTTGACTCCCTCCGCCCTGGCCAGGCTGATCTGACGGTTGCTGCTCGCCGAGCCCGTGTTGTCGGTGAACCCGACGATCGTCACCTGGAGCTCCGGGTAGGCGGCGATGATCGACGCCACCGAGTTGAGGATGCGGGCGTGGAGATCGGTGATCGCCGTCTCCCCCACTCCGAAGATGATCGGCGTCGCGGCGACGACCCGCCGTAGTTCGCTCTGGAAAGCTGCGGCACGGGGGGTGGCCGCTGCATCGGGTTGGGTCGACGCGCCCTGTTGCACCGTGACGAGCTCCGAGCCGTCGACGGGATCGGGGACCACGCCCTGGGCCAGGCCGATGGCGAAATCGCGCTCGGCCGGAGTCGGGACCGAACCGGTGAGAAAGATCACCTCGCCCCGCCGCTCCGCCCCGACGGTATCCAGCCCATTGGACTGGAGCATTGCGAGTATCTCGTCGATGCCGGCGTCGGCGCCCGGTCCGGCTGGCGAGTCTCCATCGGCGTTGTCGGCCACCTCGGAGGCGACGCTGGTGGGGGCCTCGCCCTGCCCTCGCCCGAGCAGGAGCCAGGCTGCGCCGAGCACGACGGCCAGCCCACCGAGCAGGACCAGCGCCCGTCGAGGTGACCGTGTGGGCGCCTCTGGTGCCGGCCTCACCGGTCGCGGAGCCCTGACCGCCGGGTACTGGCTCGTCGCTGCCGGCCCTCCTGCAGGACCTCGCGCTCGGCCCGATGAGGTGACTCGCGGTCGGGCGCGACCGGGGCCGCTCTCGTGCGAGCGGCCGATCCCGTATTGATCGTCGACGCCGCCGTCCGGGTGCGTCCGTCCGGCCGGTGCTGGACCGCGGTGCCGCGGTGGGGGCACGTCACTGATCGGGTGGTCGGCCGAATCGGGTCCCTCGCGGCCGCTGCGGTCGTCGGAGTAAGCACCGCGAGGGCCGCTCGGATGGTCGATCGACTCCAGACCCTCACGGCCGCCACGGTCGTTGGAGTAAGCACCGCGTTGGCCGGCGGCGCCGGCGCCCCTCGCAGCGAAGGACGGGCCGGAACGGGGCTGGCCGAAGATCGTGTCGGCGAGCTGGCCGGGGCCTTCGAGGTGGCTCGCCACCGAGCCGGGCGTCGACAGGTGGACCGGCTCGTCGGGGCGGAGGAAGGCCGCGGCGTCGTGGTCGTCGAGCTCGACCAGCTCACCGGAGTCGTCAAAGCTGAGCGGCTTGACGGCGCCGGCGGGATCGCCATGTCCGCCATCAGCGACACGGTCCGGGGCGACATCGTCGCCCGAAGCGTCGTGCAGGGCAGCATCATCGAGCACTGCATCGTCCAGCACCTGATGGTCGAGGTCTACGTCGTCGTGCGCGGCATCGTCGAGGTCTCCCTCGTCGAGGCCGGCATCTTCGAGATTCGTGCTGTCGTAGGCGGCCACACCGTCGCGGCGCTCGGCCCTGTCCGGACCGTCGATCTCCTCGTCGATCAGTTCCACCCGGTAGGACATTGCGTCATCGGGCCTCGACGGCTCGGCGCCAGCCAGTTGTCTGGTCAGCGCCTCGATCGCACTCCGGTTGTGTCCGAACTCCGACAGCAACGCCATCCGCCGCTCGGGATCGTCCTCGTTGCGGAGCTCGACCCAGAGCTCGTCCTGTGCTCGTTGCAGCGCATCGAGCTGCGCTGCGGCGTCCGCCTGCGACTCGGATGGGTAGATCCACTGATCATCCACGCGTGACCCCTTTGGTCTGACGTCTTCGGAACCGATCGTTCTGCCGCCCTGTCACCCGCGCCCCGCGAAGCCGCCAGGCCCACCGCTCAGCGAGCTCTTGCGCATCCCGGGCCGCCGACCATCGTAACCCGAATGCCAACCAATACCACTGAAGTATTTGTGATATAGAGATCGACTACTAGCCTGAGCTATTAGCGAATTAGACTCGCCAATATTGTGGATACATAGAGAAGATTGTCGACGCTTGTCGCTGCATCGCCACCCGAGAGCGCGATCAACTGATCCATCCGGCCATGGATGACGTGGCCCGGTGTCGCGATCCGAGTGAGCTCCTCGGTCCGATCGCCGTCGGCTACGACCGCCACCCTAGGCCGGGGCGGCCGAGCCGAGTAGTGCGTACGCCGCGTCCTCCACCGCCGTGCCCTCGAAGAAGGCCGGGTTGGCCTCGCCCCAGAACCGCACCGGATTGGTGTACACGAAGTCGCGGAAATCGTCGGCGGTGACGAGCTGCTCGTCGACGAGCTCATGGGCTTCGCCGAGTACCTCGGCCATGTCGACGACGTCGAAGTGGCCAATGTCCGACCCGAACAGCGTCTTGAACCGGGCGCCGAACGGATGGGCGTCGGACTGGTAAGCCAGCGGATTGAGCCGGTCGTCAGCCTCGCAGCCGAAGTAGAAGCTCTCCACGAACAGGTCCCGAATATCCGATGCCTCGGAGATGTTGCAGGCAGCAAAATCGTCGAGCTCGACGAGGTGACCATTGGACGCAGATCCCTCCGAGTAGTCGAGGCCCCGCCGTTCGCGTATGGCAGCCGCCACCTTTGGGTGGCCGTATCGATCGGCCAGCTCCGTCATCGCCGGCCAGTCGATGTTGGCCGGGTTGGTGGCCTCCATGGCCTCGGCGTTCCGCTTCTCCCAATGGCCGATGAGGTCGGCATAGAGGTTGGCGGCCCACGCGACGCCTCCTTCCAAGAAGCCGAACTTGACCTGAGGGAACCTCGCGGTGACACCGGCGAGGAACAGCGACTTGCAGACCGCCTCCGACGCTTGGGCGAAGTGGCCGATGTGGTTGTAGGTGAAGTTCGTCGGCGAAACCCGGAAGCCGTAGCCGCGCGAGCCCATGTGGAACGTCGGCGACACGCCCAGCTCGGCACAGGCGGCCCAAACCTCGTCGTAATCGTGGGCGCTGTCGATCCCGAGCGTGTCGGGCCACGTGGCCATCGTCCTGGCGCCCCGACCCGGCTCGTCGAGGTAGGCGGCGATCGGGCGCGGCATCAGCGAGCTCATCACCACCGCCTTCAGCCCGAGCTCGAGGCGAGCGTGCTCCAGCTCGGCGATCGCCTCGCTCGGAGTGTGCATCGGTATGACGGCGGCTGGGGTCAGACGATCGGAGTAGTCACCGAAGTACTCGGCCATGAACGTGTTGAAGGCCCGGCAGGTCGCCTGCCGCATCTCTGCGTCGACCAGCCGGACCGACCCGAGACCATGCGTCGGGAACATCACCGCGAAGTCGAACCCGAACTCCCCTAGGCGCTCGCTCAGCAGCGCCGGCATGAGCGACGTCGCACGGTCTCGCGCGTTCACGGTCGGGTAGCCCCACCAGCACTGCTCGGCCACCCGACGATGGTTGCGCTCCTCGATCGTCATCTCCAGCGCCTCGGTCACCCGGGTGGCGGTCCTGTCGAATCCCTCGGCTGCGATCGAGCCACCGATGCGCTCCAGTTCGTCGAGCACCAGCGGCGCGAACTCGACCCAGTGACCGTCAGCATCGATCACCGGATGATCCAGTCCGGCCCTGATCTCGGCTGCAGATCGTCTGCCAGTCATCGTTGGACCCCCTTGTGGCGCTCCTCACCCGCTCCCCCATTGTACGACAGGCTGTCCGACCGAAGGCCAGCCGCCCGTGCCAGCGGGACCTGTGGCGAGCGCGAAGCACGACGGGCGGGGAGGGCGAGCGCGCGGCTAGAACAGACAGCATGAGTAGCTCCGCGCCACAGGCCGAACCGATCGGGGTCCATCTCGTTGTCGGTGGCTTCCCGGCAGGGTCGGGCGCCGGACACGACATGGACGACGTGCGGTTGCGCCTGTTGACGATGCTCGCCGATCGTCCAACCCGGACGTCGGTGGCGGCCGATTTCGGCGACGTCGAGCGATGGCTGCCGTTGAGCCGGTTCCTCGTGACCTACACAGCCGGGCCCTACCCCGACGACGATCAGGACCGCCTGATTCGGGGATGGCTCGAGGCCGGCGGGCGCTGGCTCGGCCTCCACGGCACGAGCGGCGGGCGGGCGGCCCGGACAGACGGCGGCCGCCGGATGGTCCGGACCGCTCACCACGAAACGCTCGGGGCGTTCTTCCTCAACCATCCTCCGCTCAGGCGGTTCGTCGTCGACGTCGTGGCGCACCCGCTGACCCTCGGCGTTGAGCGGTTCGAGACGGCCGACGAGCTGTACTTCATCGAGCTCACCCACCCAGAGGACACCGACGTGCTCCTCACCACCGAGCTACCGGCCGACCCGGCCCCGGGTTTCGGGTTCAGCTACGACGGCGACACGTCGCTGCTCGCCGACGGCCGCACACGGGTCCTCGGCTTCACGAGGCCGGTGGGCGCTGGTGGCGTCACGTACCTGGCCCTCGGCCACAGCCACCACCCGGCCACGAACGGGCAGCCGTGGGTCGATGAGTCGGTTGCCACCGGCGGGATCACCCCGCCCGTGTTCCGCGGCTCGTGGGACACCTTCGCCTTCAGCCGCCTGCTGGCGAACGCTCTCGACTGGGGCTGCCGGGTCTGAATGGCCCGCCGGTCCGCCGATGGCCGATGATTGAAGGTCAGCGAACCGACCGGGAGTTGACGATGACCGACACCGAGAGCAGCCTCGAGGCCACCTTCCTCACTCCGCCGACGTTCGACACCGTCGAGGCCGAGCGGCAGCACCGCAAGGAGCGCCTGGCCGGCGTGTTCCGGGTCTTCTCCCGCTTCGGGTTCGAGGAGGGCGTCGCCGGGCACGTCACCGCTCGAGACCCGGAGCTGACGGACCACTTCTGGGTCAATCCGTTCGGCATGCCGTTCTCCAAGATCCGGGCGAGCGACCTCCTCCTGGTCGACCACACCGGCACCGTCGTGCAGGGCGATCTCCCCCTGAACATCGCCGCATTCGCCATTCACAGCGCCGTGCACAAGGCTCGGCCCGACGTGACGGCAGCGGCCCATACCCACTCGCTGTACGGGAAGACGTGGTCATCGCTCGGCCGTAAGCTCGACCCGCTGACACAGGACGCCTGCGCCTTCTACGAGGACCACGCCCTCTTCGACGACTTCACCGGCGTCGTCATCGACCCCGACGAGGGCGACCGGCTGGCCGCCGCCCTTGGAGCGTCGAAGGCGGTGATTCTCCAGAATCACGGACTGCTGACCGTCGGCCACACGGTCGACGAGTGCGCCTGGTGGTTCATCACGATGGAGCGCAGCTGCCAGAGTCAGCTCATGGCCGAGGCCGCCGCCGGTGAGCCCGTGCACATCCGGCCCGACGTGGCCCGAGCGACCGCCCAAGCGGTTGGGACGCCGAATGCTGGCTGGTTCAGCTATCAGGCAATCTGGGACAAGATGGCTGCCGACAATCCCGACGTGGGCGACTGACGCCGCCACGGCGAGCCTGACTTGGCGAGCGCCGCCAGCTGGTGTTCACTTGAGCTTCTCCACGACGCCCTCAGGTGTTCACGATGTCGACGTCTCCCCGAGCTGAACCCGGTCGACCGCCGTTCCGGTCGTGGCCGCGACCGCTGGCGTTCGTCATGTCCGGCGGTGGCGCGTTCGGTCCGGTCCAGGTCGGGATGCTGCGAGCCCTGACCGAGCGAGACGTCAGACCTGATCTGGTCGTCGGCACCTCGGTAGGAGCACTGCACGGCGCGCTCCTCGCAGCAGCCGACTCGACGGCGACCGAGCAGGTCGTGGAGCAGATGGCGACGCTGTGGCGGACGATGGATCGGCGCGCGGTCTTCGGCCGTCGCCGGCGGGTGCCGCTCAGCCTCCTGCGGCACCGAACCCTGGCCGACCAGCGGGCGCTCGCCCGCATCATCGAACGAAACCTGCCGATCCGTCACTTCGAGGATCTCCGCATCCCGTTCGCCGCCGTCGCCACCGACGCGCTCTCCGGTGAGCCGAGGCTGCTCACCGCCGGCTCCCTGATACCGGCTCTCCTCGCGAGCTCCGCCGTTCCCGGCGTGTTCCCGCCCGTCGCGATCGAGGGGCGGACCTTCGTAGACGGGGGCGTCGCCGCCAACGTCCCGATCCGGCAAGCGCTCGCGTTCGGGGCCAGGAGCGTCGTCTCGCTCGACGCCACACCGGCCCTCGTAGCCGAGCGGGTGCCCACCTCCCTCATCGGCAGCCTGATCCACTCGGCGGCCCTGATGCTCCGCAACCAGCAGTCGCACGCCGTCGACGGCTTCGACGGCCACATCCCCGTGGCCACGATGCCGAGCGCCACCCCGCCAGACATGGGGACCTTCAACTTCAAGCGGACCGACGAACTCCTCGACCTCAGCCACCGCAACACCAGCGACGCCCTCGACACCTGGGTCGACGACGAGCTCACCGCCACCTGAGCCCTCGAGCCCGAGCGCCAGGGGATCCGCATCGAGCATCGGGTCGAACGGTGCTGGCCCGCCGGCAGGGCCGTCGGCCTCCTGGACGATCGGATCGGTACCACCCCGAAGCTCGAAGATCGCGAGGTCCCGTACCTGGGTCACGAACCGGCTGCCGACGGCGGTGTAGAGCACTAGTCTCGCACCGGCGGCGCTACCCGCGCCGGACCGCGGCCTCACGGGCGAGTGCCTCGACCGGCATCACCAGGGATCCGGGATCTCGAGCACCCGAGGCCGCCAATCGGACAGGAGCGAAGGAGCGTGACACCGACCGAGGATCCTACGACGTCACCGACGCGGCTCTTCGTAGCGGTGCGGCCGACCGAACCAGCAACGACGGCGCTGCGCGCCCTGCCCCGAGACGAGCAGCCGGGCGTCCGCTGGTCGGCGCCGGAGAACTGGCACGTGACCCTCCGCTTCCTTGGCGACGCCTCGATGCCCGAAGTGATCGCCGCCCTGTCCTCGATGCCGCTCCCGTCGCCGAGGACCGTCGCTCTCGGCCCGATGATCACGTTGCTCGGTAACGCCATCGTCGTTCGAGCCGACGGGCTCGACGAGGTCGCCAACCAGGTGGCCGTAGCAACGAGCGCCTGGGGAACGGTAGACGAGGGCCGGCCGTTCCTCGGTCACTTGACCCTGGGCCGTCTCCGGCGAGCGAACACGAGCTGTCGCCTCCTCGGCCGCCCGTTCCGATCGACGTTCACGCTGGACGCGATCGAGCTGCTGGCCAGCGAGCAGCGCAATGGCAAGACCTGGTATCGGCCCGCCCACCGCTGGCCGATCTAGTGTCGGATCGGCCCAAGAGATCCAGGAGGCGGGCGGCGTCAGTCGGCAAGGAGCCGAGTGCCGAGCGGCTCGACCTCGGCGGCTCGGTAGGGGCCTCGCATGCTGAAGATCACCTGATCGATGCCAGCAGCTTCCAGCTCCGCTGCTTCGTCGACGAGTCGGGCGGGGTCGGCCCCGGCCTTCCAGGCGAGATGGGCGGTCCGGGTGATATCGGCCGCGTCGCGCCCGATCGCCTCGCAGTGGCCGACGAGGGCGTCGTTCTTCTCCCGCCACTGGGACACCGATCCGAAGCCGGCGTCCCATTTCTGCGCCCATCGGGCAACGATCGCCAGCGTCCGCCGCTTGCCGCTACCGCCGATCAGGAGTGGCACCGGCGACTGGACCGGCTTCGGCTCACATCGGGCGTCGGTGATGGTGAAGTAGGTGCCGGAGAAGTCGGTCACCTCCTGGGTGAGGAGGCGGACGATGACCTCGACGCCCTCCTCGAAGCGGTCGAGCCGCTCCTTGACCGAACCGAGCTCGATGCCGTAGGCGTCGGACTCCTCGAGGTTCCAGCCGGCTCCCATGCCGAGATCGAGTCGGCCACCGGAGATCTGGTCGACCGTTGCCGCCATGTTCGCCGTTATCGCCGGGTGCCGGTAGTGCATCCCGTTGACCATGCTGCCGATCCGGATGCGGTTGGTGGCCTGGGCCAGCGCGGCGAGCATCGTCCAGCTCTCGAGACATGGGCCGTCGGTGTCACCGACGAGTGGGTAGAAGTGATCGAAGTTCCATGCTTGGGAGAACGCGTCGCACTCGTCGGTGGCTCGCCACACATCGAGGAAGTCCTGCCAGGCGCCGTGCTGGGGTGGGGTCTTGACCGCGTACTCGACCATGTCTCGTCTCCTCGTGCTCGACTTGCTCATCGTCGTCGAAAATGGGTGAGTTGACCACACAGCGTTCCCGGCAGCAGTGTGGTCAACCACGCAACTTCGGGGGTGCCGTCAGTAGCCGAGCTCTTGGGCCGCCCGTTCCAACGCGACGGTGACCGACCACTCGGTACGGGCCAGGCGGAGATCGGGGTTCGAGCCGTCGGCGTACAGCCCGGCGGCGCTCATCCAGAACGCGGCTGACCGCATCGCGTAGAGCAGCTGGTAATAGCGGCAGCGGTCTTCGTCCACCTCGATGCCGGTCTGCTCCTGGTAGCGATCGATGAACACGGCGCGGGGAACGACGTTCGATAGCAGCTCGGTACCGTCGCGGTTGAGCTCGGACAGCACGTAGGCAACGTCGTACATTGGGTCGCCGATGACCTGGAGCTCCCAATCGAGGACCGCGGAGATCCGGTCGTTGGCGATCAGCAGGTTGCCGGTGCGGTAGGCGCCGTGCACCAGCGTGAACCGGTCGGTGACCGGGACGTTGGTCTCGAGCCAGCCCACCAGGTCGGCCAGGATCGGATGACCGGGGTGGCCCGAGTGCTCGATCAGGGTCCGCCACTTTGCGATCTCCCGCAGGGCGAATGCCGTCCCATCCCTCGGCACACCGAGGAAGTCGAGCCCGACGTCTCGCCAGTCGACGTTGTGGATAGCCGCCAGCGAGTCGGTGAAGCTGACCGGCAGCTCGCCCCGCTCGGCGGCGGCCCTGTAGTACTCGCGTCCTGCGCGTCGCCACGGGCTCGGGCACTCCCCCGCCACCCACTCCATGATCACCGCCGGGGCTCCGAGGACCGCCGGGTCAGGCTCGTACCAGTAGGCCTCGGGAGCCGGGACGTCGGTTCGGGCCAGGCATTGCAGCACCCGGAACTGCACACCGAGATCGGACATCTCCCGCAACAGGGCGTTGCCGGGATCCCGGCGCAGGCAGAAGCCTTCGGCGTGCCGGCCGCCGGCATCCGACCACCGTGCGGTGAACAACCAGGTCTCGTGCGACCAGCCGACCGCGATGCGCTCGAGATCGTCGATGACGACGGGACCGTCGGCACCGAGCTTGGCCTCCAGGTAGCCAGCGAGCAGCTCGCCGACAAGCTCACCGGGACCACCGTCGCCGGGCTCGAGGGCGGCTTCACCGTCCCCCTTGGGGCCGGTCCCAACGTCGCTCACTGCGCGATCTCCATGCGCCGGTCGATGTCGCGGCGGAGCACGGGTCTGATCAGAGCCAGTGCGTCGACCGCTGCCGGCTCGTCGGGTCCCCAGGCGTACAGCGCCTCGATCAGCGGCGTCAGTGCGTGGATCGCACAGGCGGCCTCGGCCCACCGATCGAGCGCCACCCGGACCGGCGGTGGGCCTGCGGCGAGTACCGGATCGAGGTCGGCTCGTAGCGCGGTGCCGTCGGCCGCTGCCGCCGCTGCGTGCTGGGCGTCGAGCGCCAGCTCGCGGCTCACCCGCTCGAGGATCACCCCGGCCATGAAGGCTTGGGTTCGGGGGTACTCACCCTCGACTGCCGGACCGATCTCGGTCCGCAGCGCCGCCGCCAGGCGGGCCAGCAGCTCAGCGGTGTGCATCGCCACCGTCGTTCCCGGTCGCTGACCGCCGGGCCGCCGCCCACCGGTGGACCGGCCACATGTCCTGGTCCTCGCCCCACCACTCGACGCCACCGCGGGGCCCGGGGACCTGCCACCGGACGAGGCTGTTGACATCGATGAAGCTGTGACGGTTGATCGTGATCCTGCTCAGCGCCCGGCCGGACGCGGCGAAGCGGTCGCCGTTGGCGTCCTGGGCGTCGATCTCGACCCGGTCGACCCAGCCGGTTCCTGGGTCGCGGCTGACGGTGCGGGCGCCGTCGACCAGGGCGACCGCCTCGCCGGTCCGGTTGACGAAGCCGTAGGCGACCCGATCGGTCCCATCACGAGTGTTGGTGACCGCGAGGAATCCGGTCCCGTCGTCGCCCGCCCCGGTGACGTAGGCAGCCTGGCGGGGCCGGTTTTCGGGCCGGCGGCCCCAGGTGCGGTCGCGCATCGACCAGCAGTCGATGTCGACCCGATCACCGCCGAGGGTGATCGTGCCGGTGACGTGTCCGAGCTGGTCGTAGTGGGCCGAGCGGCCGAACGTCGACTGGGCGGCGGTGAGTGGGCGGGGGGTGTCGAGGGCGACGAAGCGCAGATCGGCGGTGTAGCGACCCGGGTCGTCGTAGCCGATCCGGTAGGCGAGCATCGGCTCGTCGACACGGAGTCGCACGCCGGTTGGGAGCTCGACATCGCAGAGATCGGCGCCGGCGGGTAGCTCCAGGGCCGAGTAGTTGGTCGAGTACAGCACCTCCCAGGGGAGGTGAGCGCTGTCGTCCCACACCCATGCGCCGCCGGCGACCGTCCCGATCGTTGGCCGGACCATCGTGTAGAACCAGCCGCCGAGGCGACGCTCGGCGTTGTGGAACGAGAACCACGCGGTCTCGGTGAACCACCACTCGCCGTCGGCGAGGTGATGGTGAAACCCGTCGTCGGCCGGGGTGAACGCAACCACGGGGTCACGTTAGGGCACGACGGCGGGCCGGAACTAACGTGACCGCCATGACGCCAGGTCGCCGGGTCATCGCCGAGGGAACCGTCGCCGACTACTACCGGCGGGGGTGGTGGGCGGAGACGACGCTGGTCGACGACTTCCTGCACCGAGCCGCCGAGCGGCCGGATGCGACTGCGGTCGTCAGCTACCGGGTCGGCCATGACCGGCCAGCGCGGCACACCTACGAGCAGCTGGAGCTGCTCAGCCGGCGGTTCGCGGGGGCGCTGATCGACCTCGGGGTCGAGCGGGGCGACGTCGTGTCGATCCAGCTACCGAACAGTTGGGAGTTCCCAGCCCTGGTGTACGGCGTGCTGCGGGCCGGGGCGGTGGTGAACCCGCTCGTGCCGATCTTTCGGCAGCGGGAGCTCGAGTTCATCCTCGGCCGAACCGAGAGCCGCGTCCTGGTCGTCCCCGACGTGCACCGCCGGCACGATCATGCGTCGATGGGGCTGGAGCTGCTGGCGACCGTTCCCTCGCTCCAGCACCTGGTCGTCGTCGGCGAGGCGACCGGTGGTGCGCTCGGCTTCACCGACCAGTTCGTCGACCGGCGGTGGGAGGAGTCACCGACCCTCGACGACGAGCTGGCCGCTCGGCGACCCGGGGCCGACGATCTCGTGCAGATCCAGTTCACCTCGGGCACCACCGGCGAGCCGAAGGGCGTGCTCCACTCCCACAACACCATCAACTCCGGCGCTCGGACGGTGGACGAGGTCTACGGGCTCGATCCCGATCGCGACGTGTGCTTCATGGCCTCGACCCTCGCCCATCAGACCGGCTTCGGGTACGGCATGGCGAAGCCGCTTGGCATGGGGATGACGGTCGTCTACCAGGACGTCTGGGATCCGGATCAGATGCTCGACGCGGTCGAGACCGAGCGGATCAGCTGGACCGTGTCGGCCACCGCGTTCGCCATGGACATGATCGCCGCCCAGCGCCGGAAGGCCCGCGATCTCGACAGCTTCCGGTACTTCATCTGCGGCGGGGCGCCGATCCCGCCCAAGGTTGTCGAGGAGGCGGCCGAGGTCCTCGGGGCCGAGCTGGTCGCCGTGTGGGGTATGACCGAGAACATGATCGTCACCACCACCCGCCCCGGTGACCCGATCGAAGAGGTCTCAGATTCCGACGGGACGCCGGTGGACTGGATGGAGATCCGGGTGGTGGACGACGCCGGCGATCCGGTCGCCGCCGGTGAGAGCGGGAACTTGCAGGTCCGGGGCCCGAGCCAGGCCCTCGGCTATTTCCACCGCGCCGACCTGTACCGGGCGGCGTCGCCCGACGGCGACTGGTTCGACACCGGCGATGTGGCCCGCCTGCGGACCGATGGCGGGATCCGGATCGTCGGCCGGACGAAGGATCTGGTCATCCGGGGCGGTGAGAACGTTCCGGTGGCCGAGGTCGAGGACCTCTTGCTTCGCCATCCCGACGTGGCCGAGGCGGCCGTGATCGGACTGCCCGACGAGCGGCTCGGCGAGCGGGCCTGTGCGGTGGTCAGGACCGAGGGCGAGGCGCCGTCCCTCGCCGACCTGACCGCGTTGCTCGATGGCGCCGGGATGGCGAAGCAGTTCTGGCCCGAGCGGTTGGAGGTCGTCGACGACTTCCCCCGGACACCGTCGGGCAAGATCCAGAAGTTCAAGCTCCGCCAACGATTCACCGCCGTCGAAATTGCGTGAATTTCGGGATCAGGCGTAGCTCTCGAGACGGCGTTTCACCGAGCGGGCGAAGTCGGCGGCGGGGGCGCCATCGAAGGCTCGGTGGTCCCAGGTGAAGCTCAGCGTGAGCCGCGCGGTCCGGACCGGTGAACCATCGCTCGCCCAGGCGACGTCGTCACGAAGGCGGCCGACCCCGAGGATGGCGGTGTTGGGGGCGTTGACGATCGGCGTGAATGCGTCGACGTCGAACATCCCGAGCGCGGTAACGGTGAACGTGCCCCCCTCCAGCTCCTCGAGGGTGAGCGTCCGATCCCGGGCCGCAGTGGCCAGGCGGGTGGTCTCGGCGGCGAGCGCACCGAGGTCGAGGGCGAGGGTGTTGCGAATGACGGGCACGATCAAGCCGTCGTCGAGGGCAACCGCCATCCCGACGTGCACCGACGGGAGCAGGGCGATCCCGTCAGCGGTCACCTGGCTGTTGACCCGCGGGTGCTCGACGAGGGCCTGGGCCGTAGCCGCGATCACGTAGTCGGTGTATCCCGGTGCCGTTCCGCGCTGAGCCCGTCGCTCCCGGTCGGCGACGACACCATCCATCCCGACATCTATCGTGAGCGTGAGCTGCGCCATGGACCGGAGCGACGACGCCATGCGGTCCGCGATCGTGCGCCGCATGCCGGTCAGCGGCACCACCGAGGACGGCTCCTGGAGCAACGGCGCACTAGGCGTATCGAGGTCGGCGCCGGCCGGGCGGGCCAGCAGCGCTCGAACGTGAGCGGCGACATCGTCTCGGCTCACCCGGTTGTCGATGCCGGCCGGAGCGACGGCGGCGAGGTCGATGCCGAGCAGGTCGGCCAGGCTGCGAGCGGCGGCGGTGGCCAGACGCGCTTCGCCCCCGTTGCCGGCCGACCGAGGCGACGGTGGCGCGTTCAACGGGGCCGGAACCGCTGCTGTCGAACCCGGCGACCGGGCCGCGGCGGTCGCGGGCGTCCCGGCAGCGACGGCGGCCTGGACGTCCTCGGAAGTGATCCGCCCGCCCGGACCGGTGCCCTCGACGAAGACGAGGTCGATCCCGGCGGCGGCCGCGACCCGGCGGGCGTTCGGTGAGGCGAGCAGGCGGCCGCCGATCCCGGTCGCCGCCCGCCGAACCTCGGATCCGGCCGCCGGCGGGGAGCCATCGACGGCTCCGCCAACCACGGCCGGAGCCGGTGCCGGCCCGGCGGCGGGCGCGGTCGGAGCCGCGGAGGGGGCGGGAGGGGCGGTCTCGTCTGCGACGAGGAACCATCCGATGCCGGCCCCGCAGCGATACTCCTCGCCGACCAGGCCGGTCTGATGGAGCCGGCCGGTGGTGGTCGCTTCGACCTCCGTTTCGACCTTCTCGGTCTCGATCACCAGAACCGGCTGCCCCGGCGCCACCTCCGAGCCGTCGGCTACGAGCCAGCGCACGATCGTGCCGGCCTCCATCGTCAGCCCGAGCTTCGGCATCACGAACTCGTCAGCCATCGGCTAGGTCCTTGCAGTCAACGGATCGACACTTCCTTGTTGTTGAGCGCCGAGCGGGGGATGTTTGGCCAAAGGCCAAACTCCAGGTGAGGCGCCCCGCGCCGAACACTAGCTCCTCCCCCCACCGGCCACCGCCACGAGCCGTTGAGCGGGGGATGTTTGGCCAAAGGCCAAACTCCAGGTGAGGCGCCCCGCGCCGAACACCAGTTCCTCCCCCCACCGGCCGCCGCCACGAGCCGTTGA
>Ga0224508_10001981_pt1 | contig 17911 bp, 15 predicted proteins | sample SF_Jan12_sed_USG_4_FD_170157 | JGI IMG/M metagenome (GOLD analysis project Ga0224508, IMG submission 170157) | Sediment microbial communities from San Francisco Bay, California, United States - SF_Jan12_sed_USGS_21 | ecosystem: Environmental > Aquatic > Marine > Sediment | place: USA... | reverse complement strand
GTCTTCGGAAATTCCATCCCGCATCAGTCGATCAACTTCCTCGTCTATCGCACGTTTTACAACCTCGATATCACCGCCGGGCTGTGCCGTGACGACGATCATGAAAAAGCCACCGATCTCATTCGCGAACATGACGGCCTGGACACTCGTCGCTATTTGTTCGTTGTAAACCAGACGGTCGTACAGGCGGGAGTTCTTGCCTCCGGCAAGTACATCACCTGCCAGGTTCAGTAAATCCGTATCGCCTGAGGTGAGATGTGGACCACCCCAGATCTTGTAGTACTGTGCCTGCGGCACGCGGTCCTGCATGATTTCGTGCTTGTCGCTCTCAAGTCGAACTTCCCAGACATCGTATTTCGAAATTGGCGGCCCGGCCGGGATGTCGCCGAAGTACAGTTTGACCTTTTCGAATACCTCGTCAGCGACGACGTCGCCGGCAACGACCAGAACCGCATTGTTGGGCCCGTAATACGTCTTGAACCACTCCTGAACGTCCTCCAGGCTGGCCGCCTCTAGGTCTTCCATCGATCCGATCACCGACCAGGAATAGGGATGGCCTTCTGGAAACACGCCCTCAAGGAGGTGGTATAGCACCTTGCCGTAGGGCTGGTTGTCACCCTGGCGCTTCTCGTTCTGCACGACGCCACGCTGTTCGTCGAGTTTTTCCTGCGTAACCGCGCCCAACAGGTGCCCCATGCGGTCGGACTCCATCCAAAGCGCCATATCGAGCGCGGTCTTCGGCACGTTCTCGAAATAGTTGGTGCGGTCCCAGTTGGTCGTACCGTTCTGACCGGTGGCGCCGACGAGTTCGAAGGGCTTGAAGTACTCGTCATCGTAGTTCTCGGTACCGTTGAACATCAGGTGCTCGAAAAGGTGCGCGAAACCCGTCTTGCCGGGCTTCTCGTTCTTCGAGCCGACGTGATACCAGACATTCACGGCAACGATCGGCGCCTTGTTGTCCTCGTGGACAATCAGCCTCAAACCGTTGTCGAGCCTGTATTCAGTGTAGGGGATATCAATATCACGGGCAGTCGCGACCGAAACGAGGGACAGAAGAGTGGCCAACATAATCGTAGCTGGCATCGATGGATATCTATGCATGATCAAGTCTCTATTGTGGTTTTGTGTTGCGCTGCCCTGTAGACCGCAGCCTACGACACAACATCAGAACGAATTCGGCGTGTTAGCCTGATTTCGCGGAGTATATCAGCAGTACTTCGTCGCCTGTAGCAAGGATCACAATTGCCAGCGACTAGCGCCTGACAGTCACCGACTTGACCTGCGCGAACACTCGGTCTCCCCTTTTGAGATCCAGCCTGGCGACCGAGCGTCTCGTAATCAGCGCCAACAAATAGTCGGTCCCGATCGCCAGCCGCACGAGTGCTGATGAGGGTTCCGCAAACTGCACATCGTCGATCTGCGCTTCGAGGACGTTCATGATAGTCGTGTTCTCCGGCTGTTCCAGGCAAATACTCACGTCCCTGGCCGCGATTCGCAGCCGCAGGTTGGGAGTACTCGTATCGTAAAGGCCGGGCACGCTCAGCTCTCCGCCCGAAAAATTAAACTGCGTCAGATCATAGTCGCGGTCATAGCGCCACGGTTTGGCCTCAACGACGGAGCCGGCGTTGGGTCCGGATAACATCGGGAGATCCAGTCGCGAAAGCATCTCGTGCAACTCACCACTGGCCACGATCGTCCCGTTATCGATCAACAACAAGTGGTCACACAGTCGACTGACCTCATCGATACTGTGACTGACATAGATCATCGGTACCGACAGCTCATCGTGCAGCCGATCAAGATAGGGCAGCAGTTCCTCCTTGCGCCGCTGGTCCAGTGACGCGAGCGGCTCATCCATCAATACAAGTTGTGGCGATCGCAACAGTACCGCCGCTATAGCAACGCGCTGTGCTTCGCCACCAGACAAGCGATCGGGCTTGCGATCAAGTAAATCGCCCAGACCCAGCATCTCGACCACCTTGGTCTGATCGACCCTGGGCGCCGAGGATCGACGAAGGCCGAACTCGATGTTGCCGCGCACATCGAGGTGCGGGAAGAGCTGTGGCTCCTGAAAGACGTACCCCACGCCGCGCTTGTGGATCGGGCGCGTGTCCCAGGACAGGTCGGCCTCGAGCCCGGCGATACAACGCAGCAGCGTCGTCTTCCCCGACCCCGAATCGCCGAACAGGCCGGTAATCCCCTTGGCCGGAATCTGGGTGTCGACGCTGAGTTCGAAATTGCTACGCTGCAAGGAATGTTTCAGCGTAACCGTCGTCGCGGAGACTGTGCTCGCATGCGACATCAGCGCGTACTCCAGCGCCTGTTGATAACAAACATCGCGAACAACACGATGAAAGCGAAGCCAAGCAGCAACAACGACATCTGGTGTGCCGCAGTATAGTTGAGTGTCTCAACGTGATCGTAGATCGCGATGGAAACGACGCGTGTTTCGCCCGGAATATTTCCGCCCACCATCAGCACAACGCCAAATTCACCGAGCGTATGGGCGAATGCCAGAACGGAAGCTCCGACGAAACCGCGAGTCGACATCGGCACTGCCACAGCGAAGAAGGCGTCCAGTTTCGACGCCCCTTGAGTCCAGGCGAACTCCATCGTTTGTCGCGGCAATGATTCGAAAGCGCTTTGCAGGGGTTGAACGGCGAATGGCAAACTGTAAACGCACGACGCAATGACGAGTCCGGTGAAAGAAAACGTCAGCGTATTGCCCGTGAGCTCAACCCACCAGCTTCCGATCGCGCCGTTTGGGCCCAGAAGAATCAGCAGGTAAAAGCCCAGGACGGTTGGCGGCAATACGATCGGCATCGCAACGATCGCCTGTGCAGCCGGTTTCAAGCGCGACGGTGTTTGCGAGAGCCACCAGGCAAGCGGCGTACCGATCAGGATCAGCACGACGGTGGTAACCAACGCGAGCTGCAGCGAGAGCAAAAGGGGTGCAAAACCCGACATGCCGGTCACGGCATCCATCAGTCCGGCACCGCATAGCCGTGTCGGACGATGATCTCCCTGGCGACCGGAGTGTTCAGGAAATCAGCAAACCGTTGCGCGCCAGTATTGCTGCGCGCCCTTTTGAGAAGGACGACTTGCTGGTGCAAGGTGGCGTGTGAGGAAGCAGGAACGGCCCGTGCACAAGTGGCAGGCGGCAAGCCCGGATCGTCGGTTTGTGACCGTGCGACCAGACCGAGCGTTGCGTTCCCGGTCGCGACGAACTGTAGCGTCTGCGAGATATTCTCGCCAAATACGGCGCGCTGCGACGCTGATTCCCAAAGACCGGCAGCAATAAGGAACTCACGAGCCGCTGATCCATAGGGCGCGGTTTTCGGGTTGGCAAGAGCCAGCCTGCTGTATTCACCTCGCTCGAGCACCTCGAGGCAGTCTTTGCCTCGCAGCCGCTCATCCGGCGACCACAGGACCAGGCTGCCGATTGCATAGGTCTGCCGGCTGCCGCTCACGATGTACCCGGACTGTTCGAGCAACAAGGGGCGTTCTGAATCTGCCGACAGAAAGATGTCGAACGGCGCCCCGTTTATGACCTGAGCATAGAGCTTGCCGGTCGATCCATGACTGGCACGGACGGGTATTCCGGACGCTTCGGTGAACGCGCTGGCGATTTCCGCTGCGGTTTTCGCGAAGTTGCTCGCAACGGCGACAGTCACGAGGTCGTCAGCTAACAGCAACCCCGGCAGCAATGCCGCGACAAGGACGTACAGTCGCCCGCGACTGGACGGCACGATTCAGGTCACAAGCTGCGCTTTCTTCTGCCGGCGATAGCGGTGCAATAACGGTTCTGTATAGCCGTTGGGCTGGTTACAGCCATCGAACACCAGTGCACAGGCAGCCTGAAAAGCGATGCTTGAGTCGAAGTCGTCACTCATGCGTTCGTATGATGCATCACCCTCATTCTGTCTGTCGACGACTTTTGCCATGCGCTTGAACGTCTCAAGCACCTGGGCTTTGCTCGTCACCTCGTGCAACAGCCAATTGGCAATATGCTGGCTCGATATTCTTAAGGTAGCTCGGTCCTCCATCAAGCCGACATCGTCGATATCCGGAACTTTGGAACAACCCACGCCCTGATTGATCCAGCGAACGACGTAGCCGAGAATTCCCTGGGCATTATTGTCGAGTTCCGCCTGGATTTCGTTCGCTGACAATCGACTCACATCGCCAAGCGGCGGTGTCAGGATATCGTCAAGACTCGCCAGCGCTCTTGTCGTGAGTTCCTTTTGCCGACGGCGCACATTTACAGCGTGATAATGCATGGCGTGCAGCGTCGCGGCCGTGGGCGAAGGTACCCAGGCACAGTTCGCCCCGGCCTCCGGATGCGCCTGCTTGGTCTCCATCATTTGCCGCATTTCATCGGGCTTCGGCCACATGCCTTTGCCGATCTGTGCCTTGCCGGGCAGCCCGCAGCGTATCCCGACATCGACGTTCCAGTCTTCGTAGGCATTAATCCAGGGCTCTTGTTTGATCGCCTCTTTCGGCAACACCGGCCCGGCCCGCATGCTCGTGTGAATCTCATCTCCGGTGCGATCCAGAAACCCGGTATTGATGAATACGACGCGTTTTCTTACAGCGCGAATACACTCAGGAAGGTTGATCGTGGTGCGGCGTTCTTCGTCCATGACGCCGACCTTGATCGTATCCGGCGTAAGTCCGAACAACTGTTCGACGCGACCGAACAGCTGGTCCGTAAATGCAGCTTCCTCTGGACCATGCATCTTCGGTTTTACGACATAGATGCTGCCGGTGGAGCTATTCGGCTGCAACCCCTCCCGCCTCCGGTCGGTCATGGCGCACGCGGTCGTTACAACAGCATCGAGCATGCCTTCGAAAATTTCATTGCCTGCCCCATCAAAGACGGCATCCGTGGTCATCAGGTGGCCGACGTTTCGAGTCAGCAGGAGGCTACGGCCGGATAATTCGACTTTTCCACCATCGGGCGCCGTATACACGCGATCCGGATTGGGTCTGCGCGTCATCGTTTGGCCGGACTTTTCAAAGGTCGCGTCGAGCTCACATTGCATCAGGCCCAACCAGTTGCGATACACGCCGACTTTGTCCTCAGCATCAACCGCGGCGACGGAGTCCTCGCAGTCCTGAATCGTGGTGATGGCGCTTTCAAGAATGACATCCGCAACGTTTGCCGTGGCATCTCTACCGACCGGGTGGTTGGGATTGACCTGTATTTCGATGTGCAGGCCGTTGTTGCGAAACAGATACGCGCACCGATCATCGTCCGCCGAGAACCCGGCGAACTGATGCGGGTCCTTCAGTTGTGTCATTTCGCCATTCGCGAGTGAAGCGACAAAATCTGTCCCTGCATCGGCCCGATCCAGACCGTAACTATTGACGTCCGCGTGGCTCACGCCATCGAGCGGGATCGCCCGATCAAGAAACGCGGTGGCGTAACGGATGACAGCCGCACCACGCGCAGGATTGTATCCACCGCCGCGCTGTTGCTCGTTCTCTTCACTGATAACGTCGGTACCGTATAGGGCGTCGTACAAGCTTCCCCAGCGCGCATTGGCCGCGTTGATCGCAAATCGCGCATTGCTGACGGGCACCACGAGCTGTGGTCCCGCGATCTCTGCGATTTCGTCATCAACGTTGGCCGTTTCGATTTTGAACGGCTCGCCAGCATCGGCAAGATAGCCAATCTTTTTTAGAAATGCGACGTACTCAGCATGCTGCCAGACTTTCCCTTGCCTCGTGACATGCCATTCGTCGATTTGCTCCTGAAGCTCATCACGAACCGCCAGTAGCGAGCGATTGACCGGCGTCAAGTCGGTGACGATCGACTCGAGCCCACCCCAGAATTCATCTGACTTGAAGCCAATCGCCGGCAGGAGCTCCTGTTCGACGAAATCGAACAACACAGGAGAAATACTCAACGCGCCTGCGCGACGTCGGTCGTCAATGCTCATAGGGTCAACCACTGGTGAATCCATGAGTATTAGCTCCCGCGGAGCCCGTACCTGTCAATCGTTTTATGCGACGAATTGTTCCTCTTCGGTGCTGCCGTCGAGCGCTGTCGTCGATGACAGTCCGTGCATGATCGTATTTTGCACCGCATCGAAGTATCCGGCGCCGACGAAAGACTGGTGCTTGGCGGCGCGGAAACCGTATTGCTCGTCCGCGAACTCCTTCTCTTGCAGCTGCGAGTAGGCGTACATGCCGTCCTGCTTGTACGCACGGCTCAGGTTGAACATGCTGGAATTCAGCGCATGCCAGCCAGCCAGGGTGATGAACTGGAACTTGTAGCCCATCTTGCCGAGTTCTTCGCGGAAGACTTTCATCGTCGCGTCATCGAGGTTCGCTTTCCAGTTGAACGACGGCGAACAGTTGTAAGCCAGCAGCTGGTCCGGGAATTCCGCGTGAATCGCTTCGGCGTAACGTCCGGCCTGTTCAAGGTCAGGTTTCGACGTCTCACACCAGATAAGATCTGCGTAAGGCGCATAAGCCAAGCCACGCGCGATAGCCTGGTCGAGTCCGGCATTCGTGCGGTAGAAGCCCTCTGGCGTTCGTTCTCCGGTGATGAAGCCATGGTCGCGATCGTCCGAGTCGGACGTAATCAGGTTCGCCGCATCCGCATCAGTGCGAGCCAGCAATACTGTAGGCACGCCGCAGACATCGGCCGCAAGTCGAGCTGCATTTAGCTTCGCAACAGCCTCATGCGTCGGCACCAGAACCTTGCCACCCATATGACCGCATTTCTTCGCGGAAGACAGCTGGTCCTCAAAGTGTACCCCCGCGGCACCTGCTCTGATCATGGCCTTCATGAGTTCGAACGCATTGAGATTGCCACCAAAGCCCGCTTCAGCATCAGCAATGATCGGTGGCAGCCAGTCGATGCTATCGTCGCCGTTGAGCGCATGAATCTCGTCTGTACGCAGCAGCGCATTATTGATGCGCTCTACCATCTTCGGCACTGAATCGACCGGGTACAGACTCTGGTCCGGATACATTTCGCCCGCGCTGTTGCCATCGCCCGCGACCTGCCAGCCGGAGCAATAAATAGCTTTCAGGCCGGCCTGAACTTCCTGGATGGCCTGGTTGCCTGTCAGGGCACCCAGGCCGCAAAGCGGTTCTTCCTGGTTGACGAGACGCCACATCTTCTCGGCGCCGAGGCGCGCGAGTGTGTGTTCTATCTGCACCGAACCACGCAGTTTCACTACGTCTTCGGCGCTGTAGCCGCGCTCGACACCTTTCCACCGTGGGCTGTTCGCCCACTCCGATTTGAGCTTATTAATCTGTTCCTGTCGCGTCATGGCAATGTCCTCTTTTCCCTGGGCACCGGAAATTGTGCGAAAAAATCACTTGCTGCCTATTGTACGCCCCATTACTATGAAATTTCACAGCGAAAATTTCACACTGTCAATTTCACAAGAGGGCTCGACATGAGCAGCCACCAGGGGCTCCGACGCAAAGCGCACTTTTTAGGCACTAAAATCAAGAGCTTACGAAAGCGCAACAACCTCACGCTGGAAGACCTGTCGGTACGCTGCGTGCAGATCGATGCCGATGCCGGCCCGTCGGTCTCATACCTGTCCATGATCGAGAACGGCAAGCGAGTCCCCTCCGAACGCCTGCTGGAAATCATCGCCGAGATCTTCCAAAAAAAGACCAGCTGGTTTTTCGATGAGTCCCTTGACGACGAGGCGATCGACACGGCGCCCGCCGCCGCGGTCAGCGGCATGCCGCTGGAGCCCGGCTTTCTGTTCTCGGAATCGCTGTTGCAGCTCGCGATCCCCGAACTGCTTGCACAAACCGGGACCACCGGACGACAGTTTGCCCACCTGCTAATTCGCGCGCACCAGGAGGCAAGCCACAACCGCTTCCCCGATATTGAGCGCGCCGCCGAGACTGTCGGCAAGAAACAGTTCCCGATGCACCTCGACAATTTATTCGCTATCGCCCGGGATCTCGGCCTCAGCGTTCAGTGGTTCGACAATTCCACGTTCGAGGACAAGGGCGAATCCGATCAACCCCTCAATACGCTGGTGCGCTCGTTCTTCGATGCACCGGACACGGTGTACGTGAACCGTGAGCTGGAGAAGGATCCGGCGAGACTAAAGTTCGATCTCGCCAACCATATCGGGCACATGGTTCTGCATGGCGGCGATGGCGCGCGTGCACCGCAGGTCTCCGGCGGGCGCGTGTCGGGTCGTCGTCATGACGGCGAATCACTGAATGTGGACGCAAAGGATATCCTGTACGCGTGGCGCGACTTCGAGTGCAGCTATTTTGCCGCGGCACTGCTCGCACCGAAGACGCCATTTCGGCAGTTCCTCGCGCGGCAGGCCTACGCCATTGACGCGGGTGACAAGATTGATCTGACCAAGACGCTCGTTATGCGACGTATGCCGAGCGTCTCTCCTTACCCGCACTGGCACTATTTCGACGCCTACCCGCCCGGTCATCTGCGAGCCGTTTACCGCGGCAACGGTATTCCGTTGCCATGGGGCAATATGAAATTGGTTTCAGACCCTTGCCAGCATTGGGCTGTTTTTCGAATGCTCAATACGCGATCGACCGAGCCTTCTTCGCAGATATCCGTTTTGCGAAGCGGCGATGACAAACGGCTCTATTGCTGCCAGTCGATACGCAGCACGGACGCGGCTGACAACCCGCATGTCCTGTGTGCCGGTGTCGATCTTTCGCCTGCGCTCGTTGCACAGAGCATCGACCCGAAACGCACCATCGATATGATCGAAGCGAGTTGCAATAGTGGCGGCGGGTCGGCGCCAATCCCGAGTGAGGCGCGCAAGCAACTTCAGAGCATCTCCAAGATTCTGAATATCGGCTGGATCGAACAGGGGGCGGCGAGTGACGCAACGATTATTTGTCAGCGCAGTTCGAGTTGCCCGCGTGAAAAACATTGTCTTGGGAAGGCGCCGCCAAAACTCAAGCCGCAAATCGACAGGATTCGCGAAGCGGTCCTGAGCCGCTAGTTATTCGAAGGTATGCGCGACGACTCGATCGGTAACGCGCAGATCGCCAAGCATGCCGCCCACAGTCAGCCAGGCGCCGCGAAAACCAACCAGTGCACGGTGATCCATTGATCCGGCCACGCCAGTTGAAATCGTCGACCAGGACTGGCGCTCGAGATCGTAGCGCAGAATATCGCTGAGCGGTTGTGACGGCTCGCCGTTGTAACCAATACCGTCGTAGTTATAGGGGTTGTCAGTGCCGCCGACGAACACCACGGACTTCAGCTCGGTGATGCCGGCAGCGGCCATGCGGTATCGCGGCGGCCCCGGATGTGGCGACACAGTTCGCCAGTCGATACGCCGAGGATCGTCTTCGTCGATAAGACCCGCGAAACACTGGTCGCTCGCGACGAAGTCCCGGCGACGATCGGCGTGAGCTTCGATCGCGACACCATCGCAATACACGATCGTATTGCCGACAATGCCACCGGCATTGCCGAAAACGCCGAGACCTGGCGTTGGTGTCGCCTGTACCCAGCTGTCCGTCCGCGTGTCGTACCGCTGCACGAGGTTAACGTTGCCGAGGTCATGCCAACCGCTGATCAGGTAGATAAACCGATCGTCATAGGTCACCGCGACGGCATCATCGACCGGCACCGGCATCGGCTGTCGCTCTTCGAAAGACCCGCTCATCGGGTTGAAAGAATGCACCCAGGGCGTGGAGGCCTCTGTGCCATCCTTGGCCACGGTGTAGCCGCCGAACACGTAAGCACGGTCGCCGGCAGTGGCCGCAACTGCCGCGAGTCGGCCGACGCCTCCGGGAAGCGGCTCAGACTCGGTCCATTGATTCGTCCGGCTATCGAAAACATAGGTCACTGCCAGAGTATCGGCATCGCTTCGGCCAACGCCGAGACCTGCGAAACTGATGATGAACTCAGTGCTTCCAGACTGAACGCTGACTACCGCGTTGTTGGTCACCGGCTCGGGTAGCGGCGGAATATCAGACATGGGCGACTCGGCCGACCAGCAAGCAGCGACACCGGCGCCCAGCAAGAACAGGCCGACGATCAGATATTGTTTCATCATGCTGTTACTCGGTCGACGGGACTTTATAATAACGGCTTGTTTCAAACATTGAGTGAATCATGGCAAAGCCCGACGTAAAAGCGTTTTTCGACGAAGCAACATTCACGGTTTCCTATGTTGTCAGCGATCCGGCGACCGGCCGTGCCGCGATCATCGATCCGGTGCTCGACTTTGACCCAACTTCGGGACGCACGTCGACTTCGTCCGCTGACGAACTCGTTGCCTATGTCGGGGGCAACAACCTGGCCATAGACTGGATTTTCGAAACCCATGTTCATGCCGATCATATTAGCGGTGCGCCTTACCTGAAGGAGAAACTGGGCGGCAAGACGGCCATCGGCAATGGCGTCACAGCGGTTCAGGAGACGTTCAAGGGTGTGTTCAATTTGCCGGAACTTCCAACCGATGGCAGCCAGTTCGATCGCCTGTTTTCCGACGGCGACGCATTCGATGTCGGAGAGATAAGCGGCCACGTGATCGCGACGCCGGGACACACGCCTGCGTGCGTCACTTACGTTATCGGTGACTCGGCTTATGTTGGCGATACCTTGTTCATGCCCGACTTCGGCACGTCCCGAACGGACTTTCCCGGTGGTAGCGCCTCGCAGTTGTTTGGCTCCATCCAGAAAATCCTCGCGCTCCCGGACGGCACGCGGCTTTTCATGTGCCACGACTACAAAGCGCCGGGCCGTGATGAATACGCCTGGGAAACGACGGTAGCCGCGCAGCGCGACGGCAACGTGCATATCAACAAGGGTGTTTCCAAAGAAGCGTTTGTGGCGACGCGTGAGGGCCGCGACAGCCAGCTCGGCATGCCCAAACTGCTGCTGCCGGCTATCCAGGTAAATATTCGCGCCGGAGTATTTCCGGACCCCGAAGATAACGGCGTTCGATTTCTCAAGATTCCACTCAACGCCGTCTAGTCCCGCAGGCACACGCCTTGCCGGATCCCAGGAATTGTCGGAGATTGAAGATTTATGGCGATTACGAATCGGACAAGACAGTGGGGGATGGCTTGGTTGTTTCTTGCACTTGCCATCGCCCTGCACGTAAGCGATGAAGCGCTTACCGATTTTCTTCCGCTGTACAATTCGATCGTTGAATCATGGCGTGATTCGTATCCGTGGTTACCGCTGCCGACTTTTAGTTTCTCTGTTTGGCTTACGGGCCTGCTTTTGGGTGTTTTGGTCCTGCTCGGCCTGTCTCCTCTTGTTTTTCGAGGTGATGCCTGGCTTCGGCCGGTCTCATACGCCCTCGGAATACTGATGATGGCCAATGCGCTGGGGCACATCGGGGCATCGTTATATTGGGGTATGCTGGCTCCGGGTGTTCTGTCATCGCCGATTCTTCTTTTAGCGGCCTTGGCCACGTTGAGCGAAAGCGGATTTTTTGAAATTAACCAGGGATCGTGAATAGATGGACTTGAAGTTATTGGCAACGGTCTTCGGGATCGTATTTCTCGCCGAGCTTGGTGACAAGACGCAGCTCGCCACGCTGCTCTTTGCATCCAAGTCGCCCGGTAATCTGTTCGTGGTGTTTGTCGGAGCCTCGGCAGCCTTGATCGTGGCATCTGCAATCGGAGTGGTGGCCGGCGGCGTCATCTCTCAGTACCTTAGTCCCAAGCACCTTTCGTACGTGGCCGGTGTGGGATTCCTCCTGATTGGAGTCTGGACGATATGGCAAGGTGCCAATTTGAATTGAGCTTGCAGTATTAACGTACGGCGGGTGTGTATTCGATAGCTGCCGGCGAACTGACCATAGGGAATCCGCTGCTTCAGTAGAAGAACATGCAAATCTACAAACTCACGAACGCGTGCTCCGTTGCCGCGCAAATTCAGCCGAGCGATGTTGAAGCACTAAAGCAGTCCGGTTACGGCACCGTTGTCTGCAATCGTCCGGACGGCGAAGACTTCGGACAACCAACGGCAGCGTCGATCGCCGCCGAGTGCGCCGATCATGGCGTTGCGTTTCACCGCCTGCCGATTTCGAATTCCGGCATCACCGCTGAAATGGTTCAGGAGTTCCAAAAAATCCTGGCCGAGAGCAGCGGCCCGGTACTCGCCTACTGCCGCTCTGGTCAGCGCTCTTCAGTACTGTGGCAATACAGCGGTACGCTCTAAAGCAACTTTTTCCGGAAACGCTGCATTCCGCTGATCCAGCGGTCGTGATCACTCGCCTTGCGTTGCACGTAGGTTGTAACTTGCGGGTGCGTCAGAATAAGGAAACGGCCTGTCAACGCTTCGTCGACGATGACGTCGGCGACGGCTTCCGGCCTCATGATTCCGTCGACATCGTTACCCGCGAACCCGCCGTCCATCGAATCCGAATCGTCTTCAATCCCGACCATGCGCGTCGCGACGGCCTGCGGACACACGACGGACACGACGATTCCGGCATCACCGTAATTGATCGCCAGTGACTCGGCGAAAGCGACCGCCGCGTGTTTGGTCGCCGTATACGCTGCGTCACCGATCTGGCTCAGCAGCCCGGCTGCCGACGCGACATTGACCAGGTGGCCGCCGCCCCGTTCCAACATGCGCGGCACCAACGCTCTCGCCGCGAAGACATGGGCCATGACGTTGACTTTCCAGCACGCATCCCAGCGATCGTCGACCGGGTTCGTTCCGCCCTCGGCGGAGATGGCCCCGCTGCTACCATCGCCATAGCCGACGCCCGCGTTGGATATGAACATATCGATCGGGCCGTGCGCGTTTTCAATGTCTTCAACGAGCGAGGCTACCGGCTGCTCGTCGCTGACATCGAGCGCTTTGGCGACGCCGCCAAGTTCGTTGGCAACGATTGACGCTGCAGATTCGTCAATATCGGCGACAACAACCATCGCGCCATCTTTTGCCAGTCTACGGCACAGTGCCCGGCCAATGCCGTGACCGCCACCAGTGACGACTGCTACCTTGATCTTCGAGTCATTCAATACTCGTTACTCCGTTGCCATCTCATAGACGATGTCGCCATCCATCATTGTCAGAACCACTTCGGTCTTGTGAATATCATACGCATCGACAGTGAAAATGTTCTGGTTCAGAATGACAAGATCCGCTTTTTTACCAACTTCAATGGATCCTATCTGATCTTCCATATGCATCTGGTAAGCCGCATCGATCGTAAACCCACGGACCAGGGTCTCGACATCAAGCCGCTCTATCTCGCGAGGCTGCACTAACGATTCGGCATCACCCGGGTCCTGACGCGTGTGGCCTATCTCTATCTGCACGACAGGCGACAGGCCCAAAGTGCCTGCGCCACTCGCCGGGAAGTCGCTGCCGAAAGATAGCCGGACGCCAAGGTCCCGCAAACTCTTGAAGCGCCAGAAACGACTGAACTGATCCTCGCTCACGAACTGTTCGCCGTAGGTATCGTATGCCGCCCACAGCGGCGTGCTCTGAGCAATCACGTCGAGTTCGGCAAATCGTGGCAGGTCCTGATCCGTAATGACCTGGATGTGACAGATCGCATAGCGGGTGCTGCTGTCCGGCACCCGTTTGCGAGCCTCTCCGATAGCATTCAACGCCTCGTGTATCGCGCGCTCACCCAGTGCGTGAATGTGCACGTCGATGTTGTCCTTGGCCGCGCCCGTTATCATCGACGTCATGTCTGCCTCTGTGAACACCGTTTCGCCGCTGTTGCCGGGCTCGCCCTGATAATCCTCGAACATGGCAGCCGTGCGCCCTTCGACTGTGCCGTCATCCATGATTTTGAGGACGTTGTAGTGGTACCGCTCCCCTTTTATTGTTCGGCCCCACTCCAGCGCTTTGTCGACGGCGATTCCGACGTCCTCCGGCCCGCGCGGCCGGTACGAACCGACCAGCCGGACCGTCATGTCCCCGCTTTCTTCGGTGCTCTCCAGTACGGAAGCAACGATACTCTCGTAGCCAACAGCTCCGGCGTCGTAAGCTGCCGTGACGCCGTACGAATTCATAATACCCAGGATAATGCTCATACCCTCGACCACGACATCCCTGGTGATGACGTCCAGGCTATCCATTGCCATCCCGGCCGTGCCCTCCAACAAGTAGCCGGTTGCATCGCCGTTCGCGTCCCGCTTGTAATAGCTGAAGCCCGGAACCGGGTCGGGCGTATCCTGGGTAATATTCAGCGCTTCGAGTGCGGCTGAATTGACCCAGGCTCCGTGGAGACCTTCATCCATAATCAAGACAGGCCGATCAGGGACGATGGCGTCGATAAGCTGCCGAGTCGGACCGACGGGTCCAAATGTTGTCGCGAGAAAACCGTAGCCGAACAGGACCGGTGCGTTTTCATTGTCGGCCGCATAATCGGCGATAGCCTGAACCCAGTCGTCAACCGTGCCAAACGTATCCAGCGACAACGCCGTTGCGTAGGCGCCAGCCTCGATTGGGTGCATGTGCGAGTCAATGAATCCGGGCAACAGCAACTGCCCACCCACGTCGTGGCGCAGGGTAGCCGCTCCCACCAGCGATTCGGCTCCCGCTGCGTCACCCACGTAGACGATCTCATTACCCTTTACCGCGACCGCGTCAGCCCATGGCTGCGCCGCGTCCAGAGTGTAGACCTTTGCATTCGTGAACACGACGTCGGCTGCGTTGTCCTCACTCGTATTGTCGCCGCACGCGGCGAGCAAGGCGATGCACAACGATGTGACGATGATCCGGCTATTCAAGTCCAGATCCATCCTCCGAATAGATGACCCATATCTTTGTGTAACCCTCCGTATCCCAGACGCCCGTCCATTCTTTTGGAATTGTCACCCCCTCACCCGCGTTGATGACCTGCACCTCACCGTCGCTGGATGTCAGCGTCACGCTGCCTTCGAGGAAGTACATGAATTCATCGACGCCGTAAGGCTCGGTGATTTCGAAACGCACTGCTCCGGACTTGTACATGCCGGAGCCGAATTTCTTGTCGCTCGAAAGGAACGAAGTCACGTCGAGCGTCGTGTTACCGTTTTCCGTGTGCTCCAACATATCGGGTCGATCGAAAACGTCCCCCGCGATATCAGCCTTCGATAACTTCGCCGGGCGCACCGGTTCGTTTGCCAGCCCCACCGCGATCGTACCCGCCAGGACGAGCAGACCCATGTCGAACAGGTAGATTTTCCTCATAAAACCCCCAATGCGCGTTTCACGCCGCGTCTTCTTCTTCGGGCTATCTAGATTAGCGTTGCCCGCGGACTTAATCCAGAATACGCGTAAAATCAAAGGAACGTTATGGAAAACGAAACGCAGCCTGGCCGCATTCTGCCCCTGTTACTTTTCCTATGGCTATCGTCCTCAGCCGCCTTGTCGCACGCGGCCGGTGACGTCACCGAAGAGCGTGTGCTTGCCGAGGCTGGCGACGGCGACAATTGGTTCCTGAAAGGCGGCAACTTCCGCGGCGAGCATTTCAGTCCGCTAACCAGCATCGACGACAAGACCGTCGCGGATCTGGGGCTCGCATGGGCCAGCAACCTACCGGTGCCGGACGGAATTTCCGCCACGCCTGTCGTCGTTGATGGCGTTATCTACCTGTCGGGCGCCTACTCGCTGGTGTTCGCGGTCGATGCCACGAGCGGCGATATTGTCTGGCAATACGATCCCGATGTGCGCTCGCGGCTCAGGCAGGATCCTGGTATGTCGTGGCCTGCTCGCGTAAACCGAGGTGTCGCCGTATGGCAAGGCAAGGTCCTGGCAACAACCGCGGACTGCAGACTCATCGCGCTCGATGCGAAAACCGGCGAGAAGATCTGGTCAAAGCAGACCTGTGATTGGGCCCTTGGCTACAGGATCACCGACTCGCCCTACGTCGGCGGCGATACGGTATTCGTCGGTAACGCCGGCTCAGAATCGCACAAAAAGAACCGCGGCTATATCTCAGCCTATGACATCGATACCGGCAATCTCAAGTGGCGTTTCTATACGGTCCCGAGCAACAAGCCCGAGGAAAACACGTCGGCGGCAATGAAAATGGCGGCCAAGACCTGGTCGGGAACAGCGCTTGAGAAATTCGGCGGGGGTGGCAGCAACTGGAACGAAATGACGTATGACCCGGTTTCCGGACTGCTTTTCTTCGGTACCGCGGGCGCTCTTCCGTACACCTATGAAGTGCGCAGCCCGGACGGCGGCGACAATCTGTTTCTGTCTTCAGTGATCGCCGTCAATGCCAAAACGGGCGAGTATGTCTGGCATTACCAGACCGTTCCCGAGGACAGCTGGGAATACAACGCCACGATGAACATCGTGCTCGCCGATCTCGAGATTGACGGTGAGAATCGCCAGACAGTGCTGATCGCACCCAAGAACGGGTTTCACTACGCGCTCGACCGACTGACCGGCGAACTGATTGCTGCCGACAAGTATGCAAAGGTCAACTGGGCAACCCATATTAACCTCGAAACGGGCAAGCCCGTGTACGATCCGGCGGCCGAGTACTGGGAGCGGCCGGAGGAGGCAGTTGCGATCTGGCCGAACATGTGGGGCGCGCATAGCTGGAACGCGATGGCGTATCACCCGCAACTCAAGCTTGTTTATATTCCCGTCATCGACGTGCCAAGCATTGTTACCGGTTATAAAGACGCCAACTTCGACGACACAATCGAGATACTCACAGAGGTTGACGGCAAACCGTTCAGCCCGGGCAAGCTCGTCGCCTGGGACCCGGTAGACAACGAGCCGCGTTGGACCGTGGGCCACGATCTGCCATTCAATGGCGGCGTACTGGCAACCGCCGGTAACCTCGTGTTTCAGGGAGACGCTCACGGCCGTTTCAACGCTTATGCGGCAGATACCGGAAAAGCGCTCTGGTCAGTGGCGACCGGCTCCAATATTACGGCCGCCCCCGTCAGCTATTCGCTCGAGGGAAAACAGTACGTCCTTATCCCCGTAGGTGCGGGCGGTGGCGTTCAGTTTGTCTACCCCGAGATGCACGCGGCTGACGACGTTCGGGGGCCAACGCGTCTCATGGCTTTTGCACTGGACTCAGACATGGCCATGCCACGGGTCGAAGTGGCGCCGCGCAATCTGCCTTCACAACCCGAATTGAAGGCGACCACAGAAGAACTCGAAGCCGGTCGGCAAATATTCAGCCTGCAGTGCAAGGGCTGTCATGGCAAGAACGCCGTCGCCCGTTATGGGGGTTCAGTGCCTGACCTTCGCTACGCGACCGCTGAGACCCATAAGACGTGGCATGGAATCGTCATTGGTGGCGCACTTCAGACCAACGGCATGCCGCGCTTTGAACTAAGTATTGATAAATCAGAAGCCGTTCGAAAATACGTATTATCGCTGTCAAATCAGTTGCGCGAATCGAGATAGTAATTGCTTCATGACCGTTCTCGTACAGGCAGCGCCGTCGGCAGATTATCAGAAGCGGTCCTTGAGTGAGAAATACATCATCCCCAGCACCATTCCGGGGTAACGAAACAACGTACCGCCGGGGAACATGTGCGTCGGTATATCTGCGAAAACATCGAACCGTGACGCCATACCACCAATGGCTTCGGCGATGATCTTGCCGGCGAAGTTTGCCGTTGAAATCCCATGCCCCGAATACCCTTGTCCGAAGAACACGTTGGGCTTGAGGCGGCCGACGTGCGGCATGCGATTAACGGTGACTGACAGTGTTCCGCCCCACGCGTAGTCAATCCTTACCCCCTCCAGTTGCGGAAAAAGATTGATCATGTAGGGACGCACAAACTTCGCGATGTCTCGCGGAAATCCGCGACGATAATTTTCTCCGCCGCCGAACAACAAGCGATGATCGTCCGACAGGCGGAAGTAGTCGACAACGAAGCGAGTATCGTGAATACCGAAACGCCCGCTTATGAGTTCACCCGCCCGCTTCTCACCCAGCGGCTCGGTTGCAATCATGAAATTGTTGATGGGCATGATTTTGCGTGCGGC
>Ga0224508_10001980_pt1 | contig 17917 bp, 9 predicted proteins | sample SF_Jan12_sed_USG_4_FD_170157 | JGI IMG/M metagenome (GOLD analysis project Ga0224508, IMG submission 170157) | Sediment microbial communities from San Francisco Bay, California, United States - SF_Jan12_sed_USGS_21 | ecosystem: Environmental > Aquatic > Marine > Sediment | place: USA: California... | reverse complement strand
CATGCACTAGCACTGGGTGAAAAGCTTCTGGGAGGCTGGAAGCAGTTGCAGGAAGAATTTCCCGAAATTGGAGAAGTTCGGGGTTTGGGTTTATTTTTAGGGATAGAACTGATTAAACCAGGACCCGTACTACAGCCAGACGCACAATTGGCCACTCGCTTGGTTGAAGCCATGCTGGGACATGGCATTTTGTTAAGCACAGATGGCCCCGATCACAATGTGATCAAATTTAAACCGCCAATGGTCTTTACAGATGACAATGCCCAATACTTACTGGAAAGTTTACAATCAAGCTTAACCCAAATTGCGAGATCCTAATTTGACCATTACATTTCTGGAGCCCGAAGAAACTTATGAGCTTCGACACCAGATCCTGCGACCACATCAAACCATCGACGATTGCAAGTACCCTTTGGACTTTGAATCTGCTACCTTTCATGTGGGGGCATTTGTGGAAGGAGAATTGGTTTCGGTAGCTTCTTTTTTTAAGGAAATCCAGCCCCAAATTACCGGCGATCACCACTACCGACTACGGGGTATGGCTACCTTAGTATCCCACCGTAACCAAAAGGCCGGAAGCCATCTCATTCACTTTGCGGAAGACTATCTCAGAAAAAAAGGGGCCAGCCACTGGTGGTGCAACGCCCGCACCAACGTCCAGGGTTATTATAGTCGATTCGGCATGTATATCGAAGGAGAGGTATTTGATATACCCCCTATTGGGCCCCACATTTTGATGGTGAAGGAACTATCGCCGGGATCGAATAAACGCTAGGACTTACAATTTATGAGTTTTTAGCTTTTGATTTAAGAGAGAATACTCGTAATTCACCGTAAATACCCCTGGCATGAAGGTAGAATCTTCCTTTGATCAATTGGGTATCCTACAAATACCCCCGTCGGCCACACTTGCCATAAACGAGAAATCCAAGCAATTAATATCTGAAGGACGTCAGATCGTTCAGTTTGGCTTTGGCCAATCCCCTTTTCCCGTCCCACACAAAATGGTGAAGGCGTTACAACAAAATGCTCACAGGAAAGAATATTTACCCGTTCAGGGTCTGCCGAGACTACGGGAATCGATAGCCCGTTACTATAATCAAGAATATAACCTAAACTTTAAGGCCGATGATATAATGGTGGGCCCTGGTTCTAAGGAACTGATTTTTTTGATTCAAAAGGCCGTAAAAACAGGCTTATTACTGCCGTCCCCTAGTTGGGTCAGCTATGCCCCTCAGGCCCAGATCTGTGATAAGCCCGTTGGCTGGATCCCTACCTTTGAGGAAGATCGATGGGTACTAACGGCAGATTCACTGGAAAACGCCTGCAAGGCTAATCCCCAAAACAAACTTCTCATAGTAAACTATCCCAGTAATCCCACTGGAGGTTCCTTGGGAGAAGGATGGGCACCGCAACTGGCCGAAATTGCGCGGCGATATGGATTGTTGGTGATATCAGATGAGATCTACTGCCCTCTGCAATTCGATACCATTGCAGATTCATTGGCCCGCTGGTATCCTGAAGGCACCATTGTCACGGGAGGGCTAAGCAAATGGTGCGGGGCTGGCGGCTGGCGGCTGGGAGTGGCCGCTTTTCCTAAGTCGTTAAATGAGCTTTTGCCAGCAGTGAAAGGACTGGCCAGCGAAACTTTTACCTCGGTTAGTGCTCCCATACAATTCGCTGCCATCGAATCCTATAACTTCCCGGATGAGATTAAGCAATACTTAAATGACAGCAGAATAATTTTAAAAGCCGTAGCCTCTTTTGTCCATCAAAAGCTTACATCGTGCGGGATTACCATGCCCACAGCTAGCGGTGGATTCTACTTATTCCCCAATTTCTCCAGTTTTAAACAAAATCTGTCGGATATGGGCATCACCAGCAGCATTCAGCTTTGTAATCTAATACTGGATGAAACTGGTGTGGCTTTATTACCAGGCTCTGATTTTGGCCGTCCCTCAAACGAGCTTACAGCCCGGCTGGCTTTTGTGGACTTTGATGGGAAATATGCGCTCCGATGGTTGAGTTCTCACCGCGATGAAACAAACTGGCAAGAAGAATTCATCAAAAAATGCTGCCCACGGATCATCGTAGGCGTAGAAAAGTTGACCCGATGGCTTTCAAACTGTTCCTCATGAGAAAACTAGTCGTTTTTTTGTGGGCCTTTGCCATATCCTGCCGCCCCGCTGAGCCTCAGAACGAATGCCAGGGAGTAGTAAGTACCGCATCTCCGGGAGCCACTGAAGCTGGACTTTCCATTCTGAGGTCAGGCGGCAATGCTGCCGATGCCGCCGTTGCCATTTCTTTTGTGCTGGGTGTTACGGAGCCCGCCATGTCGGGATTAGGAGGCGGGTGTCAAATTATACTTTCTAAAACTGATGAGACCCCCATTGCCATTAACGGCACCACCCTTGCTCCGACAGGAACGGATACCACTATAACTAAGGGCGATCTGACACCTTATACCAAATCCAGCATTCCTTCAATGGTTAAGACCATGGCCTATTTGCACCGAAACCACGGCAGCGGCAATCTTACTTGGGCCGAATTAATTGATCCAGCTATAGAAATTGCTCATAAAGGATTCGTTGTAGGGCCATTCCTGGCTAAAGTATACCAGGAATATGGACATCACCTGATTGAAGGTGGTGCACCTTTGAGTCAGTGGCTGAAAAATGGCCAAGATATACCGGTAGAAGGGGACACCATAAAACAACCCACCCTGGCCCGCACCCTGAAAATTATCGCGGAAAAAGGTCCGGATTCTTTCTACAAAGGTGAAATAGCACAACAAATATCCCGGGATATGCAATTGAACGGGGGGTGGATTACCTTAGAGGATCTTAAAAGGTTTCCAGAACCCCGTGTGTCGCCCGCGCTCACTACTACTTACTTTTCCCACACCCTTTACACATCTCCACCGCCTGCAGGAGGGGCCACTATGTTGTATGCCTTGGAATTAATGGAGAAGTACCATACTATCGCCAAAAGCGACACCACAAATGACCTGGTATCCATGGTATTATCGCTACACCAGGCCCATGAAAACAGAAGGCATGATCCTCTGCCACAGGAAGACTTTCAAAAAGAGTTTAATCAAAAGATCAAGGGACTTGCACCGGCAAATATCACCAGTCAGTTTTCCTTTAAAAGTAACAGCGAGGACGAAAATGGAGAGACTACACATTACAGCGTGGTGGACGGGAGCGGTATGAGTATTGCCGTCACCGCCAGTATCAATGCCTATTTTGGCAGTCGTGCTGCCAGTGAGGAACTGGGTTTCCTGTATAATTCCTATATGACAGATTTTATTTTTGAAGATCCCACTAATTATTATGCCATCAAACCTGGTCAGCCGGCCTATTCTTCCATGTCACCCACTATTGTAAGAAAGGACGAACAGGATGTACTGGTGTTGGGTAGTCCTGGCAGCAAAAGGATCATAAGTGCGGTTGCCCAGATTGTCAAATTTTGGGTCACGGTTAATTCAGACATTCAAGAAGCAGTGGCCCAACCCCGTATTCATGCCCTGGATTCCTCGGTTTGGGTGGAAGAGTGGAATAAAACAGAGGTAGACAGGCTGTTGGAACTTGGGTTTAAAGTAAAACAACCCCAAAACAATCTTTCAATGGGGGATCTGAATGCCTATTTTGGAGGCGTCCACGCTATTGCTTTGGAATATGGTAAGTGGGTTGGAACTGCTGACCCAAGGCGTGATGGTGCAGCGGGCGGCTGTCAGTAATATCCCCCATTTTACGTCAACATATATTCTCTAAAAAGTTGTGCCATTGGTTTTTAAGGCAGTTTGAAGAATTTTATTTCATAAAATGGAAATAATGCCTAATTTGTTTGACGTACCACATGAAAAATCAAATAATTAAGTGCTTTTAAAGCCCATAATCAATTGAAATTACTAACAAACTAAATTACTATGAATCGAAAATTTACTCTGTTATTTCTGGCTCTAATGGTCGGTAGTGTCGCGGCATGGGCTCAGAAATCAGTATCGGGCAAAATTACCGATGAGTCGAATGCACCCCTAATTGGTGTGAACATTCTGGTGCAGGGCACTACAACGGGTACTATCTCCGATATCGACGGTAACTATACATTGCAGGTCGATAACGATGATGTGGTCTTGGTATATAGTTCCATTGGATACCAGACCAGAACGGAAAGAGTGGGTAACCGCACAGTTATCAATCTCGCTATGATTGAAGACATCGAGCAGCTACAGGAAGTTGTAGTGAGCGCATTGGGTTTTAAGCAACAGAAGGACCAGATGGGAGCGACATTTTCACAAGTGAAAACCGAGGATATCAGCCGCTCGGGAGAAACCTTGCTCTTAAACTCGCTGGCTGGGAAAGCTAGTAATGTACAGATATCGGCTTCCAACGGTGATCCTGGCGCCGGAACCACTATTAGGATTCGGGGAGCTAATACTATCTCTGGTTCCAGTGACCCCCTTATTATTGTGGATGGTATCCCAATTAGTAATAGTACCATTTACGGTAGTATCGGTGGAAACCAGATAAGTGGAGGACGTTCAGGTGGTGTTTCTCAGCAATCCCGTTTGAACGATATCAATCCCGCGGATATTGAGAGTGTGCAAATTCTCAAGGGAGCTTCGGCCGCCGCGCTGTGGGGTTCAAGAGCAGCTAATGGTGTGGTGGTAATCACTACCAAAAGCGGCCAACGGGGACGATTGAAAGTTAATTACAAAACTACTTACAGCTGGGATAAAGTGCATGAAAAAGTACCCTTGCAAACCGTGTGGGGACAAGGCCGAAATGGATCATACAGTCCAACGCTTGCTGAAGCCTGGGGTGATTATATTCCGGACCGCAGTGGAGGTGCTGATGAGGTAGATCAAAGCGGACAGTTTTTTGAAGCTGAGGATGGCACTCGTTACTATCCCATAACTACCAAAAATTCGCAGGAGATCTTCACCGAATCCAACTGGGATCAAGTATTCCAAACCGGAGGATTTTGGCAGAATGACCTTACCGTCAGCGGCGGTAATGAAAAAGCCACCATATTTGTTAGCTTAGGGCAATTGGATCAGGATGGTATTGCGAGAAATTCAAGTTACGAGCGCTATACGGCCAGATTAAATGCCACATATCAGCTCAACGACTGGTTTAACGTAAGCACCAAAGCAGGCTATACCAAAAGCAGTGCCAATCGTATTCAGCAAAATTCCAACGTTACAGGGTTGATGCTAGGGCTTTTACGAACCCCTCCGGATTTTGATATTAGTGATTACAAGGGGACATATTTTGATAATGACGGAGTAGCCTTTCCTAACAGACATCGAGCCTACAGAAGATATTTGGGAGGATCCTCTGCTAATCCCATTTATAATAATCCCTTGTGGACCTTATTTGAACAAACCGCATCTACTGATGTGAACCGCTTTATCATGGCTAGTGAATTTAATATTACACCTAATGAATGGTTACAGGTTACGCTCCGCGGTGGGGTGGATAACTCAGATGATAAGCGGGTGTATTTATATCCCATAGGTTCCGCCTCTGATCGTAATAACGGCTATTTTGCGGAAGATATCGTTCGTGAACTGGAATTGAATTTTGACGCCATCGCTAAAGGCAATTTTGATCTTACGGACGATATAAGCCTACAGGCTACCTTAGGATGGAACATCAATGATCGTAAGCGTACCTTCAACGCTTCAGATATTACAGGATTTTTAGTTAATAGTAAAAAGCCTACCACAGCTCTGAATTCTGCTGCTGAAAATTCGACCATTGAAAATCAAAGAACCTTTATCCGCTCTAACAGAGGATACGCCCAATTGTCCTTTGACTTATGGGACCAACTGTTTGTAAATATGTCAGGGGCTGTAGAAGCAGCGTCAAGCGTGAAGGGAACTTTCTTTTACCCGGCATTTGATGCCGCCTGGCAATTCACTGATAAGCTGGATCTTAGCAATTCACCGATAACTTTCGGAAAACTGCGGGCAAGCTGGGGACGTGTAGGTGTGCAGCCTTTACCTCACCGATTCCAAACCCTGGCTGAAACCTCTTTCAGCTATAGCACCTACAGTGATCCTTTGGACATAGGTTTATTTGGTGGAGGATTCCGTTTGGATGACGATAAAGGGAATCCCGATCTGGAACCGGAAATAAAAGATGAATGGGAACTTGGTTTGGATACCCGGTTTTTCCAAGACCGTCTGACCTTAGGTATGACCTACTATCAAAATGAGATTACTGGTATTTTAATTAGTGTAGCGTTGACTCCTTCCGCTGGATTTGATACCGAATATACCAATGCAGCAACCATGGAAAATAAAGGATTTGAGTTTGAGCTTGATTATTCCATTATCCGTAGCGACGATTGGGAAGTGGGAGTCTTTGCCAACTGGGCTACCAATAAAAATGAAGTCACCAAATTAACGGGAACCGCTAATATCAACCTCACATCAGGCGCGTCTGTTAGTTCTCGGGCAGTAGTAGGAGAGCCCCTTGGTGTGCTCTTCGGCACCGGTTCGCAGACCGATGCTAGCGGCAATTTCATTCTTGATGCCAACGGTTTCCCCCAAATCACACCCAGCCCTGTGGTATTGGGTGATCCCAATCCCGATTGGAGAGCCGGATTTGGTATAAGGGCCAGCTGGAAGAATTTCGGTCTGAACGTGCTTTTCGACCATCAGCAAGGTGGAGAATTTTCTCCCAGAACTCTTTGGGTTTTACGTCGTTTCGGCACCACTGAGGAAACAGCCAATAGGATTACATTAGATCAATCCCTGGTTAATTATGCTGGCACCACTATCGCTGCCGGTGAAACCGTGCGGGGTAATATTACAGATTTTGGAGGTGGCCCGGTGCTACTGGATGAAACCTGGTATCGCACCGGTATCGGAGGCGGCTTTGGAGACAACCAAGCCTACAACTTCTCCATTGCCGATGCAACTAACACACGCTTGAGAGAGTTGACTTTGAGTTATACCCTCAATGCAGCAAGCTTCATGGAAAAAACCAAACTGAGTTCCGTAACTATTAGTGCAACTGGCCGGAATCTATGGCTGTGGGATGATATTGAAGGAATTGACCCTCAAATCAACCAATACGGTGTTAGTAACGGCTTTGGTCTGGACTACTTTACCAATCCGGTTAATAAGTCCTTTCTGGTCAGCTTAAGCATTACATATTAGTTCCATCCAAAAATTTGTATAAAATGAATCAATATATAAAGATCTTCTTATCAGTGATACTGGCGTTTTGTGTATCCTGTGAGGAATTGGTGGATGACATCAATGATAATCCGAATGATCTCACCACCGAAGATGTAGATGCCGCTTTCTTCCTAACCGGTGCTATGCTAGCCAACACGGTTTCTCAGGCCGGGCATTTGAATAGAATATCCGGTTTGTACAGTGGTCAATTAGTGGGGTATACCTCTCTGTATTCCAATATTTATGGATATTCACTTTCCACGGCAGAAACGGTATCCTCCTGGAATAACATTTATATTGGAATTATACCCAATGTGCGCACTATTCGCGAAAGGGCTCCCGGAGACTTGCTTTTGGTGGGTATTTCAAAAGTACTAGAAGCTCATGCTATTGGCTCCATTGCCAGCCTTTGCGGTGATGTGCCTTATTCTCAAGTCTTTCAGGCTGACGTTGAAGATCCTCAATTTGACAACCAAATGGACGTCTTTAATGCCCTGATCAGTCTGCTGGACAATGGAATCTCAGATCTGGATCAGGCGTTAAGTAGGGGGCTCTCCCAGGATATCTACTTCGAAGGAGATGCCGACAAATGGAAGGAGGCCGCCTATACCCTGAAAGCCCGTTATCACCTGCAGATGAAAGATTACGCAGCTGCCTATGCAGCCGCGCAAAACGGAATAAGTGGCGGAGAAGGGAGCATGAAGTACTTCCCTCGAGGTGATGCAGCCCTCACCGAGGGGGATAAGAACCTGTTTAATGAGATTCTGGCGGGTTCCCGTACCGGTGACATTGGTAATAATGGCAGTTATTTAATGCAATTGGTCGATCCTGCAGACGCCATTTATAGGGGTAACGCCAAGACCGATGAGACTGCCCGTTTCGGGTACTATGCCATTGACGAAAACGGCGCTTCCAATAATTTGGGAATTATCGAGCAATTCGAACCTCACAACTTGGTTACTTATCGAGAAAATCTGCTGATACTGGCCGAAGCTGCCGCCAGGACCATAGATTTTAATACCGCACTTGGTCATTTAAATGAGTGTCGTCAGTACCTGAACACCGGAGATTTTCTCAACGATAATTTTATTGGCGAGCCTTTCTTGTATGCAGATTACGTAGCAGCAGACTTCGCTGCCGGTGGTATGGAGAATATGGATAATATCGACGATACCCGTGCCTTGTTGCGGGAAATTATTGAAGAGCGTTATATTTCGGGATTTGGCATGTACATTCCTTTCAATGATGCTCGTCGCCTGCGTAAAAGCGATGGGGACATTGCAGTACCCATACCCTTCAATACTACTTCAGCTACCCAGCAACCGGAGCGCTTGCCCTATTCCGATGAGGAACTGTTTGCAAACTCCAACGCACCCAGTGCTGATCCGGGATTATTTGTGGTAACTCAAGTGAATCAATAAAACTAACCAATTAACATTTCAAAAACCCTGTAGTTTAGCTACAGGGTTTTTTTTATATTTTAGGCCATGCCTGTACCGAAGATTGTAGTTTTGGATGGTCACGCCCTGAATCCTGGAGATCTCAGCTGGCAGCCCCTGCAAGCGCTTGGTGATGTACAAGTATACCCGCGAACAGAAACTCCCCAGGTAGTGGCGCGGTGCACCGGTGCCCAAATAGTGCTGACTAATAAGGGAGTTCTGGGCCAAGAACAATTGATAAATTTGCCCGATCTGAAATTTATCAGTGTATTGGCTACCGGGGTAAACGTTGTGGACCTGCAAAGCGCCCATCAACAAGGTATTGTGGTCAGCAACGTGGCTGGATATAGTACATACTCTGTGGCCCAGCATACCTGGGGTCTTATATTGGAATTAACTAATCGCATTGGTGCACACAGCAGTGGTGTTGCCAACGGTGAATGGAGCGGCAACCAAGACTGGAGTTACTGGCACTACCCATTACGTGAGCTAAAAGATAAAACCCTGGGTATTATAGGCCTGGGGAATATTGGGAAGCAAGTAGCCCGGATTGGCCTGGCTATGGGCATGAGGGTGATCACGTATAACCATAAATTGAGTGTGAGTGTGAGTGGGAGTGGGAGTGTGAGGAGTGTGGAGAGTGAGGGTGTGAGGAGTGTGGAGAGTGAGGGTGTGAGGAGTGCAGAGAGTGAGGTGACAATAGTCAGTCTGGAGCAGGTATTCAAAGAAAGCGACATACTGACTTTGCATTGCCCCTTGACCCCAGGTACCAAAAACCTGATCAACAAACAGCGACTGAGCACCATGAAGCCCCAGGCCTTGATCATCAACACTGCCCGGGGACCCTTAATCCATGAACAGGATTTAAAACAAGCTTTGGAAGACCAGGTGATTTCAGGAGCCGCCCTGGACGTGCTCAGCGAAGAACCTCCTCCTCAAGATCATCCATTGATAGGTCTCTCCAATTGCCTTGTCACCCCACATCAAGCCTGGGCCAGCTGGGAATCCCGCAGCAGATTACTACGTGAAACGGTCCTGAACGTGCAAGCATTTCTAAATGGAAGTCCCCGAAATCTGGTTATACCATGAGCGAAGAACTGGAGATTAGGATGGCTCAGTTGAGCGATTCTACGGACATTTACCAACTCTATCAACGGGTAGCCGATGATCCTCAAGGAATAATACGGGCTAAATCTGAGATCACTACGGAATACGTGCAAAACTTTATTAGTAACAGCATGAACACGGGACTGATCCTGGTGCTTACCCTGAACCATCAAATAATCGGTGAAATACATGCATATCGCTATGGGATCGAAGCGCTGGATCACAACTTAGGAGACTTAACCATCGTAATCCATCCACGATATCAAGGTAAAGGGTATGGGAAGAAGTTATTTGAAGCTTTCCTGAATCGAATAGAGCAATTATTTCCGGACATCCTGCGGGTAGAACTGATCACCAGAGAACAGAACCTCAAAACCCGGGCCTTCTACTCCAGCCTGGGTTTCAAGGAAGAAGGACGGATGTCGAATCGCATCCGTAATGCGGAGGGCCACATGGAGACTCCGTTGCAGATGGCCTGGATGAACCCTGATTACCGGGGGAACTAATGGTCCCCTGGTACAGACACTCCCGGAAGATCCTCCGGTTCTCCTAGGTGCCACCACAACGGCCCCAATGGTTTTACCTCCGGCGCTATTTGATCCAAGTTATTACCATCATACAAACGACCGTTCATCATGACCTGATAAATGGTATTGGTAAAGCGTATATTCTCCAGAGGGTTTTTGTCCAATATTACCAAGTCCGCAAGCTTACCGCTCTCAATAGATCCTAAATCCTCATCCAGACCGATAGCTTCCGCCCCCAGTATAGTGGCCATTTTCAGTGACTGGTGATGGTCCAAGCCCGCCGACTGCATGGCCCATAGCTCCCAATGGTAACCCAGACCCTGTAGCTGCCCGTGACTGCCTACCCCAGCCCGTCCACCGGCCTCCACCAGGTCTTTAACAAATACCGCCAGCTCCTTGAACACGTGCTCCTCGTCCATAAACCAACCGCTGCCTCCTCGGTTGCTGCCGCGGCGACGGCTTTTTTCATCCAATTCACGGTGCGGGGTCCAGTATCTGAGTTTAGGATCTTCATGCACCACTTCCGTGGCGTAAAAATAATTCTCGGCCCATGGCCCGCCATAAGCCACTAGCATGGTTGGGGTATAAGCGGTTTTAGTTTCAGCCACCAACTGGATCACATCTTTGTATAAAGGGAACACCGGAAAACTGTGCTCATGACCGGGGTAACCATCGATGATCTGGGTAAGGTTCAGCTTAAAGTTCAAAGCTCCTTCGGTGGTGGGCATCAGCCCTTGCTCGCGGGCAGCCATAATGATCCACTGTCGTTGCTGACGGTTACCAGCCACGTACATTTTAATGGTTTTGGTGTCGTAATATTTGCTGTAGCGCTTTAATACGTTACGGGCATGTTCCAGGTCTTTGATCTGCTCTCCATAAAATACCCCAGGACCGGTGGAATAAATGCGGGGACCCATTAATCGGCCGCTTCTTACCAGGTCGGCATAGGTCAATACATCGGTGCGCGATGTCTGAGGATCGCGGGTGGTAGTAACGCCATAGGCCAGATTGGCCATGTACAGCCATACCTGAGACTTGTGGATACCCCATTCAGGCCACATATGCGCATGCGTATCTACAAATCCCGGCACAATAGTCTTGCCTTGCAGGTCAATGACTTGCGCCGATTCCGGAACAGATAAAGTACCTCCAGCGCCCACCGCTGCAATGCGGTTATTCTTAATATGTAGATCACCATTCTCAATTACCTGATCGCCGTTCATGGTGATAATACGAGCACCCGTCAGCAGTATATCACCTTGAGGAATATCGCGATCCACCTGGAATAAGACTTCATGCTCTTCGGCAATATATTTTATTTCCTTTAATGCCGCCAGACCGGCGCTGTCGTCTTCTGCTAGATTCTTACGAGCGGTCTTGACACTATCCTCCAAGGCCTTACTTGCCCGCAGGTCGTAAGTAAAGAAAGCGTTGCCCATAGACCAGTGCAATTCATTGCCGTCGGCCGACCAACTGGGAAACTGACCACCAATATCGGTAAGCTGTTTAAAAGGAAAGGGAGCAGCCTTAGGGCTTGATACGGAAACAGCAGGTACTTTTCCTCCCACATACGGTACATTGACCAGGTACAAGTCATTGTTAACCACCGCCAGGGCTCTATCTCCCCGGGGAGAACGCAAGACCAGGCGCGCTTCCATAGGTTTTTCCGCACCCGGCACTTTTTTACCGGTTACTTTCAAATGCTGTTTTTCATCAGTACCGTCGAAACGAATAGAGGTTAGGCCTTTTTCGCTTCCATATAGGTAAACACGATCTTCTCCATGGATAAAATGTGGGTTTGAACGTCCATAGGCAGGAGCAATAGTTACTACTCCACCGCCGGTAGCCGGTAGCCAGGCAACTTTGGTGTCCGGATGCCCTCTGAAGGTAGGTCCAATGGCGTCTCTGAAGTTTCTGGCGGAGGTCTCCATAAATACCACCCTATTACCATCTGGTGAAAATACCGGCTGCTGATAGAATGCCTGGGCGGTAGTAAGTTTGGTAACCCGGGCACGCCCTGAAGTGTTTACTGTATACAAGTGACCTCCCTGATTTTTAGACCAGGTAGTAAAAACAATTTTACTACCGTCTGGTGACCAGGCTGGCTGAGCCTCCGTTAGATCCATGTTGGTCAACCGGCGGGGCTGCCCCTGAGGAAAATCCATCACGTATAAACGATCCAGAATGGTCAGGGCCAGTTTGCTTCCGTCTGGCGACGGCACCGCGTCCCTGATCTGGCGGGCTGTGAACTGGGGCGAGTCGCTGATAGGGTAATCAAACTCTACCAGGGGCGCTACTTCTAGCTTGGTGGTTACCCTAAAAGGGATGTTGACTGCATTACCTCCTGCTACCGGCAACGACCAGATCTTCCCCCCGTAGCTGGCCACCAATGCCTTGGAGTCCGGCGTGAAAGACATACCTGGTAATACATCGCGAGTAGCCCGCGATTCCTGATCGTCGTGCTGCACCGGATAGGCCAGCCATCGTTCATCACCGGTTTGTAAATCCCGAATTCTCAAACCCGTATGCTCATCATGACGGGTTCCATACACCAGGTATTTCCCATCTGGAGATAAGGTGGGTTGAAAGGCCGATCCATATCGCTGGGTCTTATTCTCTATTTTGCCGGTTTCCCGATCATAAACCGCAAGTTGATACTGAGGAAATACCGCATTGTATTGCCAGTCACGATTGTTGCGTGAGAACCACAGATACCGGCTGGCCGCCCCAAATGCAAGCTCTACCATTTTCACAGGCTTGAGTGCCTTGTCGTCTTTGGCTAATTGTACGCCCTTACCCCCGTCGTGATGGAACATCCAGATCTTATGAGTTCCGAATCTCCCTTCCACTCGGGAAGCGAAGATATAGTCTCCCTCGGGTGACCATTCCGGTGATTGATATCGATGATTCTTTCCGGTAGTCACCTGTGTAGTGTCTTGTTTATCCATATTGATGATCCACACGTTTTCACCGCCGTCGCGGTCGGAGATAAATACCAGGGATTTGCCATCGGGGCTGTAATGCGGCTGACTGTCAAAAGCCATTCCCGTAGTAACCTGAGTGGCAGTCCCGCCTCCAATTGGAATGGTGTACAGGTCACCCAGAAAGTCAAAGACGATAGTCTGTCCGTCTGGGCTTACATCCAATGAGATCCAGCTTCCTTCTTGAAGATCGATATCCAGAACTCGGCCGGCCTCCAGCGGCAAAGGTTTTTTCAACTGTGCGCTGTCAACCTCAGGAGTGGGATCTTGAGCATAGCTCCAACTGACCGCTGAGCACAGCAATATGATGAGTGTTAATCTAGGAAGATTCATAGTAACGAGTTCGGATTGGGATTTTTTTTAAATAAATATGAAAATCCCTTGGGTTGCAACCGTTTGCGGAAAATTGTCATTATGTTTTTAAATGCTTAATCCTTATTTTTTGCATTTACGCCCCGGAAATGCCCCAACTTAACGACCTGGAGTCCAACGCCAAATTAATACTAAATAACAATTGGAGGGATGGGTTTACTATACCAGCAAGCGTTTGTATCCGTTCTAATGAAACTGGGACTCGGGCCTCTTGACTTGGGCTTCAAAAAGAACCATTGAACTTCAAAAATAAGGAAACTCTGATATTACTGGGATATTTTGCGTTAATGGTATTGTTCAGCGTGGGGCTTCCCGCGCTAATTTGATCAGGCCTTGACCAGCTCAAAAATACTGATCTCCGGGTTTATGCCAATGCGACCCGGCATTCCGATGAAGCCGTATCCACGGTTTACATACAGGAATTGAGAGCCTTCCTGGTATAGCCCGGCCCATTGCTTATAGAGGTACTGCGCAGGACTCCAAGCAAAATTACCCAGTTCTACACCAAACTGGAATCCGTGGGTATGTCCGGAAAAAGTGACGTCGATATCCGGGTAGTTTTGGATCTCAGCTTCCCAGTGACTAGGGTCATGAGAAAGTAATAGCTTTACCGCTGCTTCTTCAGTTCCCTGATGAGTTTTGGCTAGTTCTCCGTATTTGGAGAAGCGTTTAATACCCCAATTTTCCACGCCCAGAATAGCCATCTGATCCTGACCGCTTTTTATGTTGGTATTTTCATTACAAAGCAGCTGCCATCCCAATTCCTTATGGATGGTCTTCATGTCCATTAAGTTTTGCCGTTTGGCCTGGGCCGAACTCCAAGCCCGGTAGTCACCATAATCGTGGTTACCTAAAACTGAATAAACCCCTAAGGGCGCCTTTACTTTATTAAAAATGGGAATGTAATCCTTGGCCTCTTTCGACTCCTGATTTACCAGGTCACCGGTAAAAAAGATCATATCCGTCTTTTCCTGCATCAACATGTCCACGCCGCCTTTAACCGCTCCATTATTGAAGAAACTACCGGTGTGAATATCTGAGATCTGGCCGATGGTGATGCCGTCAAATGAGGAAGGCAGGTTGGGCAAGGCAATACGCCTTTTTCTTACTTGGTAATCATAAGCCCGGTTAATAATATTAAATCCCTTGACAGCGACCGGAAAAGTAGCAGCCATCACCGCCGCACGATGTAAAAATTTCTTTCTGCTCATAGTTGGTGTTCCATAGACATCTTTAGGCTGTGAAGGTGATGGGTTTTTAAATATATTCCCCAGCAAGGGATATATTCTAACCAGCAAACGATCCAGAACCAAATAAATTGCCAATAGGACCTGAAATATATTGGTTAAAGCAATAGACGCGATTATCGACCTCCTAATGACCAGGGAGGAAATATGTAAGAATATCCCATCCAGAAACCAGAAACATGCCAATACCCAAACCGATACCACCCAGTAAAGAACTGATATAAGCTTCCTATGGGCAGGGGTCAGAGCCTTTAACTTCTGGTACAACAAATAAAACAGCACCACATCGAACAGCAGCAAACCTGCTATCAATAATACCTGTGAGTGCATTGGATCCATTTTTAACTACCTATAGAAAGCCTGCGATTCAAGCCTTCTGTTAACAAATACATTACCGGAACTATCACCAAAGTTAAGAAAGTTGACACTGTCAAACCAAATATGATGGTCCAAGACATGGGTCCCCAGAATACAACATTGTCTCCGCCAATGTAAAAATCGGAAGTGTAAGACCCCATAAATTTCAGAAAATCGATATTTATTCCCACTGCCAGAGGAATTAACCCCAGGATGGTAGTGATGGCCGTTAGCAATACCGGTCTCAATCTGGTTTTGCCGGCGCTCACAATAGCCTCGATCATATCCGCCTTGGGTAATCGACCGGTTATTTCCAACTTCTCCTTTAGCCTTTTCTTGCTTAACTCAATAAAGTCGATCAGTACAATGGCGTTGTTCACAACTATACCCGCCAGCGAAATGATACCCACCATACACATGATTATCACAAATTCCATATTGAATATGACCAGTCCCAGGAATACTCCAATGGTGCTGAATAATACGGATGTCATGATAATAAACGGCGCGGAAACCTTGTTAAACTGTGAGACTATGATCAAAAAGATCAGGAAAACGGCCAGCATTAGGGCTTTACTTAAAAACGCCATTTCTTCCGCTTGCTTTTCCTGTTCACCACCAAATTTGAATTCATAGCCTGCGGGCAACGTATAATCAGCCAACAACGTCTTGATGTCCTCATTGACGTTAGTAGGGTTAAAACCGCTCAGTACATTACTGCTTAGGGTTACCACCCGCTTAAGTTCTTTGCGCTTAATAGAGCCAAATGTCGAGCTCAATTGGGCATCCGCCACCGAAGCAATGGGTACCTGATAGATCTTGCCGTTGGTTTGATCCCTGAACGTGATGCTTTTATTCATTAAGGCATCAATATCGTATCGATAACGGTCGTCCAGTCGCAATTGGATCTCGTAATCGTCTTCCCCCTGCTTGAATTTAGAGATCTCTTTGCCAAAAAGGGCGGTTCTGATCTCGGAAGCCACCGACATGGTGCTTAACCCGAATCGACGGGCTTTTTCCCGATCTATATCCACGATCAATTCCGGCTTGCCGGTTTCAAGGTCGGTACGCAAGCGTTCGATGCCTCCTATACCGGATTCCGTGATATACGCCTTCATTTTTTCGGAGATATCGATCAGGGTTTCATATTTGTCCCCCGTGATCTCGATACTGATGGCTTTACCCACCGGGGGTCCCGCTGCATCTTTGTCAACCGCGATAGTAACACCGGGATATCCTTGCACCGCCTCGCGGATCTTGGTCATCACCTCTTTGGTATTGACCCCCTTCCGATAACGGAACTCTACGAAATTGACCATAACCCGGCTTTTGTTGGGGGTTTCCGCGGCGCTAATTGCTGTGGGGTCATTGGGATCGGCGGTTCCTTCTCCAACATTGGAAATGACCGATTCCACCATAAAAGTGTAAGGCTCGATAACCTGGTGCACGTCTTTCTCGATCTTCTCCGTAAAGGTATTGGTGGTTTCAATGTCCGTACCCACCGGGAACTCTATAAAGACATTTACGTATTTGGGTTCGTTTTCAGGGAAGAACAACACCTCCGGTTGAAATACTCCCATCATTCCTATAGAGAAAATCAAAGCCAGCACAGTTCCTCCCAGGAAGGTATAAGGCCTGCGGCCACCAAGGGCAAAAGTCAACGTCTTCACATAGCGCTGTTCCAACCAGGGCAAAAAAGCTTTTTGGAACTTCTGCGACCAGGGGCTCAGGAAATAAATATTCAGCAAGGTGATCAGTACCACTACATTCAAAAGATTACCTATAACGATAAAGATCTTCTGGACAGAGGGTTCCACCACTGACTTCAGTACAAAGCCTACCGCAATAAATATGGCGCCCAATACCACCATTACAATAGCTCGGGTCCATATTTTTTTCCATTGGGGTTCCTGGGTGCCTACTCTCATAAACTGGGAGATCAAAACGGGATTGATCACCAGCGCCACAAACAAGGATGAGCCTAACGTTATGATCAAGGTAACCGGCAATATGCCCATAAACTCACCTACCATGCCTGGCCAAAATACCATAGGGAGAAAAGCTGCTAAAGTAGTGGCTGTAGAGGCGATTACCGGCATGGCCACTTCACCTACTCCTTTTTTAGTGGCCTCTAAAGGTTTCATACCTTCTTCCATCAGGCGGTAAACATTTTCTACCACCACAATACCGTTATCCACCAACATCCCTAATGCCATTATCAATGAAAACAGCACCATCATGTTGATGGTAATGCCAAAGACGCTTAAAATATTGAAGGTAATAAACATGGAAAGCGGGATGGCGATGCCTACGAAGATGGAGTTGCGGGTACCCAGAAAGAACAACAGGACCAAGACCACCAAGATCACACCGGAAATAATATTATTTTCCAGACTATTTACCATTTCTTCGGTTTGTACAGATTGATCATTGGTAATGACCACCTCTAAGCCTTCAGGGAATATTCCTGCCTTAGCTTTATCGAGAACCTGGTGGACCTTTTCGGTGAGGATCAATAGGTTCTCTCCACTACGGCGGATCACGTCCACCATGACCACCTGGTTGTCGCCTAAGCGGGCGTAGCTTTCTTTCTCTTTATAGTCGAAGTCTATTCGGGCAATGTCACCTAGATAGATAATTCTCTGATCCTCATTCTTAACCACAATTTGTTCCAACTGCCGTGGATCTT
>Ga0224508_10001979_pt1 | contig 17917 bp, 19 predicted proteins | sample SF_Jan12_sed_USG_4_FD_170157 | JGI IMG/M metagenome (GOLD analysis project Ga0224508, IMG submission 170157) | Sediment microbial communities from San Francisco Bay, California, United States - SF_Jan12_sed_USGS_21 | ecosystem: Environmental > Aquatic > Marine > Sediment | place: USA... | reverse complement strand
GAATTCATCCAGGCCCGACACAAGGCCGAGGAGTAGGTCGTTTAGCGGGGGCAGACCTTCAGCGCTGCCCTCCTCGAAGGGATTCGGCTCTTTTTCAGTCGAAGAGACGGTTAGAAGTTGCCGAGGGGGATGATCGGCGGCACGATCAGCATCTTGGCCACCAGTATCAGCAGCGTCGCAAACAGCGGGGACAGGTCGAGCCCGCCAATGGGCGGCATGATTTTTTGCATCGGCCGCAGTACCGGCGAGGCGATTTTATCCACCAGCCCGATCACAGGATTGTATTGCCCCGGATTAATCCAGCTCAGGATAACCTTGATAATCACCGCTACCAGGAACACTGTCAGCAGCAGTGCAATCAAGTCGGCAATACAGTACACCAGCAAGCCAGCGTAACTGGTCGAGCCGATCGGCGCCAGGACGCCGCCGATCTGCACCGCCGGAATCGACAGTGCGCGCATCAGCAGGAACTTGGCGTAGATCAGCAACAGGCATAACACGATCGAGGCGGCGTCCTGGCCGGCGACACTGGGGACGACTCGTCGCAGGATTTTGAGCGGCGCCGTCGTCAGCTTGACGATGAACTGTGAAACCGGGTTGTAAAAGTCGGCGCGCAGCATTTGCAGCAGGAACCGCAGCAGCACCAGCAGGATGTAGAGATCGAACAGCGTGTTAATGATCAGCATTAACGGAGATAGCAGATAACCTGAACCCATGTCTTCTTAGTCCTGTTCTGTGGTGAGTTCCCGCGCCAGCTCCTGCGCGCGCCGGTGCGCGGCCGCGGTGGCTTCATCCACCAGCCGCTCGAGCTGATTTTGCTGGAACGAAAGAATCGCCTGCTCGGTGGTGCCTTTTTTCGAGGTGACGCGGGCCCGCAGCTCGACCACGTCCTCGTCGATCGACATGCTGGCGGCGCCGAGCGCGGTCTGGCGCGCGAGTGCCGCAGCCTTGTCCTGGCTAAGCCCGAGCTTGACACCGGCCGCTTCGAGTAATTCGATAAAATAAAAAAAGTAGGCGGGGCCGCTACCCGATATCGCGGTGACCGCGTCGAGGTCGGCCTCGGCGTCGACCCAGATACCGATGCCAACCGCCTGCATAATTTTTTCCGCGGCAGTTTTTTGAGCGACGCTGACCCGCGCATTGGCGGCCAGGCCGGTGGCGCCGAGCTGCAGCAGGGACGGCGTGTTGGGCATGCAGCGAACGATGGCCCTGCCGCCGCCAAGCCAGTTGTCGATGGCCGCGCTGGGTATGCCGGCGGCAATGCTGACGAACAGTTGATCGGGATTCGGCGGCAGTGCGGCAAGTTGCCGGCAGACGGCCTGCATCACCTGGGGCTTGACCGCCAGCATGATCACGTCGGCCTGCCGCGCGCTGTCGACGGCGTCCTGCGAGGTGTTGATATCATACAGATCGCCCAACTGTTGCAGTTGATGCGGATCTATGTCGCAGGCGGTTATCGCCGCTTTATCATGCTGGTTTGCGATCAGCCCGCCGACCAGGCTGCTCGCCATGTTGCCGGCGCCGACAAAGCAAATGTTGTGCTTCAAGTTCTGTCTCCGAAAATCGCGGTGCCGATTCTGACCAGGGTGGCGCCTTCGGCAATCGCCGCGTCCATGTCCTGGGTCATGCCCATCGACAGGGTATCGCAGTCTATTCCCTGCTGTCGTAAAGCGGCCTGTGCTTTCGCCAGTTGCGCAAATGCGAGGCGTTGCTCGACAAAACTTTCGCGCGGCGCCGGGATGGTCATCAACCCGCGCAGGCGTATACCCGGCAATTCGTGTATCGCTGCCGCCATTTCGGGCACCGCAGCGAGCTCGATGCCCGCCTTGCTGTCTTCGTGATCGACGTTGACCTGGATGCAGACGTTCAGCGGCGGCATGTCGGTCGGGCGTTGATCGCTCAACCGTCGCGCAATCTTGACGCGGTCGATGCAGTGTGCCCAGTCGAAAGCCTCGGCGATATTGCGCGTCTTGTTGGACTGAATCGCACCGATGAAATGCCAGCAGATATCGAGATCCTCGAGATCAGCTATCTTTTGCTGTGCCTCCTGCAGGTAATTTTCACCGAAATGTTTCTGCCCGAGTTCGAAGGCCAGGCGAATATCGCTGGCCGGCTTTCGCTTGCTCACGGCGAGCAGCAAAACGGATTCCGGATCGCGATCACAGGCCTCGGCAGCCTGTTTGATTTGCGCGCGGATTCGATTTAGATTTTTTTCAATATTCTGCATAGCTTTTGCTATAGTTGATTAGGTTAACGCAAGGCTATAGCGAGCCCCCGATTATAATCAGTTTGTTAGCGGTCGATAAGCAAAACCCGTCAAGAATTCTATAATACCTGTAAACCGATTTAAGGAAACTTCATGGATATAGCTCAACTCCTGGCTTTTGGCGTCAAACAGGGCGCCTCCGATTTGCACCTGTCAGCGGGATTGCCTCCAATGATTCGCGTCGATGGCGATATTCGACGTATCAACGTTCCCGAGATGGATCACAAGCAGGTTCACGACATGATTTATGACATCATGAGTGACAAGCAGCGCAAGGATTACGAAGAATATCTGGAAACCGACTTTTCCTTCGAGATTCCGGGGCTGGCCCGTTTTCGCGTCAACGCCTTCAACCATAATCGCGGCGCTGGCGGTGTATTCCGGACCATCCCTTCGAAGATCCTCAGCCTCGAGGATTTGAACGCGCCCAAAATATTCCAGGAAATTTCCGAGTTCCCGCGCGGTATCGTGCTGGTAACGGGGCCCACCGGTTCCGGCAAGTCGACCACCCTGGCGGGCATGGTCGACTACAAGAACGATACCGAGTACGGTCATATTCTGACCGTAGAAGACCCGATCGAATTCGTCCACGAAAGTAAAAAATGCCTGGTCAACCAGCGCGAGGTGCACCGCGATACGCTCGGCTTCAACGAGGCTTTGCGCTCGGCGCTGCGGGAAGATCCCGACACCATACTGGTCGGCGAGATGCGCGATCTCGAGACTATTCGCCTGGCGCTGTCGGCGGCCGAAACCGGGCACCTGGTGTTCGGTACCCTGCACACCAGTTCGGCGGCGAAGACTATCGACCGTATCGTCGACGTGTTCCCGGCGGCGGAGAAGGCGATGGTGAGATCGATGCTTTCAGAGTCGTTGAAAGCGGTTATCTCGCAAACCCTGATGAAAAAAATCGGTGGCGGGCGTGTCGCCGCGCATGAAATCATGATCGGCACGCCGGCGATTCGTAACCTGATCCGCGAGGACAAGGTCGCGCAAATGTATTCGGCGATTCAGACCGGGCAAAATGTCGGCATGCAGACGCTGGATCAGAATCTGAAAACACTGCTCGCATCGGGCGTGGTTTCCAAGGATGAAGCGCAGCGCAAAGCCGCCAATCCGGATGCGTTATAATCTTGCCATTGAAGCGAGTAGGGGAGTCTAATGGATCGTAACAAGGCAATCAGTTTCATGCATGACTTGCTGCGCATGATGGTGAGCAAGGACGGGTCGGATTTATTTATTACCACGGGTTCGCCGCCGGCAATGAAGATCGACGGCAAGGTCGCCACCGTGTCCAAGCAAAACCTGTCGCCCAACCATACGCAAATGCTGGCGCGTTCGATCATGAACGACAAGCAGGTTTCCGAATTCGAGGAAAAACAGGAATGTAATTTTTCGATAGCGCTGCCCGGCGTGGCGCGCTTTCGTGTCAACGCCTTCATCCAGCGCGGCAGTTCCGGCATGGTGCTGCGGATCATCAATTCCGAAATACCGACCTTCGACGAATTGAACCTGCCGCCGATTCTGCAGGATATCGCGATGACCAAGCGCGGCCTGGTCATATTCGTCGGCGGTACCGGTTCGGGTAAATCGACTTCACTGGCGTCAATGGTGGATTACAGAAACCGCAACACGCACGGCCACATCATTACAATCGAGGATCCGGTCGAATTCGTTCACGACCATCAGAACTGCCTGGTGACGCAACGCGAGGTCGGCGTCGATACCGAGTCCTACGAGATTGCGCTCAAGAATACGCTGCGACAGGCGCCGGATGTCATCCTCATCGGCGAGGTTCGCGACCGTGAGGCCATGGAGCACGCAATCGCATTTGCCGAAACCGGCCACCTGTGCCTTACCACGCTGCACGCCAACAGCACCAACCAGGCGCTGGACCGAATCATCAACTTCTTCCCCGATGAACGACGCCAGCAGCTGCTAATGGACCTGTCGCTCAACCTCAAGGGACTGGTGTCGCAGCGCCTGATTCCGAAAATCGACGGTGCTGGCCGCATCCCGGCAATCGAAGTCATGCTCAATACGCCGTTGATGGCGGACCTGATCTTCAAGGGCGACGTGCATGAAATGAAATCGCTGATTGCCAAGTCCAACGAGGCCGGCATGAAAACCTTCGACCAGGCGCTGTTCGATCTCTACGAAGAGCAGAAAATTACATTCGAAGACGCCCTTCGTAACGCCGATTCGGTTAACGATATTCGCCTTCGTATCAAGCTCGAAAGCAATACCGCGCGCAAGACCGGCGTGGTCGAGGACCATCGGGATTTCGAGCTCGAGGAATCCGATGACGAAGTCGCCGGCGGCATGATTTAGCCAGGAGAAGTATTATGGCGCGCGAACCTACTACACAGCTGCTGGAACCCTACCTGAAAATAATGGTCGAGAAACAGGCCTCCGACCTGTATTTCGTTACCGGCGCCCCGCCCAATATGAAAACCCAGGGTAACACCGCCGCCATCGCCAAGAAACCTTTCCAGAGCGGCCAGGTCATGAAACTGGCCTACAGCCTGCTAAATGACGAGCAGGTGCGCGATTTCGAAATCAACCGCGAGCTCAATCTCGGTTTCACGCTCAATGACGTAGGTCGTTTCCGAGTCAATATTTTCATCCAGCGCTCCGAAGTATCGATGGTTATCCGCTACATCAAGTGGGAGATTCCGACCATCGACGAACTTGGCCTGCCGCAGATTCTAAAAGAAGTGGTCATGAACCAGACTGGCATGGTGTTGGTGGTGGGCTCGACCGGTTCGGGTAAATCGACCACGCTGGCGTCGATGCTGAATCACCGTAACAAGACCGTCGGCGGGCATATCCTGACGATCGAGGATCCGATCGAATTCGTATTCCGCCACGACAAGTCGATCGTGTCGCAGCGCGAGGTCGGCATCGATACGCTAAGCTACGCCAACGCGCTGCGCGAGGCGTTGCGTGAAGCCCCCGAGGTTATCATGATCGGTGAGGCGCGTGACTCCGAAACCATGAAAGCGGCGATCAATTTCGCCGATACCGGCCACCTGTGCCTGACCACGCTGCACGCGGTCAACTCGAACCAGGCGATGGACCGGATCATGAACATGTTTTCCACCGAGATGCGCGATCAGCTGTTGATGGATTTGTCGCTCAACCTGAAGGCGGTTATCTCCCAGCGCCTGGTGCCGGGCATGCAGGGCAAGCTCGCCTGCGCGGTCGAAATCATGATGAACACGCCTTATATCTCGGAGCTGCTGCGCGAAGGCAACTTCAACGAGATCAAGGAAATCATGGAGAAGGGCGATACCACCGGCATGCAGACCTTCGACCAGTCGCTTTACAATCTCTACAAGTCGGACAAGATCACCATCAAAAACGCGCTGGCCTACGCCGATTCGAGCACCAACCTCGAATGGAAGATCAACTTTGGTGGTGAGCAACCGTCGAGCCAGGATACTCGCCACAACCTCAACAAGCAGGGTGCGCTCGAAGAACTGACCCTGCCTTCCGAAGAAGACTAGTTCCCTGCGCCAGTATCGAAGCACATTCGCCCGACTCCGGGGATGACTCCAAACAGCGGCTGAAAAGACGCCATGCGCCCGGCCTGTGGCGCTCTGGTACGCTATTTCAAAAATAACCAGGAGGTAATCGTCGGCCAATTCCCGTTATTGGCAGGAGTCATTCCCGCAAAAGCGGGAATCTTGTAAATACGGCGCGTACTAAAGTTCCCGCTTGCGCATCAATCCCCCGATCGCAAGGCCGTAATCCAGCGTATCGCCGGGAATAATCCACGACGACGCATCGATGGCCTCGCCGGTCTGGTGGTTTCGCATCGCTAAAGCTTCAACCCTGCCAGTGACCGGCAACCGGGGATGTTCTTCGATGAACCGCCCACCGGACTGATTGTGCCAGAAAGTCCAGTAGAATCAGATAGTTATCTTATTATTTTCTACCGAATCCGGAGTCGTTCCTTTGAATTCTTGTCTAAGTCAGCAAGTCAACGGTTTGTCCTCTTTGGTACGGAGCCGGGGACTGGTTTTCTCCAAACCGGGCGTTGGAACGCGTTCGGCAGGCTGCAGGAAGCGGTCAGAAGCGGTCTTTCGCGGGGTGGTGCATGAACGACTCTGAAGTGCCCAAAACCGTCATTGCGAGGAGCGAAGCGACGAAGCAATCTTTCAATGTTTACGCCATGTTTGGAGATTGCTTCGCTGCGCTCGCAATGACGGCTTCGTGCCGAAAGCACTAGTTCCCCATTTTGCGATGAACGTCGGCTAACCGGAAGCTGACCTTAATTTTTAGCCAGGCAACTACCGGTAAGTGCCCTTTATAGCAGCCGTTAACGTCAGCACCGCGGAGGTTTGTCCCTCTCAATTGCTTTTGTTGGCTGCTTCACTGCCAAGCCGCCACTCGTTTTCAGACTATGCCCCAGAAGGCCCTGCGGCCAATGCCGATCGGTCAAACCCCTTGAAGATCAGCCATACCGCGAAGACCATTTCCTGTAGGAAGATCGGACCATCCAGCATGGCCACCGTATTTGGCGAAAGTTCGAGGCCAAATAACAACATCAACCGCGCAGCCAGAATAGACGTGGCAGCGAGAAGACCCCATACGGAGATCCACCGAGGAACGAGCCTGGTCTGGTATAGCATATAGTTCAGCATAAGGGAGCCTAGACTGAATGCTGTGAAAGCGAGGGGAGTGTTGTCCCAATCGTGACCGGCCTGAAAGACTTTACCCAGGGTGTAGAAGTGAGCGGCTTCGGGAGATCCTACAGCCACGAACTCATGACTCAGGAAAATGAGAGCAAGTAAGTGCATGGTGGCTATAGCGAAGAGCACCGTCTCGATAGACCTAGCCACAACATAGCCCAGTGCCAGCCGTTCACTAAACGGCTTCAATACAGGGTAGAGCAACACCGCGATGCTAACAACTGCGATGTGATTGACGAGTTCGAGGAGAATTCCGACTGAAACCCGGCCTTGCTCCAGGGACACCTGCGCCAGGAAGTCAGAGGCACCGAGCACCGGTTGAAGGATTATGACAGACAGTGAGAATGATACTGTTGCCATAATGAAAAGGACGCCCACAGTGCGAGTAACGGTTTGGTGTATCATTACGAATATTCCCCCCTACGAATTCACGACCACTACTGACAAACCTAGACGCACTCTAATACCAAATTCAGCCGCCGTGGTACGTGGTCGTTTAAAATACTTTCTTAGCCCGATTTAATAGGCCGCGGGTTTTATTAATTATTCTAAAAAGCTATTCTATTTAATGATTTCTGTCCTAATGCTTTCGAAGGGCGCGCCTTCTACCACAACAACATCTCCTGGCTTTAGAAACCTGTTGTCTGTTTTTACAGCATTAAACATTGATGCTAATTTGTCGAGTCGATCAATATTAAGCAAATTGGCCAGTCTTCTTTTCCAGCGAGGGGCTTTATTAGCAACCCCCGCAGGAGAACCTGTAATAACGGCTGATCCTTTTGTAATCTTTTCTAAATTATATTTCCTTAAAACAAAGAGCAGAATCTCTTTATTTGAATAAATCCTATTCTTTGTATTTTCACGTTGTCGCAATTCACCATTTACAGTGGTTTGTATATTTATGCATAAGGTTGAATTTCTATTTTCCGAACTAGGAATCCACATAGATTTGCTGATCGGTAAAAAACCAGGAAAACTTCCTTTAGCATTAAAATATTCAGGCTCCAACTCTACTCCCAAACCAAGAACGGCCAGGGTAATAGACTGCAAATCATTCGCAAGAAAATAACCCAGTCTTGGTGAAAAGGATGGATCGGTCAATTGCTCCCGGCTGATGTCGTTCAATACAACGATTCCTAGTTCAACTTCGTAGTCAACTAGACTGTAGACTGTTTTAACTTTATCTTTCAGGGTTTGGGAAAGACCTGCCTCAATATTCTCGATCTTGTCAAATAAGATATTTTGATTCGGATACTTTACGGTGTGACCTTTATTAATTGCACTTTTTAGTTTTCTAAAAACAGGCGGCGATACTTCAGGATGATATTCAGATCCGGTTTGATATATTATCCCCGGATAAGTTAATGCGATTCCATATACATTATTGCTATCCAATCGAAGCGGGACTAGTTTGCCGGAGTTGCTATTTACCTGCAAACATTCACCATTGGCAGGAATAGGTGTATAAATTAATGGCCAAAAAATATAGGAGCCAACTCCTAAAGCAATGATAATTATAATCGCTACCAAATATTTAATAATTGCATACATGATTTTTCTGGCATATCAATTCAATAATACTCCTGGAGAAGCTAACGCCTGCCATGTGCGGTGCGGAGCCGCAGGCGGAGCAACCGAGTGAGCGTAGCGAACGACACAATTGCCTTGTTAGCGGTTATGCAAGCACTATATGTAGATTGCGCTCCGCGTTTTAAGAGCCTTACTTCGTTAGTGTTTGATAGAGCAAATGGCATGATCATATAAGCTTACAGAATAATGAGCTCTGCCCCTTTCATTGTTCGCTGTAATAAATATTTTTCAAAATTGATATGCACCAGTTACACCAGTATAAATACCCCCTGCATCTCGATCTTTATTGGAAAGGCTTACCTCACCATTCGAATAACGTGCATCTAATCCGAGTACAAATTTCGGATTGATTTCATAATACATTCCTGCTCCAAACCAACTGCCCACATCACTGTCATCTTCTGTCATTGTCATGTTGTTTTCCTCGAATTCCAGTTCGGCGTACATGAATGAAACACCACCTCCGATGTAGGGTTGAATTTTCGAGTTCCGGTTCATGAAGATTTTCCGTATACCTAAATGATACTCTGTGGTGTGCCCCAGGTCTTCCATACCGGTATGCTTATGTTTATCACCTGTATCCATAATCTCCAGTACAATACTGATTGGCCATGAGTCTTTTTTGATATCGAAGATAACCCCCATAGAGAAATGCTTGTCGAGATCAGGCCAATCGCTGTTGTCCATATTCTTCAAACCTATATAGCCACCAATATGGCCAGACAACTCATCTGCATTTGTCATAGATGCAGCCAGAAGTAACATCATTGCTACGGTAAAGTTTTTAAGAGGCCAATATGTTCTCATTGGATAATCCTCGGTATATGTTTGGTCAATGCCCCGCATAAGCGGCCCAGCTCTGGCTGGTCCGACTATATACGCTTGTAGGCTGCCATTGAGGCTTTCGATAAAATCTGGAAAATAAAGTGACGGTTAACTTAATTCAGAGATAAGGTAATTATCACCTTCATTCATGAGCAACAAGTCAGGATCAGTGAGTAAAATAAATCAAGCCTTTACATGAAAAATTAATTCAGCACAGTGGAAAGAATGGTTGTTGACCTGGGTCAATAAGAGAAATAGTGTGGTCATAAATTTAAAAAATACTAACGTCCGGTATGTGCCGTTTGTCGCCTTTAAATTTGAAATTGTTAGCGTCTGCTTACGGGAAAGCAGGCCACTCGTCTCCAGGGCGTAGGAACAGTTTAAAGCTGGTAAACAACTTCGCCGGCGACGATGGTGTGGCTAACGCTGCCCTGAAAGTCCCAGCCCTCGAAGGCGGTATTCTTGCCCTTGGAGACGAAGTCTTCAGCCCTGCAGATCCAGTGGGTTTCGGCATCGACGATGATCAGGTCGGCGATTTCGCCGGTTTCGATTTTGCCGCCAGGCAATCCCAGAATGGCTGCCGGATTCGAAGTTAAGCGGGCGATTAAATCCGCCAGCGGCAGTAACCTTTCGTCGACCAGGCGTAAGGCCAGCGGCAGTAACGTATCGAGCCCGCTGATGCCGGGTTCGGCCGACGGGAAGGGCTTTAGCTTGGCATCGACTTCGTGCGGCTGATGGTCAGAGCACAGACAGTCGATGGTGCCGTCGGCGACGCCCCCGCGTAGCGCGTCACGGTCGTGCTGGCTACGCAGCGGTGGAATGGTAAACATGTTGCTGTCGAAATTGCCGATGTCGTGATCGGTCAGGAACAGCTGATGGATCGCGCAATCGGCGCTGATCGGTAAGCCCTTGGCCTTGGCGCGGCGAATCATGTCGACCGAGCGCGCGCAGGAGAGCTGGCCAAAATGCGTGCGCGCGCCGGTCTGCGCCACCAGCTCGATATCCTTGGCCAGGGCCGCGGTTTCGGCGGCTTCCGGAATCGACGGCAGCCCGAGCCGGGTTGCGATCGCGCCTTCGTGGGCGCAACCGTTACCGAGTAAATCGTGATCCAGCGGCTGGATGATAACCAGCGATTGCTGGCCGGCGGCGTAATCCATCGCCCGGCGCTGCACCAGGTTGTTGGCCAGCGGCGCCTTGGCGTTGCTGAAGGCGATACAACCATTGTCGCGCAGGCTCGCCATGTTGCTGAGTTGTTCCCCGCCCAAACCCCGCGTCAGCGCGCCAATCGGGTAGACATGCGCCTTGTGACCGAACATTTCGTTGCGATGATGAATCAGTTCGACCGTGGCCGAATTATCGATCGGCGGCTGCGTGTCGGGCGGAAGGCATAAGGTGGTGATGCCGTTTTTGATCGCGGCCGCGGTTTCGCTTTCGATATTGGCCTTTTCCGGCTGGCCGGGATCGCGCAGGCGGGCCTGGCAATCGATCAGGCCGGGCATCACCAGGCGGCCGCTGGCGTCGATCGTGTTTTCAGCCCGGAATCCTTTCGGCGGTTTGTCGATTGAGGCGATCCTGCCGTCCTGAATATACAGGTCGGCCTCGCGCTGCGTCGCCGCGGCGGCTTCGACCAGCAGTCCGTTCTTGATATGCAGGCTCATGACTCGCCCCCGGACTGGCCGACGATCATTGCCATCACCGCCATGCGCACCGAGATACCGAAGCTGACCTGCTGCAAAATGACCGACTGGCTGCCGTCCATGACGCTGGATTCGATTTCGACGCCGCGGTTGGCGGGACCGGGATGCATGACGATGGCGTCGGGTCTGGCGCGCCGCAGGCGTTCCTGCGACAGGCCGTACTTGCGAAAGTATTCCTTTTCACTGGGCAACAGCGCGCCGCGCATGCGCTCTTTCTGCAGGCGCAACATGATGACCACGTCGACGTCCTCGAGGCCCTGTTCGAGATCTTCGTAAACCCGCACGCCGAGCGACTCGCATTCGTAAGGCAATAGCGTGCGCGGCGCGATCACGCGGATCTCGGCGGTGTTAAGCAGGTTCAGCGCATGGATTTGCGAGCGCGCGACGCGCGAATGCAGGATGTCGCCGACGATTGCCACCCTGAGACTGCTGAAGTCTTTTTTATGATGACGGATGGTGTACATGTCGAGCATCGCCTGGGTCGGGTGCTCATGCTGACCGTCTCCGGCGTTGAGCACCGCAACCCCGGGGCGCACATGCTGCGCGAAGAAGTACGCGCTGCCGCTATCCTGGTGGCGGATAACGAACATGTCGATCTGCATCGCCTCCAGGTTTTGCAGCGTATCGAGCAAGGATTCACCTTTAACCGTTGCCGAGGTGTCGACGTTGAGGCTGAGAATATCGGCCGATAGCCGCTGTTCCGCCAGCTCGAAGGTGGAGCGGGTGCGGGTGCTTGCCTCGAAAAACAGGTTGGCGACGGTGATGCCGCGCAGGATCGGCACTTTCTTGATGGTGCGATCGGCGACCGATGTAAAGGATTCCGCGGTGTCCAGGATTTCCGTCAGTATCTCCTGGTTCAGGCCCTCGATACTGAGAAAATGCTTCAGTCTGCCGTTGTCGTCGAGCTGGAGGTTATCGTTACTCAAGCTCAGGCTCCAGGGTCTTGATCACCAGCCGCAGAGGATCGGGTCCTTCGAGCTTGATATGACTACTGGAATCGAGCTCCATGGTCGCGCCGACGATATCCGCCTGTATCGGGATTTCGCGTTCGCCGCGATCGATCAGAATCGCGAGCACGATTCTTTTTGGCCGCCCGTAATCGAAAATCTCGTTCATCGCCGCGCGCACGGTGCGACCGGAATGCAGTACATCGTCGACCAGAATGATGGTGCGGTCGTCGATCTCGGTAGGCAGACTGGACGGCTTTACCGTCGGGTGCAGCCCGCTGCGGGTGAAGTCGTCGCGATAAAAGCTGATGTTCAGGCGGCCCAGCTCGGCCTTGGGCGCGATACGCCGATGCAGCTGCTCGGCGATCCAGGCGCCACCGGTTTCGATACCGACGATGACGGGTTGTGTTTCCGGGGAAGAGAAAAAGGGAGTCAGTGCCTGGCTTAGCTTTTCAATCAACGATTCGACTGCGGGTAGGGTCACTTAAACTCCACTGGTTCGTGCGGTCGCTTTATAGCATAAATTCATTCCAAATACAGTACTCCGGGGTAATTGGATTCCGCGGGCGACCGGCACAGTCGCGAGTAGCTATGCCGGCGGCCCGTTAACTGGATTTTCCTGGTTGCGCAGCCAGGATTCGGTGATCAGCGCGGCGGCGAGGCTGTCGATTTCGGTCTTCGATTTTTTACTCTGATTTTCGATCGCCAGTTGGTAGGCTTCGCGGGTGGTCAGGCGTTCGTCGACGAATACGGCACGGACGCCGAAGCGCCCCTCGAGCTGGCGTCCGAAGCGTTGCGCGCGTTTGCTCATTTCCTGCTGCTCGCCCTTCATATTCAACGGTAGTCCGACGATTAGCAGTTCGGGTCCCCACGCCTGCAGAATTTTCTCGATACCGGTCCAGTCGCCGTTTTTAACCGCGCCCAGCGGGCTGGCCTGGCGGGTCAGGGTTTGCCCGACCGCAACGCCAATCCAGCGGGTACCAAAATCGAAACCGATGACGGTTTTTATCGGTTCAGCCATGTGCCGGCAAATCAGGCGTTGCCACTGACCGGGGAGAGCGAACTCAAATCGAAGCCGAGTGAATCGAAGGCGACCTGCCACTTGTCCTCGGGTTTCTCATGAAACAGCAGATCGGGATTGCAGGCCGAGGTCAGCCAGGAGTTTTGCTGTAATTCGGATTCGAGCTGACCCGAGGCCCAGCCGGAGAAGCCCAGAATAACCAGATAATCCTCGGGTCCGTTACCGTCGGCGATCGCCTGCAGGATATCGATCGAGCTGGTCAGGTTGACGCCGCTGGAAACCTCGACGCTGTTTTGCCAGTTGCCGGGGCTGGAATGCAGTACAAAGCCCTGTTCGAGCTGTACCGGACCGCCGATATATACCGGCTGGTTTTTGATTATTTCATTGTTGCAGGTGATGTTCAGCTGGCTGAATATGTCTTCCAGCACCTGCGAGGTTTCGTGGTTGACCACCAGGCCCATGCTGCCGTTTTCGCTGTGTTCGCACATGTAGACAAGGCTGGAGGCGAAAATGGGGTCCTTGATTGCTGGCGTTGCAATCAGGCATTTGTCGACGAGACTGGCTGTTTGCTGGTTCATTAACAGGCGTTAGCTTACTCCGCTTTGGGTTTTAAAGCGATTGCTTTTGAAGTCCCAGGTCCTGATGATGACAATTTGGTCGGCGCGCTCTTTCAGTTCTTCGGAAAACGGTGCGAACGGCTGCGCCATGCGTAGAATGCGGCGCGCGGCCTCGTCAAGTACCGAGGTTCCCGAGGAAGCGGTAATCTGCATGTCGAGCACTTCTCCAGCCGCGTTCAGGCGTACGCTCATGCGCAGCCGACCGTCGAGATTGTTGATTCTGGCCTCCTGCGGGTAGTTCAGATTGCCGGTATGCTCGATTTTCTGCACCCAGCCGGCGAGGTAGCTGGCTTCGACCGCCTTGCGAGTGCTCGCGGTCAGGGTAACGGTTTTCGGCCGCCTGGCATAATCGATTGTCATTTGCCGAATTTCCGCCTGCAGCCGGGCAATCTTGCTTTCGCGCTGTTCGGTTTCACTGGCCTGCTTGCTGTTCGAATCTTTCGCGCGCTGCTGTTGCTGTCGCTGCACAAGGCTGTCCGATTCCTTTTGCGTCAGGTAATACAGGTTGCTGATGGCCAGCTGTTGCCTGCGCCGTTCGACCTGGTCCCTGTCCGAAAGGCCTTTTTGGTCGATTGGAGTTTTGGCGGAAACCGGTGCGCTAGGGCGCGCCTTTTCGTCGGCATTACCGCCGCCTGCCTGGTTTTCCTGCGCCAGGAAGTCGGGATTCTCGACGTCTTCAAAGGATTTGGAATTGGCGAGAATGATATCCAGGCTTGGCAGGGGCTCGGCGTTGCTGTGATCGGACGAGGTAAATCCGACGCCCAGCACGACAATGGCATGCAGTGTCATTGCCAGAAACAGGGTGAAACCGAGTCGATCACTGGCCGTGATGCGCGGCTGGATTACTTGAGCGTGAGACATATTGGGTGTCTATTGTGCCAAGAACTATTCTAGATAACCAGTAAAACTCGTTGAATTAGTTAACAATTTTAACTGGCCAAGGCGCGTCGATTTCGAGTTTATCGTAAAAAGAGCGGCTTGCCAGGAGCTGTCGCGACTCACTTATTATCAGAAAGTCGTCTACGCCTAAGGATAGTGCTAATTTTCCGTTTTTGTGGAACTCATCGATCATCAGCACGGTTGCCGCAACATCGGCCAGCACCGGGTCGCTGACCAGCACCGTTGCCGAGCTCTGTCCGCGCGACGATTCGCCGCTGCGCGGGTCGATGATATGATGCGTTAACCGCTCGCCACGCCGATACTGTCGGTGATAGTTACCCGACGTGAAAAGGCTGTAGTTGCCGCGCAGTTCGAGACTGGCGATGACACCCGGCGCGAATGGATTTTGGATGCCGAGCCGCCACGGGCGGCCAAAACGGTCACCTGCAATCTGCATATCGCCGCCGGCATTGACGATATAGTTATCGATACCCCTGTTCTGTAAAAACTCGCCAATCAGCCCAATGGCATATCCCTTGGCAATGCCGCCAAGGTCGATTTGCAACTCGGGATTGCGGCTGCGCGCGAGCCCGGCATCGATTTTCAGATCATGCATATCGGGCAGATTGCGTTTGATCCTGGCGATAGCCGCCGGGTCGAGCTCGCCGTCGTGAAAGCCATAGGCCGCGATCAGCTTGCCGAGCGCGGGATTGAACAGACCCTCGCTGGCAGCGTGGTAGTCGAAGCACAATTGCAGCAATTTGGCCAGGCTGTCCGGTACCTGGGCCTGGCCGTTACGCAGCAATTGGTCGTTGAAGCGGGTTAAATCGCTGTCCTCCCAGGCGTGCCACTGGTCGCGGAAGCGGCGCAGCCGGCGTTCGATTTCACCGAGCAGTGACTCGGCGTGCTGCAGGTCGTCCGCAATCATCGTGACTTCGATGATGGTGCCGAACTCGAGCAATCGCTGCTCGACCAGATGCTGTTTACGCTCGCAGCCGCCGAGCGCAATGACCAACAGCAACAGCCAGCGGCTCAAGCGGATAGTCGGCGCTCGATGCACGCAAACAGTTCGGCGCTGATGTTAAGATCGAAATCGCGGTCGAGCTCACGGATGCAGGTCGGGCTGGTAACGTTAATTTCGGTGATGTAGTCGCCGATAACGTCGATGCCGACAAACAGCAGCCCGCGGGCACGCAAGTCGTCGCCGACCTGGTCGCACAGCCATTGATCGCGCTCACTTAAGCGCTGACCGCGAGTGCTTGCTCCGGCCGCGATATTGCCGCGGTTTTCGCCCTCGGCCGGCAGGCGAGCCAGCGCGTAGGGAATTGCCACGCCGTCGATTAACAGGATGCGCTTGTCGCCCTCGCTGATTTCAGGAATATAGCGCTGTACCATGGTCTGCGACTGACCGTGTTTGGAGACGGCTTCGATGATGGCGTTGGTATTCGGATCGCCAGACTGGACGCGGAAAATCGACTGGCCGCCCATGCCGTCGAGTGGTTTGATGATAACGTCCTCGTGCTGCTGGATAAATTGCTTCAGGATTTCCGGATTGCGGCTGACGCGCGTTTCGACGCAGCATTGCGGGAACACGCGGGTATAGAGCTTTTCATTGCAGTCGCGCAGGCTGGCCGGGCGGTTGACGACCAGCACGCCGTTCTCTTCGGCCTGTTCGAGGATGTAAGTGGTGTAAATGTACTCGAGGTCGAAAGGCGGGTCCTTGCGCATCAGGATAACGTCCAGCTCGTCCAGGCGGCAGCGACCAGACTCGCCGTAATCGAACCAGTCCTCATTGTCGTCACGCAGGGCCAGATTACGGAACTGCCCCATCGCTATTCCATTTTCGAGAAAGATATCGTCCTGCAGGAAGTAATAAATCCCCCAGCCGCGCGCCTGTGCCTCCAGCATCATGGCGAGGCTGGAATCTTTCCAGGGCTTGATGGCTTCGATCGGATCCATGACGATCCCGAGCTTGCGGTTTGCGGGCATAAAACAGGTATTTTCGAGCGCAGATTGCGATGGTTTGAAGTTTACTCAATTAATCCGGGCAAAAACATCAAAATATCCCTGGTACAGCTTGCTTTGTTCCTGTTATCTATAGCTTGTTAAACCCGGTTTTATGAACTACTTTTTAAGGGTGTGATTATTCTGTATTTTGTCGGTGGGAACTCGATTTAAATCATAGAATTTACATCACATAGTTATATTAAATGACTGGTTTTGCTTGAATAAATCAATATACTCTAGTCGTAATAAAGTGGGGGATACCCACTATTAATCCCCGGGGGTTATGTGAACACCGAGTCTCAAGTAGCAGATGGAGCGCAGGAATCGGCCAACCTGAACGTAAAGGTTATGGTGATCGACGACAGCAAAACCATCCGTCGCAGCGCCGAAACCCTGCTAAAAAAAGTAGGTTGCCAGGTGGTGACCGCAATCGATGGTTTCGAAGCGCTCGCCAAAATTACCGAACACAAGCCGGATATAATTTTCGTCGATATCATGATGCCGCGCCTGGATGGCTACCAGACCTGCGCGCTGATCAAGAACAATCAAACCTTTAAAGCAACTCCGGTCATCATGCTGTCGAGCAAGGACAGTATTTTCGATCGTGCGCGCGGTCGCATTGTAGGTTCCGAAAAATACCTGACCAAGCCCTTTTCGAAGGAAGACCTGATCAATGCCATCACCACGCACGTGGGATAGGTCATTGCGGTTAGCCAAACCAGAGGTAGTTACCGAATGACACATATCTTAATAATTGATGATTCGCCAACCGAAGTGCATGTTTTCAAGAACATGCTGCTGAACAACGATATCGAAGTGTCGGTTGCCAGGAATGGTGAAGAAGGCATAGAGAAAGCGATCGAGATCAAACCCGACTGCATTTTGATGGATGTCGTGATGCCGGGAAAAAACGGATTCCAGGCAACCCGCGACCTGAGTCGAAACCCGGTAACCTCGTCGATTCCTGTGATTATTATCACCACCAAGGATCAGGAAACCGACAAGATCTGGGGCATGCGTCAGGGCGCCAAGGACTACATCGTCAAGCCCGCGAACGAGCGCGATCTGATCGATCGAATAAACAGGGTGCTTGGTACCGAACAGGCGAATTAGCGGAGTATTGGACCAGCCATGCCTATTACTTCGCCGTTCGAAATATTGAAAAAAATGGATGGGCGTTTTCGCCGCAACTCCAGCGGTTTGCCGGTGGCCAAGACGGTGGTCGACGACTGGATTGGAATCGGATTTGCGATCAACGACATTCCGTTGATCGCGAAAATGGATGACGTTAATGAAATTTTGCCGCCGCCCGAAACGATCCGTGTGCCGGGTGTCGCCCCCTGGGTCAAGGGGCTTGCGAATATTCGCGGCAAC
>Ga0224508_10001978_pt1 | contig 17927 bp, 13 predicted proteins | sample SF_Jan12_sed_USG_4_FD_170157 | JGI IMG/M metagenome (GOLD analysis project Ga0224508, IMG submission 170157) | Sediment microbial communities from San Francisco Bay, California, United States - SF_Jan12_sed_USGS_21 | ecosystem: Environmental > Aquatic > Marine > Sediment | place: USA... | reverse complement strand
GCGAGCAGCAGCGGTTGCTGGATGAGCTTTCCGAGGCCGAGAGGGAGCGTGACGACAACGCCGAGATCCTGCAGGGCGAGGTGGCCGCCTCCTCTGAGCTCCGGGCGGACCTGAAAGAGTCGAGTGAGGGTCTGGCGACGGCTCGAGCGGAAGTGAGCGAGCTTGCTCGAAAGCTCGAAGAGACCGAACGCGAGCGCCAACGACTAGCGGAAGCCGAGCAGGCGCTGACCGAGGCCCAAGATCTCTCCACGGTGCGGATCGCGGAGCTGGTGGAAGAGAGCGAGAGTATGCGGGCGTTCTTCGAACTCGTTCGGCAGCGGACTATGCCGGGGCCCGAAACCGAACACTTCACGGATCAGATTGGGGGCTCCCAGACCGCGTCCGCCGTGGAACCAGAGACTGAGCCCGAGACCGGGGCCGCTGCCGAACCGGATGCTGCTCCCGAGGCCGGGAGGTCTCTGCTGACGTTTGTCGAGAACTGGGCGAGCGCCTGGTCTGAGCAGCGGGTCGACGACTACCTGGGGTGCTACTCGAACTCGTTCCGTACGTCGGCGGGGCTCTCTCTGGTCGACTGGCGAAATCACCGCCGCGAGCGAGTCGCTTCCCCCGAGTGGATCGAGGTCAAGGTCGCGATACTCGATGTCCGCAACGCCACGAGCGACCGGGCCGAGGTCGAGGTGATGCAGTCGTATTCCTCGGACCGGCTGAACGACACGGTGATCAAGACGCTAGAGCTGGTGCGCGAGGATGGTCTCTGGAAGATCGCCGCCGAATCGATCGAGTAACTAGATATCGAACTCGACACCCTGCGCCAACGGCAACTCTTCGCCATAGTTCAGAGTGCAGGTCTGTCGGCGCATGTAGATCTTCCACGAGTCCGAGCCCGCCTCGCGGCCGCCGCCGGTCTCTTTCTCGCCGCCAAAGGCGCCACCGATCTCGGCCCCGGAGGTGCCGATGTTGACGTTGGCGATACCGCAGTCGGAGCCTGAGGCGGATAGAAACCTCTCGGCTGAACGCATGTTCATGGTGAAAATAGCCGAAGAAAGCCCCTGGGGCACCGAGTTGTGCATCTCGATGACTTCTTCCAGGGTCTCGAACTCGAAGATATAGAGAATCGGCGCGAAGGTCTCGTCGCAGGTTATCGGCATGTGTGCCGAGGCCTCCACCAGGGTCGGCTCGACAAAATAACCCGATCGATCCTGGAGTACCTTGCCGCCGTAGAGCACCGTCCCACCCTGGTCACGCACCTTGTCGAGAGCCGCCATCATGTCGTCTATAGCTCCCTGGTCTACCAAGGGTCCCATGACGGTACCCTCGTCGAGTGGGTCCCCGATCGAGATCGATGGATAGGCTTTGAGGAGCCGCGCTTTCATCTCAGCTGCAATCCCCTTCTGCAGGAACAGACGCCTCAGACTCGTACACCGTTGCCCCGCCGTGCCCACAGCCGCGAACAGCACACCGCGAAGCGTCAGGTCGAGGTCCGCGTCGTCCATCGCGATGAGGCCATTGTTGCCGCCCAGCTCGAGCAGGCTGCGGCCGAGCCGCTTCGCCATCGCCTGGCCGACCGCACGCCCCATGGAGACGGAGCCGGTGGCCGAGACAAGAGGAATCCTCGGGTCCGCCGTCATCGGCTCGCCGACTTGGTGCCGGTTGCCTATGGCAAGATTGAAGATCGGCGGCGCGCCGGCGTCGGCCAGCACCTTGGCTGCGATGTGGGTAACGGCGAGGGCCGTAAGAGGCGTCTTTTCCGACGGTTTCCAGATCATCGAATCACCGCAGACAGCAGCCACCATGGCATTCCAGGCCCACACGGCGACCGGGAAGTTGAAGGCGGTGATAATTCCCACCGGGCCCAACGGATGCCACTGCTCGTACATCCTGTGCTGCGGGCGCTCCGAGTGCATTGACAGGCCGTAGAGCTGCCTCGACATTCCGACCGCGAGATCGGCCATGTCGATCATCTCCTGCACCTCCCCCAGGCCCTCCGAGACGACCTTGCCCATTTCGACGGTCACCAACCGGCCCAGGGAGTCTTTGTTGCGGCGGAGCTCGTCGGCGAGAAGCCTGACGATCTCGCCACGCTTTGGAGCGGGCCAGGTTCGCCATGCCTCGAAGGCCTCCACCGAGACGCGAACCACCTCTTCGAAGTCCTCCGGACCGGCGGTCCGCACAGAGGCAACCGGCGCTCCGCTGGCCGGTTCGATCGATGTGATCGCGGGACCCGAAGAGTCGAGCCAGCGGCCGGCAAAGACCCCCGAGTTCTCGGCTTCGATACCGAGCGATTCGAGCAGTGCGGAAGAAGCTGTGGCTGTTTCGACGCTCATGGCGGTCTCCTCGAGATTAGAACGACAGTTGTCGCGCCGGACCTCTATTACGGGCAGCTAGGACAGAATCGCCTTGCGGACTCGGCGTAGACCCTCATCGGCAATCTCCGGGGTCAAGTTGAGAGGTGGACGGAAGCGAACACCGCTCGCGCCGCTGGCGAATCCGAGCACTCCCTCTTCGACCATCTTCGAAACCGCCTTGCTTCGGATGTCCCCATTTGGGAGGTCAAAGGCGACAAACATGCCGCGACCGCGTGGGTTCGAAACCAGATCGGGCATCTCTTCGGCGAGGGCCCCAACACCATCGAGGAGACGCTTGCCGACCGTCTCCGCGTTCTCTATCAAGCTCTCTTGACGGATGATCTCGACAAACCGTCGGCAGCGGACCATATCGACGAGGTTGCCGCCCCAGGTCGAATTGATACGGCTCGAGACCTTGAAGACGGAGTCGACGTCGTCGATGCGATTCGACGCGGCGATGCCACAGACCTGGGTCTTCTTGCCAAACGCGAAGATGTCGGGTTGCACCCCGAAGTGCTCCGCACACCACCACTTCCCGGTCGTGCCAAAGCCGGTCTGCACTTCGTCGAAGATGAGCAAAAACTCCTCTTCGTCTGCCAGATCGCGAAGCGCTTGCAAGTACTCGGGGCGGAAATGGTTGTCTCCGCCCTCGGCCTGGATGGGCTCGATCACGAGCGCGGCGATGTCGTCGCGGTGATCCACCAGAGCCTGCCGGATCTCTGCGATCGATTGCGTCTCGGCTTGTTCGACATGCTCTAGTACCTGCGGCGTGATGGGGAACGAAAGCTTGGGGCTGGTGACTCTGGGCCAGTCGAACTTGGGAAAATAGTCGGTCTTATTGGGATCGGTGTTGGTGAGCGAAAGTGTGTAACCGCTCCTGCCGTGGAACGCCTCTCGCAGATGGATGACCCGGTAGCCTCTCTCTCCCTTGCCGGCCGCGAGGTTCTTTCGCACCTTCCAGTCGAAAGCGGTCTTCAGGGCGTTCTCGACCGCCAGGGCGCCACCTTCGATAAAGAACAGGTGTCCGGCTAGAGAGGGATGCATCGTGCCGGCGAGCGCCTCGACGAAACGCGCCATCTCGGCGGTGTAGAAGTCGGCGCTCGATGGCTTGTTGAGGGCCGGTGGCAAGATGTCCTCGACAAACCCGGGATCCCTCAGTCCCGGGTGGTTGAAGCCCAACGGCGAGGTGGCAAAGCAGGTGAAGAGATCGATGATCTCTCGGCCTCCGAGCGCGTCGTATAGGAAAGCTCCGTGGCTCTTTTCGAGGTCGAGAACAAACGGTAGGCCGTCCACCAACATGTGCTTCGAGAGACGGCGTCGAACGTCTTCCGGTGTAACTCTGGCCTGGGTTTGAGCTACCGTCATTTCGGTCCTTCCCGGTCGACGCCATGCGGACGCTGACTCGGCCTTGCGGTCCTGGGTTTCGCTGGGACCGGTCACGCGCCGGCTCGAAAGGCTCGTTGAAGGAGCTCCAAGACTACGCGCACCCGGTGGCAGTCAGGCTAGCACAACCAGCCTTCAGAAAGGTAACAAAGAGCACCTCGAGCGGCGGCGTGGTGGAGCAAGAACCCCGCCTAATCGGCGGTCTGCTGCCGTCTGACGGGCTCGCCCGCGGTCGCGGTCCGGTTTCGTCCAGTTTCCTTGGCGATATACATCGCCGAGTCGGCTAGGCGAAGAAGCGTCGATTTGCACCGTTCGACCGACAGTTCATCTCCCAGATGCCGTCTCAACGTTGCAACCCCGATGGAGGTTGTGAGCCCGGTGAGATGGATGGGGTCGGGCTGGATCTCTCCCGGCTTGTTGCAGAATGCGTTCTCGACGATGGTGTTGCGGATCTCTTCGGCCAGCAGGACCGCCTCTTCGATGTCGAAACCGGGAAGAGCGATCACGAACTCGTCGCCGCCATAGCGGGCGGCGATGGTGCCAGCAAAAGGAGTTCCTGCGCGCAGAAGCTGACCGACCTCGCGCAGCACCTGGCTGCCGGCGAGATGTCCGTGGGTATCGTTGACCCGTTTGAAAAAATCAAGATCCAGAAACAGAAGGGCGATATCGGCATTTTCGCGCCGGCACTTGGCAATCGCGCGCGACAGTGCGATGTGGAGGTAGCGGTCATTGAAGAGCCCGGTCAGGTTGTCGCGCTTGGCGATCTCCTGGGCCTGTCGACCATCGAGGATGTTCTGGATTGAGATCGAGATGTAGCCGGCGAAGATCTCGAGCAGGTTGAGGTCTTCTTTGCTGTAGTGATCGGTGGCTTGCCGATTGATCAGCTCGAGGACGCCGCAGACCTCTTTTTCGATTCGCACCGGGATGGCGACAAGCGATGTCGTCTGATAGTCGTGGTCGCGGTCGATGTCGGGAAAGAACAGTCGGTCCTCCTCGACGTTGGAGGAGCAGTGAGACTCTCCGGTGACATAGACGTGACCGGCGATCCCTGTCTCGGCGGGAACGGTTCGTCCGACCAGCCCCTCGGATTTCGTGCCGAAGGCAGCGATGAAGGTGAGCGAATTACGGCTCCGATCGGGCCGTTTGTTCTTGGGGTTGTCAAGGAGGATAGACCCGGATTCCGAGGGTACGAACTCGTTGGCCTTGCGCAACACTTCGGTCAGATTCTCGGCGAGGCTCATGTCCAGCGCGAACGATGGGATGGCGCGCCGGCGCTCTAGAAACGCCTCGAGATCCTGAGGCTCTAGACAGTGGAAAGTAGTCATCGGGTCCCGTTGCCTCGACGTCGAGCCGGTTGGCTCCCTTCCGTCGGAAGTCCATGGCTCGTGCGTATTTACGACGTAACTTTAGCAGAAGGCCAGAAACCCAAGGTAGGGAATCCGTCACTTGTGCCGGGGTGCAATACGGCTCAAGCCAGAGCGCGAAGAAGACGGGTCGAGCGGTCCAGAATCTCGGCCCGGACCATGTCCGAGGCGGCAAGCTCGGGAGCGTGCCGCAGGTAGTCGAGATCCTCGGCGAGCCGGTCCATTTGTTCGACCGTCTCGGGGCTCGCACCCTTGGCTTCGAGGAGATCTCCCCAGTGGGCGGGTGAGGCCGTTTCCTCGAGCTCCCACCGGTGGGCCAGGAACGTCTTCCAGCAAGCTTCTATCTCGTCCACGGCCCGGCGCGGCGACTTGAGCTTGGCGGCCTCCCGAAGGCGATCTTTGAGCTCGCGACTGTCTTCCCTTCGCTGTCCGCCGAGACGGGTCCTGAGGACAAAGATGACCAGCAACGGTAACAGTGCGGCCAGGGTCCAAAGCCAGGGCGACGGACGTGGGATAGCGGACCCGGCCACGAACTCGGTGTCGAGGGCTGACGCCGACTCCGTGGGTTCTTGCTCGCCCTTCGCTTCGTGTCGAACGGCCGTCTCCCTGTCGGTTGCCCCCGTTTCTCGCGGCAGAACCCTGAGGTCGATCACCTTGGTTGCCGCCTCGCGGAACTCCCCGGCGACCGGATCGAAGAACGGATAGCGGATTTCCGGGAGGCTCCATTCACCGGGACGATCGGGCACCAGAACATAGGTCCACGACCGCTGCCCGTGGACTCTCGTCGCCAGGATCTCGTTGCTGCCGCTTTGTTCCGGGGGGAAGCGCCGTACGCCGTTGAGTTCGGGGATGTCGGGGGCCGGGAGTCCCTGGATATGGCCGGTGCCCGAAAGAGACAGTTCGAGTGTGGCGGCCTGGCCGACCTCCAGCTGTTGAGGCTCGAGCCGCGACTCGAGCTCGAGCTGACCGACCGCGCCGCGGAACCCCGTGGGGGCATCGGGCAATGGCAGCACCTCGAGCGACACGCTGTTGCTGGTGCGTTCGATCTCCTCGGCTCGGCTCATCAGCGGTCCCAGCCAGCTCCTCTCGGGGACCTTGATGACCATCCGGGCACGGATGGGATCGATCTCGAGGGGACCGTCTCTCAGCGGGAAGAGCGCCCTTCGCAGCAGTACGACCCGACCGTAGTCGACATCCTGGACTTTGGTCATGGTCACGCGCCGGGGCTCCGGCTGCGGCACCTCCTGCGACCATGCACCGTGAAAATCCGGCATGTCGATCGGGTCGATCGCCGCGACGTCGGCCTGCGTGAACAGGAAAAGGGTGTAGAGGACCTGCTGGCCGGCGAAGGGTTTTCGCGGCGATACTTCGGCTCGCAGGAACACCTTGGGCTTGACCACAGGCAAGGGTTCCCGTGTGCGGCGCCTCCCGAAGGGATCCCATAGATCGTCCAGTTCGGCAAACGGGCTGCTCACAGCGCCCGGTTGCCGCTGAACCTCTACCGGCTCCTCACTGATTTCTATCGGGATGTCGTCGAGCACAAAGATCTTGGTATCGATCTCGACTCTCATCCCAAAGACCCGGGCCACGCCCGCCTGTGTCGGTCGCAGTCTCCAGGACAGTGAGTCGCTCCGGGTCACTCGGCCGTTGACAAAGCTTACTTTCTGGGCGCGTGAGGCGCCGGATACCTTCTCCAGGTTCTCGAGCTTGAACCGAGGTTCGAACCGAACATCCGAAAGCCCGCTGGTCTCGACCGTGATGGTCAACGTCGTTACCTGGCCCAGCCCGATCGGGTTGGGCTCCAGGCTCGCCGAGGGCGTTATGTAGGACCCGACGGCGTTTGCGGGGCCGATCCCCGCCAAAGCGACCCATAGGGTGCAAAGCAAGAGCCGTTTCGCCCGGAGCGTGCCCATCACCAATCCTTGCCTTGCTTGGAAGCCTTGCGGGCCTTCTCGGCGGCCTCGAGCCTTCTTTGCTCGCGTTCGAGGTTCTCGACGGCTTCGAGGATCGCCGCAGCCTGCTCGGCGCTCATGTCGGGCTGCTCTTCGAAATCGGGTGACTGTTCTTGTGGTTCGTCCTCTCCCGGTTTCTCTTCGTTCTGGTCATCCGGTTGCTCGGGAGACGGCTCTTCGCCCGGTTCCTGCTGCTGATTCTGGTCGTCGCCCGGTTCTTTGTTCTCCTCGGAGTCTTTTTCGGATTGTTCCTCGCTCTCCTGTTGCTGCTCCTTCTCTTGCTTCCGTTTCTCCAGCTCGCGGAGTGCCACTTCGAGGTTGACCTTGGCGTCCGGGTTCGAAGGATCCGCCCGCAGGGAGTTCTTTAAGGCTTCTACCGCCGCTGCGGGATCGTCGGCCGACAGGTGCGCAGTTCCGAGGTTGTAGTGCGCGATCGGGGCCAGTTCTTCGGTGGCGTTTTCGGCGGCGAACGAGAGCGAGGGTAGCGATCGTTTGGCGCCGGCTTGCGGCTCGGGGTCCTGAAGCTCGGCCGTACCGGTGTTGAACTGGACCCATGCGTCTTCAGGCGCCAGACGTCCGGCGGTGCGGAAGGGCTGGAGGGCCTCGGTCGGGCGTTCGTCCTCGAGGGCGGCCAGGCCGCGCTGAGTGCGCTCTCGCGTGTTGAACCGCAGGCGCTCAAGCATGCCGGCCCGCTGGGGCGTCGCTTCTTCGGCGGCGGGTCTCTGAGTCTGCGAAACGGGTGGCGAGGATTGGGCTCCGGCGGGTTCGGCTGCCAACAACAGGGTGCCGAGGATCGTGGCGAAGGTGGCGGCCGCCCACGCCGTCCTCAAAAGGTTGTGGAGCAACGGCTTCATCCTGGGAACTCGGTTCTTTTTCGGGTGAAGGGTGAAAGAGCGAGATAGAGAGCGAGCGCGAGAGCCGAGGCCGCCAGTGGCCACTGGAACCTTTCGGCTTGAAGGTTGAGGATCTCGCCTTCGAAAGTGCGCTTTTCCATTTCTTCGATTGCGGCCACCAGTTCCGCTGGTTCGGCCGCGGCCCGATCGACCTGCAGATAGAGCCCACCGGTCTGCTTGCTCAGTCCGCGTAGTGCCTTTTCGTCGAGTTGCGACACGACGACCTGACCGGTCTGATCTTGTTTGTACTGTGGACCCCCTTCGTCGGGGAGCGGGATGGGCGCTCCCTCGCCGGTGCCGACGCCGATCGTGTGGGCGACGATGTGAGCCTCTGCAAGGCGGGACGCTATGGTGTCCCAGCCACCCCCGTGATCCTCGCCATCCGAGATCAAGACCAGGACGCGATGACGCTCGCTCTCGGGTGGGTAGAGCTTGATCCCTTCACCGATGGCTGAACCCAGGCGAGTCCCCGGTTGTGGCAACGATCCCGCGGTGACCGTGTCGAGCACCAGATCGATCACCGCGGCGTCCACGGTCAGTGGCACCAGCACGACGCCTTGTCCCTCGGCCTGGACGAGCGCGACACGATGGCCGGGGAGGGCGCCGACCATGCGCCGCACCAGGGTCTTGGCGATGTCCATTCGGGAGGGAGGCACGTCTTGGGCGCGCATCGACAGTGAGGAGTCGAGCAGGAAGACGATGTCCACACCCTGACGTTCGACCAGTTCTTCGGTGACACCCCAACGCGGGCGTGCCAAGGCCAACGCGGCACCTAGAACCGTCAGAAAAAGAAGCGCCAGGGAAACCCACAGCCGGGCGTGATGCACTCTCAAATGCAGGCGTTCCCAGAGTCCGCCGGCGACCCAGGCCGCTGCGTCGCGTAGCCTTCGCCGCCAGGCCCAGCCGGCAACTAGAACGGTGATCGGAGCCAGCACGACGAGCCACAAGGCTTGAGGGAACGCAAAGCTCATGGTTCCACCGTCTGTCCCAGAAGCGCGGCCAGCAAGGGGACCAGTACGAGTGCCAGACCACCGGCCGCCAGAGGGCCGAACGCCTCCTCGTATCGGACGTAGCGTTTTATCTCGAGCGGTGTTTTCTCCATCTGATCGATCTCGTCGAACACCCGGCGGAGACTCTCGGGGTTTGTGGCCTCAAAGTACTGCCCGCTGGTGCGTTCGGCGATCTTGCGCAGCAATTCTTCGTCGACCTCCACTTCCATCATCTGTCGTGTGACCCGGCGGCGTCCCGTGCGCGGATCGATCTGTATCAGCGGTACGGGAACTCGACCGCGGGTTCCGACACCTATGGTGTACACGCGGATCCCAAGACCCTTACAGATTGCCGTGGCCGACAGCGGATCGATGGCCCCAGAGTTGTTGACGCCGTCGGTGACCAGGATCATCACCCTTGATTCGGCTTCGCTGTTTTGGAGCCGTGCCGCCGCGCTGGCCAGAGCGACGCCGATGGCCGTGCCGTCGGGGAGGGTGTTGAGTTGGACCGAATCGATCAAGAACTCGAGCATCGAACGATCGCTGGTCAGAGGCGAACGGGTCAGCGCGCTTCCGGAGAAGACGACCAGTCCGAGCCTGTCGGCCGGCCGCTGGCGTACGAAGTCCTTGACGACCTCCTTGGCCACGGCGAGGCGGTTCCGGGGTTGAAAATCTTCGGCCCCCATCGAGCCGGAGATGTCGAGCACAATCTCGATATCGATCCCCTCGGTAAGACTCTCCTCCCAGGCGAACCCGATCTGGGGCCGAGCCAGGGCGGTCACCAGCAGGGCGAAGGCCAACAGTCGGAGATAGAAGGGCGTGTGAATCCGCCATGCGCCCCGGGCAGGGCCCGGTAGCCGGCTATACGGGAGGGCTCCCTGAGACTGGTGCCGGTGCCGGTGCCAGACGAGGACCGGCACCATCAAGAGAGCGAGGAGCCACCAGGGGTGGGCGAAGTGCGGGAGTGTGCTCATGCCGCCTGTTCCGTACCTTGCTCGGGGGGGGTCGGCTCGGGAGGCTGGAGGTGTTGGTCGAGCTCGCGACCCAGCTCCAGGACTTCCTCCAACCGGGCGCCCAGACTTCCGGGAGGTTCCGGAGCCAGCGGAGCCAGACCACTCTGAGCGAACTTGACGAGATCGCAGTGGCGCAAGATCTTTTCGGCGCGGGAAACGAGCGGTCGCGGCGTGCCGGTGTCGGTCAGTTTGTAACGCACCTCGGTCGTCGTGCTTTCCAGCGCCGGGAAGCTGAAGGATCGGCCCAGGAACCTCCGCAAGTAGAGACTCAGACTCGTGTGGAACGCCTTGCACTCCTCGACGTTTCTCAGGCTCTCGAGACCACGGGCCAAAGCCTCGAGTGGGGGTACAGCTGCTATCTCGGCGCGACGTGCTTGCGAGCGGCGTCTGGCCAGGAAGACTGCGGCGACCAGGCACGCGGCAACCAGCGCGAACGTGACGCGCCAGAAACTCTCACCGATCGGCAATGCGCGTGGAGGTGCCGGTGGGCGAGGGTTGGGGTTTTCGACGTCTGGCGGCAGAACAGAGCGGATCTCGAGGGTCAGGGGTTTGCTGGGTAGGAGGAGAACCTCCTTCGCCGTCGGAACCTCGACGGTGACCGGCGGCAAGACGACCCCACCGGTTCGGAACACCGTGAGACGGACCTTCTGCTGAAAGCGGGAGCCGCCTGTGTCCTCGACCGGCCCGGCCTCTCGTACCTCCGCCTCACCCCACGCCTCGCTCCAATCGGGAAAAACCGGGGGCCCGATGGCTCCAGGCGGCGCGGTGACGGTGAGCGTTGCCACGATCACATCACCCACCTCCGCTTCGGAAGGTCGCACCCCGATGTCCACACGACCTTCCGGACGCGGCTCGAGTTGGGCGTGGCCAAGCGGCGCGAGGGCGAGAATACCCGCCAGAGTGAGGGAGACGGCGATAGCGGCAGTCTTCATCGTTGAAAACGCTTTCGACGTCGCTCGAAGAAACTCACCAGCGGCGGGAGGTAGGGGCGATGGGTGCGAAGTTCGATCCAGTCGGCACCGAGCCTCTTTGTCCAATGGCGTAGCTCGTCGCGTTCAGCCGCTCGGCGGCGCCCGAATTCGCGCAGCAGACGTTTACTCCGTACCACACCCACGCGACCGTTCTCGGCATCGCGTAACACGACCGGTCCGGTAACCGGGAGCGACAGGTCGTTGGGATCGGCGATCTCGACCACGATCAGGTCGTGGCGGGCCGCGGCCGCCTTGAGCGCCCCGGTAAAAGGCGTGGCGATGAAGTCCGAGATCAGAAAGAGCACCGATCTTTGCTTCAGGTTGCGGATCGCCGCCGTGACCGAGCGATCGAGGTCGGTGCCGCCCGTGGACGGGTGCGCAAGGATCTCGCGGACCAGCCGGAGAACGTGGCTGCGGCGGCGCTGCGGCGCCAGAAAGAGCTCGAGGTGGTCCGATACCAGCGCCGCACCGACGCGGTCCTGGTTGCGCAACGCGGAGAAGGCCAGCAAAGCCGCGATTTCCGCCGCGAGCTCACGCTTGAGAATGGCGCGCGAGCCGAAGTTGAGGCTCCCCGAGATGTCGACGATCAGAAAAACGGTTAGATCACGCTCTTCAACGAACTGTTTGACGAACAGGTCGCCCATGCGCGCCGTGACGTTCCAGTCGATCGAGCGAATCGGGTCTCCGGGCTGGTAAGGCCTGACTTCCGAGAACTCGACTCCACGTCCCTTGAAGACCGAGTGGTAGCTCCCGGCGACACCCTCGTCCACCAGCTTCTTGGTGGCAATCTCGATACGCCGCACCGCTCGCATCAGCTCGGCCGTAACAGGACGCTTCGTGGCAGCCGGCGCAGTTGCGGTCTTGGAGCGAGTTTGCCGAAAGAGGCTCATCGGCGAAAGCTATCTGGTGGGACCCCGGCTGGAGGCCCTCAGGGGACTTCGACCTGTTCGAGCAGGCGCTCTATCAAGTCGTCGGTGGTGATCTCTTCGGCTTCGGCCTCGTAGGTCGGTACCAGTCGATGGCGCAAGACGTCTGCGGCCACTTCCTTGACGTCTTCGGGGATCACGAATCCTCGGCCACGCACAAGAGCCAAGGCCTTCGAGGATCGAGCCAGAAAAAGAGAAGCTCGCGGTGAAGCGCCAAACGAGATCAGCGGAGCCAGATCCTCCATGCCGGCGCTCCCGGGGTCGCGTGTGGCGGTGATCAGATCGAGTACATAGCCCTTGATCTTGTTGTCGAGATAGATCGAGTCACACAACCGACGAAGGTGGTGAAGCCGGTCGATGCCGAGGATGGGTTGAATCTCGTGCTCCCGCTCGACCAGCATGCGGTCGAGAATCTGCTTTTCTTCATCGCGCGACGGGTAGCCGATCTTGAGCTTCAACATGAACCGGTCGACCTGCGCTTCCGCCAGAGGATAGGTTCCCTCCTGCTCGATTGGGTTCTGGGTCGCCAGAACCATAAACGGCTCTTCTAGATCGTAGGTCGTCTCGCCCAGCGTGACCTGGCGTTCCTCCATGCTCTCGAGAAGAGCTGACTGCACCTTTGCCGGTGCCCGGTTGATTTCGTCGGCGAGCAGCAGGTTGGTAAACAGGGGCCCCTTGCGGGGCCGGAACTCGCCGTGCCGCTGGTCGTAGATCAGCGTACCGAGCAGATCAGCGGGTAGAAGATCCGGGGTGAACTGAATCCGCCGAAACTGGATCGCCAGCGTGCGCGAGAGGGTGTTGACGGCCAGCGTCTTGGCGAGCCCGGGGACACCTTCGATCAACAGGTGACCGCGTGCCAGCAGGCCGATCAGTAGGCGGTCGACCAGATAGTCCTGGCCCACGATGACTTTTCGGATCTCATTCTCGACATCGCGCAGTGTGAGCGTCTCGCGCTCGACTTGCTCGGTCAGGCTCGAAAGGTCGGGCTCCATTGACAAGACTCCCCTCGTAGAACTCTCTGAGCAGTGCAAGTGAAGTGCCAGCCTAAGAGCCGAGATCAAAGCGGGGAATGGCTTTTTTGGCGATCTGAAGTCCTGTCCCGGTGCCATTCTGACGTAGTGGCCCGCAGGTTGAGTCCAGGCGGGCCACGGAGCCCCAGCGGTATGCTCCGCCGTGCATGAATCCGCGCCTCAAGAAGCACCTGGGCCAGCACCATCTCATCCGACCGGAGGCCTGCGACCCGTTGATCGGGTTTCTCGATCCCGGCGGTCACCGGGTTGTCGAGATCGGACCGGGCGGCGGAGTCCTGACCGGTCGCTTGCTCGATGCCGGCGCGAGTGTGGATGCGCTCGAAGTCGACACTGCGTGGGCCTTCGAGCTTGCGCGCTCGCTTCGGCGGCGCGGTCTACGTGTCGTCGTGGCCGACGCGATGCAGTGCGATCTATCGCGCCTGCCGCCGGCCACCTTGATCGCCGGCAATTTGCCGTACCAGATTTCGACCGCCCTCATCGAACTCCTCCTGCCGCTTTTCGAGATCTTTTCGCGTGCCGCCTTTCTGGTCCAGCGTGAGGTCGCCGAACGGCTGCTTGCGGAGCCCGGGTCGGGCGAGTACGGAGGTCTGAGCGTTCTCACTCAGGCCTCGACCCGTGTTTCTCATCTGGGGCTCGTGCGGCGCGGCGCCTTCCGGCCGCCACCCAAGGTCGAAGGGGCGTTTGTGGGACTCGAGTTTCGGACGCCGCCATTGGCGGCCGACGAAATGCCGCGCTTCGCCGGCACTGTCCGGCTGGCCTTTTCGCAACGGCGGAAGATGCTCCGCAACGCGTTGGCCTCCGGGTGGGGGAGGAAACGAGCCGAGGGTGTTTTGGCGGAGGCCGCCATCTCGCCCACCGCGCGCGCCCAGGAACTCACGCTCGCCGACTTCTTGCGTCTCCACCAGGCAGCAAGCCCCCTAGGCCCCGAACCGCTGGGCCGACCCAACCGCTCGTGAGTCAAAAGAAGAAGGCCCTCCCGGTTCTCGGGAGGGCCTTCTTGAGATCAGGTCCTTATTTGCGCCGTCGCGGCCCCGAGACCGCGTTGCCGCAAACTCGGACTACCAGCTCTGTCTGGAGCGGGAGCCGCCGCCACCGCCGTTATCGCGACGCGGCTTGGCCTCGTTGACGTTCAGGCTGCGGCCGTCCATGTCCTGGCCGTTGATCGCCTGGATCGCCGCATCGGCGGCCTCCGGCGACATCTCGACAAAACCGAAGCCCCGCGGGCGGCCGGTCTCGCGATCGGTGATCAGGTGGACGCTCTCGATCTCGCCGTGGGCGCCGAAAAGCGCTCGCACTTCTTCTTCGGTTGCGGAAAAGGGCAGGTTGCCCACATAGATTTTTTTCATGTTCGTTCTCTCTTTCTTTGAATAGGCGCCGGCCGTCTGGTCGACGCACTGCTCCGTGGTTTTAGATTCCGGACATCGGAATCGGACGGGAGCTGGCTCTCGTAATGGGAGTTTTTCGAAGGCTTACTACTTCAGGAAGGACTCGGGACTCTTCAGGTCGCAGCGCAGCCCCGGCGGGGCTACCCTCTGCTCTCGCCCTTGCACGTTACGGGAATCAGCGGTGATTGTCGAACGGCGTGCGAAACCGACCCGACGCCCGGGGTCCTGCAACGTCCCTCCCGTCATCATTGAATCCGGGCTGCGGCGGCTCACGAACTCAGAAAAATGCTAAAGTAATGCGGATTTAGGAGCTTTCGTCCTGAGCCGAGCCGCCACCACCAAACGCGCCGTCCCAAGGCCCCGCCTCTCGCCCGAGAAGGGCTCGGAGCTCTTGGGCATCGTCTTTCTGGTCGTGGCCCTGCTTCTGGGAGCGGGTTTCCTCAGCTATCACCCGAACGACCCGAGCCTCTTCCACGAGTCTTCCGAGCCGCGGGCGACCAGCAATTGGATCGGACCCGTGGGGTCCGAGATTGCCGCGGTGTGTTTTGGAGTCTTTGGTGTCGCGGCTTTGCTGCTTCCCCTTCTGCTGCTGGTCGCGGCCTGGCGGCGGGTGAGCCGGCAAGGCTCCGAGCGGATCTTCGGTCGCGGTTTCGGCGGTCTGCTTCTTCTTCTGGCTCTGCCCGGGATGCTCCAACTGACGCTCTCGGCGATTTCGTGGCGCGGAGTGAGGATCCCGTCTGGCGGCGGTTTGGGCGTGTTGATCGCGGACAATCTCACTGGGTCCGTGGGCTTTGCCGGGACGTTGTTTGTTCTGCTCGGTGCCGTTGTGATCGGTTCGGCGCTGGTGATTCAGTCGACCCTGGGCGAGTTGTTGAATCGAGCCGCACAGTGGTGCCGCAACGGGCTCGACCAGATCGGCCGTCTTTGGTCGCGCCGTCGCTACCGTCGCCACCGAGACCTCTCCCGCCGGAGGGTGGTCGACAAGCACCTGCAGCGGGCCGCCGAGGCCAAGCGGCAAAAACTGGCGGCCGCGTCGCCGCCCGCTGACGAACTCGATTTGCCTCTGCGGGTTACCCACAAGAAGGGAGATGCTCCTTTCTCGCTGCGTAAGGTGAAGCAGGAAACGGCCGAGGCTGTTGCGCCGTTGGCTGCGGCTTCCGAGGCCGAGGACGGGGATCGGCCGCAGCGCCGCATTTCCTTCCCCGGAACCGTGAGCAAGGCGGCCATCCTGCCGCCGATCAATCTGCTCAATGTCGAGGCCAGCCGGCCGGCGATCGAAGAGAACGAGCTGGTCAGGTTGGGAGAGACCGTGCGCAGCCGTTGTGCCGAGTTCGGTGTCGAGGGCTCCATCGAAGGCATCAGCCCGGGGCCGGTGATCACGGTCTATGAGTTTCAGCCGGCGCCGGGCGTGAAGGTGAGCCAGATCGTCAATCTTCAGGACGATCTGGCACTGGCGCTCAAGGCCGAGTCGGTCAGGATCGATCGGCTTGCCGGTCGATCCACTCTGGGGATCGAGGTTCCGAACAAGGAGAGGGGCTTGATCCGGCTCGGTCCGCTGCTTGTGCGCGACGAGTTCAGCCGTGCTCGCTCGCCGTTGACCATGGCTCTGGGGACGACGATCCATGGTGAGCCCTATTACTCGGATCTGGCGACCATGCCCCACTTGTTGGTGGCGGGTGCGACAGGGTCCGGCAAGAGCGTCGGGCTCCAGAGCATGATCACTTCGATTCTGTACAAGGCTCGTCGCGATCAAGTGCAGTTCATCTTCATCGACCCGAAGAGAATAGAGCTCGGGGTCTACAAGGACATTCCACACTTGAAGGCAGAGGTTGTCGTCGAGCCCAAGAAGGCGTCCAACGCCTTGCGTTGGGCGGTAGCCGAGATGGAGCGTCGCTACCGCCTGCTCGCCGAGGTCCACGTGCGCTCGATCGATTTCTACAACCAGGCGATCGGCGATCCGCAGGTTCAGAAGAGACTGGCGCTGTCGGAGGGTGAGTCGGGAATCCTCGCGAAGGACCTCAAGCCTCTTCCCTACTACGTCGTCGTCATCGACGAGCTGGCCGATCTCATGATGGTGAGCTCCTCGGAGGTAGAGGCTTCGATTGCGCGGTTGGCTCAAATGGCGCGCGCGGTGGGCATCCATCTGATCGTTGCGACCCAGAGACCGTCGGTGGATGTCCTGACCGGGACGATCAAGGCCAATTTCCCGTGCCGGATGTCGTTCGCGACCGCCAGCCGCCACGACTCGAGGACGATTCTCGACCAAATCGGAGCCGAGAAACTCCTTGGAAAGGGCGACATGCTCTTTATGGCGCCGGGCACCTCCCGAGTGATGCGACTCCACGGCGGCTACGTGACCGAGCAGGAAACCGCGGGCTTGGTGCGCTGGCTGAAAAAACGCGGCGGTCAAGCCGAGCTCGATCCGGCGGTGCTCAAAGCGCCACCCGAGGAAGAGCGTGGTGCAAAGGGAGGATCGGCAGGAGACGGAGACGAGTTGTTCGACGAGGCGGCTCGGCTCGTGGTCGCCGAGGGACAGGCCTCGGCGAGTTTTCTCCAGCGGCGAATGCGGGTCGGCTTCTCGCGCGCCGCGCGGCTGATCGACATCATGGAGCGGGAGGGTCTGCTCGGGCCTCCGCAGGGCTCAAAACCGCGCGAAGTGCTGGTCAAGAAGGATTACTTCGCAGAGATGGATCGCGAGAAGGCGTACACGGCCTGAAGATTTCTCTTGTCTTGCGGTGACCGCGTCCCGTGTGAGCATTAGTTCGGGTCTTCGTCAGACCCTGTAACGGGCTCCCGTAGCGTGAGTTCGGCGCGGACCCTTTCCAGTTCGCTCTCGAGCAGCAGCTTGTCTCTTACAGCCGTCTCGAGCTGCCCCGACCGTGTGACGAGAACACGTCTCGTCGAATCGAAGACCTTTGCCAACATCGTGAGTCTCGACTCCCCCTCGATACTCTTGACTTCCAGCTCTTCGGCAAGGCGCGCGCGTTCCCCGGATTCTTTGGCCAGCTCAATTTCGAGGCCGTTGCGCAGATCCTGTTCGGAGGCGAGGTCGGAGCGGAGGCCGTCCGCCGCCTCTTGGACATCTTGCAAGGCCCTGGTGGACGCGAGGCTCTTGTTCTCGAGTTCTTCTTCGAGTTCGGCCGCGCGGGCTGCCGAGCGGTCTCGCTCGTCGCCCACGCGGGTCAGCTGATCGTGAGCGGAAGCCAACTCCTCGGCGAGGCGCGGTCGGTCCTCCGACGCCTCGGCAACCAAGAGGAGTTCCGTCTCGAGCTCTTTGGCCCTTGCTGCCAACCGCTCTCGCTCTTTGACCTGGTCGACCAGCTCGTTGCGAGCGGCGGTCAGCTCGTGGCGCGCCGTCTCGAGCTCATCCGAGAGCCGTTTACGATCCTCGAACGTCTCGGCCATCTTACTTTTGGTCTGGCTATTCAGGTCCTGCTCGCCGGCGAGGTCCGAGCGTAGGTCCTCCGCTGCCTGCCGGACTTCTTGCAAGGCTTTGGTGTGCGCGAGGGTCTTGTTCTCGAGCTCTTCTTCGAGCTCGGCCGCGCGGGCTGCCGAGCGGTCTCGCTCGTCGCCCACACGGATCAGCTGATCGTGAGCGGAAGCCAACTCCTCGGCGAGGCGCGTTCGGTCCTCCGACGCCTCGGCAACCAAGAGGAGTTCCGTCTCGAGCTCTTT
>Ga0224508_10001977_pt1 | contig 17927 bp, 14 predicted proteins | sample SF_Jan12_sed_USG_4_FD_170157 | JGI IMG/M metagenome (GOLD analysis project Ga0224508, IMG submission 170157) | Sediment microbial communities from San Francisco Bay, California, United States - SF_Jan12_sed_USGS_21 | ecosystem: Environmental > Aquatic > Marine > Sediment | place: USA... | reverse complement strand
GAATGGATCAGGCCGAATCCGGTGGGCTTTAGACAACCTTTAATGACGTTGCCCAACGTGCTGAATTTGGCCAACCCGACATGCTCCAGCATACCGACCGATACGAACGCGTCGCAGCGCCCATCAATATTTCGGTAGTCATCCTCAACGAACGTCACTCGGTCATCCAGTCCCTTTGCAGCCGCCAATTCCCTGGCGAAAGCAACCTGTTCGCTGGAATTATTGTAGGCGATCACATTGACGCCATGATGTTCGGCCATATGTAGCGCCAACGCACCCCAGCCGCAGCCCGCGTCGATAACTTTCTGTCCGGGCCGCAGATTCAATTTGCGGCATACGTGTTCGAGCTTGGCTAGCTGGGCATCGGCGAGCGTCGCCGCAGGTGTGTCGTAGTACGCGCAGGTGTAAACCATGCGCTCATCCAGCCACAGTTTGTAGAATTCATTGCCGAGATCGTAGTGGTGGTGGATGTTGTGTCGCGATCGGGTCAGCGAGTTGACGCGCAAGGCGCGCAGCATGGATCGAACCTTGGGCCCGTAATAACGGCGAATTCTTTTGCGTGTGTACGCCGCGGTAATCTCATTGATAAATCGCAGGAAATCGCCGTGTATTTCGATGAGTCCATTGCTATAACACTCGCCGAATCCCAGGGAAGGCGATCGCAGCAGTTCGAGCACGGCACGTCGCTGACGAAACTCCATGCACCCGACCGGATGTGCGTCGGTTACGGAAAATTCATCGCCGTTCCAAAGCCGGATCGAGATGCGAGGATTACCGACGTAGTTCATGATCCAGCGGATAAGGCGACGATCAAAATCGCGCTCCGCAAGGGCCTGGCTAGTTTCGGTACCCATGCTGTTCACCTGTCTACGGACGTTTCAACAGTAGTTTCGCATTGGTCATTGGCGCCGACTATTAGGACTTGCCGAAGTCCCTGTCCTGCCGCGTATAAGTGGTCAAAATCCAGAGAGGATAAGAGGGTTGGCTTCGACTTGGATTGTCGCTAATCTCTGAACGTCTTCTTACCTCATCCAACTAATAAGAAAAGGAGTATTTGATATGTGGCGAGTTCTTATGGTGATTGCTTCCGGTCTGCTTATCTCCGCATGTGGCGGTGGAATTGGCTCCTATGAAGAAGGAATGGAGGCGCAAGCCGAAGTAATGCTGGAGATGGTCAGCGTCCTCGAAGACGTAAAAGATGAATCTTCGGCATCGAAGGCAGCGGGTAAAATTGAGTCACTCGGAAAACAACTGGCAGAGATTTCATTGCAAATAAGGGAACTTCCCCGCCCCAATGCAAAGGAAATGCAGGACATCGCGCAAAAACAACGCGCCGAAATGCAGGCTTTTCAGCAAGACGCAGCAGAGCAAATGATGAAACTCATGGAATACCCGGTATTGCAAAAAGCATGGATGAGCGCGATGGAGAATATGTAGTAAGCAACTCTCCTAACTTGTGGTTCAACTAGCCTGTTTCACGCCTGTTGTCTGATCTGTTGAAGTAGTTGTTGATAGGCATCGCTTTAACGAGAAATAATGAAAAAAGCCATTCTTGTTGTTGCAGTCGTCGTCATTGCCGGCGTGGCGATCGCGCACTGGTACTTTTCGGATAGAGGTCGATTTACGACCGAACCCGAATTTGCCGGCCTTGGCCGTACCATTTCGGGCAATGATCTGATCTCGGATTATGATCCGGCTGTCGTCCTGCGCTTCGACCCGGCATTCCGCTACGTTGGCGGACAGAAGTTCATTCTCTATGGCGTCGCCGATACCGAGCAGCACTTTTTCGTCGAGACCACCGCCGACAACAAGCTGAAAAGTGTCTACTGGGTGCAGTATGAGGCCTACCTGCCCGAAAAGCCTTACACGTACGACTATGACGACTCGCCGTTGCGGCTGTCGCTGGATGACTATGAGTTTTTCACGGATACCGACGTGGTCGACTTCGACCCTAACAGGAAAAGACGGCGCGGCACCGACGGTGCAATGGCACGACAGTTTCTCGCAAACAACGGCTATGTGTTTCCATATGACTTTGCTTACGCGCGGCTAGTTTATTTGACTGATGAGTCCCGGCAGAAAGAACTCATGATTATCTTCATCGATGATCTCGCATCACGGGAGTTGACCGCGGCGGAGCTCGAAGAAGGCGGCGCCAAAGCCTCGAGCTGGCCCGAAATCGAGCAGGCACACCTGGACCGGATCAGGAATACGTTGACCGTTCTCCGCTTGGGAACAGAGTACTAAGCGCTCGATCATTTCGAGCGATTTTGACCTACAAGCTGGTCGGGCCTGATTTCAGTCTTTCATGCAAAGTATCGGGTGCGCAGCGCGGGGCGCCGAAGACTCGATGCGCTACCGGCCAATAAAGTAAAACTGCAAAGGTAGCCAGGGGCGGACTCCTCGGCGCAGTCGATTGGACGGCGAGCGCAGCGCGGCCACCTCGAGGGTGACTGCCGCAGGCGCGCGCCGAGGTTCGCGAAGCCGGCCGACAGACGCCGAAGGCGAGACCAAAGACTGACGCCGTTCGTAGGCGTCGCTGTAGCGATGAATACTCCGGGTACCCAATTTGGTACCGTTCTCGAATTCGGCACCTCGCGCCGTCACTTCGATCATTGCCTGACCGATCTGCCTGGCCCGGACGGCCGCGCCGACTGGTCTGAAAAACCAGTAGAGCATGTTCTGTCCGAGGTGCGCCTCTTCCTTCGTTGGGCCGATATAGTCTGGCCGGTATGCGATAACGCGGAGTGTCGATCCATCGGCGAACCCGAACAACGCCTTTTCAGCGCGTACTTTCTCGCGCGCCCACATCGCGCCTGAATCCTCCGAAATATCGCTGGAGCTAATGAAGTGAAACGAGATGTCGGGCTTGTTGCTGACACTCGTCCATTCCTTGACGAACGCCACCGGAAAATCGACGTGAATCATGCCGTAGGTTTTCTCATCAACGCCAAGCGAACTTATTCCGATTGCCCAGTACACCGCATCGGCCTCGGCTATTTGATCCCGTATCGACGAGTAGTCCAGGTAGCCCATGTGTGTTGTCATTTGCACTTTGCCGGAGGCGACGCCTTCTTCTATTCGCGCAGTAGCGCGGCGCGTGATGACGTGGATCTTCTTAATGCCGGGATCAGCCAGCGCGGCCTTCAGTATCCCGTCTCCCGCCGTACCGCTCGCACCAAAAATCGCGATCGTCTCGTGCCTGGCCGCGATACCTTCGAATGTTGTAACCGCTCGGTCGTCCATCGCCAACATGATGACGCCAGCAACGTACACCAGTGCAAAACCTATGAGCGGTACGAGCAGAATTGTGCGAAGGCGCGGGAACTTCATGGGAGATCAATCGTAGCACCGCTGCTCTGCACTCGCACTTCGCACCCCGCAATCTGATCTGCTACTTCCGGACATAGGAAAGCTCAGGGAAAGCTCAACGATTGACTGACTGAAATGCTGGCCAGGGGCCGACATGACTGTACAATTAGTAAACAAAAAAACACGTTAGTAAGACAAGGGGGAAAACAATGAAAAAATTGACCGTTTTGGGTTTTATGGCGTTATTGATGCTGCCTATTAGCGTTGTGGCGCAGGAAAGCGAAGCGCCGCCGCCGCTGACCGACGTCTGGTTGGTGGTGCCAAAAGCCAGCATGACGCCGCAGTTTGAAGCAGCCGTCGCTACGCATATTGCGTTTCGAGCTGACAACAACGATTCCCGTCAATGGTTGACATTTACACCGGTCATTGGGGACAAGCTCAACGTCTATCAATTTCGTGCCTGCTGTTTCGACTGGGCGGATCAGGACGCTTATGGTGTCGAGGAATCGAACAAGGGCTTCGGTGCGAATTGGGCCGAGAATGTTGACCAATACGTAGACCACTACCACCATTATTTGGATCGGACGGATTGGGAAAACAGTCATTGGCCCGAAGAAGGCACCGACGGACCCTATTATGCCGTCACCGCCTGGGTCTGGAAGCAAGACGCACCGAGCACCTCCGGTGAAGCGCGCAAGCAGATGAGCCAGCTTGCGAAAGATGGCGGCTGGGGCGAGAAACGCGGTCCATGGCTGTGGCTAGATCAAATCGGCGGCAAAGATATGCTCGCGTTAGTTATACCGTATTCAAGTTACGCTGACATGGCACCGCCGGAGCAAAGTTTTTACGAGTTCGCCTCCGAGGAACTTCGCTCAGAGAAAAAAGCGGATGCAATGTTCGAACGCTTCGCGGCCGGCTTTGCGAGTTCCGACTACACAATCTGGATGTATCGTAAGGATTTGTCGTCACCGAGTGGCGAAGAGTAACTGGTCGAGTCATCTGAGAACATCGCCGCAATTGAGCGCGGCGATGTTCGTAGCTAGCTCGTCAATCGCATTTTGCCACGCGTCGCATAAATCCCACCGCAAGCTTGCCACGTGTCGTCTGCGCCGAAAGCCGTTACTATCGCCCAAATAACAAGAACGATCATTACAAGAGCAACAGTCGGGGATTCAACACATGACAGGCTCTTTTACCCTCGCGGACAATGCGCGTGTACGTTACGCCACGGGCTCCTTCATGTACTTCGCGCAAGGCATTCCACAGGGCCTGCTGGCGATCGCGATACCCGTGTGGCTGGCCAGTCAGGGCGTAGGTGCCGGCGATATCGGTTCCTATCTCGCCGTCATCGTATTGCCCTGGGCGTTCAAGCTGGTCACCGGCCCATTGATGGATCGCTACGAGTTCCTGCCGATGGGAAGAAGACGGCCATGGGTAATCGGCGCCCAGCTCGGCCTGTCGCTGTCATTGCTGGCGCTCATGCTCATCGAGCGCCCCGCCGAACAGATCGGCCTATTAATGATCATTGGCATGCTCATCAACAGTTTTGCGGCAACCCAGGACGTCGCGGTCGACGGCATGTCGATCGATCTGACGCCAGTCAGGGAGCAAGGTCGTCTTAATGCCTTCATGAGCTTCGGCAAGTCCATCGGCTGGGCCTCGACAGCCGCCGTAACGGGTGTGCTTCTTACGACCGTTGGATTGGGGACGACCGCGATAATCGCATCGGCCGTTGCAGCACTCGCTCTCTTGGTCATGCTTTTTGTTCTCGAGCGCGAGGACGAACGCGCATTGCCATGGACAACGGGTACGGCGGCATCGGTGCATCGCGCCGATACTTCTTTCCGCGCGGTGTTCAAAGAACTCAATAAAGTTCTCTGGGTTCGAACCAGTCTGATCGTCATGGCCATCATGTTCTTCGACGGCTTGGTGTACGGCTATGGCCAGGCTCTAATGCCAATCGCCGCGGTGAACCTGTTCGGCTACACGACGCCGCAATGGTCACAGCTGGTTGCCATGATGGGGCTTATCGGTGCCATTCTTGCACTCGCGATCGGCCCGGCAATCGATCGCATGGGTGCAAAGCGCATGCTGTTATTGGCCGTCTCACTGCTCGCCATCCACGCATTCCTGATCGCACAGACTCAGCACCTGTGGCAGAACACACTCTATGTTCGAATGATGCTGTCGATCTGGGTAATGATGCTGCCCGTGGTCATGGTCTCGAGCCTCGCATTGGCAATGGCGATTTGCAAAAGCGTCAACTCGGCAACGCAATTCGCCATCTATATGTCGGTCGCCAACTTCGGGCATTCGGCCGGATCAAAAATTTACGGCCTGGTCGCGGAGAAATCGAGCTACGTCCAGTCTTACACAATGCTCAGCGCAATAATTGTCGCGATGATCATCGTGCTCCTGTTCCACCGGCACCACCATCACCACGACGCCGAACAACAAGACACAAAATTAGGCGGCAAAAAGCGGCGGGGTCCGAGGTACACGATCGGCATCGGTGGCAATGAAGCCGGCATGTTCTGGTCCGGCGCCATGCGCTGCCCAAAATGCAGGGCGGATATGGAACAGATCGAATATGAAGGTATCGAAGTCGATCGTTGCACTATTTGTAATGGCATCTGGTTCGACGCCGGCGAAATCGATGTTCTGAGAGACAAGCAGGCCGCGGCAGCAATTGACATTGGCGATGAAAAGGCAGGAAAAGAAAGCAACACAATCGACAGCTATCAATGCCCACGGTGCAGCGGCGCGATGGTCAAAGTAATCGACCCAAAACAGGCCCACATCTGGTACGAGACCTGCAGTTCCTGTCACGGCTCGTATCTGGATGCCGGTGAATTGCGAGATCTTTCTACAATGACAATTTCAGACTTCTTCAGGGATCTCGCCGTACCAGAACGAAAATGACCGCACCGCATGCTCAAACACGCAAACGTCACGCTTGGCTTGCGGAGACCGAAGCCCGTTTGATCCATCGAGACTCGTAAGCCGATCATGTATTACTCTGTTAGGATTACACACGTCTAATCTAAGCGACCAACAAAATAAGAGCCGCTCTGTTAAGGCTTCATATACAACAAGATGCTTGGATTCCGTGCATAGATTCCTGCCGAAGACTCAGATATGAAAAGACTACTCACCCTACTCCCGTTATTCCTCATGATTGCAGGCTGCAATCAGAGTCCACCCTCTACGGACAGTTCGGTCATCACCTCGCGCTCAGATGCCTGGGAAGCGGCGTTAAATGCTAAAGATGTCGATGCGCTCGTGGAGCTCTACACAAGTAACGCACGCGTCCTGCCGCCCAACGGCAAGATGCAGAGCGGCAGCGCTGCCGTGCGCGCTGAATTCGGCGCGATGATCGATGCCGGCCTTAGCGGCGAACTCACCAGCGTCGAGGCAATGGTCTTTGGCGATATTGGTTACAACGTCGGCACCTACACCTTGCGCGCCGGTGACGATCTCGCGGACGTTGGCAAATTCATAGAAACCTGGCGTCGGGGTGACGATGGGCAGTGGCGCATCTCTAATGACATCTATAACAGTGATATGCCGGTGGCGACGGCAGAAGCCCCTAAGACTCACCTGATGATTTCGCATGAAGTCGAAGACGGCGACAAATGGATGGCCGCCTGGCGCGGTGAGAACAGTCGCCACAAGTTGTTCATGAATAATGGGGCGATGCATGTGCACACTTTCCAAAACGCCGACAACCCCAACCTGACCGGATTAGTAGTCGCGGTCAGCGACATGGATGCGCTGAATGCGATGCTTGCATCACAGGAAGGGACTGCGGCGGCAACCGCAGATGGCGTCAAGTTGGATACGATGATCCTGCTGACCGAAACGAAATAACGCAAATAATACGAGCATTCGAGACGATCGAATCCGTCCAGTACAACTTGCAAGACCACATTGCCACCATTCGCATTGACGATGGCAAGCGCAACGCACTGTCGCCGCAAGTTCTACGCGAGATATATCACGCGCTCGATCGGGCCGAATCCGATCGTGCCATAGTGATCATGACCGGTCGGGAATCCGTCTTCTCGGCAGGCTTCGATCTCCACGTGATGAAGCGCGGCGGCGTCAATGCGCTGCGCATGCTGCGCGCAGGCTACGCCTTGACCGCCCGTGTTATGGCCTACCCCTATCCGGTCATCGCCGCCTGTAACGGTCACGCACTGGCGATGGGCGTCTTTCTGATGCTGGCGGCTGATTATGTGATCGGTAGCCGCGGTGATTTCAAAATTGCGGCCAACGAAGTGGCCATTGGCCTGACCATGCCGCGTGTTGCCGCGGCGATGTTGCGCCATCGGCTCCACCCGGCTGCCTTCCAGCGTGCCGTAACCTTGTCGGAAACCTTCGATGTGGAATCTGCGTTAAGCGCGGGGTTCTTCGACGAACTGCTCGATCCCGTCGATCTGATACCTCGCGCAGAGACCAGCGCGGGCAAATTCAAAGAGCTCGACCTGCTAGCGCACGCGGCGTCGAAACGCAGAATCCGCGCCGCACTTATTCGGAAAATTCGCTTTAGCATCCCGTTGGATCTGCTGGATGCTGCGCTGATGGGCTTGCGAGGCGCACGGCCACGTTAAGCTCAGGTCGGCAAAAGTAAGGCCGTGTTCATCGTGGCGAAGAAGTCTGAATAGGCTCTCTCGCGACTTAAAACTCGCCTATCGCCTGAAGGCGCGCGCCGGTAATTTCGGATACACGCGCATTTCCCCAAATTGGGTCTGGAACCGAAGACAAATTCAACTGAGCAAGCACCTCTAACATCTGATTGATGTGTTGTTCTTCGCTTAGGCAATCGAGCGTCGTCGCCACATGCTCGTCGAGCATGCTGACAAACGGTTCCCCGATCAGCCTTCTGATAAACCTGTTTATCTCGTGCGCCTCTATCGGCAACAACGATTCGCCAAATTGCGACTTATACCTGTCAGAGATCGCTTCCATTAGGGTGTGTGTCAGATATGCATCGTCCAACAATCCGACGAGACCATAATGATCGGGAATAATGTCATCCGGCGATAGAAAATAGTCTTCGGTGGCGTCTAGGATCGGCTGGACCTCGGGCAGTGCGCCGTTCATTGCCGCTGCGTCTTCAATGATCATCATCATCGCTGGCGCATGTTCAATATATTCAATAACGAAATCGACTAGCTTCCCTGCCTCCAACTCGCTAACGCTCACGCCGGTGAGCTTAGTCAGGTTGACGACCGCTCGATGCAGTACACCCGTCTGCTGTTCGATGATTTTGCCTTCTTCGATTTGAGCCAGAATTTGTTCGATTTGCATTCTGCTGACCTTTTAGCCCGTGTCTGATCTGTGGTAAGTAGCCATTATTACCATATATAGTCGCACATTGGGGCGGCCGCAACCTGCCAAATTACTTCAGGAGCCCCAACTGAGGACAGTCCCTTTTGGGGACAGCCCCGGTTTTCGTGGTGGCCAGGGGTGCACTAATCGGGAAAGCCGGTGGGGACTGTCCCGAAGGGACTGTACCCATTTCACACTTTAGTCGAACCACCGACACGCGGATTTTCAGTTCGGCACCTGCATCTGGCCCTGCGCGATAGCGGCTCCTATACTCGGGCGAAAACCGCGTCAAAGAAGGTGATCAGATGGCCAAACCCACACCGAAACCCGTGGACCCCTCCCAGGTAACGGAGCTTGCCCACGCCACCATCAAGGACGCAAAGTTTCCGCAACTCGCCACCATCGACGGCGACCAGCCGCGCGTACGTCCGGTCTCGCCACTGCGCACCGACGGTTTCACGGTTTACGTGGCTAACCTGCGCAGTTACGGAAAGACGGAACAGATAGCGGCCAATCCCCGGGTGGAATTGTGTTACATGGACAGCCACCACAACCAAGTCCGCATTACGGGAGTCGCTGAGACGCTGCAGGATCGAGAAATGCTTGAAGATCTCTGGAACACCAATCCCCTGCTGCGCAACTACCTGGGTTCGATCGATAACCCGGAGCTGATTGTCTACAAGGTGGTACCGAATCGCGTCAGCTACATGCAGGAGTGGGCGCTGAATTATTACGACGTGCCGCTGCATTAAGACGCACTCGTATGCCGACCAACGTTACCCCCGCATACAAGAAAGCCGAGGAGGCTTATCGCAAGGCGCGCGCGCCAAAGGAACGTCTGGATTGCCTGCGGGAGATGTTTCGGACGATTCCGAAGCACAAGGGTACCGAGCACCTGCAAGCCGATATCAAAACCCGCATCAAGCAGCTGTCCGAAGAGCTCTCGGGCCCCAAAAAGGGCGGCCGTCGCAGCGGCCCGTCCCATGTCGTGCGCCCGGAAGGTGCCGCACAGCTTTGCCTCCTGGGTCCGCCAAATGCCGGTAAATCCAGTTTGCACGCCCGGTTGACCGGATCACATAGTGACATTGGACCGTACCCATACACCACGCATCTGCCGGTGCCGGGCATGCTCCCTTACGAGGACGTCCACTTTCAGCTAGTGGATCTACCACCGGTATCGGGTGACTTCATGGAGCCATGGCTGGTCAATGCGCTGCAGCCTGCCGATGGGGTGTTGCTCGTTGTTGACATCAGCGACCCCGATTGCTTGGAGCAAGTTCCTACGATTCTTGATCGCCTGTCGGAAAAGAAGGTTTTCCTCACAGCGGCGTGGCCGGATTTGGAGCCAACGGAACCGGTGGACCGAAGCGAGACAGACGATCCGTTTCGACTCAACTTGCCTACCGTGTTGATCGCCAACAAGAGTGATCTTGATCCCGATCCCGAGGAAGTCGAGATCCTCGAGGAGCTGCTCGGATTGCGTTTCCCCACTCTTACAACGTCCGCCAAAACCGGAGATGGTCTGGATGAGCTGGGGTCTTTTCTTTTTCGCGCGCTAGAGATCGTCCGTGTCTACACCAAGACGCCGGGCAAGCCGGCAGATACGGATAAGCCCTTCACCGTGCGTCGTGGCGGCACGGTCCTCGATGTCGCTCGCCTGGTGCACAAGGATATTGCCCGGGACTTGAAGTTTGCACGCATGTGGGGCACTGAGGTATTCGACGGTCAGCAGGTCGGTCCAGACCATCTCGTCTCCGATGGCGATTTAATTGAGCTGCATTTGTAGGCAGGGGACACAGATGCGCGCACATCCATCAGAGCGATTAGGCCGCCCTTCCTATCCACGGCGCAATGGACGTAGCGAGAAAAGGGGCCGTAAATTTTTTAGGTTGCTCGGCCGTACCATTGTCATTGTCACATTGCTCATCGTTCTTTTGAGTTTGTTGATCGTTGTACCCATTCGCTGGATTGATCCACCCACGACCGCATTCATGCTGCAGGACAACAGCGGTATTCGACCGTTAAAACAAGAATGGGTCGACTGGGCCAACATAGGCGATGCGCTGCCGATAGCAGTCGTTGCCTCCGAGGATCAAAAGTTTGCCGACCACTTCGGCTTCGATGTGGAGTCGATTCGTGACTCTGTTGACGAATATGCCGATGGTCAATCACTGCGCGGTGCATCGACGATTACGCAACAAGTCGCAAAGAACTTGTATCTGTGGCCCGGTCGCAATTTTCTACGCAAGGGAATCGAGGCGTATTTGACGGCGCTGCTCGAAGTGACGCTGTCGAAAAAACGGATTCTCGAAATCTATTTGAACGTCGCTGAATTTGGGCCCGGCATATACGGCGCCGGTGCGGCCAGCAAATCGTATTTTGGCATATCACCATCGGAACTTGGGGACGCCGAAGCAGCATTGCTCGCGGCAGTGTTACCGAACCCCAAGAAACTGCATGTCCAGCGACCATCATCGTACCTGCGCGAACGACAGTTGTGGATTATCGACAACATAGAACGCCTGCGTCGCGAGCAATGGATACTATTGCTTGATGAGTAGAGCGAATCAGGTCAGACGAACGCAGTGAGTCTGGCGGCGCTGCGCGCCTTGGGTGAACCGCAACCTTGCTGATTATGATACGTGCCACTCTGGTCCGTGACATACCGTGGCCAATACACGCGGATTTTCTAATGAACTGATCTTATGACTCGACGGCATAGTCATCGCCGTAGAACTTGCTGGTACTTCGCGTATGAGCCAGCGTATCTGACTGGAATCACGACGCACCGGTAAGTGTAACAATCCGAAACTAAAGGACCGCAGTTCCGGTTCTATTGGTCGGCGTCAGCAGAAACGGGGCATCGCCCGGGGCATCGCCGCGCACTGAAAAATTCACTTCGGTTTCATCCGCATACGTACACGATCCAACATGTAAGTTGGCGTCGCGCCAGTACCCGTCGCATTTTGAGCACAATAAAGAAGTAACCGCGATGAGTTATTCTCGAAAAGCGAGCCAGCTCCAGCAGGGGTGGCACCGTCGTAGGCAATGACATTGTTATTATGTAGGGTGACGCGCAAAGCATAGGTGTTGTTTGACGGATTAAATGCGATAAAAACCTCGTGCACGGGTGCATCCTGCCCCGGCTGCGCGGTGCTCAGGTTGCCTGCGGTTTGAAAATACGGAGCAGGATCCGTTGTCTTGATCGTGGTTCCATCCAGACGAAGGGTCATGACTTTCTGAAGACCGCCCGGTTGTCCGGAATTGCCAAGAAGATCGCACTCGAAACGCGCGTTTGAGTCGAACTTCTTTCCATCGAAAAAGACATTCAGCCGTTTCGCAGAGCCTCCCGTCACGACGCGAGATGTCATGCGCACGGTGCCGTTGCCGTGAGTCGGCGAATTGTAGGGCCAGAAGCCGAGCGATTTACCGGCCCCCGTAATGGGCCCGATGGTTGGTGGAATTCCTTCCGTTACCTTCACGTTGTTAAAGGGTTTTCCCTGGTCACCCAACTCTGCAACGTAAGCGTCGATCGAATCATTGCCCGGCGCGCCGGGAACAGCTCCGTTCGGCATGATGCCCGTCTGGTAGCTGTCGAAGTAGTTTTTAAATATCGTTTGCGTCGTGCAGCCTGTAAGCGCAGATGCTAACAGCAAACACGTAAACCTCATCCTCATTGCATGTCCAGCCATCATGCGATTGTTCCTTTTTTTTGATTTACCTACAGTCTAGTTGAACATACGACAAAATGGGTCCGAACTTCAGTGAAAACTCGGTTCGACCCTTTTTGCCCTTCCAAATTAGAGATCGGTTTCAAGTTTGCTATGATAGTTTCATGCTTAGCCTGCTTTCCCTTGTTATCGCTGCTCAGCTCGCAGGCAGTATGCCCGAACCCAAACAGGCCGACATCGCCTGGGTGGCCGAAGGCGAATTCTGCGAGCCGGAAACGGTACTACCCCTCCCCGACAATACCTTGCTCGTCTCGAATGTCTGCGACATTCGAACGACAGGTAACGGCTTTCTGACATTGCTCAGTGCGAATGGCGGTGTGATCAAATGGCGTGTCGTTGACAATCTTGATGCACCGCTCGGCATGGCACTAGTTGACGGCCTATTGCATGTCGTCGATTACAGTCAGGTCAAGATCTTTCGCTGGCCCGGTTTCAAATTACAGTCAACCATCGCGCTCGAGACGGCGGTCGCCAACGACATTGCGGTTGCACGCGATCACACCATCTACGTCACCGACACGGCACGGAACAATACCTTTCGAGTCGGCAACATAGAGTACCAGCATTACGCTGAGCGTCTCGGTTGAACCATCGACACTACGCGGGCTGTCGATAAATCCAGCGCAGCTGTAGGCTGACGCCAACCAGGAAAAGGACCAACAGGACCAGGTAACAAATCTTAAGAATCGGATCTTCGATTGACGTCAGAACAGGGTCGCCGACCGGTAAGCGCAGCAAGCCGTCAGTTACCGCGGGAATGCAATGGAAGAGCATTGTCGCCGAGTAACTGACCGCCTGCACGTAACGAGAAGATTTTCCGAAGAGTTTCGTTGTTGCAGCTACTGTCCCTACAGCCAATGCCAACAATGTCATCACCGCCAAAGCATGACCTGGGCCAAACTCGCCGCGTTGAAAAATGGCCAGGGCAGTGCCCGCGGTAATCAAGGTGGTCGTCAGATAAATCTGACCCGGCCGCGTCTGCAGAGATATTTCCTTGAACCTGGCGAGCGTAAAGCCACCACTGATTAGGGCGATGACGCCCATGGCAGTGTGAAACCAACCCAGTGGGATCATCTCAGGCATGCAGGGTTCTCCGATCGCTTGTTGGCGCGATGCTATCACGAGGTCGACGGCTCGATTTGGGCCAAGAGATGCGTCGGCCAACTAAGAAATGGTGGCCAGGGCCGGACTAATCCGCGAAGCGGATTGGACGGCGAGCGAAGCGAGGCCGCCCGAAGGGCGAGTGCCGCAGGCACGAGTCAATCGAACCACCGACACACGGATTTTCAGAGCACCAAGTGGGTGATTCAGCCTTTATTTATCAACTGGTTATCGGGGCGTCCGTTGCTAAACTTGCGTCACCGTGCATAACGATGCACAGCTCAGTCACGCAAAATTCACCCAACCGTCTATCGCTCGCAGCGTTCGAATCGTCGCATATTGACTATTTTGGGCGTGCACGGTAACGCTGGCTGTTACAGCGTTCCGGTCAAATTCAGAAAGACGCCGCTGTGGTCGAAACTGAGATCAGTCAGGTCGTCGGAGAAATCGGTGAAGTTATAACCAATTCCGATCTTTAGGTGATCACCAACATAGCGTGAGATTGCAGCCAATGCTCCACTGCGACTCTCATCCAAATCCGCCATGTCGAGCATTCGACCCTCCACGAGCACCTCCCAATTCTTTCGGAATCGGTAATCACCGCGGATGACGTACAGGCTCGCGTTGTTGTCGAAAAATTCGGGATTCTCACGATCAAGACTGACCTGCCCAAGCCGGTACGCATATTTTCCGCCAATCGAGAATTGCGGCATTATGTCGTAGGTAATATCGACCGCTGCAATATGACTCTTCTGAATGAATTCCGCGGCGATGTTTTGCAGGCTGATCTGATCGGTTGTCGGTACATTATAGAAATACGTGTACTTCGCCAACGCGTTGAGCCGATCGTGACGAATCGGCCGATAGGCGTAACCCAGCACGGCTTCAGTGAACCCGCCGTCGTAGAAGGTACCCAGCGAGCTCTCACTCTCGGAATGATTCAGTTTTCCTAACAGGCGTGCCGCAGGACTGATCTGATACTTGATGCTGTTGCGGAACAACCACGTCTCTCGCTCGGTAATACCGAGATCCAGTTGCTGCACATCGTCGTTGCGGTACTCGATTCCACTCGATACTTGCAAATCGTCGGTCGTGAAGCCGAGCTGTACACCACCGGCCATACGGTCTGTCTCGGCACCCGTCTGCACGTTCTGCAAGATACCAATATCGGTAGTCAGTCCTAAGTGCCATTTCTGCGTCGGTACGAAGCTAATACCTGTGCCATGCGTTAAGCCGGTCATCGCCTTGCTGTGTTGATATCGCTCTTCCAGGAATACACTCGTGCTGTCTGCAATTCGTGACTTTATACCGGCGACGAGATTACCTTCACTGCCACGGCCACTTGGCAAGCCATTATCCGTGCGCTCATTTTCGAGCGCGTAGCTTAAATACATGCTGGTGTGGTCGGAATGAACGTAGTTGGTCCCGAGTCTTCCGCCGGCACCGAGGTCACCGTCGGACACCTCTGCTTCGACACGAAGTTTCTTGGTAAAACGATACGAACCACCGACGCCGAACCGCGAATTCTCGCGACGGTTGCCCGTTGTCGACAAAGTGTCCTGTGTGTACGCATAAGCATTCCAGGTTGACTTAGGGTCGTAGCCGAGCTGCACGACCGCATCGGCACGTTCACCCTGTTCCTGGGTAAGCGGCACGATTATCGATCCATCGATGCGCTCGTCCTCACGGTAACCTGCGCTTAGGTCCCAGCGATCGGTGATTTGGTAGCCGACGTTGTATTCCCGGGCGCTGGTTTCGATACCCTGCTGCTGGACCCGGTCATCCATTTTCATCCCGAATGAGAAACGTTCGCCAATAGGCAGGCCGAACGTACCGCCATAGGTCTTCGTGTCCGTAAGTGCTGTCAGTCCCGGCGCGGAATAGCCAGCCTCGACCTCCTGCACATACATAGTCATCTTGCCGTTCGTGAAGCCGACGAAATCGCCAAAGCTGAAGCTGATGTCGGCTCGATCCGCATCCGCTTCGGCATCGACGAACGAGGTCGGATCGTAGCCGTTGAATTCAAATCCGCCGTCATTGGAAATGCTTGGCAGGGAAACAAGCCCCTCGCTCTTGGCTTGCTGCACCTTGAACCACGAATCGGCCGTTAATCGCAATGTCAAATCGGCGGCATTCAGGCTGCTGTCCGTATTTTCCTGCTCATTGACGTTCGTGGTAACACCAAGTTTGACGTGGTCGCCGACCCAGTAATGGGCCTGGCCGCCAGTTGCTACCGCATCGAGTTCATCGAACCCGGGCGTGTACTCGTATCGCACAACCAGATATGCCTCATCCCCGGACACTGCGCCACTTCTTACAAGCAGGTTGTCTCCGGCGGTTGACGCGAGTGGCTCAGCCAGCAGGATGCGACCCTGCAGGTAGTCAATGTCGTAATCCATGACCGGCGTCAGATTAAGAACGCCGGTAACAATGCCCGAGGCTTTGTCTCGGAGCTCGATGCGTACCCGTTCGGATCCGGCCAAAACGTCCTGACGTTGCAGAAAATACAGCGATCCGCCGGTACCGCGGAATTCTTCCCGGCTCGCAATCGTGCCTGGTTCGGCCGCGAATAGGTCGACACCCAGGCGTCGCTCGCCGAATTCAGTTGTCGCGCCCGATTGATGGTGCAGGTTGGCACCGTACAGCCCTCTGTCAACGCGCGCCAATTCGTTGTTCATGTACGCAACTTTGAAGTTACCCCACTGACCGTAATCGTCGTCCTTGCCAAGGCGGACAAAGAAATTGCCAGAACTAGGCGCCATTTCCTGCACGGTCGCGTCATCGCCGAATGTCGGATGGTAATAGTCAGGATCGATGCGCCGGAATAGTGAGTCGGGCGACTTGTCCATGAAGTTACTGAAGATGTTGTCTAACGGACCTTCTCTGGTATCGGCGCTCGCGGTTAACTTCCAGTGTTTGCCGAATTTTCCGTCCACGAAGAAAGCCAGCCGTCCGTCCATATTGGAATCGTATTCGTAATCGGAATTTTCACCTTGTAGCAGATCGATAGGGCCGCTCGCCGAATTCTCGGAGAACGTCAGATCGGCCATGCCCACATAGAACCAGTCATTATTCTTGAACTCGAGATCGCGAAGGTACAGCTCACCGCTGCCTTCTTTATCGAGCACAGCAACTTCGACCGTGTGCGCACCCTCCGGCAGAATTTCTTCGGTTACGAAACTGCCGTTTTCATCGACCGGAATCGGACGCCCGGCGACCCAGATTTCCTGCTCATCCGAAATGCCGCTGCCGCGCACGTTAACGGTGCCGCTCGAGAGCCCAATATTGTGCACACTTAGGCCACTTTCGCCGTAGGACGCCAGTAGCTGCGGATCCGGCTGATCTCCGCTTACGTCCTCACTATCGTCGATACCCTGTGCTGAGTCGTAGATGACCCACAGTGGCCGCGCACTCGTCTCGTCGAAATTACCGTCCGAACCATAGGCGCGCAACACGTACGCCAGCTCCTGCACCGGGCCTTTGATGCGATCCGTCGGTGGTTTCCAACTTGCGATGCCATCTGTGTCGATCTTGATAACGTCGAGCGGCTCCGACTGAACTGATTGGCCATTTGCGAATATTCGAACTTCAGCATGGTCGATAAAGTAGGAATAATTTGTGTACATGTTGAACCGCACCGGCGTCGCCTTTGTATAAACGCGTAACGAGTCGGGTGACGCCCATGGCTGGTACGAGATTGCAGTAGACAGTGCGATACGATCGGGGTTCGCTGTGATGCTAAGCCTCGGCGCCGAACGTAGGTTATCGAAGCCAAATTGAATGTCGGCTTTTTTCATCGCGACGTCCGTGCAACGCTGAATGTCGGACGAACTCCGCTTTGGGTCGTCGATTGGCTCGCCATCGACGGTAATACGCATTAGGTTCAGGCCGAGCGGATTCTCAGGTACGAGTTCACGCGTTAAACGCGTGACATCGACGCCTTCATAATCATCGAGGATCGCCAATTCATCGTAAACAACCTGTACGGCAACGTGCGAGGTGTCGCCCTGGACGAACCCGGCATTGACAACGTCATCCGAGTGCACGTAGCCGCGGCCCTCGAATTCGGCCTGCGGTTTCTCGAGTTGCATATTGCCGGCGATCTGTTCCATTGCCCGGCGCGCGCGTGAAGCCGAAAGCCCGATGTCATCGCCGTAGACCGCCGCCGTGCGCCGCGGCAATCGCTCGTTCCGTGTGTAGCCGACAAATCGCAGGCGCGGGTTTGTCTCGTCTGCTACCTCAGCCAGTGCCCTTGTGAGGTCGTCCGTATAGCCTGGCGGGATAATCGGCTGGCCGTCGGCGAAGTCGATATCTGCGATGCGCCCCCACGGCGGATCGTATGTCCTGGTCACGATTTCTGCGCCAGCGTCCTCAGGACAGAGCTGTGGCTCATCCGGCAATTCCTGCAGCGGGTCATCGTACCAGAACTCAATTTCAACACGACGATTC
>Ga0224508_10001976_pt1 | contig 17929 bp, 17 predicted proteins | sample SF_Jan12_sed_USG_4_FD_170157 | JGI IMG/M metagenome (GOLD analysis project Ga0224508, IMG submission 170157) | Sediment microbial communities from San Francisco Bay, California, United States - SF_Jan12_sed_USGS_21 | ecosystem: Environmental > Aquatic > Marine > Sediment | place: USA... | reverse complement strand
AGGTCGGAGGTGACACCTTCCCTGGCTTGAGGACGCTCGACCGGGCCCGCCACAACCTGCCCGTCCAGACGACCGAGCTGTTCGGTCGCAGCGCGCACATCGCCACGGTCGCCGACCTGGTCCGGGGTCATCGTCTCGTCACCCTGACAGGGGTCGGGGGTGCCGGAAAGACCCGATTGGCCCTGGCGGTTGCTGCCGATCTCGTCGACGAGCTGGACGATGGGGTCTTCTTCGCCCCGCTCGCCGCCATCGACGACCCCGCAGAGATCAGCGCCGCAGTCGGCAACGCGGTGGGAATGACCGTTGGCTCGGATGACCTCGAGTCGGTTGCGGCTTTCGTCTCTTCCCGGAGCCTCTTGGTCGTGGTCGACAACTGTGAGCATCTCATCGACGGTGTGGCCGAGCTCGTCGAAGCCGTCCTCGTCGCCGGTCCGCAGGGGCGTGTCCTCGCGACCTCGCGCGAGGCGCTGCAGCTCGACGGTGAGTCGTTGTTCACCGTGCCATCACTCGAGACCCGAACGGTTACCAGCGCTGCCGTGCGGCTGCTGGTCGACCGTGGCAGGCGCGTTCGACCCGATCTGGCCCTCGACGATGCGTCGCAAGAGGCCATGGTCGAGATCTGCGCCAGGCTCGACGGGATCCCGCTGGCGCTGGAGCTGGCAGCAGCCCAGCTGGCGCATCTCTCGCCTGTCGAGCTGGCGGAACGGCTTGACGACCGGTTCCGGCTGCTCGTTGGGGGCCGTCGTCGTCGGTTGCCCCGACAGCAGACCTTGCAGGCGATGATGGACTGGTCGTGGGACCTGCTGGAGCCCGACGAGCGGGACGTGCTGAGCCAGCTGTCGGTCTTTGCCGGAGGGTGGACCCTCGAGGCGGCCGAGGGGGTGTGCCGTCCGAGGTCGGGGGCAGCTGTTGCCGTCGTGCTCCACTCGCTGGTGTCGAAGTCGCTGGTGGAGCGCGAGGCCCGGGCGGACAGGAGCCGGTATCGAATGCTCGAGACCGTCCGCATCTACGGTCTACAGCAACTGCTGGCAGCCGGCGCGACCCAGGACACCCGTAACCGTCATGCCCACTACTTCTGCTCCGCAGCGGAGGCCGTTCCGTTCAGCGACCGGTTCATGCTGCCCCGCCTCGGGACGCGATGGGCCGCCGAGGTCGACAACATCATCGCCGTCGCGGACTGGCTCGAGGAGGAGGACCGCCTTCATGAGGCGGCGACGCTGTTGACGATGCCGGGCCTCATCTGGCGGTTCCTTCCGATCCCTCCGCCGCTGCGGCGGGCAGTCGGACAGCTGCTAGCGGGGCCACTCGATGATCGGGTCCGGTGCCTACTGTTGATCGCCTCCCGTGAGGCGGGGACAGTCCAGTCAGGTCTCTCGCGCCGGGGCGACAGCGGTCGGCAGGCTGTCGAGCTCGCCAGCTCGCTCGGTGACGACGCGCTTGCTTCGGTCGCGCTGACCATGCACGGGAGTCCCTTCGGTGCGACCGACCCCGACCGGGCCGAGGACCTGCTCACCGATGCAGCGCGCTCGGCATCGGCCGCCGGCGATGCCCGTCTCGAGGCGATGGCGCTCGGCATGCTCGCCGGCGTCGAGGCGTTCGGGCGCCAGCACTTCGATCGTGCTCGAGAGCTGCTGGAGCAAGCGGATGCCATCGCTACCGCCGACGGGTTCGAGAACCAGGCGATCCTGTCCCAGCTCCTCACGCTCGAGGTGATGACCGGGCGCTGGTCGGCGGCCAACGTCGCGTACCGACGCCTGCTCGACTATCACCGCAGCAGCGGTCACCCGGTGAGCTGGCACGACGCAATCGACGACGCGGTCTTCGCCTGCGAGCTCGGCGAAGACCGGTGCCAGCCCTTGGCGAAGGCGCTCGACGAGCTGCGGGCCTCCGGCGGGCAGCCCGACTGGCCAGACCTGCTGATGATCCCGATGGGGCAGGCCTGTCGCCAGGAGGACTGGCCGCGGGTCTCGCGCATCGTGGCCTGTGTCCGCGCCTCGGCTCGAGCCGGGAGGACGTTCGGAACGTCGCATGCGACGGCGTACTACTACCACTACCGCCGTCGCCTCCCCTCTGGTGCGCTGACCGGGGCCGATCCCTGGCCGGTGGCCGATCTCCTCGCAACGGAGCTCGCAGCCGAGGAGTCGGCTGCCTGAGTGCGGGTGCCAAAGATTGGGGTTCGCGATAGCGGGTCAGCTCGCTCCACTCATCGGAGCGGGGGCCGGACGTCGACGAGGCGCCACCAGTCGTGCGCCCCTGCTGATGTTGCTCCGGTGATCACCTCGCCACGACTGCGGAGGACCTCGTCTCGAGTCAGACCCGGCAGCACCCGATGGCCGATCGATCCGGGCACGCTGACCAGGCCGAGCACGTGACGGAGGGCGCCGACATAGCGCTTGGCCTGCTCCGAACCATCCCACTCGTAGAAGCCTCGATATTGGGCACGCTCATCGTGGGCGAGCCACAGCTTCGACACGAAACCGCGAAACCCAACGAACAGGATGGTGTTGAGCAGGCTCTCGACCCGGAACGCTGCGTGGGCCCGAGGGCTGGCGATCACACGCAGCGTGAAGCCAACGATGAGGATGGCAGGGTCGACGGGTGGCAGGCGGCGTAGCCTCGTCTCACGGTAAACGGTGGCCGTGGTCCCGTTGGCGAACGTGAGCCGGCGACCACGGTGCTCGCTCGGCCGCTCGAGCCGACCCTGCAGGAGCAGAGCGTTGGCCCGCGCCGCGCATCCACTCAGGTCCTTGACGGCAGCGGGGACCGGCACGGTCGTCGCGTCCTCAATCATGAAGGGATCGTCGTGGTGGTCGTGCCACGGAGCGAAGAGTCGTTGGTCAGGTTCCCGGCGAGATCGCCCCACTACGGTTCTCGAGATGGCGACGGAGATGCCAAACGAAGCATGTGAAGACTGCAGCTTCGATGCATCGCAGTGGGATCGGCAGCACGCGATCGCCGCCGTTCGAGGAGCGGCCGATCTCGTCGACGAAGCCCTGGGCTCTGTCGACGCAGAGCGGCCACGAGCTGCTGCATCACCGCAACGACATCGCACGATCGACCGAGGAGAACTAGTGTGCGCCGGGGCGGAGGCCCGGGTGAACCCGCAGGGGGGTTCCTGGAGTTCTAGCCGAGCTGCTCGGCCGCCAGCTCGGTTCCTTCGACTCGAGCGGCGATCTTGGCGAACGCGGTATCGCGACTCGTCACCACGTCGTCGCTGAACGGCGAGAAGCCGCAGTCATCGGTCGTGCCCAGCTGGGCCACCGGGATGTGCTCGGCCGCCGCCTTCACCCGGTCGCACACCGTCTCCGCCGACTCGATTTCCTCGTCGCACACGTCGATGACCCCGACGTAGACACGCTGGTTCGGCTTCAAGTGCTCGGCGACCAAGGCCAGCGCCGGGCTCGGATCGGCCTCGCTCGCCATCTGCATGAAGAACCGTCCGCAGTCGAGCGTCATGAATGCCGGTATGAGGTCGGTGTAGGGGACGTCGGCGGAATGGGTCGAGTCGTGATCACCACCGGGACAGGTGTGCACACCGATGCGCTGCCGCTCATCGGTCGAGAACCGCGAGAAAACGGCATTGTTGAGCTGGATGAACTGCTGCAGCACCGCGCCGGAGGGGTCGAGCTTGAGCGCGAGTCGTGCTTCGGTGAAGTCGACCTGGACACTGTCGGCCCCGGCATCGAAGCAGCTGCGGATGTCGGCCGCCGACTGGGCGACGAGGTCGTCGATGAACTGCTCCTGGTCGTAGCCGGCGATCCCCTCCTGGGGATACAGCAGCCCCATGGCCGAGGCCGAGATCACCGCTTGCTTGACGGGCAAGGTCGTGAACCTCTTGGCCCGCTCGACGTAGGGTCCGGCCTGGTTCTGGTACACGAACGGACCGGCGGTGAGCACCGGGAGCTGGCGCTCGTGGCCGTCGGCGAACGGGATCACCACGCCGTCGGGCGAGAGCGACGTCATCCCCTCCAGCGGGTAGGTGGCGAAGCTCGACTTCGTCTGCTCGCCGTCGGAGACGACCGGCGAGCGGGTCGCCTCGAAGCGAGCGAGCGTATCGGCAACGGCGGCATCGAACAGCTCGTCGAGCGCGTCGGAGCTCAACTCGCCAGCGGCATGCGCTGCCATCGCCGCCTGCAGCTCGGGACTGCGTGGGACGCTGCCCACCGGTTCGGTCGGAATGCTCATCGGTCTCCCCTGGATCGCCGCGTTCGCCGAACGTAGCAGCCCAGTCCTGATCGCCGCCGATGTCGATCACCTGGGCGAGGGACTCTACGTGGCCCCGATTGCCCCACCGTGATCACGACGGGACCACATCTCCGGCATGCCCGAAACGGAGAGTCCGGTCAATCGAAGCCAACGTAGGTGACGACATCGTCGACCGGTCGGCGCCGCGACTGGACGTCGTTGGCAGCGTACTCGTCGGCGGGGAACCCCATGGCCACGGTGATGACGATGATCTCGTCTTCGGGGATGTTGGCGTGTGCCCGCACGACCGAGGACTGGCTGATCCCCTGCCCGTTGATGACGCTCCCAAGCCCGCGCTCCCACGCAGCCAAGACCATGCCGTAGACGGCGGCGCCCAGATCGAAGTAGGCCACGGTGCTGTCGGCGAGGACTCGGTCGATCGTGCCGACGACGGACACCGGCGCGTCGAACTGCCGGAAGCCGCGCATTGCCCAATCGCGGCGCTGGTCCTTGTCGTCCCACCCGATGCCCATCGCCTCGAACAGCTGACCGGCCACCTCCTTCTGCCGGTCCCGGTGCACCCCCTGGTAACCGCCGTGGCTACGTATTTCGCGATCGGGCGGCGCTCCGGCCATCATCTTCTCGGTGTTCCCGGCCCGGATCAGCTCCAGTGGTTCACCGGTGACCACGTGGAAGTGCCAAGGCTGTGTGTTCATCGACGACGGTGCGCTGGTGGCAACGGCGATGATCTCGTCGAGCAGCTCCTTGGAGACGGGGTCGGGCTTGTAGCCCCGCACGCTGCGCCGATCTTGGGCGAGCTTCTCGAAGTCCATACCGCGACTCTGCCAGCTCAGGGCCGTCGGCTGCGACTTCGCCAAGCGGCTTGCCGATGTGACGCCTTCCGCCGACGCATGACAATTGCGATACGTCACCGGCCGCACCTCAGGCCCTGGTCGCCGTCACGGCCGAGATGGGCGACCCGGCCCCCGGATCAGCCAGGACCGGGTAGGCCCGGCCGGCTTCGTGAGCCTCGGTGTCGATGCGGAATCTTCCGCACACGAGATGGGTTGGCTCCAGTCCACGCTGTTTCACGGCGGCCCACGTGGCAGACTTGCGCCGCACCATCCTGCGAGCACGCCAACCAGCACTGGCCGCCGAGAGCCCGGATCGGAACTGATGCTCATGGAATCGACATCGACGACACCGCCCGCCGGCGCAGAGGAGGCCGGGCGGCTTCCCACCTTCCTCGTGATCGGCGCCCCCAAGGCGGGAACGACCGCGGCATACCGCTACCTGGGCGAACACCCGGAGATCGGCGTGTCGTCTCGAAAGGAGATCCGGTACTTCGGCAACGACGACGGGAAGACGTCGCGCAAGGCGAACAACCTGGAAGAGTACCGGCGCCACTTCCAACCGGTCCGTGGCGAGAAGGCCTGGGGAGAGGCCTCCCCCCAGTACCTGCACTGGTCGGCCGATGCTGCCGAGCAGATGCGAGCTGCCCTGCCCGAGGTCAAGCTGCTCGCCTTCCTCCGGGATCCCGCCGACCGGGCATACTCGCAATACACGTTCTTCTACCGCTCATCGATCAAGGATCTCGACCGGGCGTCGATCAGGGAGATGCACCAGCAGGGGGTCGACGATCTGTCCGGCCCGGCGGGCTTCAGCAAGGCGATCCGGGCCTTGCCGCAGCCGATACCGGCCTGCGGGCCGTTCCCGGAGGAGGTGAGCCGGCTCGGTCTGCGCGAGAGCTTCTACTCCCAGGATCTGGAGAACTACCTTCGCCACTTCGATCGAAAGCAGATCCGGGTCTATCGCTACGACGACCTCACCGCCGACCCGGTCGGCACCATGCAGGACGTCTACGGCTTCCTCGGGGTGGACCCGAGCTTCACACCGGAAACGGGCAAGAAGTACAACGAGACCCGGGTACCGAGGAGCCGGCGTCTCGACGAGTGGCTCCACGAGACCCAGCGGCTCAACAAGTTCACTGGGGTCCTACCGGGTCGCCCGAGACGAGCCGTCGAGCGACGGGTGCGCAGGCTCACGACCAAAGTGGCCTATGAGCCGCTGGATCCGGCCGACCGGAGGGTGCTGATCGACATCTTCCGAGAGGACATCCACCGAAGCGGGGAGCTGCTGGGGATGGACCTCGGCTCGTGGCTCACCGTGAAGCAGTAACAGGGAACCAGTACGCGGCCGCGGCACGATCGCGTCACCGCGGAAGTCGTCGGTCCCAGGGGCGATCGAGGTCGCGCACGGTCCGAAGTACCCAGTCGAACTTCGCCCGGCTGTATCCGTCCCGATCGTCGGCGTATCGCTTCGCGATGTCGGCCTTGAGCCGACCGTACTGGCGGCGGAGCTCCTCGCTCACCCGGAGGCCGTCACGAAATGCGAGGTACCGTCGCCACTGCTGGCCGTCGACCTCGACGACGTGCACGTTGGCCAGGACGAGATCGGGCACCGATTCGAGCAGGAACAACAGGCCGCCGCAACGCCCGAGGTCGCCGTCGAATCTGAACCCGGCGTCACCGAGGGCCGCGATCACGGCGGGCGGATCGATCGGCTCGGGCAGGCCAACGACTACGTCGAGGATCGGCTTCGCCACGAGATCGGGCACGGCGGTCGAGCCGACGTGCTCGATCTCGACGGAATGCTCGCCGAGGGCCGCCCGCAGTTCCGGCACCAGGTCCGCGTAGAGTGCCGACCACCGCGGATTGTGGTCGGCAATAACCACGCGACCCAACCGAAGACCCAGCCCAGTACCTTCGGCGGTCATCGACGCGACCACATCGTCGAGCCGGCTCATCAGACCTCGCTCCCCAGCCAGCGCGTCACGGAGCGCCCTCGCGGCGCGGGTACTGCACGATGCATTCATCGATCCTCTCTCGTGAGTCGCCTGTCCTCGACTCATTCAGATCCTGATCTTGTACAACCGATGCCCAACCTGTATGCCGAAGTTTCCGCACTCGGCTACGTTCACCGCTGACTCAGACGCCGTCGACCCGTACCTTGGCCAACCGACCGAGCAGCCAGGGCCTTCGGCCGTAGCCGATGATCTTGCCGAGCAGCCCAGCTCGTAGGGAGCTCATGCGTCCGAGCGAGACAAGCACGAACGCGACCGGATCGGCGACGATGTGACAGTCGGCTCGCTCGGGCCGACCCGGCTGGACCTGCAGGATCCCGTCGTTGATCCGGTACGTGAAGTCTCCGCCGCCACGGAACCGAAGATGGAAGGTGCCGTCGCACCTCCTGGCCCGCTCACGATCTACGAAGGCGGGCGCCAGCGCCATGTGCTGATTGATGATCACCCCGGCCTACGCGGCGTCGAGATCGACGAGCTGACCATGCTTCGCCGACGTTGCCGCCTTGATGCTGCTCCACTCCTCGTCGGCCAGGAACGAGCGCCAGGCGTCGTCCGTGGTCGCCTCGTCGGGCCACTGGAGGAGGTACACGAAGACCGGTCCACCGTTGTCGACCGCCTCCCAGAACGCCAAGACCTCGAAGCCGTGGCGCTTCATCATCCGCCAGGCGTGCTGGTCGAAGCGTTGCTGGAATGCCGCCTTGTTGTGCTCGAAGATCTCGTAGGTTCGCAGCTGATGAATCATCGTCACGACCTGGTGCCGACCCCGAGGTTAGCGAGTGCCAGCGTGCCACGGCCGCCGACCGTGTCGGTCTCCATCGTCGTGAGCATGACGCGGCTGACCTCGACGTCGCCGGCGAGGCGGTCGGTTCCGTTCGTGGTGTCGGGTGGTCCGAACTCGGCGTAGGGCTCCGAGGTGAACACCGTCGAGGTGACGTCGTCGGGAAAGAACAGCTGCGACGTGAGCACGGGGGCGCCATCGACGCGCACCCGGAGATGGACATGGACGGCCCGACCCGGATACCAGCCGGGATAGATCGTGTGGAACTCAACGATGCCTGCCTCGTTCGCTCGCTGGGTCCCCCGCAGGAACGTCGTACCGAGGCCCTCGTCCTTCCCCCCACCGTTGTCGACGAACGCTGAGTAGTCCCCGCTGGCGTCGGTGTGCCAGACCTCGACGGAGGCCCCCGCAACCGGGCCGCAGTTGCCATCGACGACCCGAAGCCCGAGCCGCGTCGGGTGCCCGGGATAGCCCTCGGTTATGTCGGCCCGTTCGAACTGCTCGTCGAGCGGAAACGGTCCGGTCGTCATCTCGGGGAGGAGGAGACACGTCGGGATCGAGTCGAACTGGGCTGCGGTCAGCGCATCGAACGAGCTGGCTCCCCGGTCGGCACCGTTGGAAGCCACCACCGCCGACGAGGTTGTCTCGTCGGCGGTGGTGGGGCCCGACCCGCTGCTGGGGAACGGCTGTGCGACGGGTCCCGAACCGTCGCCGGTACAGGCGGCGAGGATGATCGCACCGCCGGCGAGAACGAACTGGCGGCGGCTGACCGTTGTGCCGGCACCGGACCCACGGTTCGAAGCCGCCGGGGCGGCCCCTGCCCGCTGTTGGGACATCGCATCGTTGCGGTTGGCCACGGCCCCAGTGTCGCAGCCATCGGCTGCGGTCCGTCGGCCACCGCAGAGTTCCTCGATCGATGCGATCCACGACGTGGACGCCACCTGACGGCGTCGTGGGGGCCGGTTCTACACTGTGGAGGTGGGAGAGGCCGTTGGCGACCCGACGACGTCGCCGGTGCGGCAGTTACTCGGCGATCGGAACTTCCGCACCTTCTGGATCGCCCAAGTCCTCTACGCAGGCGTCAACGGGACCCTCCGGTTCACGTTCATCTGGCTCGTCGTCACTCTGACCGACTGGCCCTCGGCTGAGGGGCTCGTCGCTATCGCGCTCGGTCTGCCGGCCATGGTGTTGTCGGTACCGGCGGGTGCGTGGTCCGACCGGGTCGACCGAAAGCGCCTGTTCGTGATCTGGACCGCAGCGACCGTCTTCGCGCTGGCAGCGTTCACCGCCCTGATCGCGACCGGACGGGCCTCGACTGGCTGGGCCGGCGTTGCCGCCCTGATGATCGGGACGACCGTCAGCATCAACATGCCGAACATCCAGGCCATCGTGCCGCTGCTAGTGCCTCCCGAACGGTTGATGAACGCAGCGGCCCTCCAGAACGGCGGCGGACAGGCCGCGAGCTTCGCTGGATTGGCGCTGGGCGGAGTCGCTATCGACCTGTTCGGCGACGCGGGCGGGTTCGGGCTCCTCACCGTGGCGACGTTCGGGGCGCTGGCGCTGATGGTCCGCGTCGACATCCCTACCGAGGCCGAGAGCCGGCCGGACGAGCACGACTCGATGGCGGCCGCCATCACCGCCGGCGCCCGCTTCGGCTTGGGCCGCGAGCCACTCCGGACGCTGCTGCTGCTGTCGATCTTGCTCGGGGGCTCGTTCAGCGTCATGCAGGTGTCGATGCCTCGCGTCGTCGACGAGGTGTACGGCCGAAGCTCTACAGCGGCCGGTGTCGTGCTGGGCGCGTTCGGGGTTGGCATGCTGGCCAGCTCCGCTGCCGTCGCCGGTCGGGCCTCGATGCGACACGGGGTGAACGTCGCCCGCTACATCGGCGTTGGGCTCGGTCTCGGCCAGTTCCTTCTCAGCCTGGCGGCGAACTACTGGGTCGCGATCGTCGTCATGGCCGCCTGGGGCGTCAACGCCGGGGTGGCCATGGCCAGCCATCGCACGCTGATGCAGTCCCACACGCCGCCGGAGATGATGGGCAGGGTGATGGGCCTCATGATGTTGGGCTTCGTCGGTGCGCTCCCGATCGGCGCACTGGTGTCGAGCCTGCTGGCACCCCTGCTCGGACCCGTCCTCACGATGCGTTGGGTGGGACTGGCCACGATCGGGCTCGGGATCGCGCTCACCTGGCGCCGCTCGATTGTCGATCTCCGCTAGTGGTGCGTAGGCACGTAACCCCGTGGCTTCGCAACCCGTCGCCCGTACCGTTGAGCCGATGATCGCCCAGGTCGAGCCGCCGCGCCCGGCGTTGACCGCACCGTCGACAACGAGGATCATCGGGCTCGATGTCGCAAGGGCACTGGCGATGGCAGGCATGGTGGTCGTGCACTACGTGTGGCCCGACGACTCGGGGAGCGCCGTCGACGTCTTCGCCGCTTCGATGTTGGGCCGAGCGATGCCGTTGTTCATGCTGCTCGGCGGGATCGGGGTGACGCTCGCGGCTGAGCGCCTCATGCACCAGGATCGGGCGCTGCTGCTCAGAGCCGTGATCGTGTTCGCGCTCGGCCTCATCGTCGACGAGCTCAGCCGGTGGGTCGCCGTCGTGCTGCAGTCGTACGGGCTGTTCTTCGCCCTCGCTCCCCTGTTCCGGCGCCTGACCGACCGAATGCTGCTCGTCCTCGCCGCCCTGGTCGCCGCCGCTGGCGGCTGGACGTATCAAGTGCTCGGCACCTCTCCCCGCAACGAGATCGCGTTCGACGATCTGACCGACCCGTTGTACGTGATCCGAGCCCTGCTTTTTGACGGCTACTACCCGTTCTTCCCGGTGGCGTCGTTCTTCATCCTCGGGGTTTGGATCGGACGGCTCGACCTTCGTTCGGACCGGGTGGCCGGCGCGCTGACCGTCGTCGGGCTCATCGTCGGGATCGGATCGCTGATGGCCGCCGGTGCAATGATCGACGGGTGGGGCGTCGACGAAACCAGCTTCGAGGCCGCCCGCCAGGCCGCCAACGTGTCCGGGTTCGACACCACCCGATTCTTCTGGGAGCGGATCCTCGACGATACGGGCCACGGGCAGATGCCGGTGTGGGTGGTGAGCGCAGCGGGAACCTCGCTGGCCGTCGTCGGCGCATCCCTGCTGATCGTCCCGCGGGCCGGCGGCGCCGTGTCACCGGTCGTGGCGCTCGGTCGCTTGGCCCTGACGTTCTACGTGTTCCAGGTTGCGCTCACGATGGTCGTCCCGATCCCCTCGACCACATCGTTCGGTCAGGAGCTGCTGACGGTCGCCGCGATCTACTTCGGGTTCATGGCCGCTGCGTTCACGTGGACTCGGTTCTTCCGTGTCGGTCCTCTGGAGGCGCTCCTACGGGTCGGGTCGGGGCCGAAAGCGGTCCGACCAGACGGGCGCTGAGCGATTACCCGCCTACACGCCGCCGCTGCTCGCTGATGACACGGCCGGCGGCCGCATCGTTGGCGGCGAGGGCCGCCAGCAGGGCTACCAGGTTGGTGTCACGGGCCTCCTCCAGATCGGCGATCGTCCGGTCACCGGTCTGAGCGTCGGATTGGGCGGCGATCGTGGCGATCAGCTCGGCGGTCAGCTCGGGCGTGTCGGTCAACCTCGACCACGGCCACGTCAACGACTCCCCGAAATGACCGAGGAAGTGGGCGATGCCGCCGTCGCCTCCGGCCACCCGATAGGTCTCGAAGAGCCCCATATGGGCCCATCGCAGACCGAAGCCGAACCGGATGGCGTCGTCGACCTCCTCGGTCGTCGCCACACCGTCGTTGATCAACCACAAGGCTTCCCGCCAGACGGCTTCCAGGAGCCGGTCCGCGATGAACGCATCGACCTCGACCCGGACGTGGAGCGGATGCATGCCCAGCTGACGAAGAAATGCGGTCGCCGTCTCGACGGACGCTGCTGAGGTCTTTGCTCCCGCTACGACCTCGACGAGCGGAAGCAGATAGACCGGGTTGAACGGGTGGGCCACGACGAGCCGCTCCGGTGCGATCAGCTCGGCCTGCAGGTCGGTTGGCCTGATCCCCGAGGTCGACGAGGCGATCAGCGCAGCCGGCAGGGCATCGGCCTCCACATCGACGTAGGCGGCGCGCTTCACGTCGAGCCGCTCGGGCAGGCACTCGAACACGACCGCCGCACCCTGCACTGCGTCACCGATCGATCCGACCCGGACCACGGGTCCTTCATCGTTCGCCGCCGCGATGCCGAGCGCCTGCCACGCCCGCCGAGCTCTGCTGCGGACGACTCCGAGCCGATCACCAGCCGCCGGAGCGGGGTCGAACCAGCGCACGCCGAGGCCGCACAGCGCGAGCCGAGCCACCCAACCGCTGCCGATCACCCCGCAGCCGATGACCGCCATCGGTCCGTCGAGCGACGCCGCGTCGGGGCTGGCGGGGTCAGCCACGGCGGGTCAGCGCCAACTCCGCCCGGACGTCGTCGGGGCCGGCGACCGAGTAGTTCATGGCCTCGAGGATCGTCACCGCCCGCTTGACGAGCCCGGCGTTGGTGGCGAGCTCGCCCCGCTCGAGGTAGATGTTGTCCTCCAGGCCGACCCGGACGTTGCCCCCGGCGGTAGCGGCCAAGGCGACGTAGGGCAGCTGGTTACGCCCGATGGAGAACGCGGAGAACGTCCACGAATCCGGAACGTTGTTGACCATCGCGAGGAAGGTGTTGAGGTCGTCGGGAGCACCCCACGGGATTCCCATGCAGAGCTGGACCATGACCGGATCGTCGATGAGCCCGCGATCGACGAGCGACTTGGCGAGGAGCAGATGACCGGTGTCGAAGACCTCGATCTCGGGTCTGACACCCAGCTCCTGCACCTGGCGGGCCATCTCGGCCAGGAGCGCTGGCGTGTTGGTCATCACGTAATCGCCCTCGCCGAAGTTCATCGTGCCGCAGTCGAGCGTGGTGATCTCGGGCCGCAACTCATGCACGTGGGCCAGGCGCTCGCTCGCCCCGGCCATGTCGGTGCCCTCCTCCTGGGGTGGGAGCGGTTGCTCCACCGAGCCGAGGGTCAGGTCGCCGCCCATCCCGGACGTGAGGTTGAGGACGACGTCGGTGTCGCTCGACCGGATGCGGTCGACGACCTCGGCGTACAGCTCGGGAGCCCGGGCCGGGGCACCGGTCTCCGGGTTGCGGACGTGGATGTGCACGATCGCCGCACCGGCCTTGGCGGCTTCGATCGACGACGCTGCGATCGCCGCCGGGGTGACGGGCACCTTGTCCGACTTGCCGACGGTGTCGCCGGCTCCGGTGATCGCGCAGGTGATGAACACGGACTGGCTCATGGCTCGACCTCTTCGGCTGGGGGTTCGGATTTGCGGTCGGTCTCGGCCGCAGGTGTATCGGCCCGGAGAGCATCGTCGGCGGCGTCCGGACACTCGATCAGGGCGCCGTCGACGACCCGGTCGGCTCGCGTCAGCGGTAGCCACCGGTAGCTGTAGAAGTCGGGGGTCAAGATCGTCACAGCCGGGTTCCTGGTGGTACCGGAGGGGTTCGAGTCCGGGGAGCGTCAGCGTAGCGCCCGCCCGCTCGCCGGTGGGCGTGGTGCTGCGAAGTGGTGGATCCAGGCGATCGGTGCTGAGTTCTTGGGATGGACACTCAGCCGACCGGGCCCCTCCGGGACCTTCGCATCCTCGATGTCACCCACGCCGCCGCCGGGCCCTACGCCGCCATGCTGCTCGCCGACTTCGGGGCGGAGGTCATCAAGATCGAGCCGCCCGATGGTGAGTTCGTGCGCCACGCCCGGCCCCGTCTCGACCACGGCGAGGGCGAGGGCGAGGGCGACGGACCCTACGGTGGACGGTTCGCGGCCCGGAATCGCAACAAGCTGAGCGTGGCCCTCGATCTGAACGACGACCGCGACCGCAACACGTTCCTCGATCTGGCCGCCACCGCCGATGGGCTCGTCGAGAACATGCGGGCCGGGGTGCTCGACCGCTTGGGGGTCGGCTGGGACGTCCTTCGGCAGCGCAACCCCCGCCTCGTGTACGCAGCCATCAGGGGTTTCGGCGATCCGCGCACCGGGAGGAGTCCGTATGCTGACTGGCCGGCGTTCGACGTGATCGCCCAGGCGATGGGTGGGCTCGTGGCGATGACCGGTCCCGATCGTGAGCACCCGATGCGGGCCGGGCCGATCATCGGCGACCTCGTTCCGGCCATGCTGGCGGCCCTCGGGTTGGTCTCGGCGATTCATCACGCTCGGGAGTCCGGTGAGGGCCAGTTCCTCGACGTCGCAATGGTCGATGCGGTCATGGCACTGTGCACCCAGGCTCAGACGATGTGGGACTACGAGGGTCGGCGCTACGAACCGTCGGGCAGTGCCACCGCCGACGTGGTCCCCTTCGACATCTACCGGACGGTCGACGGTCACTGCGCCATCGCTGCGCCCCGCGACGATCACTGGCAGACGCTCTGTGCGTTGATGGGCCGAGCCGACCTGCTAGACGACGACGGTTTGGCCACCGGTGCCGACCGCCTCGCTCGCCGCGATCTGGTCGATCAGGTCGTCTCCGACTGGGCGGGGGGCCACACCACGGCCGAGCTGCTGACGCTACTCGGGGGTCGGGTCCCGGTTGGACCGGTGATGGGTCCTCCCGAGTGGGCCGACGACCCCCACGTCCGGGCCCGGCAGATGCTCGTCTCCGTCGACCATCCCCACCACCGGCCAACCGTCGAGGTCGCCTGCCCGGTCAAGTTCACCGCTACGCCAGCCAACGTGTATCGGCCACCACCGAGCCTCGACGAGCACCGCGCCGCCATACTGCGCGAATTGACTACATGAGATGTGGTGTGAGCGGCGGTCAACTCACGCAGTTTCGGCGGGTGGGGCTGCAACGCTGCCGCCGTGGCCGTGAGCGGTGAGCGTGGCTCGGAGCTTGTCAGCGACGGCGTCGAGATCGGCGGAGTTGGCCGACGGGTCAGCGTTGCGGAAATCGAAGTCCGCCATGGTGTCGGTGGGGATCACGTGCACGTGGGTGTGAGGCACCTCGTAGCCGGCGATCAGCAGGCCGATCCGTTTGCACGGGAACGCTTCCCGCTGGGCCCGGCCGACAGTGCGGGCCACGGACATCAGGTGGTTTGCGGTCTCCGCCTCGAGGTCGACCCAGTGATCGACCTCGACCTTCGGGATAACCAGGCAGTGCCCCGGGTGGAGCGGCCGGATGTCGACCATGACGACGCACAGGTCGTCGTTCCACACGAAGCGTCCCGGCAGCTCACCGGCGATGATGCGGGAGAAGATCGAGGGCATGGCCCGCCAGGGTAGGCGGTTGGCTCGACCGCGGCGCGGCCAGCGGCCATGCTTTGGCCCATGGCCGACAGCAACCGGGAATCATCCGATGACGCAACGCTGTACGAGGTGGCGTCAGGCGTCGCCACGATCACGCTCAACCGACCGGAGCGAAAGAACAGCTTGTCGGAAGAACTCGTGAACAGCCTCGCCGACGACCTCGACCGGGCCATGGCCGACGACGCGGTCCGAGCTGTCGTGCTCACCAACACCGGGAACACGTTCTGCGCCGGGGCCGACCTGAAGGCCGACACGCCCGGCGTGGCCAAGGGCGAGCCCCGCCGAACCTTCGTCGACGTCTTCAACATCATCCTCGACGCGCCGAAACCAGTGCTCGGCCGGATCGACGGTCACGCAACGGGCGGCGGCGTGGGTCTCGTCGCCGTGTGCGACATCTCGGTGATGCGGGACGACGCCAAGATCGGCTTCACCGAGGCCAGGCTCGGAGTGGCACCCGCCGTGATCTCGGTCGTCTGCCTACCCAAGCTGGGCCGGGCCGACGCCAGCGAGCTGTTCCTGACCGGCGACCGGATAACACCGACCCGGGCGGCCGAGGTCGGCCTGATCAACCGGGCGGTTCCGGTGGCCGAGATCGACGATGCGCTGGGCGAGCTGGTGTCGATGGTCGTCCGGTGCGGGCCGATGGCTCTCGCCGCCTGCAAGGAACTGATCACCAAGGTGCCCGACATGGGTCGGGACGATGCGTTCGACTGGACAGCAGCCCTGTCGAGATCGCTGTTCCAGTCCGACGAGGCTGCAGCCGGGATCGCAGCGTTTCGAGAGCGGCGCGATGCGCCGTGGGTGCCGGCGAGCTAATCCGTATCGAGCGCTCCCCGCGGTTCGCAGCAGGCTGAGCCCTGCTAGTCGAGATCCGGGTAGATCGATGGAGGAGGGCCGGGCACGCCGGGCCCGTCGCACACCCAGCACGACGAGTCGGCCGGTCCGGTCCACGCCACCTCGCAGGCCACGCAACTCATTCGAAGCCCCACCCGCCGGTAGCGGGGGACGATCGCGCTCGAGACTCGAAGTCCGTGGTTGCTCACCCAAGCTGTATCGGCAGCCTGGGGCCCAACCTGAGCGCACCGTTGTCGAACTGACCGCTGACCACTCGCCGTGAACGGCTGGCCGATGAAAGCGCGGTGGTGTCAGACCCGGTACGCGGTGTGGGCGACAGTGATCATGTTGACCACGACCTCCCCGCCCAGCTCCTGCACGAGGGCAGCCATGGCCGTCATCAGCTCCGTTCGCTGATCGATCGGCAGCAGCCGGTGCTCGGAGCCGGAACACAGCCACCCGACGAGGCTCGGCGCGTCGAGCCTACGGTGCCAGAGATGTTCCCTCTTGGTCCAGGAGCGGAACCGCTTGGTCGCGGCGAACGGCTCGAGCGCCGGGTCGAAATCGCTCGCCTTCGTCCCTGGCCAGATGGAGGGGAGGTCGGGGGCGAGCCGGGCGTAGAGCTGCGCGACCGCCTCCCCGAGCAGCCCCTGCTTCGGCTGCGGGTGGTGCCACAGCAAGGCCAGCCGCCCGTGGGGGATCAGCGCGTCGGCCACCCGGTCGTAGCCGATCTCAGGATCGATCCAGTGCCACGTCTGCGCTGCGACTGCCAGGTCGAACGCAGCGTCGGGGAGGTTGGCGTCTTCCAGGGTGACGTGATCGACCCGGGAGAGAGCAGGTCCGCAGTTGAGCTGCAGCAAGGCGGCCATCCGTCCGTCCGGTTCCAGGGCGTGGACCTGCTTGCCCAGCGCGGAGAGCGCTCTCGTGGCCTTGCCGGTACCAGCACCGATCTCCAAGACCGGACCTGGCCCGGTTTCGGCGACGACGGCTTCCATCAGCTCGCGGGGGTACCCGGGGCGAAAGCGCTCGTAGAGCGCGGCGTCCTCCCCGAAGATCTGCGACTGTTCGCGCCCAGGACGCTCAATCACCAGTGCTCCAACCGTCTGGCCGACCCCGTTCGATGTAGCTTGCCCGCTCACCGGCAACAACGGTAGGCGCTACCGACGACAGTTTCACTCTCGTTCACTCTCGTTCGGTCTCGTTCGGCCCCTTGCGCGCTCGCGCAGAGCCCAGGCGATCAGGCTCGCCAGCGCTCGGCCATGGCGTAGGTGTCGAGCGGAACCCTCGCCCCGTCGATCGGGGAGGGAACCTGCCTCGAGTCGGGCCACCCGAGCGAGACCACGATGGGCGCTTCGACGTCGTCGGGGATGCCGAGCACCGAGCGGACGACGTCCTGGTGATGGAAGGTGACCGGGCAACTGGCGAGGCCGAGGGCGTTGGCTGCGACCATCAGGTTCTGAGCGTGGCGTCCGACATCGAACAGGCGCCGGGGCCCGGCGTCGGATCGGACGGTGAACACGGCGAGCACCGGCGGCTGATCGATCCGGGCAGCGAAATCGCCGCCGGCCGTGAGCGCCGCCTTCGCGTCGGGGTCGGTGACCGTGATCACCCGGATCGGCTGGAGGTTCTTGGCCGACCCGGCCATGCGGGCCGCCCCGAGCAACCGAGTGAGCACGTCGGCCTCGACGGGCCGCTGCTGGTAGCTGCGCCTGTCGCGCTTGGTCACGAGAGCGGTGAGAGCGTCCATCGCTGCAGTATGCCGACGGAGTGCGGGGCGCCGCTCGGCCAGTCGGCGGTGTCGCCGGGGTCGGGGCGCCATGCGCGCTGCGTCGTCGATCGCTGCCTCGTCGAAACTCGCCGGGTCGGTCGTGGCCCGAGCGGCCACTCGCACCGACGACCACAGGCGGCCGCGACTGTCGCCGGTACGATCCCGGCCATGCTCGAACCGAATGGCAGGGT
>Ga0224508_10001975_pt1 | contig 17929 bp, 18 predicted proteins | sample SF_Jan12_sed_USG_4_FD_170157 | JGI IMG/M metagenome (GOLD analysis project Ga0224508, IMG submission 170157) | Sediment microbial communities from San Francisco Bay, California, United States - SF_Jan12_sed_USGS_21 | ecosystem: Environmental > Aquatic > Marine > Sediment | place: USA... | reverse complement strand
GGTTGCTCGACAGCTCAACGAGCGGCCGAGGAAGACCTTGGGTTATTATTCACCGGCGGAGAAGTTTAATGAGTGTGTTGCGTCGACCAATTGAAACCGCAACCCATAACAGCCGTTGAAATTCAGTCGGGAAGCCCGGCTTTTTTGAGGGCAGTGCGGCGGCGATCTTCCATCTCAGGGTCGCGAAGCGGCAACCCGCGCAGATAGGCGAGCAGAGAAAAATTCGGTTCGATGCGTAGAATATTTTCAGCGACCTTCCGAGCCTCCGATACCTGGTCGGCTTCGGCATAGACCTCCGCCAACACAACATAAGGCTGATATAAAAGAGGATCAGCTGTGATAGCTGATCGGGATGCAGCAATGGCTTCCTCATTTTGTCCCAACATCCAGTGGCAGCGACCCAGCATCAGCAGATACCAAGGCGGATATCTTGGACAGTGACGCATGGCAAGTTTGGTTTGTTTGAGAGCCTCCTCGGCCTTGCCGCAGACATAAAGTGTAATAGCTGCAAGTGCTATCGCATTGGCGTCGCTATGCGCCTCGCGTAGGGCTCTCTCCGCCAGGGCTAGAGCGCCATCGAAATCACGCAGTGTAGTCATGATGACACTTCTCATCGCCAAAATGCCGGCGTTTTTAGGATCTAGCTTTATTGCGTGATCACTGGATTCTATTGAAAGTTCTAAAGAGCGTTCAGGAGATGTACTCCAACCTTCATTTCGAGCCTCCTTCCAGTATGCTTCAGCCAGCGCGCCCCAGGCCAACGCATAATTTTCGTCCAACCGAATTGCCTGCTCGAGAAGAAATCGCCCCTTTTGGACGGTGTCTTTGTGGTGCTCGTGAACCAGATCCCGTCCCTCGAAGGTGAGCTGCCAGGCTTCGACGTTCCGTGTGCCTTGAGCGGCAATATGGGCCTGCTCGCCTTCGGTCAACTCGACCTGAAGGGCTGAAACTATCTCCTTGGTAACATCGTCTTGCAGGGCGAATATGTCGTCAACCTCGCGATCATAGCGCTGACCCCAGAGATGACGTCCTGTCGTGGCATCGATCAATTGCCCCGTCACGCGTACCTGTTGGCTACCACTGCGAACACTGCCTTCCAGTACATACTGGACACCCTGCTCGCGACCAACTTCTCTAATATCCACAGCCCGGTCCTTGTATACCAACGTGGACGTTCGAGCGATCACAAACAGCTTTGAGACCCTGGATAGTGTTGTGATGATCTCTTCCGTAATGCCATCTGCCAGGTAGTCCTGCTCTTGCCCGCCAGAGATATTCGAAAAGGGCAGTACCGCTATGGAGGGCTTGTCAGGTAACGCTAGGTCGTCCTTCTCTGACGTAGGTTGGGAATCAATTTCAGGCGCTATTTTCTCACCGTCGGTCTTGGATACGGCTTTTTGTGTTACCGCATACACCCTAACCGGTTCGTTGAAACCCTTTAATTCCCGCTCTCCCAAGTTCTCACAATCGAATGGAAGACGTTTGGGCATTGTCTCGTAAACCGCTCCCTGCACACACACACACCCTGCCTCAGCCAACTGTTCCAACCGCTGTGCCAGCACTATGCCTTCGCCTGTAACGGTATTATCAGCAATCACCACTTCGCCCATCGCGACACCAACTCGAAGCTTCGGGCGAATTTCATCAGATATTGCTTCGTTATGGATCGTGTTGGCGGACTGAAATTCCAGCGCGGCGGTGACGGCATCCGATGCCCTGGAGAATTCGGCGACAAGTGCATCGCCACGAATCTCTTGAGTGGTTCCATTATGTCGAGTGATCGTTTGAGAGAAACGTTGGAAGGCATCTTGTATGCGGTCGTGCGCAATCGTTTCATTAAGTTGGACTAGCGCAGTCGAACCGATCACATCAGCGTGCAGCAGTACAGCTAGCTTACGGGATGGTTCCTCTGACACGTAGACCCCTACTTTTATAGTTATGCGGACGGATGCGCCGATAGTATCGTGGGTGAATTAGGGGAACAAGTTAATAGCAATAATCGACGGGGTACGAGCCTTAATTTGACTACATTTTTCATGACAAGGAGCGTCCGTTGTTGGCCGTTTTCTGCCTCTGGAGCTGAAAAATTGAGTGTCTGCTTTCGGGAATGGTCTACTAAATTTTAATTGCGCTTGGTCCGAGTCGTCCCAAGCGTAATTTTCATGGCTGACTCGGACGCTACAGGTGGGCTTTTAAGCGCGGAAAGAAATCAACTGAATCAGCGTTCTGAATCAGAATTCGATCACAGCGATTAAATTCCGCAAAAGAAACCAGTTCCTGGCAAAGCAGGTCGATAAAATGCTCATCGACTTTTTGTTCAATGTGTAATGATTTTATCTCGAGCCAGTTATCGGCGCGATGCGCCTTGCAGTCGATGCGGCCCACCAGCCGATCGCGGTACATGATCGGCAAACAAAAATAACCGAATTGTCGCAATGGCTTCGGTACATAACATTCGATCTGGTAATCAAAGGAAAATATATCGCGGCCGCGTTGGCGTTGAATAACGGAATTATCGAACGGTGACAGGATGCGCACCTGGGCGACACTGCGCGGGGCGCGGGATTCCAGCAGTTCCGGGTTGATATATACGATATTGTTGTTGCCAGTGCCCACCGTGGTCAACAAGCCGGTCTCGATGCGCTGTTGTAACTGTTGTCTGACCGCGTCCCGTAATTTTTGCCCCTTGCGCAAATAGGTCATTGATGTCGAACTCGCGAATCCGTGGGCCCGCAGTGTGGTCTCGATCAGGTAGCTGGCATATTCATCCATGTCCGGCACGCGCGTATCGACCCAGTCAGGCAGTACGCGTTGGGGCAGGTCATAAACTTTTTGAAAACCCTCGCGCGCACTGACCAGCAGTTCACCCTGCATAAACAGTTGTTCAAGCGCCTGCTTGGCGGGCTTCCAGTCCCACCAGCCCGTGTTACCCCGACTGGAATCTTCGAAATCCCGGGCACGTAACGGGCCCTCGGAAGTGATGCGTGCCAGGATTTCGCGCATCAGTTTTTGATCGCTGTTCTTAAACCAGCCACGCTCGCCATGCATCAGTGCCATGCGCGGCAAGGCAAAACGATAATCCGCCATCGGTAGCCAGGCGGCTGCATGAAACCAGTACTCGAAGATCTTGCGCTCAGCTACCAGTTGATCGAGGAACCTGGGCCTGTAGTTCGCGACCCGCGACCACAGCACGTGGTGATGGGCGCGTTCGACCACAGAAATGGTATCGATTTGCACGTAACCCAGTTGCTCGATTGCGCGCAACGTCGCCCGCTTGCCGCGGCCGAACGCATCAGCTCTCAACAGGCCCTGTTGATTGAGCGCGATGCGTCTGAGTTTTGGTGCTAGTGACATGGGCCTGGTGTTATAAGCTTTGTGCTAGGGTACATTTTTTATCACAATGATGGACGGGTCAAATACCCTGGATCGCTGATGCAACGCAGTCAGGTTAAATTTCTCTATCTCAACCTGGGCCATTTCCTGGACCACCTGTTCATGCTGGTTTTTGCGTCGGTGGCTGCGCTACGTCTTACCAGCGAATGGGGTATGAGTTACGCGGCGCTGATTCCCTATGCAACCCCTGGTTTTATCGCTTTTGGTGTCTGCGCCGTGCTGGCCGGCTGGATCGCGGACAAGTGGAGCCGGGATGGGATGATCGTAATTTTCTTTGTCGGTATCGGCATCAGCTCGATACTTGCCGGCCTGGCCAATACGCCAATTCAAATCGCGTTCGGTTTAACCCTGATTGGAATATTCGCGGCCATCTATCACCCGGTAGGTCTTGCCATGGTGGTACAGGGTCGCGTCAGGACCGGGATGCCATTGGCCGTTAACGGTGTCTTTGGCAACCTGGGTGTTGCCAGTGCGGCGTTGTTGACGGGTTTCCTGATCGACAGTGCAGGGTGGCGCAGCGCTTTTTTTGTACCCGGTGTTATTTCAATTCTGCTTGGCCTGTCTTACTGGGCTTTTGTTAGTGGTGAAAAGCGGGTCACTACGGGCACGGACGAATCCGGCAGCCCGGGAATCAAGCCCGAGACCCGGGCTATAAGGCGCCAGGTCCTGTTGAAAGTCTTTGCGATTATCTTTTTCACCACGGCAATCGGTGGACTGATCTTTCAGAGTACAACATTTGCATTACCCAAAATATTTGCCGAGCGACTGACCGAAATTGCAGATAGCGCTACTCTGGTAGGCTGGTATGCTTTCGTGGTATTTTCGCTCGCTGCGCTCGCGCAGCTGATGATCGGGTACCTCGTCGATCACCATTCAGTACGCACCGTATTTGCAACGGTGGCGCTGTTACAGGCTATCTTCTTTTACCTGATGACACATCTCGATGGAATCAACGCGCTGCTGGTATCGATCGCTTTCATGTTCGTGGTATTTGGTCAGATCCCGATTAACGATGTGCTGGTTGGCAGAATGGCGCGCAGCGAATGGCGCAGCCGTGCCTACGCATTGCGCTACGTGGTAACGTTTTCAGTGATGGCTTCGGCGGTTCCGTTCATCGGCTGGATTCATGCAAACTGGGGTTTTGCCAGGTTGTTCAGCGTGCTTGCATTTGCAGCGTTAATGATCTTTACCGCGGCGCTACTTTTGCCAAGGGCAAACCATTCTTTCGGTCAACAGGCCTAGCCCAGGGCCGAATATCTGGGACAGGGACATAAACAGTAAGTGTCCCATCCAGTCAGGCTAGTAACGGCGAGCGTTCCGGGTAGAAGAATGACCAAATTAGAGTAGTTGCCAGTTGTGATAAAATTGGCTTTCGCCGCTTGTTTTTGATCATTGAGCGACAATTCACATTAATTACAAAGGTGAATGTCATGAAAAGTATCAGGCAGTTTGTACCAAGGAAGCTAAAACCCCTGCTGATCTATACCGGAATTCTCAGCACCGGTCTTGCCGTCGGGTTTGCCCACGGCCAGTCGTCCAGGCAGCCTCCCGCGGAGCATGAAGGCGTAAGCGTGGTTTCACTGGGTCAGTTAAAAGAATCCTCGCTTAAACTTCAAATCGGGTTGCAGGGGTACGAGATGAAATTAAGAGAGGTTACGGTCGCGCCCGGTGGCGCTATCAAGGAACATAGTCATGCCACCAGGCCCGGGCTCGTACAGACTATTTCCGGATCCTGGACCGAGGTTAAAAATGGCAAGGAGGTAGACTTCCCTGCCACCAGGAAAGTGGCCCTGGTTGAGGATGAAAATACTGTTCATTGGCTATACAACGATGGCAAGGTTCCTGCTGTAGCCCTGGTTTGCGGCCTGTCCAAAATAGCGCAATAGTAGCGGTCAAACCGGACTGCGATACCAGGCTTATCGAAGCCCTCGATATCGATCCTCGTGAAAATCCTGTAAACATGCGTTTACGGGTAAGCAACCTTGAGCGGCTAACCGGCTAGTGGCAGTTCCGTCGAGTACTTCACGCGTTTTAATACGAATGTTGAACTGGCGGAACGCACGGCGGGGTGTTTCAGTATTTCGGTGTTGAGAAAGCCGGTGTAGGAATCCATGTCCGCGGCTATGACCTGCAGCATGTAATCGCGCTCGCCCGATACCGAAAAACATTCGAGTACCTCGGGCAGATTGCGCACGTGATTCTCGAAATCGCGCCGGTTTTCATCCGTATGCTCGGTCATCGCGACCAGCAGAAGCACCTCGATTCCAAAACCCGCAATTTTAGGGTCGAGTAACGCGACCTTTTGACGAATCAACCCGGCTTTCTCGAAATCCCGAATACGTCGCCAACAGGATGTGCGCGAAAGGCCCGCTTCCTCCGCCAGGTCTGACTGGCTCCGGGTGACATCACTTTGCAGCGCTTGCAACAGGCGACGATCACTGGTTGATAATTTCATGATCAAATATCTCTAAAATATGAAAATTATGAGCGTATAGTTTCATAAATCTGCATAAATAGTCAAATAATGGGCACATATTTCGCAAAAAACGAACATAATGTTGAAATTATTTTTCAATGCGGGACAAGCCGTGTCTGAATCCTTTGACAACCCGATGGGACTCGACGGATTCGAGTTCGTCGAATTCGCCGCGCCCGATCCAAAGCAGCTCGAGACTGTCTTTCACCTACTTGGTTTCGAAGCCGTTGCTCGACATCGCTCTAAGGACGTTACGCTGTACCGTCAGGGCGATATCAATTTCATTCTCAATAACGAGCCCAGAAGTCACGCCACGTACTTCGTGCAGGAACACGGGCCTGCCGCCTGTGGCATGGCCTTTCGCGTTGACAACGCACACCATTCGTATGATCGCGCGCTTGAACTCGGCGCCCAACCTATCGATATTCCAACAGGACCGATGGAATTGCGTCTCCCCGCGATCAAGGGTATAGGAGCCATACCGTTGTACCTGATAGACCGTTACAGCGAAGGCAATACGATCTACGATATCGACTTCGAGTTTTTTGACGGCGTCGAACGACACCCTGAAGGCTGCGGCTTCAACGAAATCGATCATCTCACGCATAACGTCTATCGCGGTCGCATGGAATACTGGGCTAACTACTATGAACACCTGTTCAATTTCCACGAGAGTCGCTATTTCGATATCAAGGGTGAATATACAGGACTGTTTTCCAGGGCAATGACGGCACCAGACGGTCGTATTCGTATCCCGCTCAACGAGGAATCATCAAAAGGCACGGGCCAGATAGAGGAATACCTGATGGCTTTCAACGGCGAAGGTATACAGCATATTGCGCTGTCATGTAACAACCTCTACGAATGCTGGGACCGACTACAGGCCCGTGGCATGGAATTCATGACAGCACCGCCCGATGCCTACTACGATATGCTCGAACAAAGGTTGCCCGGACACGGTGAACCGGTCGATGAACTCAAGACCCGCGGTATCCTGCTCGATGGCTCAACCAGTAACGGTGATCCGCGCTTACTGCTGCAAATTTTTTCGAACAACATGATCGGACCGACGTTCTTTGAGTTTATTGAACGCAAAAAAGATGAAGGCTTCGGCGAAGGCAATTTTACGGCCCTGTTTGAATCAATTGAGCGCGATCAGATTGCGCGCGGCGTGATCGATAAAGACTAACGAATAGCGAGGATAAACCAGTGGAATTGAAGCGTATTCACCATGTGGCCTACCGCTGTAATGACGCGAGGGAAACCGTCGAGTTTTACCAGCGTGTCCTTAACATGGATTTCCAGATCGCATTTGCCGAAGACAGTGTGCCCTCGACCAGGGAGCCGGATCCCTACATGCACGTGTTTCTCGATGCCGGGATGGGTAATGTGCTCGCCTTCTTCGAGCTGCCGACGAAGCAACCGATGGACCGCGACCGCAATACGCCGGAGTGGGTTCAGCACATCGCGTTCGAGGTCGAAGATTACGACGCGCTGCTAGCGGCCAGGCAACAGATTGAGTCGCAGGGTATCGATGTCATCGGACCGACCAACCACGGAATCTTTCAGTCGATCTACTTCTTTGACCCGAACGGCCATCGTCTCGAACTCGTCGCCAACACGCAGACGCAGGAGCAGATCGAGGAACTGAAGCGAGTTGCACCGGCAATGCTCGAAGAATGGAGCCAGACAAAAAAAGCGCCCCGACACGCGGCCTGGTTACACGAACTCGAATTCACGGATAACCTGCCATGAAGTTAGCCTCATTGAAAAGTGGTCGGGACGGGAAACTCGTTGTTGTTTCACGTGACCTGAAAGCCTGTCGCGCCGCTGGCAAAATTGCACCAACGCTGCAGCATGCACTCGACAATTGGGATGACGTTGTCCCTGCGCTTGAAAAGATGGCCGCAAAGGTCGAGCGGGGTGGCGACAATTTCGATCAGGCCGCTTGTGCGTCGCCATTGCCACGTGCGTACCAGTGGACCGACGGTTCTGCCTACGTCAATCATGTCGAGTTGGTGCGTAAGGCACGCGGCGTGGAAATGCCTGAAAGTTTCTGGACCGATCCGCTTATTTACCAGGGCGGCTCGGATTCGTTTATCGGACCTCGCGATGCGATTCTTGCTGCCAGTGAGGATTGGGGTATTGATTTCGAAGCCGAAGTCGCGGTGGTGACGGGTGACGTACCGATGGGCGCCGGCGCGGAGGATGCTGCGCAGTACATCCGCCTGGTAATGATCGTGAACGATGTTTCATTGCGTAACCTGATCCCGCGAGAACTGGCCAAGGGATTCGGTTTTTACCAATCGAAACCGTCGAGTGCATTCGCACCGGTTGCAGTTACGATCGATGAACTGGGCGATGCGTGGCAGGACAACAGGGTACATTTGCCGTTGTTGTCGTCGCTTAACGGCGAACTGTTTGGTAAACCCGATGCCGGCGTCGACATGACGTTTGACTTTGGGCAGTTGATCGCGCACGCGGCAAAGTCGCGGCCTCTCACGGCCGGTTCGATCATTGGTTCTGGCACTGTCTCGAACAAGCTGGACGGTGGACCTGGCAAGCCGATTTCCGATGGGGGCGTGGGCTACTCGTGCATCGCCGAGGTTCGCACTATCGAGGCGATTGAATCAGGCACCTCGAAAACCTCGTTCCTGAACTTTGGCGACCGTGTCCGCATTGAGATGCGAGACTCTACCGGCGCGTCGATCTTTGGTGCCATCGATCACATCGTCAAACCTCATCAGGGTTAAAGGCGATTCCGGAACTCTGTAACTCCGGCCTGACCGCGGGGAGTTGAGGAAGTTACCGCGACTAATCCTGGTCCAGTTTCTGAATCAGGTAACCGCCTGAACGTTCATCCAGCGATAAACCAATCAGCCCGCGTCTTTCGGCTTCTTCCAGCAGGTCGCTGAACGATCGCACACCATAGTAGCGTTCGTTGAAACCCGGCCGCCGCCGCTTGAGTGCCTGTTTAACCATTGAGCCCCATAACTTGTCACGGTCATCGCGCTCTGCATAAAGCGCCTCCGCGGTTTCCATGACCAGGCTGATAGCGTCATCGATTTTTTCATCCTCCGACTTGGCCGTGCCAGGTTGAGTGCTGCTGGCTTTTTTAGTAGCTGATTTCTTCTTTACCGGGGCCTTGCGTTTACGTTGTCGACTGGACTCTTCGTCCCTGGCCAGGTCGTCATAAAGAATGAATTCATCACAATTACTCATCAACAAATCCGAGGTAGAGCTCTTGATACCGACGCCGATTACCGTCTTGTTGTTTTCCCTGAGTTTGCTCACCAGCGGTGAGAAATCAGAATCGCCGCTGACGATAACAAAGGTATCGAGGTGCTCCTTGGTGTAGCAGAGGTCGAGCGCGTCGACCACCATGCGAATATCCGCAGAATTTTTTCCCGACTGGCGTGTGTGCGGAATCTCGATCAATTCGAAAGCTGCGTCATGCATGACCGCTTTATATTCCTTGTATCGCTCCCAATCACAGTAGGCTTTTTTGACAACAACGCTGCCTTTTACCAGCAGACGCTCCAGCACCAGGTTGATATTAAACTTCTTGATTCTGGCATCCCTGACGCCCAGGGCAACATTTTCGAAGTCGCAAAAAATTGCGAGATTTTGATCTTCACTGGTTGATGGCATGTTACCTGCTCCTGGAACAACACTGATTAATGGATCGAATTGTCACCTGATTACCGGTAACGCTGGCGTTCAGGATAAACGCTAGTGGGCAGAAATAAAATCTGTTTCCCAAAAACCTGATACAAAGTACGGTTTTTGATGTAAACTAGTAGTACTTATATCCGCCGAAGAGCGGCTTTTTTATTCAGCTTTCCTGTCATTTTTTGAGTTCCATCCGGTTTTCTCTTGTGCACCCCTCGCTGAATATGCAAATTAATCCGCATTGCGGAGAGGCAGTACATGTCATTTGAAGCTTTACTAGTTTTACCAACCTGGATTTACGTGGTGATCGCGTTAGCATTAACCCACATAACCATCGCCAGCGTCACAATATTCCTGCACCGCCACCAGGCACACCATGCCCTGGATCTGAATCCGGTCGTGAGTCACTTTTTTCGTTTCTGGTTATGGCTCACGACGGGAATAGTGACGCGTGAATGGGTCGCGATACACCGCAAACATCATGCCTGCTGCGAGACAGCAGCCGATCCGCATAGCCCCCGCTTCAAGGGGATTATGACCGTGCTGTTTGGTGGATACGGATTGTATCGACGTGAAGCCCGCAACCAGGAAACGATTATAAAATTTGGCCAGGGAACACCGGACGACTGGTTGGAACGCCATCTCTATGCGAGGCGTCCCAGCCTGGGTATTGTTTCGATGGGGCTCATCGAAGTTGCCCTGTTTGGGCTACCCGGATTGGCAATCTTTGCGGTACAGATGCTCTGGATTCCGTTCTGGGCCGCCGGTGTCATTAACGGCCTGGGTCATTACCTGGGTTACCGCAACTTTGAAACCCCGGATGCATCCAAAAATATCGTGCCCTGGGGCATCCTGGTCGGTGGCGAGGAACTGCATAACAACCATCACGCCTACATGGCCTCGGCGAGGATGTCGAATAAATGGTGGGAAGTTGACATCGGCTGGGCTTATATTCGTTTACTGGTTGCGTGCAAGCTGGCGAAGGTAAGGCGTCTGGCTCCGCGGGCAATCAGCAAAATCGGTAAAAGCCTGGTTGATCGTGATACGGCCCGCGCGGTTGTCAACCACCGTTTTCTTGTTCTCAAACGTTACAGTCAAATGGTGATACGTCCAGCCTTGCGTGAGGCGAAACAAAATACGGACCGGATGGGCCGCCGACTCATCAGGCGGGCACGCCGGCTCATGACGCGTGAGGGAATTCCGGTCGACCAAAGCGCGGTACAAACTATTGACCTCGCGTTACTGCAGGACGAGACCCTGGCGACGATTTATCGCTTCAAGCAGCAGTTGAAGGAAGTCTGGGCCGGAAACTCAAAAGACGGACCGGGTCGCGTTGAACGGCTTCGTGCCTGGTGTACGGCCTCGGAACAAAGCGGAATACAGGTACTCGAGGATTTCGCAGTTTACCTGCGTGGATACCAACTGGAGAAGTTGTGACCAGGGCTTGCAGATCAGCACGGCCCGGGCCCCGTACCTCAAGGTCGGAGCACAGCAGCACCGGTTAAACTACCGCTGCGCAGCGCATGCAGGGCCTCGTTGGCCTGTTCAAGCGGATACTCTTCAACATGCGTCTGCACCGGTATCTTCGGAGCCAGCGCGAGAAAATCAATTGCATCCTGCCGCGTCAAATTGGCAACAGAGCGCAGCACGCGTTCACCCCATAAAATGCCGTAGGGGAAGCTCGGAATATCCGACATGTGAATACCGCCGCAGACAACGATGCCGCCCTTGCGCACAGCGCGCAATGCGGCCGGCACCAGCGCACCAACCGGGGCGAATATGATTGCCGCGTCGAGCTCACAGGGTGGCGCGGAGTTTGAATCGCCCGCCCAGTCAGCGCCCATGTCATAGGCAAAGGTTTGTGCCGTGACGTCTCCGGGACTGGTAAAGGCGTAAATTTCTCGATTCTGATAGCGGGCAACCTGCGCGACAATATGCGCAGCCGCGCCAAAACCGTAGATACCGAGCCGTCTCGAATCGTCACCCGCCATGACCAGGGAGCGGTAACCGATCAGGCCCGCGCAGAGTAGCGGGGCAGCCTCGGCGTCACTAAACTTACCCTGCAATGGAAAGCAATAACGCGCATCGGCGACGGTCATCTCGGCATAGCCTCCATCGATCTGGTAACCGGTGAAACCGGGCACGTCGCACAGGTTTTCGGCCCCGGACTTGCAGTAACTGCAGCAACCGCAAGTGTGGCCCAGCCACGGAATTCCGATGCGTTTGCCAGGCTTGAAATCATCGACACCTGCACCGAGTGCAGTTACCGTGCCGACAATTTCATGGCCGGGGATGATCGGCAGTTTGGCATCAGTCAATTCACCATCGACCACGTGCAAATCGGTGCGGCATACACCGCAGGCGGAAATTGCCACCTGTACCTGGCCCGGACCCGGTTCGGGGTCGGGGAGCTGTACGGATTTTAATCGTGTCCCCGGCTGTTCGAGAATCATCGCTTTCATGCGTTCTTTATCCTGGTTTTGGTGTCGTCGTTTTTACCAGTGATCCCCGCGGTCAACGCAAAACGCATGGCCGCTTCCATGTTCATCTGGCAGGGCCTGACGTCTGCCCTGGGTATCAGCAAGGTGAACCCGCCGATCATGTAACTCATCGGAATGTAAACCAGCACGCTGTCTTTATTACGAAATGATTCGGGCAGTCGTTGCGGATCTTCCTGGGTTACAAATCCGATTATTTCCATGTTGTTGAAATTGACTATAACGACGCGGCCAAAGTTTTCCTGTTTCGGGGAAAAGAAATCGAACAGGTCGCGGATCGCGCGATAAACGGTTTTGATGATCGGCAGGTGGTAAAGAATCTCTTCGCCAAAGGCAAACAATTGTCGTATCAGTACGGCTTTCATCAACAGGCCGACGATAAACACGAGGACCAGGCCAGCAATGGTGCCGAGACCCGGGAAATAGAAAATTTCGGGTAATGCCCAGCGTAACGCGGTGCCCATGACCTGTTCCGAGGAAACCACCAACCAGTACAGTAGGTAGATCGTAAGCACGATCGGAAGTACGGTAATAATGCCTGTTATTAAGGTTGTACCGATTGACTTGAACATGATCTGAACTCTCCGATGCTGATAGTGTTGATTCTACCAGTTTTTATAAGATTCCCGCTTACGCGGCAGTCCGAGGTATCGGGATCGCGCCCGGGTTCGCTAGCCCAGCAGAATATCGCGCACCTGCTGGTATTTTTGCTGGGTCTTCGCGATCAACTCGGCTGGAATTGTCGGCGCTGGCGGGGTCTTGTCCCAGTCCAGGGTTTCGAGGTAATCACGCAGAAATTGCTTGTCGAAACTCGGCGGACTGATACCGACGCGGTATTCATCGGCTGGCCAGTAACGTGATGAATCCGGGGTCAGTATTTCATCGATTAACACCAGCTCATCGTCGGCATCGATACCGAATTCAAACTTGGTATCGGCGATTATAATACCGCGCTCCAGCGCATAGTCCGCGGCCAGCTGGTAGAGCTGGATACTTTTTTCCCTGACCTGGTTGGCCTTGTCGACGCCAATCCTTGCGATGACATCGTCGAAACTCACGTTAATATCGTGATCCCCGACCTCGGCCTTGGTCGAGGGCGTGAAAATGGGTTGGGGCAGTTTTGCCGCCTGTTGCAGGCCCGCTGGCAGCTTGATGCCGCAGATTTCACCACTTGCCTGGTAATCCTTCCAGCCGGAACCAATAACATACCCGCGCACGATTGCTTCAACCGGCAGGGTTTCGAGGCGTTTCACCAGGATCGAGCGGTCTTTTAAGCGCAGGTAGTCCTCCTCGCTGACATAATCGCGTAAATCGAGATCACTTAGATGATTCCCGACCAGGCCTGCGGTTTTGGCAAACCAGAAATTCGATACCTCGGTCAGCAATTCGCCCTTGTGTGGTATCGGTTCGGCAAACACGACATCGAACGCGGAAAGGCGATCGGTCGTCACGATTAACATATGCGCATCGTCGATGGCGTATATATCGCGCACCTTGCCGCGCGCGAGCAGATCCAGGTTGTCGATGCTGGTTTCAAAAATCGCGTTGCTGGTCATTTCCGCTCCCAGGATTTACCCGCCGCGCATGATATCACGGGGTTCCACATGAATAGTCAAATCAGGGTTAAGTTTTTAAGCGGTTTCGCGTTATAATCGCTCGCTTTTTTGGGATAACCCGGAGCAAGCCATGTCGAATCCTATTGTGGCGATCGTTATGGGCAGCACCAGCGATTGGCCTGTCATGCAGCACGCAACCGAATACCTAGAAAAATTCGGCATCGAGTACCAGGCGCAGGTCGTATCCGCACACCGTACCCCGGATTTGCTTGCCGAATTTGCGAAGACCGCCGCCGACAATGGCATTAACTGCATAATTGCCGGTGCCGGTGGTGCCGCGCACTTACCGGGCATGCTTGCTGCAAATACCACGGTTCCGGTGCTAGGCGTACCCGTGCCGACCGAACATCTAAAGGGTCAGGATTCGCTGTATTCGATTGTGCAAATGCCCAGGGGTGTGCCGGTGGCCACCTTTGCGATTGGCAAGGCGGGCGCGGTTAACGCTGCCTTGTTTGCCGTTTCCATGCTGGCGATTAACGATACGTCGCTCGCGCAGAAGCTGGAAGATTTCCGCACCCAGCAGCGCGATTTGGTGCTCGCAATGTCGCTGCCGCCAACTGAATAAAATGGCAATCGTTCCACGCAATACGCTCGGCATGCTCGGCGGCGGGCAACTGGGACGCATGTTTGTCATCGCAGCGCGAACCATGGGTTATGACGTAATCGTACTCGACCCCGACCCAAACAGTCCTGCCGGAGGAGTCGCCAGCGAGCATCTGTGCAGGGTCTATGATGATACCAATGCGCTAGATTACCTGGCCCAGCACTGCGCGGTCGTGACCACCGAGTTCGAAAACATCCCTGCACTCACGCTGGCTTACCTGGCAAAAAAAGTAGCGGTGCATCCTTCCGCCAATGTTTTACATATTGCTCAACATCGCAAACTGGAAAAGCAATTCTTTCGTAACCAGGGCCTGGATACGGCCGACTTTATCGCGCTCGAGAGCGAGGCCGACCTGGAGGCCGCGCGCGATTTCACCTTCCCGGCAATCCTCAAAACCTCGATGCTGGGTTATGACGGTAAGGGGCAGGTCGTTTGTGAGTGCTTTAGTGACCTGAGCGCCGCGTTTGAGCAGGTCGGTAAAAAACACTGCTTGCTCGAGCAACGCATAGATCTCGCTTGCGAGGTCTCGGTTGTGCTGGGACGTTCGACCTCGGGTGACGTAACCTGCTTTCCGATCGCTGAAAACAGCCACGCCAACGGGATTCTCGATGTAACGCTGGTGCCGGCATCGATTGCAACCGCACTCGCCGAGCAAGCCATTGATGCGGCGACCCGAATCGCTAACGGACTGGATTACTGTGGAGTCCTGGCAGTCGAGTTCTTTGTCTCGACCGATGATCGTGTCCTGGTCAATGAAATGGCGCCACGTCCGCACAACTCGGGGCACTACACCCTCGATGCCTGTGCTACGTCGCAGTTCGAACAGCAGGTACGCATGGTTTGTGGACTGCCTGCAGGGTCCTGTGATCTGCATACACCGGTAGCGATGTGGAACCTGCTTGGCGATATCTGGCCCAGGGACGCTGAACCAGAATGGGCCGCGGTTTTAGAAAACGAACTGGCCAAGCTTCATCTTTATGGCAAGACCGAGGCCCGGCCGGGGCGCAAGATGGGACATATCAATTGTCTCGGCGAAACCCTGGATGACGCCAAAACGCTGCTCGATCAAGTTCGGAATATACTCACCTGACCGTCATTACACGGCGTGACAAGTTTAAGACCCAACAGTACAAGCGAGATTCTTACTCGCTAGCCACCATTACGGGATCCCCGCTTTCGCGGGGATGACGAGAGTTTTTGTGCGGGGATGACACGGGAGGAATTTGTCATTCCGATACGTCGGACCGCCGCGCAAGCGGGAATCTTATAACAATGCGGCGTTAGTATATTCCGATACGTCGGTTACTGTTTGATACCGCGCGCCACGGTATAGGTTTTACCCTGCTTGATTTTCTCGTAATGTCCGAAGACTTCACTGAAGCCACGTTTGAAAAACTGGCGCAGACCGGTGATCGTGACGATGTAAAACGACCCACCGGGCTTCAGGTATTTGAGTGCGTCAAACAGGTAGATGTAGAGCATCTCCTTGCCAACCTTGGCCGGGATATTGGACACGATGACATCGAATTGTTGTTCCGGTACCTGGTTGAATCCATTGCTCAAGATGCAACTCGCGTTGTCGATCCGGTTGTACAGCCGATTTTTTTCTGCGTATTCAACCGCAACGAAATCCTTATCGACTAACAGCGTATGCCCCCCGGGCGCCATTTTCGCCATGCACAATCCCAGCACCCCGTAGCCGCATCCCAGGTCGAGGCAATCGTCGTCGCAGGACAGCTCGAGAAAGTCAAGCAACAGGCGTGAACCGTCGTCAACCTGGCGCGGTGAAAACAGACCCCAGGTCGTGTGAAACTCGAGCCCGCGGTGCTCGATTAAAAGGTCCTGGCGAATTTTTCGATTGTATTGGTTCAAGTCATTAAGCACTGATTCAGCCCTGGTTGCTATGCTTTACATCGACATTTGGCTTTGTAACAATGGCGCGGTTTTGGTGGCGCCATTATCCATTGGCGATATAAAGATTACTACCTGGGAGCCCGGTTTAATGAAATTTGTTTTAGCTTTCTGCTTTTCACTGGCAATGATTTCTGCGGGTGCGGTGCAGGCAGATGCGGCCGCTGGCCAGTCGGCTTATGCCGCCAAGGGTTGTATTGGTTGTCATGGTGCCGGCGGAGTTAGCACGGTTGCCACTAACCCTACGCTTAAAGGCAAAAACGCTGATTTTGTTAGCAAGAGCCTGACCGATTTTCGTAGCGGTGCACGCCAGAATCCGATCATGAATGCAATGGCGGCGGGCCTGAGCGACGCGGACATCAGAAATATTGCGGATTACATCGACGGCCTGAAGTAAGCGGGTTTAAGGCATTTCAACTAGCAGCCGGCGTATGCCGGCTTTTTTTATGATGGTTTGCGCTGCGGCGTCAATTCGATCGAAATGTTGCGTGTCGCACGCGCCGGTGTCATCAGAATCGCGAGCGTAATCAACAGGCAGGCCAACCATTGCGCGAGGCCGATTACCTCTCCAAGGGTATACCAGCCAATAAAGAACATCGTCGGCAACTCGACACTGCCGGCTACTGCAGAACGCACAGCGCCGATCCTGGGCGCGAAGGTTGTATAAAGCAGCTGTGGTAGCAATGCGGTGCATAGAGCGAGTCCTGCAATTAATTGCCAGTCAGCGGCGTTTTGCGGCAACACCGTGTTGGGTGCCGACAGCATCATCAGGGGCAACAGGCTGATCGAAGCGCCAACGGAGAAGGTTGCCACGCGCGCAATGGGTCTAATCGGCGTGAGTTTATGTATCAGTACGTTAATCGCGAAACCAAAGGTGATGGGCGCAGATAACGAGATCAGCATGGCGGGCAGGTGACGGGATTCGATAGCGGCCGGGGAGCTGGCAATCAGGGCTGCCACGACAACCATCAGCGCCCCGGTTATGCCCTTCTTTGCGGGTACGTCGCGGAACCAGATCCAGCCGATTAACAGCGTGAATACCGGGTAGGTCATGTAAAGTACCCCGACCGTTGAGACCGGTACGGTTTTGAGGGCGCTGACGAATCCAATCCAGCCAAGCCCGACTGATACCCCCGATAACACGCCCCAGACAGCCGTTTTCTTTTGGGCCGTGGGCAGGCGTAGTATTAACGGAAATAAAATCAGCGCCGAAAGTCCGTAACGGTAAAACGCGACCGCGTAAGAGGCCATACCGGAGTCGGTCAGGGATTTCGCGAAATAGGGAATCGTGCCGAAACAAAAACAGGCCAGGACCACCAGGCAAGTCGGCAACAGGGTGCCACGATCCGGTATGAGACCTGGTGTGAAACCACTCATGGTTATATCGGACTACCTCGGCAAAATCAGGAACCCAAGGATATTCCGTAATCGTTCACCAAAGCCAAGTAATTTTTCCGATTGGTAACCAGATGAAATCCGATAGTGCGGCAATCGGCTAAACCAGGACTATTGTTTTAGTATTTCCAGGATATGGGATTCGATATCGAATACGTGCTGATCGTGCTGTCCCAGTTCGCGCAATGCCCGCGCGAGCTCGAGCAGGTAATCGCGGTTGCTTCCGCTAGGGCCCTCGGAGCGACAAATATGTTGTGCAATTTCATATTCACTTGCCTCGCCGAGGTAAGCTTCGTTGTCGGGTGTCGCGATATAGATCAGGCCGGTGGCATGCGAACCATCGTCAAAGGTCATCTCGGTGGCA
>Ga0224508_10001974_pt1 | contig 17931 bp, 18 predicted proteins | sample SF_Jan12_sed_USG_4_FD_170157 | JGI IMG/M metagenome (GOLD analysis project Ga0224508, IMG submission 170157) | Sediment microbial communities from San Francisco Bay, California, United States - SF_Jan12_sed_USGS_21 | ecosystem: Environmental > Aquatic > Marine > Sediment | place: USA... | reverse complement strand
GAATTTGTTTATCAAAACGGTGATCACTACAAACAACGACTGACGGACTTCTTCAGCAACGAAGGGATCACTGGTGCGATAGATATACTGGAACTAGGCGGTGCACGAGGTCACAGAGCCGTCTATGCGATGGACACGTTTCCGGGATTCAAATCGTGGGAGATCATCGACATTTACGATTCACCGAATAAACTGACTCATGCAAAGCTCACCTACACATTCGGCGATGCGCGAATTTTGTTGATTGACACCAAGACATATAAAAACAACGGCAAAGATATCAGTATCAGTTTCCGATTCCTTGAGTGCGTGCCTGAGGCCGATCTTCCCAGCCTTATTACCGAACTGAATCGAGTCACGAAAACGAAGCAATATCATGTCATCGGTACGGCTGAGAATGGTGAGTTTTATTCGACGCGCGATTTATTGTGGTGGAGCACTCAGGGGTTTGCGACTGATACCGTTCTAATTACATCCAGAGATTTTCAGCATGGAGATTTCAGTAACATTGTGAGGGTGGCGTAATGGCGCGCGCATTAATTACCGCAGTTGGTGGCAGCTTTTTCTCTAATTACAGAATCTATTCAAATAAATGCCTAGTTTATTCAGGCATAACTAATATTCCGTATTGTGTTATTTGGAGTCCATCCAACAACACAATAGATATGACCAAGGGAAATGCGGCATCTCCTACATCTTTTTCTGCTGAAGATCCTACAAATAATCCACTACCGAATCCCCTAGGAAATGGCGTGTGTTGTTGTATTGATAGTAGTGAAAACATTCATGTGTTTGCATACACACTGCCAACCGCAATGGCAGCGACCAAAGAGGTGCGACATTATGTTTTTCGGACCATAGACCACGCAACGTCAGGTGACCGTGATAAGTGGATTACGGGAGCAGAGGAACAGGTTGTAACGTTAAATGCTGATGCAACTTTGACTGGCAATATCAGTTGTTGCGTTGATACTTCTGATAATTTGCATCTGGTTTATGAAGATAGAATCAACAACATGGGAAGCAGCTATGGAACTATGCATTACATACATCATAATGGCACGTCATGGCAGGGTGCCGTAGAAATTGATGGGCAAGCAAACCAAGTGAATGTCCTTAGTTATGCAATTACTCTTGCTAAAAATTCCAGTGCGACCATTGTTCCGCAAATAGCTTGTGCCAGGAATGCAGACTGTTATGCCTTTATAGGAGATGCGTTGGACCCAACGACTTTCGGATCTGGACACCAAGTTTCAACCGACAATCCCGACGTTGGCTCTGTAGACATAGCCTGTGATAGTTCAAGGGATAATACATATTTCTTATTCAGCGATAATTCCTCTGGGGATCTTAAAGTTGCAGATCATACCAATTCTAGCAGTTGGACAACGGGTTGGACCGTTACCACAATAACCTCGACATTAAATTACAATACGACGGCTATTCATCCTGTCTCTAGTGAAGTTTACGTTCTGGCTGAGGAAGGTAATTTTAACATTGAATTGTGGTTGGATTCTATGGCCGGGTGGTCTGAACATCCTAAAAGTCCATTGGATGACGTGGCACAAAGTCTAATAGATGTCTCGTGTCATTGGTCAACGTATGTAAACAATGAACCTTTTAAAATTGGTTATGTTTATGTTGATAATTCTCTTACGGACCTTTACTACAACGAATACCGTATTGTTAAAGAATTTAAAAACGGCACGCCGAATTATATCCAACATTTTCCACCCCATGAGATTGTGAGCGTGTGACATGGGTCGTTATCAAATCCATGTCCCGAAGTATCCGCTTAAAGCGTTAGCTGGCGGCGGAGGAATAGTTACTTTAGCCTGTTCGATTTCTACAGGCGCAACGGTCACTGCTAACGCCAAAATTAATACCAAGTTAGCGACTAGTATAAATGGCGTAGCCACAGTCACACCTAATGCCAAAATTAACACTAAACTTGCTACTACAATTAATGGCGCAGCTACCGTTACATCTAATGCGAAGATCAACACTAAGTTAGCCACGACTATAAATGGCGTAGCCACTGTAACTACTAACGCTAAGGTAAGTAAAAAACTCGCAACGGCTATTGATGGTGTTGCAACAGTAACTTCTAACGCCAAGATAAATACTAAACTAGCTACCGTTATTAATGGTGTTGCAACAGTTACGCCTTACATGACAGGCACTTTTGCGTTAGCAACATCCGTAAACGGCGTTGCAACAGTTACGCCCAACGCAAAGATAAACACCAAACTTGCAACGACAATCAATGGTGTTGCATCAGTAACAGCCGCTATGAAGCGTGATAAGAAGTTGGCTACTTCTATTGCGACTGGTGCCACCGTTACTCCAAATTGTAAGGTTAATACTAAATTAGCTACCACAATTAATGGAGTCGCAACTGTTACTCCACATGCAAAAGTTAATACCAAACTTGCAACTGCAATAAATGGCGTTGCGACTGTAACGACTAACGCTAAAATTAACACCAAATTAGCTACCGCTATTAATGGCGTAGCTTCTGTAACAGCAGCAATGAAACGCGATAAGGGATTGGTTGTTTCTATTGCTACAGGTGCTACTGTTACTCCGACCGCTAAGATTAATACTAAGCTAGCTACTACCATCAATGGTGTAGCGACTGTAACTCCTGCCGCTAAAATTACTAAGAAACTAGCTTCAGCGATTAATGGTGTTGCTGCAGTTACTTCTAATGCAAAAGTTAATACTAAGTTAGCCACTACTATTAATGGAGTTGCCACCGTAACTCCTAACGCGAAGGTTAATACTAAATTAGCTACTGCGATCAATGGTGTAGCTGCTGTCACAGCGTTTATGCGGCGTGACAAAGAATTGGCTGCTACCATCAATGGCGCAGCTACAGTTACGCCTAATGCTAAAATTGATACGAAGTTAGCTACAACAATTAACGGGGTAGCTTCTGTCACTTCAAATGCGAAAGTTGATACAAAACTAGCAACTACGATCAACGGTGTTGCCAATGTAACTGCGAATTCAAAAATTAATACCAAACTTGCAACCATAATTAATGGAGCTGCAAGTGTTACCGCTTTCATGCGGCGCGACAAAGAGTTAGCTGTTGTAATTAATGGCGTAGCTTCTGTTACTCCAAATGCAAAGATTAACACGAAATTAGCCACTACAATTAACGGGGCTGCAACCGTTACTCCTAATGCAAAAATAACCAAGAAATTAGCGGCAATTATTAATGGTGCAACGACTGTTACACCTGATATGACTGCAACATTTTCTCTGGCCACAAGTATTAATGGTGTCACTACCGTAACGCCTAACGCAAAGATAACCACTGATCTTGTCACGTCTATCAATGGTTCTACTACTGTTACATCTGATTTAAGTCGCACTAAAGATTTGTTAGTAGCGATTAGCACAGGCTCAACGGTTACTACTAATTTAAAAATTGACACTAAATTAGCTACGTTAATTAATGGAGATACAGTTGTTACCGCAGATTTAACGGTTGATGGAGATGGTCCTCCTGCTCCAATTCGTTCTTCTGGTGATGATCTTCAAACTGTTATCAGGCTTCCAAGAGATAAGAAGATCAAGAAAAAGAAGATTGATCGACGTAAGCTTTTAGAAAAACAAAAACAGATTATAACCGAGACGGTTGAAGAAATTGTTCAACCATCTAAACGAAAATTTGTTTCTAAAAGATTTGAAGAATTACCATCTTTAATTGAAGAATTTAGGCAGGCTCAACCAATTGAAGTTGAGAAGGTTGTTGTACCAGCAAATATATCTGTTACTTCTGGTGAACTAACAATATCACTTTCTACCCCTAGCATTTCAGGGGGAACTTTTGTCAGAGCAACAGAATTTCAACCGATTGAAATCGAAGCTTCCGAACAAGTAACAACACAATCTGCGAATGATCCAACTGATGAAGAATTGGCTATTATGGTTGCCATGTTAAGCGAATCATGATATGGCGTCTTTAACAGAAAAAGTTAATGAACTTCGCGCATATATAGCGAAGTTAAGAGGAAAGAGGTACGTTGGTGAATATGACGAACGACAGATTTGGGAGAAAAGGAAAAAAGAAGCGTACTTAATTGTCGATATGATGAAAACCGAGGGTTGGAACGTTTTCCGATCCAGAGTTAAATCAAAGATAGATTTGCGAACACGCGAATTATTGGCAATGGACAACGATAAATTTGTAGGTCCACTTGGACTAGGTGCTAAAAATAAAGTTATAGGACTGCAAGAAGCATTGAATGAAGTTCAAAAAATTATCACAGAAGGTGAACTTGCAGAGAAAAATTTAGATAGTAGTAAGCCGCGACCCGGTTAACAGATTTGACGGGCAGCAATTAGACTGGAACTCTAATTGTCCGTTGTATAACAGAAAAAAGAAAACTATCACGTCAAGAGGGGGTTCTGGTCTATATGCCTATGCCAGAGGCCAATGTGGTAGTAAAACCTGCAACGGAAGCTGCAACGGGATCGGAGTCTTTACCTGCTGCAGAACCGAAGCAATCAGTGGGTAGACAAGTAACTGATGATGAAGTTTTTAGCATCACAGGTATTGTTCCACAAAAAGACGAAGAAATAGAAGTACCACCTTCGCAAGAATCTAATGAACCTGTCGAACCTGTTCCGTCTGAAAAAGACGGGGAGACAAAAGGCGATCAGGAGCAACTGCCACCTTCCAAGACCGATGAGGAAGTTAAACCTTCTAAAGATGATAAGCCCGATGAAGTTAAAGATGAAATAGCTGAAATCGGGGTAAACGAGATCGAGGAATTCACCAAAGAACTTGGTTTAACTCCTGTCGATCCAGTTAAAGATAAAATCGCTGATGATGCCAGTACGGAAGATATTCAAAAGACAATTGATCCTACTGGAAAAACCAGCATAGAAGATCAACTAAAAAACGCTCAGACATTGATTGGCAAACAATCATCTGAGGTAAACGAAGCTCGTAAAATATCTCAAGCTTTCGATCAATTCTTGGTTAGAGATAGTGGAGGGCAACCGCAAACTATCGATCTATTCAAGTTAAGCGATCTTCTAGGTGAAGAAGAAGTTTCAAGGCAACTAAACGATCGAGGAATGAAACTTGTACCTTTGGATTACCAAGGGGACGCAGAATTCCCTGATGATTTAGTTAATCAAATTGAACCTGATTCAAGTTTAACCCTAGAAGAAAAGCGCGAACTGATTAAGGCTACGCCTGAAAAATTGGTCAAACTTACTCTGGAAAAAGAGAAGCGGATTAATGACAAAAAGATCCAACAAGCTCGCCTTGCAGAGAGAGATGAAGCAGAGGTTGAACAAGCTTTAAAAGAGTTATCTGATAAAAAAGATTTTGAAACTCTTAAGCCTGTAATGGCCGAATGGAATAAACGTATTCCAAAAGACGTTAAAGGTAAGTTTCGAATCGAGGCGATGTATAAGTTCGCCAAACTAGATAACATGGGGAACTTCCTTGAGACTTTTAAGAATAAAATTGTCAAGGAAACTGAAAAGCTTTTGTTAAATAAGTTGAGGCTTTCTGGTGCTTCAGATCCAGGAAGTGTTTTAACTTCATCTAACGAAAGTACGGGTGAAAATAATACTGGTAAAGAGGTAATGCCAGAAGATGTTCAGAAAGCGTTCTTTTAGTTTATAGGGTGATATTATGGCTGTTACTAGAGCCAATACGTTAGTTAGCAATACACCTGCAGGGTTGTTGCCAAGAGATATATCTAATGAAGTAATGGATATACGTCCGCAGCAAACGACTTTGTTAACGGTGTTAATGCTTGCTAACAAGGTTAAAGTAGATTCACGCGAGTTCAAAATTAATGAGCAAGCGTATGATCCAACGTTCGTAACTGTATTAGGCGCACCTGCTCCTGGATCTGGAACATTTAGTGTTTCTGTAGCTGATGCTGCATTACTAAATGTAGGTACAATCCTTCGACTTGATGTCACGACATCAGTTCGAGTTTTGACTGTAGATTATGGTACTGGTGCTGTCACGATTGCCGAAGCAACCACTCTAACTGCGAGCGATCAAATGTTGATTAGTTCGTACACTACAGAAGAGTTCGGAAATGCTCCTGCAGTTATTACGCGCACACCAGATCAGATTGAGAACTATGTAGAAACTCGTCGGGACACTTACGGGTTCTCTCGATTCACCGAAACTGAGTTCACCTATGGTGGAACACGGGATCGGTTCAGTCGTCGGTATGCGATGGAGTACCACAAGATCTATATCGATCGGCAATTGTGGTTTGGTAAAAAGGTTAAAAGTACGATCAATTCAAATGATGCTTACTGGACTAACGGAATTCTTGAGTCGATCACGACTAACAGAACTTCGTTTGCAGCTAGCACAGTTGATTGGCCTAAAATTCGTACGAACATTGAGAATCATACTAGATTCAGTAAGAGCAGCACGTTATGGCTCTTTGTATCTCGTCATGGATCTTCAATCATCGATCAGTTGTCTTATACGAAACTTGTGCCATCTCAAATCCGAGAAAACAAATTCGGTATTTGGGTACAGGAAATTGTTGTAGGAAACAAATTGCTCAAAATCTTTGAAGTGGATCACTTCGAAGCTGCTATGAGCGATACTATGTGTTTGATCGATCCAGAGTTCATTGAAGTTGTTACCTGCCGAAATCAAAAGACAGGTGCTCGTCAGTGGATGATGGATACGTCTATCCCACAAGCTAGTGGTGAGGATGGAGAAAAAGGCGTTATAACTTCCGACTTCGGCTTGAAACTGCACAATGAGCAGGCTCACGCTATTTGGGAGGCTGCAACGACTGCAGGTTAATCGGAATAAGGAGAGGATTAAGTTCCTCTCCTTCTTCTTTTAGAAAGAAAGGTAAATATGATTTACGAAAGTAAAGCGACAGCATTCGGGGTTACTTTGCAGCGCGCAATGTTGAAGTTTCAATGTAACGAATCTGGTTATGGCGAATTTGACACAACAGACGCAGCAACAATTAAACGATTAGGATTAAGCGAAAAAGAAGCCATTAGTTTAATTGAAGATACACAACAATTTAAGAAGGGTATACCTGGAGAATTTGGTGTTTGGAAAAAAGCAGATCGATTAAGTAAAGCCAGTCTAGCAGCAAAAAGTGAAGGGTTACGGGCTGCAATGGAAGAGTTAGAAGAATCAGCATTACGCGATCTTCTTATTCAAAGGAACATTGAGATTCCTATGACTGCAACTAAGAAAGATTTAGTCGATTTAGTTTGTGGCACTTCAGAAGAACCAAAAGAAACTAAACCAAAAAAGCCGTCTATTAAACGGGAAAACTTTTAGGAAACATGGGTATCGGTTAGGATGAGATGATGATGCAAGACGTGACATTGTTATCTGTTCCAGTCCTGACCGATTTACCTTAATTGGGTGAATTATGGCGACTTATTATGATGATGAACTTATCGATTTAACTGGTGGAACTGTTAAAGGTCCGGCTGATGCTTCTAATCTACCTGAGCCTGCAGTTTTAACTAGTGGAACTGGAAATGCCACATTTGCATTTTTTCAATGTCGAGGCGGTAGCGTTTGGATGCGTCAAACTGGTGATAATCCAGATGATCCGAATGAATATGGTCTTATTGTTGCAGACGGCGAAGCAATGGGCGTTGATGGATTTAATAATATCAACAACACCAAATTCTTAAAAAAATCTGGCGACCCTAAAGTTTGGGCACAGTACGCGCAATAACATGACTTGTTTTGGACCAACGGCATTATTCAAACTTGGCTCACCTGTAGACAAGTTAAACGATCGAACATCAACTTTCCCAGGATTCGCTCAAGCTAGTGTAATTTTTGCTAGATACGTATTTGATGTGAACGTTCTCTTAAAGAAAGTTCAGTTTAATGCGTTTGCTCAACCGCCAGTAGGACAGGATTTAATTCTTAGGTTCGATATTAATTCGGTAGAAAACGTTACTGATTTTACGTTAGGCGATGGTCTTAGTTATGCTGAAGCATTAGCAGGTGGTGGCGGAATATCTATTCCAGCAGGTCAAACAATAGAACCTAAATTTACTCAAGTAGGAACTACTCAACCAGGAACAGAAGTAACGATCTTTACATCATTTGAGACAACATAATGAAACGATTAACAGCATTCATAATATTATTTGTACCACTTATCGCCTTTGGACAATTCATTCCACAGACCGTTCGGGTTATTACTGAATCTGATGACACAACAAATCTTGTTGGAGTTATTCAGTTTCAAAATACTACAACTGCAGCTAGCGGTACTGGTACTGTTACGGTTTCGCCGAGTGGAGTTGGCGATAATCTTGGTAATCATACGGCAACTCAGGCACTCGATATGTTTACTAATGACGTTAATAACGTTAAACGGTTAGTGATCGAAAATACAGATTTAGATGCTGATCCAGGTCCAGATTCTAGTGTTTATATTGGTCATACTGTAGGTCCTGATGTACCCACAAATGCAGTTAATAATGTTGTTATAGGAAAAAATTCTCTTACTTCTCTTGAAACTGGGGATGATAATATTGCAGTTGGTTCCAACGTATTAAATGCAAATACTACAGGGACAGGGAATATAGGTGTAGGACTTCAATCTTTAGAACTTTCAGTAGAAGGATTTGGAGATATAGGTATCGGAGAATGGGCGTTTCGTAGTTATTTAGGAACTTCACCTATCGGATTTGAGAATACTTGTGTAGGTCATGTTTGTGGTAACACACTTACTAACGGCATCCAAAATTCATTTTATGGAGCTGAATCAGCAAGCGCGTATTTAGGTGGTAACAATAATGTAGCAGTTGGATATGACTCTTTCCGACTCGTAGATAATGGTGATGACAATACTATGCTTGGCGCACAAACAGGACGTGCTACGAGTGGTGATGTTAGTAAATCAATTGCTATTGGATTTAATTCAAAAGTAACAGGTAATAATCAGGCTGTTATGGGTGGTACTGGTGCAGATGCGGTAAGTCTTGATTTATGGGAGATGTCTACTCCTGTAAATCCTCCTGTTAATTCTCGCAGGATTTTTACAGATAGTGGTACTGGAAAATTATCAGTTAGGACTTCAGCAGGTGCAACGATATCGCTTGAGGAACCTTCAGGCGGCGGTCCTGGATCTGATACGGATGCTATTCACGATAATGTTGCAGCAGAAATAACAGCCATAACAGCTAAAACTCCGTTAGTTGGTGCTGATACATTTATAATCGAAGATTCAGCCGCAGCTAATGTTAAGAAAAGCGCAACTATAGCTGATATAAGAATAACTGAATCACAGATCACAGATCTTACTCATACTGATTCAACTGCTATCCATGACAATGTTGCATCTGAAATTTCAGCTATTACTGAAAAGCTTACGCCAGCATCAGCCGATCTACTTATTATAGAAGATAGTGCTGCAGCTAATGTTAAAAAGAGACTTCAGATAGGCAACCTTCCTGGAACACCTGGGGGTGCTACTACTGAGGTTCAATTTAATAACGCAGGTGCATTTGATGGTAATCCAGAAATTTTTATTGCGGACGGAACTTCAACTCTTACTTCTTCTAATTTAACTGCTAATGGTTTAGCTATTTTTAATGGTGTAGCTCGAATAAATACAAATATTACTTGGGATAGTGCTGGAACAAAAGCTATAGCTCAAATTGCAGGAAGGCTTACAGATACGGGGGTTGGAGATTTAAACATTGTTACAACATCAGGATCAAATCCTATTAGATTTGGTGAAGATGGCAAATCCACTGCTTTTAGTGTTGTTGATACTGCTGTAGACGCAAGACGGCCGTTTTCTGCCACATCTAACGCAACATTTCTAGCACAAGCATTATTTAATTCAAGAAAAACTTACCCTATTAAAATTCGTGATGCAGGCGACTTGTTCAGGTTGTCGGTTGGAAATCTTGTTACCGGTGCCGGTAGTTTGACTGATTCTGGCGCAAATGATTTGAATATTATGCCTGAAAGCGCAAGCAATGTAATTAGGTTTGGAGTGCATGGTAATTCTACTATTTTAACAGTAGGAAATACTGCAATTGATAACAGAAGGCCATTCTTTGCAACTTCGAATGCAACATTTAGAGCTACTACAACTGTTGAAGAAGAATTGACGTTTCTTGATTCATCAACAGATCCAACTATTAATGGTGAAATTCGTAGAAATGGGGCAGATGTCAAAGTGATGACTGATAGCTTTTTAAAAAATCTTACAAGTTCGCCTGTTATAATTCGTAAACCTTCAAATACGAATACTGCTAATGATGCGACTCTTAATGATGATCCTCATCTAACATTAGCTGTTGGTTCAAGTCAAACTTGGCAGTTTGAGTTTGTTGTGTTTTGCACAACTGATGCAACTCCAGGCATTGACCTTGCAGTAAATGGTCCGACTGCTAGTTCTATAGATTATCATGTTCAACTTTGGGATACTGATGCGCTTTCTAAAAGTATATTTGCTACAGCTTACGATACTGAAGTTGGAGCTTTATTTACTTCTAGTGATTGTTTAGCAAAGATTCGAGGTACAGTAGTTACTACTGCTGCAGGTAATATTGTTCTTAGATGGGCGCAACAAGTTAGTAACGCAACGAATACAACCGTTAAACGAGGTTCGTATGCGGTATTTCATCAAATACCATAGGAAAAATAAAGGGGGCATATAATGGTTATTGCACTAAAAAAAATGGCGTTTTTGTTATTAACACTTCTTTTAAAACATACAAATAAATGGTTAGAAAAATCAGTTGTAAAACTTGATAAGTGTAAGAAATCGAAAGAAGAAAAAAAGTAATGCGATACGGAGAACTAAAAGATTACGTTGCAGAAACTTTCTTACATAATAGTAATTTAAATAATGAAACATATCTTGCAATAAGATCTGCTCATTTAAAGATTCAACGAGCGCATGTAAACGCCGCTGGTAAACAGATAACTACTGGTAATTGGAACAGGCTTAGAACGTTTTCTGATTTGTCTTATACAACTTCTGACAATATTGGAATTTTTTTCCCTGCTTTTAGTAAACAAGAAATATCAGTTTCAATATTAGGCGATGATGGCACCATAACGCCTATTTATCCTGCTTCAGCTCAAGAGATAGATGCGCTTCTTTTACAATGGGAAAGTCAAGTCGGATCTCAACCTACAAGTGAATCTCAAGAATCTCAAAGATGGTATATAAATCATATTTCAAGATTTCAATTATTATATCCTATAAATGCGACTTTAAGAGTTTATCATTATTCTCCATTAAGTTTGCCAAGTGATGATACAGCGTTATCTGCATATAGGGATTATTTTTCTGTAGATTTGTGGGATGTAATGGCTTATGGCGCGGCATGGTTAGCTAGTTTATCTTTATGGGAAGATACAAGAGCTGCAACATTTCGTGCTTTATATGAGACTGAATTAGCTAGCGCATGGCGAGATGACCAAAATAGAATACAAGGAGGCAATCGTCGCGTTAGACGGCCTGAACTTCAAAAGGTAGGTAAATAATGGCTTTATATGATTTTACTGGTAACGGTTATGAAAATATAGACTTCACTCGTCCACAGGGTAACGAACAAAAACGTGATGGAGATGATGCTATACGTCAAACACGTCAAGCAGGTGTAACATTTGCAGAGCGCGAACATCAGTTGGGCGGACAACATTTAAGGTGGTATGCGGTATCTAGTGGTATAGCAAATGCAGAAGTGCTTGATATGCCGCACTCTTTCCCAGTTTTAGAAATTGGGATGTATTTTTATTTTAAACCTGCTGCAGCGAATACTGGGGCTACAACTTTAACAGTTATAAATAATGATTCCGTATCTTTTGGTCCGTTTGCTATCAAGCAGTTTAACGCTGATTTAGTAGCAGGATCATTAGATCCAGACCAAGTATTTTTAGTTGTTTGGAATGGAACAGATTTTTCTCTTTTAAATGATGAAGTGCCGGCTACTCCAATAGCTTTTGGAACTATTACTTCAAAAACTATAGCTTTTGATACTGAATACACCAATTCAGGAACACAGTTTTTGTTTTTATCTGCGATGGTTGAAGCTAATCAGAATCAAACAATGAGTTTAGAGATCAAACCGCCTGCTGGTGCGTTTACTGTTATTGCGACTTGGACGAAATCTGGTGGTGGCGGATTTGGTCGTAATCAACAAGCAACGGCAATAATTGGTCCAGGTTGGACATATAAATTTACAGGTCAAGGTTCAATATCGTTTGGGTTTGAATCTACTTTTACACAATAATATGACATGGCATCCGATTACAGAATATCTCGCAGGTCACAAGATACTCGCGGTTTAGTTGTAGATAGACCTGAATGGTCTGTAGATACCACATCTTATGTAGTCGCAAAAAACGTTAGATTTTCCGAGAACACCGTAGAAATGGTGCGCGGAACTGTTCCGTATTCTAATCTTGCAGATCAAGGATCTGGATCTGGTACTGGCAGTGGTGGTGATGAGGAATGTGCGAATCCGCCTTCTGTAGCTACGATATCTTTAGCTCCTGTAACATCATTAGATGATCCTGTAGTTACCGCTTCAGGAGTTATTAATCTTATTACAAGAGCAAGATTTTGGGATGGCAGCGAACAAGCGATTATTGGTACGAATCAATTTTTGTATCGAATATCTGATACAGGTTCTTTAATTCCTATTAACGCTTCACAATTTAATGCGCCACCTGAAATTGTTTGGGAAACAGCAAATTTACTTAACGAATATTATTTCACAAACGGCCTGAATCAAATTCAAAGATGGGCTGGCGGATTTTCTGCAACATTAAATTTAACGGGTACACCGCCTAGATCGACTCATATATCTGAGTTTGAAAATCATTTGGTACTTGGCCGATTAGTTGTACCTGCAACGGGTAACTCGCCATTGGCTTTTGCTGGATCTGGTCTTGGTAATCCTATTGATTGGGATACTACCGACCCTGATTCAGATGCTATTATTGAGCTTGTTCCAGAAGGATCTGATCCAGTCAAAAAAGTTATACGATTAGGAAATCATTTAGCTATTTATAAAGAGTTCAGTATTCATCTTTTGACTTATATTGGACTTCCTTTTGTTTATGAAAGATCACAGTTAGTTCCTTGGATGGGTACTGTAGCTTCAGGAAGTGTTGTACCTGTTGCAGACACACATTATTTTATCGGCCAAGATAATATCTATAAATTAACAACAACAGGCATTAAAGATATCGGTACGGCTGTTTGGCCTTTGTTTGATAAAATGATATTACCAGAATTCAGACAACGAATTGTTGGATTCCATCACATCAAACAGCAAGAAATAATTTGGGGATTCAGATCTGTAGCAGGTGGCGGATTGCCCGATTTAGCTTTAGTATACAATTACAGGTACGACTCATTTTCGATGCGTGATTTTCCTTATTCTGCTGCTGGATATATCAAGCCTGTCCTTGCGATTAGTGATATATGGGATACTGACACTCAAGAATGGGATTTAGACTTTTCTACATGGGATGAAGGATCGAGTAATTTATCTGATTTAATTGCTATGGTAGGAGATGAGAACGGCAACTTATCTTTATTTGAAGAGCCTAATATTGAATCAGATTTCCCATCGGAATTAGAGAGCGGCGATTGGGATGGTGGCGATGAAAATAGGATAAAAATTATTCGCGGATTAAAAGTTGATATTAAAGCTCTTACAGGTAGCGCATTAAAAATTTCAATTGGCGAAAGAAACAGTTTAGATGATTCAATTCTTTGGAATGGTCCAGTCGATTATACTGGCGGAGGCGAAGTTGATCTAATAGCAAAAGGTAGATGGCTTAGGTTTAAATTTGAAAAAGAAGATGGTCATTATCTAATGGGCAGTTATACGCCTATTTGGAAATTTGCAGGTAATTATTAATGGCGGTTACAACTAATCCATTTTTAGTCGTACCAAACATTTCACAAGAAGGAAAAGATACGCTTCAGCGATTTGCTAGTAATGTTGTTAAAGATTTAAAAAATATTAATGTGAATGGGTTGCGACATACAAAAACTGTTCCTGCAACTCCAACGTCTCATGGACTTCGTGGTGATTGGACGTTTACTGGTACTTTAGTTTATTTATGCGTGGATACTAACACCTGGGTGCGGTGGACGGTGGTTACTAGCTGGTGAGCTTACATATTTATGAGCCAGATAATTTAAATATATGGAAACCTTCAGTGATGAAAGCGTTAACTGAAATAACTGATAGAGTTAATTCGAGATACACAGCCGAACAGATTTATCATTCGATATTACAGAAAACAAAAGACAAGTATTTATTTGCGTTATGGCTTTGTGTTGATACGTTGCGATTAAGAGAAACGCATAAATCTGTTGTTGGTATGATGGCTTTAGAGCTTGCTCCTGATGAGATGGGTGAACCTGTAGTTTGCATTTTATATGGTTGGATTGAGAAAGGGTACAGGACTAAACCATTTACTTTAGCATTGCCTAAGATTGAAGCTTGGGCTAAAACAAGAAATAGTAACAGAATACAATCCATGACTGATAGAAATTCAAAGTCATACGAGCGTTGGATTGGCAGATATGGATTCAATAGACGCGAAACTATTTACGAAAAATCGCTGAATTAGGGGTGTGATATGGCTGGTAAAATTTTAGGTTCGTTTCAAAAGAAAAAATCTTCTAGTGAAACAACGTTTGGACCAAACTTTGCTCAAGACTTCTTCAAACAATTTACGCCTGCAGGTGAAGAAGCTTTAGGACAATTCGATGCAACAGGTGGACCCCTCCGAGAAGCTGCTGCTGCTGAACTTTTACAAAACCTTAGCGGCAGCCGATTAGATCCCAATACAAACCCTGCATTGGGCAGAAGCATAGGCGCAATTCAGCGTGGGGGTGGGGAATTTCTTGATAGTGCTTTATCTCGTATCAGAAGTGGTGCGCAAGGTAGAGGCGCGCTTTTATCTACTAAAGCCGCAACTACAGAAGCGCAAGCGGCAAGAGACGTAAGCCGTGACGTATCCGATCGTATAGCTAATCTAGTAAATCAAAATACTCAGTTGGAAAGGGATCGTACATTATCGTCAATCGCGCCAGCTTTAGGGTTTGGCAATCAGCCATTAGCTCAATCGTTACAGATAGCAAACTTCCTACGGAGCTTGGCACAACGTGGATCTGGTAAACAGCAAGCGTTTGGTTTTCAAGGTGGTCTTGGGTTTGGTAATGCTCAAGTTTAGAAAGTTTATTGGAGAAGGATAATGGCAAACGGAAATTTACTTCAATCAATTCGTGATCGTAAGACAACCAGTTTACCTAGTGAATCCGTTCTTGAACGAATAGGTAATTTTTTTGGTGGTCCGCTTTTTCTAACTAAACGCGAACAAGCTTTACAGCAATTAGGTGACGCAGATGCGATCAACAAGGTTCTAACTGGCGATGTAGATCTTACAGGCAAGAAGCAGATTCAAGAGGGTAGAGGTCTTGATATTCAGAAAAAAGAGCTTGGTCTGGAAAGATCAAGAAAGGGTTTTCCGCTTAGTGGTGTATTATTTTCAGATGAAACGGATCCAGAAACAGGTCAATTAAAGATTCTTGCAGACTCTAGAAGAACCCCTGATCCTAGTGTATTAGATATTTTGGCTCAAGGTTTTGCTAACGATCAAAAAATTCAAGATCCCAATCTTCAACTTCCACTTATAGATTTTAGTCAGCCGTTATCTGATGCAGAAAACGCTATAGCTGCACCCATTATAGCTAGAGGTGGAACACGAGAAGAAGTTTCACAAGCTATTATGAATTTTAGAGCTGGTGGCGGTAATCAGCAACCTGTAACTGGTGGTGCTACTACTGCAGTGCCTACTGCGCCAGCTCAACCTTCTGTAAGTGCTTCTCCACAGGAAATCAGTGCTAGAGCTTTATCTGCAACAGCAGGTCGTCAGCCAAGTATTATAGATGCGATCCCTGGATTTCTTGCTAGAGGTAGAGATGTTTTTAGTAATCTTTTAGAAAGTCAGAATCAGCCTTTGATTCCTGCTCCATCCGCTACAAATCAAAATCGAATTGGGTCTGCTATACAATCTGGTGTTCAAGCTGCACAAGATTTCTCTCAAGCTCAAGGTGTCCAAGCGATTGCTAGTGATCTAAAAATTCCAGATTTGACCCCACGAGAAGCTTCATTAGTTATTTTTATGCGTGATAGTAAGCTTAATGACGACGTTATTAAGAACGAGATATTGCGCCGCAGACAATCGTTAAAAGAAGGGTTTGCTTTACCCGGTGGAGCCTAGTCTATCGTGGCAAAATCAATCGATGAACTGTTCGCTGAACGAGACAGGGCAACGGCTCGTAACCCATCAATAGACGAGCTTTTTGAATTACAAAAGAAGCCTTCTATATTTTCTACACCTGCAACTTTTGTTAAGAGCGCAGTTGCAGCTACTCCACAATTTGTTTCCGATGTAACTCGCGGAGCGCAAGCTTTCACCGAGGGACCATTCAATAAGATTGATCCTTTATTAGAAAAGGTTGCGGAAACTTCTGATAGATTCATAAATCCTAGATTTGAACGATTAGCTCAAAAACGTGCTTCAGGTAAATTACTTCCTAAATCTACTGATGATTTGGCCGAAGTAGCAAATGCATGGGCAGCTATACTAGGTCAACAGGTCCCGTTACTTGGAGCTACTAAACTTAGTCAATTAAGTGGCGCAAAGATAGGTGGAGGGATTGGTACAGCTATAGGAGCTACAGGGGGTGGCGGTACACCAGTTACAGCGGCAACCGCTCCTGCTGGATTTTTGACTGGTGCAGGGATTGGTAGCGTGCTTGCGCCATTAGGAGTTTTAACGCTTCAACAATCTCAAGCTTTCAGACGTGAAGCTGCTAGACAAGGTATCCCTGAAGATTTAATTGATGAACAGGCGAGGAAAGCAGGGTTTTTAAGTGGTGGCGTAGAGTTCGCGCAGCAAGCTCTTAACTTATTACCATTTGCTAAAGGCGGTAAAATAAGTGTTTTTGCCAAGAATATCAAAGAGACACTTGGCGATAATGCTGCGACTAGATTCTTGGGTGAACTTTTCGATATAGGTCTTGAAGGTAGCGAAGAAGTATCACAAGGAGTAATCTTCGATCGGTTTATCAAAAAAGCTGCAGAACAAGCTGCGGCAAGAGATCCTAATTTTGTAGCTAATCTTGATCCTTCCGATCCTCTTAGGAATTTTCTGACAGGTGCAGGTGTAACAACTATTTTAAAAGGAACGCGCAGGGCTGCGGATAGGGTGCGCGGAATAGATAGATCCATACCCTCATCAGATACGCGCTCTCCAACCGATGCACAGCAGATCCCACCTGTGATCCCACAAAGTCAGCGCATTGCATCACAGCAACCAACTGTGCAAGGTCCCGAAACGCAGCCCTCAGTTCCTATACAACAACCTGAGCAAACGCAACCAGTTCAACCGCCAAGACTAAATAGAGATGCTCGCAGGGCGCAGTTAGAAGAAGGATTAGTACAACGAGAAGTTATCCGTGGCGAACCGCCTCCTGATGTTGAAGGTGAACTACAGGATATAAGCGCGCAACCTACAGAAGCTCCATTACCGTTTCAGTTTCGATTTGATCCAACTGGCAGATTATCAATTGATGAAGATGTATCGGATCGTCAAATCCAATCAATGATTGATAGATTTGATGATTTTATTCGGAATAACCCCGATCATCCTGGATTAAAACAAGCCAAAGGTAATCGTAAAGCGTTTCAGAATGTATTAGATCAACGTGTAACAGGCCGTGTATCACAAGAAGTTCAACCCCCGATGATACAACACCGCCCGACGGTGGATCTCCTGAACAAACAAGATTGCGTCAGGTAGAAAATCTACTTCAAGGATTCCAAGAAGATACTCCAGAAGGACAAGCGGCAAGACTCAAAGCATTA